>Ga0181522_10000028_pt1 | contig 110548 bp, 94 predicted proteins | sample PEATcosm2014_Bin_27_FD_121103 | JGI IMG/M metagenome (GOLD analysis project Ga0181522, IMG submission 121103) | Peatland microbial communities from MTU Mesocosm Facility, Houghton, MI, USA - PEATcosm2014_Bin05_10_metaG | ecosystem: Environmental > Terrestrial > Soil > Wetlands > Peat | place...
CGACGATGGCGGCGCCATCGAGAACGCAGGCGGTGCCGCCAGGGCGGATTTCACGGCCGGCGAGACTTTGTCGGCGTTGGCTAGCAGCTGGGCCACTTGCCATAGTTGGGTGTCAGTCAGGCGGTTTTGGAAGCCGGGCATGCCGGTAAGGCGGATGCCGTGCGCGGCCTTCCAATAGGTTTCCCAGGCGGGATCGTCGGTTACGCCGGTGCCTTTGAAGAGTTCGGGAGGCTTCGGGTACATACCCTGAGAAATATTGTTTGGCGGTGCGTCGGGCAAGCCGTGGCAGACGGCGCAGTTGTGCTTGTAGACCTCGGCACCGGCAAGAAAATTGGTTTCGTCGGCGGGCACGCCCGGTTCGGAATGCGGCTGGCGTTCCAGGTGCGCATCCAGCGAGGCGTGAGCGAGCTTTCTCTCGAACGGCAAAGGAGGGTCGGTAACCGCGACGGGGGCACGTCCAGAGGTAAAGTAGAGCCAGAGCCCCCCGAGGGCCAAAGCTGCCCCGAGTATGATGCCGACGATCAGCGCTTTAAACATGTTCTGGCTTGCCCCTTCAGTGAATTCTCAGGCTGCAATCGGTTTCCGAATACAGCCGCCCGGTTTGACGCGTGCTAGTGTACGAAATCTTCGCCGTTCTCGCATGCGGCAAAATATGAATTTTCGAGTGCGCCGCACGGGCGTTTTTGAAGCGTGAGGACACGGTTATTAGTGGTCGGGGTCTGAAGCGGGTGTGGTAACCTTTCCGGGTGAAGGACCGTCTATCTAGCAGAGGCCCGGCGGGTTTCTGCTACGCCTTGTTCGGGTGTCTGCGGCCTTAAACCACTCGCGATCACGCGCAAAGTTCTTGCCGGCGACCGGCTCGCTCGCACGCTTGCCACTATCACAGGAGAGAAGGAATGGGTCATTCGAAATCGACCGAGTTGCCGGAGCCTTATACGCACGCGGCAGATTCCGGGCGAGCTCCTGAAGCCGGCGGCCGGCGGTGGCTCTGGGTTGTGGCGCTGGTGGTCGTCGTGGCGCTGGGGCTCTGGTATTTCCGTTCGAAGGACAGCACCGAAGCGCAAAGTCCGGCCGGAGCTCCGGGCGGGCCGCAGCAAGGTCCGGGGGTGCCACAGGTCGTCCCGGTTGTGGTCGCCACGGCGCACCTCGGCGACCTGCCTGTTTATTTGAACGGGCTTGGCACGGTAACGGCCTTCAACACAGTTACCGTACGCAGCCGCGTGGACGGGCAAATTGTAAAGATCAATTTCACGGAAGGTCAGACTGTTCGCCAAGGCGACGCGCTGGTGGAGATCGACCCACGTCCTTACCAGGTGCAGCTGGAGCAAGCCGAAGGGCAGCTGGCTAAAGACCAAGCGCAATTGCAAGACGTGAAAGTGGACTACGAACGCTACCAGCTTCTGTATAAGGAAGGCGTCGTTCCGAAGCAGCAGGTCGACACCCAACAAGCGCAAGTGGGGCAATATCTGGGCGCGATCAAGGCGGACCAGGCCACGATTGACAACGCCAAACTGCTGATCACCTATTCGCACATCACGGCGCCCATCACCGGCCGCGTTGGATTGCGGCTGGTGGACATGGGAAACATCGTACATGCCACCGATACCACCGGGTTGCTGGTGATCACGCAGCTTCAGCCGATCGCGGTGATTTTTAGTTTGCCTCAGGACCAACTTTCACAGGTTTTGAGCAAACTCCAGGGCAAACAGCTTCCCGTCGAAGCCTACGACCGCGATGACTCGACCAAAATTGCTACCGGCAAGCTGCTCACGATTGACAACCAGATCGATACGACCACCGGGACCTACAAACTGAAGGCTCAGTTTGACAACGACAAAAGCATTCTGTTCCCAAATCAGTTCGTGAATATCCATTTGCTGGTGGATACAAAACACAATATCACCATCGTTCCGACGACGGCGATCCAGCGCGGGCCACAAGGCACTTACGTTTACTTAGCGGAGAACGACAGCACGGTAAAGATTCGGCCCGTTTCGGTTGCGCTTTCGTCGGGAAATTCCGTGGGAATCACGAACGGCGTTCAGCCCGGCGACAACGTAGTGGTGGACGGGCAAGACAAGCTGCAGGACGGAAGCAAGATCGAAGCGCACAGCGCACTGGCGGGTGCAGCGAATACGCAAGAGCAACAGTCGCAAGACTCCGATCCGTCGCCGGCTCCGAATCAACCTTCTCGAGAGAATCCAGCGTCATCTTCTGCGCATAAAGGCACGCCTCAATGAGTCCTTCACGGCCGTTTATTCTGCGGCCAGTCGCGACGACTCTGCTGATGGTGGGAATTTTGCTGGTAGGCTTTGTCGCCTACAAGCAACTGCCGATCTCAGCGCTGCCACAGGTTGACTATCCGACGATCCAGGTTTTGACGTTTTATCCGGGCGCCAGCCCCGAGGTGATGACCTCGTCGGTTACGGCTCCTTTGGAGCGGCAGTTCGGACAGATTCCCGGCTTGAACCAGATGACCTCGACGAGCTCGTTTGGGAGCTCGATCGTCACCTTACAATTCGTTCTTGATCTCAACATCGATGTGGCCGAGCAGGAAGTGCAAGCGGCCATCAATGCGGCGTCCAACCTGCTTCCCGGCGATCTCCCGAATCCCCCGATCTATAGCAAGATCAATCCTGCGGACTCTCCGATTTTGACGCTGGCGCTGACTTCGTCGAGCCTGCCGTTGTCGAAAATCGAGGACCGCGCGGAGACGACGCTATCGCAGAAGATTTCCCAGCTGCCGGGTGTCGGCCTGGTGAGCATCAGCGGCGGGCAGCGGCCTGCCGTGAGAATTCAGACCAACCCGACGGCGCTTGCGGCGTATGGACTGAGCCTTGAGGATCTGCGCACCGCTCTGGGGCAGGCGAACGTGGACCAAGCCAAGGGCAATTTTGATGGCCCGCACCAGGCGTTCACGATTGGGGCGAACGACCAGCTCCTGAGCAGTGATGGCTACCGTCCGCTGATCATCGCCTATCGCAACGGCGCGCCGGTGCGGCTGAGCGATGTAGCGACCGTTTTTGACGGCGCCGAAAATGTGAAGCAGGCGGCGTGGGCAAACGAGCATCCCGCGGTCATCCTGAACATTCAGCGCCAGCCCGGCGCCAACATCATCGCGGTCGTCGATCGCGTCAAGAAATTGCTACCCCAGCTGCAAGCGTCGCTGCCGAGCGCCGTGCAAGTGCAGATTCTCACCGACCGCACCACCACCATTCGCGCGTCTGTGGACGACGTGCAGTTCTCCCTGGTGCTGACCATCGCGCTCGTCGTGATGGTGATTTTTTTGTTTTTGCGCAGCGCGCGGGCCACGATTATCCCGGCGATGGCCGTGCCGCTCTCGATCGTCGGCACGTTCGGCGTGATGTATCTGCTGGGCTACAGCTTGAACAATCTTTCGCTGATGGCGCTCACCATCTCGACGGGTTTCGTCGTCGATGACGCTATCGTGATGATCGAAAATATCAGCCGGTTCATCGAGGAAGGCGAGTCGCCACTGCAGGCTGCGCTGAAAGGGTCGGAGCAGATCGGCTTCACGATTCTGTCGCTGACCGTGTCCTTGATCGCCGTGTTGATTCCGCTGCTGTTCATGGGCGACATCGTCGGGCGACTATTCCGCGAATTTGCAATCACTCTCGCGGTAACCATCATCGTATCGGCTTTCGTTTCGCTGACGCTGACGCCGATGATGTCGGCGAAGCTGCTGAGGCATCAAAGCGAGAGCGAGCAGGGCTGGTTCTATCGCATCTCGGAGCGCGGCTTCAACTCGGTCATCGCTTTCTATGGACGGACGCTGCAATTCGTTTTGCGCTACCGCACCACCACGTTGCTGGTCACCGTCGCCACGCTGGCGGGCACCATCCTTTTGTATATCTACGTGCCCAAGGGTTTTTTTCCAGTGCAGGACACCGGAGTTATTCTCGGTGTTTCCGAAGGCGCGCAGAATATATCGTTCGCGGCGATGGCGGAGCGGCAACAGGAACTTGCCGGCGTCATTCTAAAGGATCCGGCGGTCGAGAGCTTGTCATCGTTCATCGGCATCGACGGCACGAATGCCACCATCAACAGCGGCCGAATCCAGATCAACTTGAAATCCTTGAAGCAGCGTGGCGTGTCCGCATCCGGCGTCATTCGCCGCTTGCAGCCACAGCTCGACAAAGTGGACGGCATCCTGCTGTTCATGCAGCCGGTGCAGGACCTGACCGTCGAAGATCGCGTGAGCCGAACGGAATTCCAGTACAGCCTGGAAGATGTGGACCCGAAAGAACTCGCGTACTGGACTCCAAGATTTATTGAAAAGCTGCAACAACTTCCAGAATTGCGCGACGTGGCCAGCGACCAATTGAATCAAGGATTGCTCGCGACGCTGACGATCGATCGCGACACGGCCTCTCGTCTGGGCATTCTTCCGGCGACGATCGACAACACGCTGTATGACGCCTTCGGGCAGCGGCAAGTCTCCACGATGTTCACGCAATTGAACCAGTACCACGTGGTACTGGAAGTGAACCCGCAATTCCAGCAGAACCCCGATCAGCTGAAGAATATTTATGTCCACTCTTCGACGGGCCAGCAAGTGCCGCTGAGCTCCTTCACGCACTTCGAGCCAGGAGCCACTTCACTGGCGATCAATCACCAGGGGCAATTTCCGGTCGTAACGCTTTCCTTTAACCTCGCGCCGGGCGCGTCTTTGGGAGACGCCGTCAATGCCATCAACAAAGCCAGGGAACAGATCGGCTTGCCGGCCAGCATTCAAGCCACCTTCCAAGGCACCGCCGCGGCCTTCCTTAACTCGCTGGCCAACGAACCCATTCTCATTCTGGCCGCAATCATAACCGTATATATAGTCCTCGGCGTCCTTTACGAAAGTTACATTCACCCCATCACGATCATTTCCACGCTGCCGTCCGCGGGAGTCGGCGCTATCCTCGCACTATTGCTGTGTCACACCGAATTCAGCGTCATCGCGCTGATCGGCATCATCCTGCTGATCGGCATCGTCAAGAAAAACGCCATCATGATGATCGACTTCGCTCTCGAAGCCGAACGCAAGGACGGCAAAACGCCGCTTGAAGCCATCTACGAAGCGTGTCTATTGCGTTTCCGTCCGATCATGATGACCACCATGGCGGCGCTGCTTGGCGGCCTGCCGCTGGCGCTCGGCAGCGGTGTCGGCTCCGAACTGCGGCGTCCGTTGGGTATCACCATCGTCGGCGGCCTGCTGCTGAGCCAGTTGCTCACGCTGTACACCACACCGGTGGTCTATCTCGCGTTCGACTCGCTGGCGCGACGCGCGCGCCGGCGATTCCACATCACCAATGCACTCGAGCAGCCGGCGCAATCGGATTAGGCACCCGTGAATTTCACCTCCAACTTCTCCGCTCCTTTCATTCGGCGCCCAGTCGCGACCTCCCTGATTTCCCTGGCGATCTTGCTTGCCGGAGTCGTGGCCTTCCAGTTTCTTCCGGTAGCGCCGTTGCCGCAGGTCGATTTTCCGACCATCAACGTCTACGCCAATCTTCCCGGCGCAAGCCCTGAAACGATGGCCTCCGCGGTCGCTACCCCACTCGAGCACCAGTTCAGCCGGATCGCCAGCGTCACCCAGATGGTTTCCACGAGCCAGCTCGGCAATACCAACATCACTCTCCAGTTCGATCTCAATCGCAACATCGACGCTGCGGCTCGCGACGTCCAGGCCAGCATAAACGCGGCGCGCGGCCAGCTCCCCACCGATCTTCCCGGCCAGCCCGGCTACTGGAAGGTAAATCCGGCCGATTCTCCGATCATGTTGCTGGCGATGACCTCCGATAACATCCAACTTCCTGAAATCTACGACGCTGCGGATTCGGTCATCGCTCAGAAACTCCGCCAGGTTTCGGGGATCGGCGAGATCTTCGTCGGTGGCGGCGCGCGCCCGGCAGTTCGCGTACAGGTGAATCCCGGCCTGATCAACACCTACGGCATCAGCCTCGAAAATATTCGCAGCGTCTTAAGTTCCGCCAACTCGAATCGACCCAAGGGCCAGCTCAGCAACCTAGAACATGCGTGGGGTATCAGCGACACCGATCAACTTTTCAAAGCCCACGAATACAGCCCGCTCATCGTCACCTGGCACAACGGTTCGCCCGTCCGCCTTTCCGACATCGGCGATGTCTCCGACTCCCTGGAAGACATTCACAACGCCGGCTTCATCAACGGCGGTCCTGGCATCGTACTGGTCATCTTCCGCCAGCCGGGCGCCAACATGATCGAGACCGTCGATCGGGTGAAGGCCATGTTGCCGCAGCTGCAAGCCTCGATCAGCCCGTCGATCCATCTCAGCGTGATCATCGACCGCACCACCACCATCCGCGCGTCCATCCGCGAAGTGGAAATCACCCTGGTCATTTCCGTCATCCTGGTCATCCTGGTGGTTTTCCTCTTCCTGCGAAACTACTGGGCCACGCTCATCCCCAGCGTTGCCGTCCCGCTTTCCCTGGTCGGCACTTTCGGCGTGATGTATCTCTGCGGCTACAGTCTCGACAATCTCTCGCTGATGGCCCTGACCGTCTCCACGGGTTTCGTCGTCGATGACGCCATCGTGGTCATCGAAAACATCACTCGGCACCTGGAACAAGGCATGAAGCCGTTCGCCGCCGCCATGCTGGGCGCGCGCGAGATCGGCTTCACGGTGGTCTCGATGAGCACATCGCTGGTCGCCGTCTTCATCCCGCTGCTCCTGATGGGCGGCATTGTGGGCCGCCTGTTTCGCGAATTTGCAATCACCCTCAGTGTCGCGGTGGGGATCTCACTGCTGGTCTCGCTCAGCACCACGCCGATGATGTGTGCGCTGTTTTTACGCCACGACACCGAGCAACACGGCCCCGCCTATCACTTTGCGGAGCGCGCCTTCGATCGCTTGCTCCGCGCCTACGACCTCTCGTTGCGCTGGGTTCTCCGCCACCAATTTCTGATGCTCTGCGTGACCATCCTGACCATGATCGTAAGCACGACTCTTTACATCGACACGCCGAAAGGGTTCTTCCCGCAGCAAGATGTCGGGCGCATCATGGGCTTCATCCAGGCCGATCAGGACGTCTCCTTCGCCACCATGCGGGAAAAGGTGAAATCGTTCACCGAGGTTGTCCGCCAGGATCCTGCCATCGACACGCTAACCGCCTTCACCGGCGGTGGCAGCGGCAACAACAGCGGCCGCTTTTTTGCACAGCTCAAGCCTCTCAGCAAGCGAAAGATCAGCGCCGACCTGGTCATCGAGCGCCTCCGCCCCAGGCTCGACGCCATCCCGGGCGCCTCACTGTTCCTCCAAGCAGTGCAAGACATCAACGTAGGCGCGCGTTTCGCCGGCGCCCAATATCAATACACCTTACAAGCTGACCGCATCGGAGACTTGATCGAGTGGGCTCCTCGGCTCATGAAGAACATGTCCCAAATCCCTGACCTCCGCGACGTCAACACCGATCAGCAACTCAACGGGCTGCAGGCATCACTGGTCATCGACCGCGACACCGCCGGCCGCCTCGGTGTTTCCGTCTCCGAAATCGATAACACCCTCAACGACGCCTTCGGCCAGCGCCAAGTCTCGAACATCTACAAGGGCATCAATCAGTACCACGTCGTCCTCGAGGTACTGCCCCAATTCCAGCGCAATCCCGATGCGCTGGCCAACATCTACGCCGCATCGAGTAGCGGAAAACTGATCCCGTTGAGCGCCTTTGCCCATTTCGAGCCATCCAACAGCGCGCTCACCGTCAATCACCAGGGCATCTTCCCCGCGATCACCTTGTCCTTCAATCTCGCTCCCGGCGGCTCCCTGGGTCCCGCCGTAGAAAGAATCCAAGCGGCCCAGCGCGAACTCAACATGCCTCCATCGGTTCACGGTACGTTTCAGGGCACCGCCCAGGCCTTCCAGGACTCACTCTCCTCGGAACCCCTGCTGATCGTCTCCGCGCTCGCCGCCGTCTACATCGTTCTCGGCATCCTGTACGAGAGCTACATCCACCCCATCACCATTCTCTCCACTCTTCCTTCTGCGGGCGTCGGCGCACTACTTGCCATTCGTTTCATCGGAGCCGATCTCAGCATCATCGCGTTAATCGGAATCATTCTCTTGATCGGCCTGGTCAAGAAGAACGCCATTCTGATGATCGATTTCGCCGTGCAGACCGAGCGCGAACAAGGGAAGTCGAGCGTCGAAGCAATCTACCAGGCGTGCCTGTTGCGCTTCCGCCCGATTATGATGACCACCATGGCCGCTTTGCTGGGCGCTCTTCCGCTGGCTCTGGGAACCGGCATGGGCGCTGAACTTCGCCGCCCTCTGGGCATCACCATCGTCGGCGGCTTGATCTTCAGTCAGGCACTCACGCTGTTCACCACTCCCGTCGTTTATTTGTACCTGGATCGCCTGCAGACTTGGATCCAGCGTTCCCGAGCTCAAGCCGTGTCACCGGCCGCGGCGCACTCCGATTAACGCTCACACTCCTATCCACTCCTTTCTCTCCCCAAAATTTTTATCCACTAGACAGTGAGGGGCGTTAGCGGTTATATGGAGGCACGGAAAGGTTCCAGGTAGGCCCTAGCCGTAGCAAACTCCCGAAATGGGTCTCCAGGATTCCCCGCCCCTTATTGAGACAACGGTCGAAACAACTGTAGAGACAATTCCGTGACTCTGTTGGGACATAAAAGGTCTTGGCATCATCCGAACGTTGATCTATCTTTTGTCGCCGTCCCCTGCCCAGGACGCAAAACGAACCGGTGGAGATCAGGCGCATCGCGGATTTGCGCGAACTCTATAGACTTTGCGATTCGCGGCGGTAGGTTCGCCGCAGCCGTGCAGGTGCGCTGCAAGCTTTCCAGTGTTTGGCATCGTCAGTGCAAGTGTTTCGGGATGTGGTAAAGGTTTCGGGGGTTCCGGCTATGAAATCCGTTCTCTGCCTGCCCATGGTTGTGGTTCTTTCCCTCGTTCTGGGATCCTATTCGGAGGTTCGTGCGCAAGACTCCGCCCCTCCCGCGCCTGTCTCAACGCCGGCCCCGGCAAATCCGTCCTCCCAGCCGCCTAGCGTGACCATTGCCGTTCCTGGTCCGATCCGTTCGTTCCTGCGTATGGCGGCCATCAGCCAAAAGGTTTCGCCCGACGAGATCGCGCCTTTGCTGGCGCGCAACATCTTCCTGCTCGGCTACGAAGGGCCGCAGAGTTCAGCTCATGAAACCGAATATCTGATTCTGCTGAATCGCTACGTGCAGCAAGCCCGGGAATTGGTCGCGCTGGCCGGGCCCACCGGCGTGATTCACGTTTCCAATTGCGAGGATGCCAAGCCGCTGCTGCTGATTCTGGGCTATCGGTCCCGGCCAGACTGCGGGCAAAAGGGCACTTTCGTCGAGACGGTGGACCCGCAAAAGGCATTCTTAACCATCGATTCCGGATTTCCGCTGCCGGAACTCGAGAAAGTTCTGCAAGAAGGCAAACCCTTCGCCTATTCGGTTCCCACTTCGCGGGTCCCGGTGCTGTTCACCGAGGCGGATTGGACCGCGGCGGCGAAAAAAGTAAGACCAAATGAAAGCAAAGATCTGATCGACACACTGATCCACGATCCTGTTTTGGCCCGCCTGTACTGGGGCATGGGTCGGATCGACCGGGAAACGCAAGCGGCCTTATATCAATCGCCGGGCCTCAAGAAACTCTACGGGGTTGCGCCCGTTCTGGACTTCTACGGTACTCACATTCGCATTCGGGGGGGACGCGTACTTGTTCCCGGCGGATCGCGCGCCGAGGGTGGCTGGAAAGATTTGGTCGGTGTCGGCCCGGACTCCCCAGGAGATTTTGTTGGTCACTTGCTGGCCAAAGACAACGGCTGGCTGGCCGCCTACTTTGACTCGTTGTCGCGCGTCAACCAGGTGCAACAAGCGCATTTCACCGAAGGGCACCGGTTGCGGCGCGATTACGAGGGCCTCCGCGGTAAGGAAAACTCCTCGGACGCGACGCGCGGCGTCTTCCGTTCAGATCCCCGTCTCCTGCTTCTCCTCACTCGCCTGCAATGGGATGCCGACGGCGAACCGCATGTTCCTGGGAATATCGAAGCGTGGAAGAGAATTCTGGCCCAGAAGAACGATTCCCAGATCGTGCGCGAGTGGGGCAGGCGGTCAAGGCACTGGGAGAACGCGGAGCAGTTGCTGGAAGGAATGTTCGCGCTCTCCCGCGTGCAATCCGAATCGGGGCTGTTGCAGGCGTACCTGATGATGTGCGACCTCGACAGCCGTCGCGCCAGCGATCATCGCTTGAGCCCGGCAACCGTGGAACTGCTGGCCAGCAGATATTCTCAATTCAGCGATCAATACCTGATCTTTTCCGAGTTTCCCGATTTGGACGATAACTCGATCGGGAACTTCATCTCCGTGGCCTCCGGGCTTGACGGCATCCGCAATCAGAACGTGCGCGGGAACGCCATGGGAACGTTTCAGTCGGCCGTGGGCATTTGGCAAATACTCGCGCGTCAAGGGGAAATACCCCGAAACGAGCTGAACATCTCCTTCCAGAAAGTCATTAGGCCTTTTAGCAAGGTCAATTCTCCGACGCAACTTTTCGATGCCGGCCGCAGTTCTCTGCGAGAAATATCGCTGGTTGCCACCGGAAAGCCCGAAACTACTCAGGACGAGATCATCAATTTGCTCGCCGGACCCAACCAGATGAGCCTCGAAGGCCAGCGCATGCATGAGGCGCTCGCGAATCGCATGCGTTCCGTGCTCGATGCCCAGCGCCTTGTTTCGCTCGACACCCTTCTGACGCTCGGCGATGGCTTGCACGACGTTGCGCACGTCAAAGCGCAAGCCAACACCTTGCTTCCCCTGGCTGCCGAGCTTCGCGAGTTCGAGATGCCGCAGCCCATTTTCAAGAACAGCGAACGCGATCAGTGGGCCGCCGGCATTTACAACAATCATCACACCGAACTGCAGATGCGCACGGACCTGACCAAAGTGGTCAAGTCTCCCAACTCCGCCGATCAACTTGCCGAAGCGCGTGGCCAGCTGGCCTCCTTGCTGCGAGACACGCTCGTGGGCCTCAACTACGCGTATTACGAACCACCCGGCGCGCAGATCCTGCACAACAATCCGCTCTTTGTTCGCTCTCATGACTTCGCAGGAGACACGGTGACCGGCGTCGAGAAGCAAGCCTGGCAGGCTCCGCAATTGTTTGGCGCAGGTTCGCCGGCCGGCGGCGGCGCACGCCTGGTCGGATCGCTCGCCGATCTTCCCTATGTCCTAGCGGATGCGGAGCAGGACTTCATCGCTCCGGAAAACGTGCAGGCCCTGATCTGGCGCCAGGTGGTGCCGGGTCTTTTGACCAGCGCCGTCGTCCCACGGTGGTGGGGCGTGAGCCCCAAGGAGCTTCACGCGGTCGCCTTGTATCAGCGATCTGGCGAGGAAATCCTGGACGCTTCCCAACAGAACGAGGAGCTTCGCAATCAGTCGCTGAATATTCTTTCCGATCGCATGTCCCCGCAACGGCTGGAGTTAGTCGAGCAGGCCCTCCACGCCGGGCATGCGGCGCAACTCTCCGTTCAATTGATGCCGGCGGACACCTTTTATCTCGCCGCGGAATACTATCGAAGGTCGGGTCGCAAAGACTCCTTTGGCTCCGCTGGAGCGGAACTTGTAGCTTTGCTCGAGAGCAGTCCCGAGGACATCAATATGGATCGGCTGTCGCAAGACTTCGGGGTGCCACATCCTGCGCTCGAACAAAGCTATGGGCGCCAGCTGCTGAACGTCCAGCCATTCCCCGCGTTCATGGGCTACTCCAGCCGCTTTCTGGCGGAGTCCTGGGATTCCAACAATCTGTACTGGGCACGTTTGGCTGACGAAAAAGGATATTCGCCAGTCGTGTTGAACCGCTTGGTTCCAGAACTTACGCGCCGCATGGTCGAGAAAATTTTTGCTACCGACCTGGAAGACTGGCGAGCGCTTCTGCGCGCGGCGCGAGAGACGGGTGACGAGTTTCGGCTGGGAAAGAACGCCGCGGCGGCAGACGCAGGCGCGATTTCGCAGCCGTAGTGCGCTGTTTCAGGTGTAGATGAGCGAGTGGTTTGAGGGCCGCTGTGAACGTTGCCACGCGAACTCAATCATCTGTCTGGAACGCGCATTGCTCGCCGACATCGAAGCGCAGGATAGGGACACCATGGCTAAAAGATACTTTGTCGTTGTTGCGGTACTCATCGGCTTACTCTCGGGTTCTGGAACGCGGATGGCCGCTCAGCAGGACGGCACGCGCTTTCGTGTTTCTGTCGATCTCGTGCAACTGAACGTCGCCGTCACGGATGCCAAGGGCAACTACATCAGCGGCCTCAAGCCGACCGATTTCATCGTCTCCGAAGACGGCATTACCGAAAAAGTCGCCACGTTTGAAGAGGGCAATGGTCCCACCCGTAGATTGCTGGATGTCGGGCCGGAAAACGCCAAGGCTGCCGCGGGTGCAGGCGGTCCGGGGGAGGCCGCCGGATCGCGAGACGCAAACGAAACACTGGGCGAAGCTATTGCCGGGGCCAACGTGTTCATCCTTTTCGATACCAGCAACTACATGTATCGTGGTTTCGTCTTTGCGCAGGATGCTATTTCCGATTTCGTTCGTTCGCTCGAGACCGCTGACAAAGTAGCCTTCTACTCCTACAGCCGCGACCTCTATCGTTCCGCCCCTCTCACCGCCGACCGCACCGAGGTGGTCAAGGGCGTGCGTACCACCGTAGCCGGCGACGATGCCGCGCTGTACAACTCGCTCCTGCTGACCCTGAAAGACGCCTCCGGCTTCACCGGCAGAAAGGTGGTCGTCGTCTTTTCCAACGGTCCCGACAACGCAAGCATGGTCCCGCCCGAAGACGTCGCGGAATTGGCGCAATCCACCGGCATTCCCATTTACATGATCAGTACGCGCGAGGCCAAGCTTGAGCCGGTCTCCACCGTGGTCTTCGAGCGCATGACCGCCGCCACCGGTGGCAAAGCCTATTTCGCCAACAGTTGGCGTGACGAACGCCGCGCCTTCGCCTCCATTCGCGACGACCTCGGACATCTCTATTCCATCAGCTACTACCCGGAGCCTAATCCCAACCGCGGATGGCGCGCCATCAACGTGAGACTCGTGGGCGAACATGGCAAGAAATATCACGTCCGCACGCGTAACGGCTATCGCCCACAAACAAACCGGTTTTCCTCGGAGGCCGCTTCCTCGTCCGTATCTGAGCTAAGGCCGTCCCAGAAATAGGCGTCGTTGGTCGCGACGGCCTGCAGGGCCGCGTCCGTCCGCGAAGCCGCAGGCGAATTTCAGCGAGCGGCGGTGAGCACTTATTCTCACGGGCGCTGGATTCCCGAGCCCGCAATGGCTTGAAGCAAGGGCAGACGCGTCGATCCACCCTTCAAAATATCGGGACAGCTCGTGACCGCGTGGTCAGTTCCGATACGAGTTGCGCGGGTGACACCCGGCGTGAAACAATCCCCGCCCATGTCAGCCCTTCCGAATATGCGCGCACTTCGACCAATCCTGGTCCTGCTTTTCTATGCAACAGCTTCGCACGCCCAGTCCACCAGGCCAGAATCCGAAAAAAAATTGGCCCACGACATCTACAAGCAATTCATCGAGATACAATCCGGCTTCACGACCGGCGCGACGACGCCCGTCGCCGAAGCAGCTGCCGCCCGCCTGAAAGCCGCCGGCTTTCCCGACTCCGACATCTTTGTCGGCGGTGCCATCCCCAAGAAAGCCAATCTCGTTGTCCGCTATCACGGGGCCGGGGGGCACAAGCCCATCCTGCTGCTTGCCCACATGGATGTCGTCGAAGCCAAGCGCGAAGACTGGACCACCGATCCGTTCCAACTGGTGGAGAAAGACGGCTACTTCTACGGCCGCGGCACGGGCGACGACAAAGCGCAGGCCGCCGTCTGGATTGCCAACCTTATTCGTTACAAACAGGAAGGTTTCAAACCCGACCGCGACATCATCGTCGCCCTAACCGCCGACGAAGAGGGCGGCGGTCCCTACAGCGGTATCCAATGGCTCCTCAAGAATCGCCGCGAACTGATCGATGCGGAGTATGCGTTGAATGAAGGCGGCTGGGGCGAATCGCTGGATGGCAAGAAGATCTCCAACGACGTGCAGGTCAGCGAGAAATACGTGATCAACTACCGCTTCGAGGTGCACAACAAAGGCGGCCACAGCTCGCTGCCCGTTCCTGACAATGCGATTTATCGCCTCGCTGTCGCGCTGGAACATCTCGCAAACTTCGGTTTCCCGCTGAAGACCAATGAAGTAACGGCCGCTTATTTCAAGCAAATGTCGAAAATCGAAACCGGTCCAAGCAGGGAAGATCTGGCAAGAGCGGCGGAAGGCACACAAGAAGCGATGACCCGCCTAGCCGCTGCAACCCCCGCGTTCAATGCCACGCTACGCACCACGTGCGTCGCCACGCAACTGGAAGGCGGCCACGCGATAAACGCTCTGCCTCAGCTTGCCGCCGCCAACGTGAACTGCCGCGTTCTGCCCGAGGACTCCGCCGATTACGTCACCAGCACGCTGCAGAAGGTTGTCGCGGACGATCAGGTCAGCATCAAAATTCTCGGCGACGTGTCCGCGGGACCTGCTTCCCCGATGCGCCCTAATCTCCTGACCGCCATCAGTGAAACCACCAACAAGACTTGGCCCGGCGTCCCCACCGTTCCCATCATGGTCATGGGCGCTACCGACGGCAAATACCTGCGTATCGCCGGGATACCCACCTACGGCGTCCAGGGCTTCTTCTTCGACCGCAACGACATCCGCTTCCACGGCCGCGATGAACGTCTGTCCGAGCAATCGTTCTACGAAGGCCAAGCCTTCCTCTACGACTTGATCAAGCAACTTTGTAAGCCGTAGCAAGGAATCGCCGTCACCGTTGGCACGGTACCGCTTATTGCCGCTGGGGTTTACTGTGGGCCGGGGCAAACTGCGGCGCAGCCGGGCTGCGCCCGTACAAGACCGTGCCGGACCCGAGACCCGGGGGGAAGAAGGCAACGCAGTCTTTCACCACGATGTTACGAACTGCCAATCAAATAGCCGGTGAAAAAGACCAGCAAACCGCCGACGATGACCTGAAACGCGGCTTGCAAAAACGGCGTATCCATATAGCGGTGCCGGATGTACGCGATCGCCGCAAGTTCCACCATGACCACGAAAATCGCGATCGTCGTCGCCAGATGAAAACTCGAAATCAAAAAGGGAAGTGTGTGGCCGATTCCACCGGCGGTGGTCATCAATCCGGTAGCCGTCCCGCGAATCCACGGTGAGCCGCGCCCCGTTAACGATCCATCATCCGACAACGACTCCGCAAATCCCATCGAGATACCGGCACCGACGGACGCCGCCAGTCCCACCAGAAACGCATCCCAACTTTTGTGGGTAGCAAACGCCGCCGCAAACAACGGCGCCAGCGTGGAGACCGATCCGTCCATCAACCCCGCCAGCCCTGGCTGCACCACCTGCAGCAAAAACAACTTCCGGTGGGATTCGTCCTCCTGCTGCCGGTCGGTCAGGTTCAGATTTTTCTCCAGATTTCCCGCCGTCTGGGTGTGCTTGCGTTCCTCGTCCGCCAGCTTGTTCAACAATTCCCTCGTTGAAGCGTCCGTCGTTCTTGCAATGGCGCGCTGGTAGAAGCGTTGCGCCTCCAGTTCCATCACTTCGGCCTGCTTCCTCGCCACGTTCACGCCCAAGGGCCGCACCAGCCAAGTCGGTCGACGGGCCAGAAACCCCTTCACGTTTTCTCGCCGGATCAGGGGTATATGCTCGCCAAAGCGTTGGCGGAACATTGCCAGCAGACGATCGCGATGCACGACTTCTTCCTCGCGCATCTCCTCGAACATCGTCGCCGTCGCTGGGTACGACTCGCGCAGGGCATCTGCGAATTCGCCGTAAATCCGCCCATCCTCTTCTTCCGAGGAAATCGCCAGCGCCAGGATTTCCTTTTCCGTCAAATCCTTGAATTTCTTTAACATCAAGACCTTCCCTCGACAGTTTTGTGAAAGCAGCATCGCACAAAGCGCGCGCCGAAGTCATCTCGGGCAAAAGTCATCTCCAGCCTTTGCTGCATCTAACTTGCGAACCAAGAGTCCTATATTCCACCGCTTTAGAGGAGATACGAAATGCCGGAATCCAAGTCCGCCGAAAACGTGCAAACAATTTCCCGCGATCATCTGGCGGAACTTCTAAACGAAGATCTGTCGCGCGAATATCAGGCCATAATCGCGTATGTGGTGTATTCCCAGGTGTTGAAAGGCGCCGAATACATGAACATCGCCGACCAGCTTCAGCTGCATGCGGCGCAGGAGTTGCAACACGCCTTGACCCTCTCGCGGCAGATCGACTATCTGGGAAAAATGCCGACGATCACACCCAAGCCGGTGAAAACCTCGGAAGACTCCAAGCAAATGCTGCGTTTTGATCTAGAGAATGAGAATGAGACGGTGCGAAACTACCGCGATCGTGTCCGCCAGTGCGAGGCGCTCGGCGAATTCGCGATGGCCGAACAGATCCGTCAGATTCTCATGCAGGAACAGGATCATCAGATCGACCTGGCGACCGCCCTCGGAGAAGAAGTTCCTGACATGAGCAAGCCCGCCAAGAAAACCTAGCCGCTTGGGAAAGTTCCCGGCATGCAGGACCTATCTTCCTGGTTTCAGCCGAATCATAACGGCAGCATCCTTTCAGATTGGGTGACGAAGCCAGTGGAAGATCGAGAAAAGGTCGGGTTGGCGACCTGTTCGGCGTTCTTCCCGGTGGTCATATTTCGATACTTGCAAGAACCCGGGGCGTTTGAGTCACACTCCTACTGCCCGGGGTTTGGCCTGCGGTCGGGCTTTTTGGGGCGCAGTATGCTGCCGCTTCACAAGGACAAGCTAAGAGCGGATCGGGCTGGTTCGGGCGGCGCGCGTTGTCTGTGCTAGAGTGTCCGGCGCCATGAACACTTTTTCCACGGTATTTGCTGTTGTTTGCTTTGTGTTGCTGTGCGCGTCGTCGGCGGACTTTGCCGAGGCGCAGGCCAAGCGCGGCGTCAGCGCCGAAGACTATCTGGCCTTCCAATTTGCGGGCGATCCGCATCTTTCGCCTGACGGCAAGCTTATGGCGTACGTCGTCACGACCATCGACCGAAAGAAAAACCGGCGTGAATCGGGGGTATGGTTGGTCGATGCCGACGGCTCCGGCGCGCCGCGCCGCGTCAGCGCGGAAGGATTCAGCTCGAATTCGCCGCGATGGAGCCCGGACGGAAAGACGCTGGCGATCCTTTCCGCGCGCGCGGCACGGGCAGAATCGCCGTCGTCGTCCTCGGCTCCGGCGGAAACGCCGAAGCCGCAGATCTATCTGCTTTCGATGAGCGGCGGAGAAGGCGTTGCGCTCACGAAATTAAAGAACGCGGTGGAGAATTATCAGTGGTCGCCCGACGGCAGCCGGATCGTTCTGGTCACCACCACCGGCCCCGGCGATGCCATCGCCCCTGCCGACCGCACGAGCGACGTTCGCCACTACACCCACATCCTGTACAAATTCAATGACACCGGATGGTTTGACGACAAACGCCGCCACCTGTGGGTGGTCCATGTCGCCAGCGGCGAGGCCAAGCAAATCACGGACGGCCAAGACTGGAACGACACCGATCCGCAATGGTCGCCCGACGGCACACGAATCGCTTTCGTGTCCGACCGCACCGGCAAGGCTTACGACGACAGCCACAACACCGATGTGTGGGTTATCCCTTCCGGCGGAGGCGCGCTCACCAAGATTTCCGATCACGCCTTTGAGGATGAGAATCCTCGCTGGTCGCCGGACGGCCGGCAAATTTTGTTTACCGGGCGAACCTCACGCCACCAATATCCCAAACTCTATGTCGCGAACTCTTCCGGCGGCACAGCCTCACAGCTTGCCGCGAAAGATCTGGACACGATCCCGACCGAATTGGCATGGCCGGCGCCTGGCTCCTTCTTCTTTGCCGCAGGCGAGAAGGGCGAAACACGATTCTTTCGCGGCGATTCCATCGCGCACACGTTTTCAGCAATCATCTCCGGCCCTCGCGGCCTACGCGCTTTCGACATCAATGCCAGCGCGGGCAAGATGGTTTATCTCGCCAACGATTTTCAACACCTCGACGATCTCTACGTGGCGAATTTAGCCGGCACCGGGGAACGCCAGTTGACGCATCTCAACGCGGCGTTGTGGGCGCAACTGGATCTGCGACCGGTCGAACGCTTGCCGTATAAGAGCAGCGACGGCTGGCCAATCGATGGTTTCTTCGTGAAACCCCTGGGCTGGCGGGCCGGCGTGAAATATCCGATGGTGCTTGTCATTCACGGCGGGCCGGAAGGCATGTTCGGCGTCGATTGGTACCACGAATTCCAGGTGTACGCGGCCAAAGGATGGGCCGTCTTCTTCTGCAATCCCCGCGGTTCGACCGGCTACGGCGAAAAATTCGAACTCAGCGAGATCAACAACTGGGGCCGCATGGACTATCAGGACATCATGGCGGGCGTGGATGCCGCACTGCAAAAATTTCCCTGGGTAGATTCCTCAAAATTGGGCGTAACCGGCGGCAGTTACGGCGGCTATATGACCAACTGGATTGTTTCGCACACCGATCGCTTCAAGGCCGCGGTAACGCTGCGGTCCGTCTCGAACTTCATCAGCGATGAGGGCACGCGCGACGGCGCCTACGGTCACCAGGAATACTTCAAAGGGCTGATATTTGATGATTTCGATCAATATTGGGAAGCCTCGCCGCTAAAATATGCGCGCAACGTTCACACGCCGACACTGGTTCTCCACTCCGACAACGACTTCCGCGTCCCCATCGAACAGGGCGAACAATGGTTTCGCGCTCTGCAGCATTACGGGGTTTCGTCGGAATTGGTGTTATTCCCCCGAGAGAACCACAATCTCACGCGCACGGGCGAACCAAAACATCTGGTCGAAAGCCTCAATTGGCAGCTCTACTGGTTCGATCGCTATTTGAATGGCAACGCGAACGCCAAGCCCCCGGACGCGCAAGAACCTGCAAAGCAGCGCGAGTCGGTGTCCGGTTCCCGCTAAGCCGCGCGGCGCTTCGCTGTCGCGGCCGCGAATAGGGCTGAACCGAACTTCCCACCGCTCATTTCCTGACATCGCCACGGCCTCATCTCACCCGTTGATTTCACGGGTTGATTCACGGTTGCAACCGGCGTATGTTCCGTGTTCCACATTCCATCAAGGAGACGTCCATGAGAGATCACCCCGCAGGATCCGAATTTCGAGCTTTCGCTGTGCGTCCATGCTTGCTCCTGGCCCTGGTGCTCATCGCGGCTTGCCCGCTGCTCGGATCAACCCAGAACTTCAGCGTCCCCGATGACGTAGCGCTGCGCATTCGCCTGGATGACACGCTGACCAGCGTCGATTCTGAAGTAGGAGACCCGTTCAGTGCCACGGTCGTTGACAAGGGCGACTATCAGGGCGCGCGCATCCACGGCCACATCACCAACATCGACATGTCCGGCCGGGTGGACGGCCATACCAGTATGGTCCTGCAATTCGATCGGTTGGTCATGCCCGACGGGCGCCGCGCGCCGATTCATGCCGAAATCATTGAGCTGTATCATGCACCGTCTGGTGAGAAAGTGGACGTCGAAGGCGCCATCGAATCAGGTGGGCGAGGCCGCAAGAGTCTTGAGCACACCGCGCTTGGCGCGGGCGCCGGAGCACTGCTCGGAGGCATCTTCGGCGGCGGTCGCGGCGCGGGTATCGGCTCCATTATTGGTGGTGCGGGTGGCTTGGGCACCACCGCTTTTCACGGACGCCAAAAAATTACCCTGAACAGCGGCCTCGAAATGCTGATCCGCATCACCGGACGCTAGAGTTTCTCGAAGAAGTGGGCTACCTTTTTGCCGGCTGTTTCGGTGTAGTAGACGGTGACCTTGCCGGACTTGTCGGCGCCTTTGCCGATGTCTCTCGCGGAATCGACCGTGTCGTGGGCTACTACATGAAACGTGTGATCGGTGCCATCCGCGGCTTTGACCACGACCGTTTTGCCGTCTTCGCTCACGTGCGTGACCGTGCCATCGACGGCATGCATTCCACCCTTACCGACTTTGTCGACTTCCACGGCTGTTTCTTCCCCGCCTTTTGCCGTGTAGTGAGCGACTACCTCTGAGCCTTCGGTGAGTCCGTGGAAGGCATCTTTGCTGCCGGCAGCAGCGGCATGAGCACCGTGAACGGTGGTCTTATCCGCGAAATGGAACGTGTGTTCCGTGCCCTCCTTGGTTTTGACTGCGATGGTTTTGCCCGCGGCGTCAACTTTTGTGACTGTTCCGTGCACGGCAGAGACCACATCTTCCGCCGCGCGGGCCGACAGGACCGCGAACCAGACGAGAATCAGAACACGAAGCGAGAATTTGAGCATGCAAGACCTCCTCTGTCATTCACAATCGATATAGTGCCGGAGAAAGTATCGTAAGGAAAAGAGGAAAATACAGAACCAAGAACACGGGAAAAGAACGACGTGGCGGAGCGCCAGGCGAGAGAGGCCCGGGTGGAAGCCTGTGCCGTTGGATGCGTTCGAGTGTCCAGTAAAAAACCATGATTACCGCATTCTCGTGCTGGCAAGGATTGACGGCTGCTCCTGCAATGTCTTCGTTGGCGCCGGCCCGTGGTTTCACGGCAATAACGAGGTCCGTGGCGAGGTAAATAACAGCTTCGAGCCACAACGCGGCTATAAAGGCGCAAAGCCAAACCGTGGCGAGAAAGCCGAGCCGGCGAAGCGTGTTGATAGTGCGCACTTCAAAGGAAACCAAGAGCGGGATGGACGTGGCCACGCAAACGGTGGCAAAGGCTAAGCAGGCGAGCTGGTTGAAACGGTGCACTCGTCCTTTAGGTCAACGGGTTCCGTAACCACGCTGCGGACCTTTTCCCTTCTGGGAAACTGCATGGCTGCACGGTCACGCGGGTCCGCTTCTCCTTCACAGGATGTCGGGGCCCCACGCTGCTGTGGAAGCAACTGTTTTTGCCATGCAAGCAGGGATGACTAGAAAATGCTTGCCGCATGAAGGGCGTAATCGATCAAGCGGAAGTTGAAGCTCGGTCTGAAAGGATAGCGAATCCTTTCCAACGCGGGCGCGGCTAATGGCTACTCAGCAAAAACCCTTGGGTGCGAAAGCGCTGCACGATGCTCAGCCGGTCTTCGGCGCCGATTTTGTGTTTCATTCGGTACAGGTGATTTTTCACGGTCTGCTCGGAAAGGCAGAAGTGATTCGCGATTTCCTTGTTCGTGAATCCTTTGGCGATCAGCGGAACGATTTGTTGCTCGCGCCGCGTCAATCCCAGGCGCTGCCGGGGGCTGGCGCATGGAAGTTCCGGCGCTTCGCGCTCGAAATAGCGGAACAACACGGTACACAAGGCTCCGGGACACACCGCTTCTCCCGCTCGCACTGCTCGGATGCCTTCCAACACATCGTCCGCGGAAGCATCCCGCCAAAGATACCCGCTGATTCCCGCTCGCACGCACTGCAGAAATTCACCATCTTCCTTTGTCGATCCGATGAGCAGAATCTGCACCGCCGGGGCCGCCGCGTGCACGCGCTGAATGGTTCTAAGGTCTTCTTCAATGTTCCCCTGCGACACCAGCAGCAGAACCTGCACTCCGTGGCTCACCAGCGTTCCTACGTCGGGCACCATGGGCGAATCCAAGACAATCACATCGACCCGCCCCCGTTTGGCTAGAATTCGTGCCAGCGCTTCTCGCAGCAGCCGATTGTCTGCTGCTACGCAAACCCGAATCCGCGGTTGGCAGCGTGAAAGTGGTGCGGGTCCTGCCTCCGCCCGTGAATCGGCGGCCGAGCTAAAATCGCTCAACCCCGTCTCGCCGTCACCCGTCACATCTGGCTGAACACGCGACAGAAGCAGCGAACCTGGACAAACGCTGGTATTCATAGTGAAAACCTCGTCAATCGTGGGCACTTGCCGTGACAACTTGGAATTTGAAGGGTCTAAGCGCGTCCACCTGGCACTGTTTCACTTTGCAATTTCGCGTCCGCTCCCGTTGAATTTGGCCGTTTCGAAGCGTCCGGTATCTCTCTCGATCCACGAGCGTTGCCCCTTTTGTACCGAAGGGGCCGCATTTCGTACCGTCCCAATTCGGCACGGAGTTCCCGACGGCCGGGTCAGTTCGGGACGCTCGCTACCGTGTTCATTCGCTTTTCCTTCGCTCTATTTCTTTAGCGGTACTTCCGTACTACGATTGGACCTCGATCGGTCCTAGGTTTTGGGGTACGGTCCCGCTATTGGGTTTTTGTCGCTTGCGGCTTAGAATTTTCACTATTGCAGGCATGCTGCTTGCAGGTGTTAAGCGAGGGAATCCGACATGGCGACTCAGGATTTTATGAGCAAGACTCCACAAAATGGCGTTCCAAACCGCACCACGACGCAGACCGAGCGCCGCGGAACCCGCCGCTGCAAGATTACGCAGTTGATGCGCATTCGCCCTTCCGACCCCGAAAAGGAACACTTCGAGGATCTCCGCGGCACCATGAGCGTTTCGCGCACGGGCGTCTATTTCCAGACCAGCGAGTCCGGCTACGAACTTGGTATGCGTCTGTTCGTGACCATGCCCTACTCGCAGGGAAACGCTTCCATGAGCCGCGAATATCTGAGCGAGGTTGTCCGCGTAGAGCCCTTGCCGAACGGCATGACCGGGATTGGCTTCAAGATCCTGATGGAAATGGGCATGCCGGCGATCCACTCGTACGGCTTCTCCACCGACAACAGGTAAGCGCGCAAGGTACACGCTTAATTTTGCTGCTTTCCGAGAGATTGGCTGGCGAAGTCACCGAGCTTGAAAAAAACAGATCGGAAAAACAAAGGGCGTCCAGTGGCTTGGACGCCCTTTGTTCTGTCTGGGGACGGACAACAGGTCGTGCTCGCCTTCGAATTATTCGCTGCGTCCCAGCAAGCGCATGGCACGGTGGCGCAGCAGGCCGAGCTGGCGGTTGACCGGATGCCTGCGCGCCAGGAATGAAAGAACCGGCTCCTTGCGCTGCATCAGGCGGTTCATGGCGATGGTTAGACGCACATCGCGCCGGGCAAATTTCAATCCAGCCTGAAGGGCCTCGAGGGCTTCATTGCGCCTTCCCGCGGTGACGTAAACTTCCGCAAGATTGAGATAGAGTTGCGCCTGATTGCGCTTCATGCGCACGGCGGCATCGCATAGTCGTTCCGCTTCGCCCCACTTTTGTTCGGAGCGCGCCAGCACCACACCCAGGTACGACATGTAGTACGGGTTGTTCTTGTCGAGGTCCATGGCGCGCTGCATGTGCGGCAGCGCTCTGCCGGCGGAATTGTCACGCAACAGGGTTAGCCCTTGCTTGAATTCGCGGAAGGCTTCCGTGTCGAGCATTGTTTCACCTCATCGACCGTTCTGCGGTCGCACCGCATGGAGTTGATCGCTGGGTTCAGGGCACGCACAGCAACGCGGCGCAGCTTTGAGGAGTTTGACACTGCCCGGCGAGAGACAGATGCGATACAGGTGCTCCGGTTGCCCAGGCCAGCTTCGGTCTGAACATGGGAGCGGTGAGCGGCGTCGCGCTTAGGGTTCCCATCCCAGTCATTGGCAAAGGTACGCGCGCTGTGCGCGGGGCGCTACTGACCGATGGGACAGTCTTGGGACAGCGGGACTCGCGTAGTGTCCCGCAATCCGCATGGACGGCGCGGCCGTTCACGGCAAATGCTCTTTCAGGATTTTTCGGAGCGCGGTGCGGCCGGTCTGGGCATGCGCTTCTTCCAATCTTTGCGCCACTGTTCCCAGTCTTCGAGGGTGACCTTAAGCATGGCCTTGGCCGCTTTGTGCAGCCAGCGGCCTTTGCGGGCCTTTAAGTCGCGCTTGATCTTCGCGATCGCCTTGGGGCTGCCGAAGTGCATGTTGGCGGTTTCCCAGCCCATATCGTAGAGAAGGCGCGTCTCGTCACGTTGGGCGGGCAGCGACGCCAGTTCAATGCGCGAGCAATCTGGCGCCAGACGTCGCACCAGCCAATGGCCTTGAAAGCGAATGCACGGATCTTTGACGCGAATCGCGTGGTTCACCAGCTTCGATCCGTACAGCGCGTCGGATGGGCTGTTCTTGTACCAGACCCAGGCGGAAGTGCGGATACCTTTCGCTTCGCGCGCGATGAATGCGCCCTGCCACGACGTCAACGCCAGGATTCGGGGATGACCGAGGCTCCCTAGCCCCGCGACGCGGCGCTTCAATTCATATGGACGCTTGGGCAGCGGAAAGGAGGCTTCGATCAGCTTGCGAGCTTCCTGCGGGGGCTTTGTAGGGTAGGGCGGATTCTCCTGCATCTTTTCCCAAAAGTGAACGGGGTCGCGAAGTTCACTGGTCGCCAGAAGGCGCAGCCATTGATGTTGTTCGGCCAGGATGAAGGCTTTGCCGCCAGCCGCAAGCGCGTCGCGGTAGCCCTCCTCGACTGCCTCGGCGGCTTCGCGCCGGGTCACACCCAGGTGCTCGGCTGCGATCGCCAAGTAAGCGCTTGTCGTGAGGCGGACCAGGTCGAGGGTGTAGGCCGCCGGAAAGGCCTCGTCAAGGTCATTCACGCCCCAGATCAGCCGGCCTTCTTCGTCGCGCCAGGTACCGAAATTTTCGATGTGCAGGTCGCCTACACCGAGGACGAGCGGAGCCTTTGCAATGTCGCGACAAACTTCCGGCCAGTGCTGGAGCCAGCGGTAGAACGTGGCGCGGAAAAACGGGAAGGGCGCTTCGGCCATGAGCGCATGCTTTAGCGCGACGTCGCGGCGGACGACCGGGAGGCGCTTGGCCAGCCATTGCTCGAAATCCTGAGTTGCCTTGAAGATATTCATCGTTTCATTTTGCGTCGCCTTGACACCCTTTGATCGCGGCAAGGTTTGGTCGGCCCATCCCCAACAGGGGCGCGCCTCTCGGGGTATCAGGGTAAACAAATCCCGCGCCCCTTTCGAGGCGTTCGCGCTCTCGCCTCGGTCAGACTTTGGCGTGCTCCACACGATTAAGGGTCGCGTCCCTGCGCGATTCGTAGATTGGGAATCGCCCGGCGAGTTCGGCTACCTCTCCGCGGACGTGCTGCTCCACAGCGGCATCGCCCATGTGCCCGACAACGTCTGCGATCCACACCCCGATTTGCTCCATCTCCGGTTCGCCCATTCCGCGTGTCGTGACCGACGGGGTGCCCAGGCGAATTCCGCCTGCCTTCATCGGCGGCAACGGATCAAAGGGAATGGCGTTTTTGTTTACGGTGATCCCTGCTCGGTCGAGGGCTTTTTCGGCGTCGGCACCGGTGATGCCGCGCGGATGGATTTCGACCAGAAAGAGGTGGTTGTCGGTGCCGCCGGTCACGATGCGGAATCCCTGTTTGGCGATGGAGGCTGCCAGCGCCTTGGCGTTTAGCGCGACTTGCCGCTGGTAGTCGCGGAACGATGGCTCCATCGCTTCTTTCAGGCACACAGCCTTGGCTGCGATGGTGTGCACCAGCGGGCCCCCTTGCGTGCCGGGGAAGGTGAGCTTATCGAGTTCTTTCGCGAAGGCTGCTTTGCAGAGAACCATACCGCCGCGCGGCCCGCGCAACGTTTTGTGCGTGGTGGTGGAAACGATGTCGGCGTGCGGAACCGGGCTGGGGTGCACGCCTGCGGCTACCAGGCCCGCGATATGGGCCATGTCTACGAAGAAAAGTGCGTCGACGGCTTTCGCTGCTTTGGCGATGCGCTCGAACTCGATGATTCGCGAATAGGCGCTGGCGCCCGCCACGATCATCTTCGGCTTGTGTTCATGAGCCAGCTTTTCGATTTCGTCGTAGTCGATGCGCTCGTCGTCCTTGCGCACGCCGTAGGCGACGAACTTGTACATGCGTCCCGAGAAATTCAGAGGATGGCCGTGGGTGAGGTGACCGCCGTGCGCGAGATTCATTCCCAGCACGGTGTCGCCGGGCTTCAGCGTGGACATATAGACTGCAACGTTGGCGGAAGTGCCGGAATGGGCTTGCACATTGGCGTGCTCCGCGCCGAAGAGTTGCTTGGCGCGGTCGATCGCGAGCTGTTCGACTTTGTCGGCGACCTCGCACCCGCCGTAGTAACGCTTGCCTGGATACCCCTCGGCATACTTGTTGGTGAAGATTGAGCCCATCGCCTCAAGGACAGCTTCCGAGACGAGATTTTCGGAAGGGATCAGCTCGAGGCCGGTGGCTTGACGCTGAGCTTCTTCGCGGAGCAAGTCGGCGATGGGAGCATCGACGGAGTCGAGCGGGCGCTGCATGCGGTCATGGGCTTCGGTGGTCTTGGTCATGGCTATCGTCCTTGGCATCGTCGACGGCGTTGTGTGACGGTCCATCTTACCTTGCCCAGGCCCAATTCACGCTAAGCGGTTTGTATGGTGCACGCCTGGAGGCTCGGCTTGAGGTACGTACAAAACATGTAATAATCTGCGCCGGAAAAAACATAACGTGACGTACTGCTCGGAAAACTCCGGCCGGTTGGCATTTGGGAGCGAGAGATGCGTTTGCTCTTGGTGTTCGTCTTCGGGAATTTGGTCCTGCCGGATCCCATCGAGGTGCAGCCTCGCTAACTCGCGCTACGAGATCGCAAACACTCGACAGTAGAGTTGAGGCTAAATGAGACTCGACTTAGGAAGCTGAGTGTTTCTACCGCTACGCCGGCAGACGTTCCGCGAAGTCGGGCGCTTGGTGTATCGCAAGGCGCCGATGATCTATTTTGCGTACGTCTTGTGACCCGATGCTCGGCAAGGAGCCGCCGATGGATGGCATCTATTGGAGGCAAACGATGACGTCGTCTGTGTTGTGGCAGGTTCTCTGCTGGGGCTGGTTTGTGTCGGAAGTTATTCTCGGCGTAGCGACACGCACGAAGCGGAGCAGCGGAAACGTGCGCGACCGGGGATCGCTGGCGATTCTGTGGATTGTGATTGCAACCGCCATAACGGTCTCGCAGTGGATCGGCGAAGCGGGACCGAGGAACATGCTTGGTGGGGCGCATTGGTTGAAGGTCGCGGGCCTCATCGTCCTGGCATTGGGATTGGCGATTCGCTGGACGGCGATCGTGAGTCTCGGCAAGTCCTTCAGCTCCAACGTGGCGATTGTGGATTCGCAGAGAATCAAGAACAACGGACTGTATCGATTCGTTCGGCATCCTTCGTACCTGGGCTTGTTGCTGGTGTTCCTAGCGGTTGGATTGCATTCGCGAAACTGGATCGCGTTTGCGGTGGCGTTTTTGCCGACGACCGCGGCGATGCTCTATCGGATTCATATTGAAGAGAGCGCGCTCACCGCGGCCTTCGGCGAAGAATATGTCGCGTATAGCCGGGGCACGAAGCGCTTGATTCCCGGGTTGTATTGAGAAGCTGGTTATCGGCGATGGCCGATCATTCGAAGACGGCTGTAAGGTTCGCGCGCCGGGACAGTGGTATATTCACCGCATCAGTTCCCGGCACGGCGTGTGAAACGGAATGTCCCAAAACTTTGACTGGCGTTTACCGGCGACGCGAAAGGTAATTTCGTGGCATTAGAGACAACCTCGGGCAAAGTTTTGTTGCACTTCCAGTGCCGCGCTTCGGTATATTCGTCACCAATGTCCTTTGCCGTGGACGAGCAGCAATATGTGGCCTTCGCGGCGGGCAGCGCACTGTTCACATTTGCAGAAGAGGACGAATGCAACCTGAACGCCGGCGTACTCTCCGATTTCCGTTCGACGCGCTGGCCGAGGTGTCCTGGGAAGGCTCAGCGGCGCAACTCCCGGCGCGGGTGACCGAAATCAGCCCAAATGGGTGTCACCTGCAAATGGGCAATCCGGCGGAGCTGGGAAGCTTGGTGTTCTTAAAGATTTTCACAGACGGGAGTTTTTTTGAGGCGCACGCGACGGTCGTGTATTCGCAGCCGAACTCGGGCATGGGCGTCGCGTTTCGCGACCTCAAACCCTATTTTGTCGAAGTATTGAAAAAGTGGCTGGTGGCGGCCATGCATGCGAAACAGAAGCCGCGCGAGTGATTTCTTAATCGCCGCTTCGCGCTAGAATGAGTGCATGCAGAAGAAAATCTTCTGGGGCACCTTTACGCTCCTGGGTCTGCTGGCGGATATGGCCCTGCCTCTATGGTGGGCGCTGGCGGCGACCATTCCGATCGGTGTGTTGAGTTGGTGGATCGCCTATCGGAGCGACTGGTTTTAAATCCCAGTATCGCGCAAGAAGTGCCAGCTTTTCTGAGGTATGGATGGACGGGTCCGTCCGCGCTTCCAGGTTTTTTCGCGAGAGATTTCGAATATAGGTGCATTTGCTGGCGGCATGGCGACGCGAGCGAACATCGAGCCTGCAAGATGACGGTGGCAGAGCTGGTTCTGGTCGGGGCAACCAAAGTAAAAAAGCATCGGCTTGGCCGATGCTTTTCGTCACGGTTATGGATACGTTAGGTATAGCCGACAACTAAATGAAGTCAGGGGCAAGTTTTTCATAGTTCCATCGAACGGCGGCGCATGTTGGATTCGAACTATCCCGGGGAAAACAATCGCGCTCACCGTGCGAGCTTGGTTGTTCCCTTCCTGCTTCTACCGCTGCTTTGCGCACCGTTTGCGCGCGCTGGCCAGACCGACGTTGCCTCGAAAACCATGGGCGGCCGTCTGGAGATCTCCGGCTCCAAGATTTATTACGAGGAATGCGGCTCAGGGCCATTGGCGGTGGTCTTGTTGCACGATTTGCTGCTTCACTCGGTCACCTGGGACGCCGAGTGGAAGCCACTCTGCGGGAAATATCACACGGTGCGCTACGACCGCCGAGGATATGGCCGATCGGAGGCGCCGAAAGCCTCGTTTACTCCGTCCGACGACCTCTACGCGCTCCTCACTCATCTGAAAATCGAGCATGCTGTAGTGGTTGGCAGTTCGTCAGGAGGCGCGCTGGCCATCGACTTTGCGCTCGCACACCCGGAAATGGTGGACGGCTTGTTTCTGGTCGGCCCGGTGGTGGACGGCATGGAGCTCACCCCGGCGTTCATTATGCGAGGCGAGAAGAATATGGCGCCGCTCATGAACGGCGACACGAAGGCGGCCGCCGAGAATTGGTCGAAAGATCGCTACCTTATTGGCGAAGGACACGAGGTGGCGCGTAAGAGGGTTTACGAAGTGCTCTCGGAGAATCCCCAAAACCTCAAAAACACCGGCGAGTTCGAGATTCGCAACTCGCAGCCATCCAATTCCCGACTTGGCGAAATTCATGCGCCTACTTCCATCGTCGTCGGCGAGTTCGATATTTCCGATGTGCACGCGCACGCGGGTGCGATTGAGGAGGCAATCCCGGGCGCCGAACGGGACATCATCATCAATTCGGGACATCTCGTGCAACTGGAGCAACCCGACGTGCTGCTGGAAAAATTGTTGCCCTTTATCGACCTTCAGGAACGCAAGACGGTCAGCGTACCGCTCGACCTCTTGCATGCGTATGCGGGTTTATACAACGCGGGGCGTTGGGTCGTGACCATCGGGCTGGAGGGCAGCCACCTGACCATGCAGATTCCGGGGCAGGCGGTGTTTCCGCTGTTTGCGGAATCGCAGGCAAAGTTCTTTTTGAAAGTGGCTGATGTGGAGATCGAGTTCGGCAAGGACGCCAAGGGCAAAATAAGCCGGGCGGTGATTTACCAGGATGGAGAGACGATCAAGGCTCCCCGGTTGTAATCTTCCGGTTTTCTGAAGTGCGAACCGTTGTCGCAAGGCCAACCCTGCCAGCGCTCTTCAGAAGGCAGCTTGGTCGCGAAAGACCCTCGAGCCGGCAAAATAGGCCCGAGGACTCAGCCCCGCAATGGCGGGCCGAAAGTAGTGCCTCCAAGTGGCAAAGCGCTCTCGATAAACACCTTTGTGGCGTTCACGGGCCGCCGATCCCGCGTGGTCGGCAGTGCGAGACTGCCCGCTAACGAAGAAGGCCGGCCGTTTGCTTGGGATGACAAATCAGTGTGAAGATAGGGGCTATGAAAAAATCAACGATTTTTATGGTGACCATATTTTTGGCTGGTGCTTTGATGCTGGCTGGATCTTCCAGGGCGCAGGACGCGCCAGCCGCAAAGCCGGCGCCCGCGGCAACACCAGCGCCCGCGCCTGCCGCGAAGGCCGCGCAAACGCCGGCGGCGAAAACCGGGCAAGGCACAGCCGCGAAGAAGCCTGGCCAGGTCCCGCTCGTTCTCAAGACTGGGAAGGACAAGGAGAGCTACGCCATCGGATTGAATATAGGAAAAGGATTACACAAGGATGCCGTGGATGTTGATCCGGCTATTGTGCTTCGCGGACTGAAAGATGCACTGGCGGGTGGAAAAACGCTGATGACCGACGACGAAGCGAAAGCCGCAATGGTCGCCTTGCAGGCGGACCTGCGTAAGAAGCAGGATGCCAAGATGGCGATTGTAGGGGACGCGAACAAAAAAGAGGGTGACGCATTTCTGGCGGAGAACAAGACGAAAGAAGGCGTGGTCACGCTGCCCAGCGGCCTGCAATACAAGATTTTGAAAGAGGGCACCGGATCAAAGCCAACGGCCAAGGATTCTGTGGTTTGCAACTATAAGGGCACGCTGCTCGACAACACGGAGTTTGACAGCTCCTACAAACGCGGCCAGCCGGCTACATTTCCGGTGGGGCAGGTCATCAAGGGCTGGACAGAGGTGCTGCAGCTGATGCCGGTGGGTTCCAAGTGGCAGGTGTTTGTTCCATCGGACCTGGCCTATGGCGCGCGCGGAGCAGGCCCGGGCGCTCCGATTGGCCCCAACGCGACGTTGATATTTGAGATCGAGTTGCTCTCGATCCAGAGCAAGTGAGCGCCGGGGGGTGAAGAATAGACGCCTCTGTGCATGTCCGTGTCCTCAGGGCAGAGTCGTTGTGCACATCATCCCCCGCTGCAATGGCATGTTTGCGGGGCTGCCGAGAAAGCGTAGGTCAAAAAAAAGCTGCCCAGAAATCGAAATGACTGCGACCGTTCGTTGACACGTTGCAATGCGTCCGCTACGCTTTTGAGTTTGCTTGCGATGATTTTTCTCCCCTGAGAAGAACGGATCAAACGCCGTATGGCTGAAGAAAAGCTCCCGACCCGCGCACAGGATTTTTCCGAGTGGTACAACCAGCTGGTCCTGAAAGCGCAGCTTGCTGACTATGCGCCCGTGCGCGGCTGCATGATCGTGCGGCCTTACGGCTGGGCGCTATGGGAAAACATGCAGCAAGCGCTGGACCGGCGTTTCAAGGCTACCGGGCACCAGAACGTCGCGTTTCCGCTGTTGATTCCGCGGAGCTTTATCGACAAGGAAAAGCATCACGTCGAAGGTTTTTCTCCCGAGCTTGCGGTGGTGACCATCGGGGGCGGGGAAGAGCTCGCCGAGCCTTTGGTTCTGCGCCCTACTTCGGAAACGATCATCGGCCACATGTGGTCCAAGTGGATTCAGTCCTATCGTGACCTGCCGGTGCTGATGAACCAGTGGAACAGTGTGGTGCGTTGGGAACTGCGCACGAAGCTTTTCCTGCGCACGCTGGAATTCTACTGGCAGGAAGGCCACACCGCCCACGCCACGCGCGAGGAGGCGGAAGCCGAAACGCGCCAGATGCTCGATATTTACACCGATTTCGCCGTCAACGATGCCGCGATTCCGGTCATCCCCGGCAAAAAATCCGACGCTGAAAAATTCGCCGGCGCGGACACCACCTATTCCATCGAAGCCATGATGGGAGACGGCAAGGCGCTGCAATCCGGGACGTCCCACTTCCTGGGGCAGAACTTTGCGGAGGCATTCGAAGTACGCTACCTCGACCAAAACGGGCAATTGCAGCACTGCTGGACTACGTCCTGGGGCCTCTCCACCCGCGTCATCGGCGCCATCATCATGGTGCACGGCGACGACCAGGGCCTGGTGATGCCGCCAAAACTTGCCCCGTACCAGGTGGTGATTGTTCCGATCTTCAAGACCGACGAAGAAAAATGCTCGGTTATCGATGCGGCTCGTAAACTGAAGACTGAACTCGTCAAAGCCAACATTCGTGTCACCTCCGACGAGCGCGAAGGCAATAGCCCCGGCTGGAAATTCAACGACTGGGAAATGCGCGGCGTCCCGGTGCGCGTCGAACTGGGCCCCAAAGACGTCGCCAAGGAATCGGCCGTTCTCGCTCGCCGCGACCGCCCAGGCCGAGAGGGCAAGGTCAGCGCCCCCCTGGCTGGCCTACCCCAGACCATCGAGAGCTTGCTCGCTGAAATCCAGCGAGCCATGCACGACAAAGCCCTCGCCTTCCGCAAAGCGAACACGCACGACGCCAATACCTACGACGACCTGAAAAAAGCGGTCGAGACAGGTTTCGCCTTTTCGCCCTGGTGCGGCAGCGCCGAGTGCGAAGCCAAGATCAAGGAAGAAACCCGGGCTACGATGCGCTGCATCCCGTTTGACCAGTCAGGTACCCCCGGGGGCTGCGTACAGTGCGGTCAACCTGCCCGCGAGCGGGCCATCTTTGCCAGGGCTTATTAGGGCCAGGGCTTACTGATACGCGTCTTTTTGGCCGCTGCCCCGTTCCTTTCCGGGAACATCCCCCTCGCCTGCTCCTCGACACCCTCGCACCCGGATGCTAGTTTGGGAAGACATTACAGCGAATTGGTTTCATCGGCCCGCGACGGATCGTCGTGCCTGGCCGGTACCGGGAGAGAACTTGGTGTATCAGGCCAGCAGTCGAAAGAACCGCTTCCCCGCTCCGTACTCGCAACGAGGCGGCGGGACGATCAAGGCGATCCTCTGGACCGCGATCCTGATCTACGGCGCCTTTGTGGCCTACAAAATCCTCCCTGCCTACGTTGCAGAATACCAGTTAACTGACAAAATGCAGGAACAAGCGCGCTTTTCGGTGGTGAACCGATATTCGGAAGAGCAGGTGCGCGATAATATCTTCAAAGTGGTCAAGGACCTCGAAATCCCCGTCAAGCGCGAAGAAATCAAGGTTGTCTCCAATCCGGACGTCGTGAAAATCAGCATGGACTACACCGTTCCCGTGGACCTCCTCGTTTACCACCTGAATCTCCATTTCACGCCCTCGAGCGAGAACAAGAATTTGTAGGCCCGTTTCGGGATTTCGCGCCGGGTTTCGCCGAAGCGACCTTTGCCGCCTGGCAGCATTTCGGGTGCAGACATCTCCAGCGCGGTTCAACTGCGTCTTTCTTAGTGTCCGAGGTTGCGAGAGAATAGAAGTCCGGCCCCACGAGGTCTATCGTTTGCGCATTCGCATCGAAAAGGGTTTTTGGACGTCCATTCTAGGCCTGACGCTGCTCGGGGTTGTCTTCGCCATTTTCATCACCTGGGTCAGCATCGTCACGTTTTTCTACGTCAAGTACTCCCGGATGATTGATGCCCGTCTTTCCGGCCGCGTCCTCCAGAACACCACGCAGATTTTCTCCGCTCCCATGCGCATCGCGGATGGGGAAGTATGGAGCGCCGAAGAACTCGCCACGTACCTGACCAAAGTCGGCTATCGCCCCGAAAAAGACGACAACGCGCTTGGCCAATACACTATGCAGGCCAACACCGTCGACATTCGCCCTTCGAACCTGTCCTATTTTGCGGGATCGAACGCTATTGCCGTGCAATTCGGCGGCAAAACCATCAAGGCCATTCGGCCACTCGCCGGGGGCGCTGATCTGGTCACGGCGGATATTGAACCTGAACTTGTCACCAACCTTTTCGACAGCGCCAGGGAAAAGCGCCGGCCGGTCCGCTATGACGATCTGCCGCCGACGCTGGTGCACGCCATTATTTCCGCCGAAGACAAACGCTTCTTCGAGCACGGCGGGTTCGATTACGTGCGCATCATCGGCGCAGCGTGGGCCGATATTCGCCACAACAGCAATCACTACCAGGGCGCCAGCACCATCACCATGCAGGTCGCGCGCACGTTTTTCTTCTCCAACGAGCGCACCTGGCGGCGAAAGATCGCCGAAGCCATGGTCTCGATGGAACTGGAGCAACGTTTCAGCAAGCAGCAAATTTTCGAGCTCTACGCCAACGAAGTCTATCTAGGCAATCGCGGCAGCTTCGGGATTCGCGGATTTTCCGAAGCCAGTGTCGCCTACTTTGGAAAGGATCTCCGCCAGCTGTCGCTGGCGGAGTGCGCCTACCTTGCCGGAATTATTCGCGCGCCTAATTATTATTCTGCGGCGGACAGACACCCGGAACGCGCCATCCAGGCCCGCGATCGCGTCCTGCCGCAGATGCTGGAGAACAAGTACATCACGGAAGGAGACATCCAGGACGCCAAGCGCATGCCGCTGAAAATCGTGCACACGTCGGTGGCCGGCAGCGAGGCGCCTTATTTCGTGGACATGGTGAAAGACCACCTGCTCGACAAGTACTCGGAAAACGAGTTGGTCAGCGAGAATTTCCGCGTCTACACCACGCTTGATCCCGCGCTGCAGCGCGCTGCGGCCGCGGCCATCGAGACCGGCATGAAGAATGTGGACACGCTGCTCGCCAAAAAATATGCGAAATGGCGCAAGGAGCAGGAAAAGAAGGGAACCAACGAGCCGATTCCCCAGGTGCAAGGCGCGCTGGTGGCCCTCGATCCCCGCACCGGAGAAATTAAAGCGGTCATCGGGGGCCGCGATTACGGTCAGAGCCAACTCAACCATGCGCTCGCTCACCGCCAGCCCGGCTCGGTCTTCAAGCCGTTCGTTTATGCTGCCGCATTCGACAACGCCATTGACAACGTCCAGCCCATCGTCACCCCGGCCACTACCGTGGACGACGAGCCCACCACCTTTGAATTCGACGGAAAGGAATACACGCCCAACAATTTCGGACAGAAATTCATGGGCCACGTTACCGCTCGCGAAGCGCTCACCAATTCACTCAACGTCGCCACGGTAAAAATAGCCGAGATGATCGGTTACGGCCGCGTGGTGCAGATCGCGCGCCAGATGGGCCTCGGCACCAACATTCAACCAACTCCCGCGGTGGCCCTCGGCGCCTACGAAATGACCCCGGTGGATGTCGCGGCCGCGTACACGGCGTTCGCCGATGGTGGCACCCGCGCCGAACCCGAATTCATCAGCAGCGTTATCAGTGCGAGCGGTGCCGTTCTCGAGAAAAACACCCCGCAGACCCACGCGGTGCTCGATCCGCGCGTCACCTTCCTCGTCACCAGCGTGCTCATGGATGTGATGAACCACGGCACCGCTGCCGGGGTCCGCGCGCGCGGCTTCACGCTGCCTGCCGCCGGAAAAACCGGTACTTCGCGCGACGGCTGGTTCGCGGGCTTCACCTCCAATCTGGTCTGCGTCATCTGGATCGGCTTCGACGACAATCGCGACTTGGGCCTCGCAGGGGGCGTCGCGGCCGCGCCTATCTGGGCCGACTTCATGATTCGCGCCACCGCGCTTCCCGCCTACAAAGACGTTAAGGGTTTCGACGCGCCCGAAGGCGTGCAGTCCGTCATGATCGACCCCGAATCATTGGAACTTGCCACTCCCAATTGTCCGACGTCCCGTGAAGAGGTGTATGTGCTCGGCTCGGCGCCGACCCAGTTGTGCGAATTGCACGGCGGAGGTCACGGTGTCGTTTCCTCTACAGGTTCATGGCTCTCGCACGTTTTCGGTGGCGGTGAACCGAAGCAGCCCGCTGCCGTCGATGTCAACGGCCAGCCACTGCCTTATGACCCGAACCGTCCGCCTAACGCCACCGGGCAAGGCCAGCAAGTGGACGCAAACGGCAAGCCCATCGAAAAGAAAAAGAACCCTTTACAGAAGATTTTTGGTATCTTTGGGGGTAAGAAGAAGCAAGATCCGGACAAGGCAAGGCCGGATAACAAAGGAGACTCGCCATGAAGCTAGTTTCTCTGGCGGTTTCGGGTAGTATCCTCCTGCTGACTTTTGCAGTTCCTTCCCAAAGTCAGACGAGCTCACAACAAATGACAACGCAGCTGTTTCGCGATGGAGATCACGCCATCCCCATGCAGGCGCCGTCTCAGGTTTCTACCGCCGGAACTGCGCCCGCTAGCGAATTGTCACCAGAAGAGGTGGGTGATTTGTTTATGGCGCGGAAGCAGTATTTCGAGGCCGCGCAAGCCTACAAGCGCTTGTCCGACGAAAATCCGCGCAACGCGGTGTATTTGAACAAGCTCGGCATCGCGCTCCATCAACAGGAAGCGTTGAGCCTCGCCCTCAAATATTACGAGCGCGCGCTGAAGGTGAATCCCAAGTACGCCGATGCCCAGAATAATATCGGCACGATCTGGTACCAGCGCAAGCGCTACGGCAAGGCCATCCGCGCCTATGAGAAGGCCATCAAGATACGCGACGATATGGCCGTGCTGTACAGCAACCTCGGCTACGCGTATTTCGGCGATAAGAAATACGAGGAATCGATCTCCGCGTTTCGCACCGCGCTGGCCAAGGATCCCCAGCTGTTCGAGCACAACGCTTCGCGGTCCGGTTCGTTGCTGCAGGATCGTTCGGTGTCCGACCGCGGACGCTTTTACTTCCTGCTGGCGAAATCCTTCGCCGAATCCGGAAACATCGATCGCGCCGTGCTCTACCTCCGCAAAGCCAAGGATGAAGGCTACGCCTCACTGGTTGCGGACTTGAAGAAGGACAAAGCCTTCGCCGCCGAACTGCAGCTTCCCGAAATACAGGACATGATCGCCCCTAAAGAGGCAGTGTCCGATACACAGCAGCCGTAAATCGTCCGCTGATCTGCCGACATCCCGTTTTCCTGTAGGGGCGCAGGATCGCTGCGCCCGATCTCGGCAACCGACCGAAGCGAACACATGTTTTCATATTGGGTAACTCCCGGTCTGTTTACCGTCCCTTGTCCCTCCCTCTGTTACAATTCAATTGAACATGGGACGAAATCTTTTCAGCGTACGCGCTGCAAGTTTCTTCTGTGGAGCTCTGTTCGCCGTTAGCTTGCTCTGTGCGCAGCAACCTGCTCCGGCCTCTCGCGCGTCCGTGGCCACTGGCTCCCAACAAGGTGTCTATTTAGTTTTCCCGTTTGAAAATGCGGGTGCTTCGCCGCGGATGGATTGGCTAGGCGAAGGCCTCGAAGAACTCACCATCCAGTGTCTTTCCGATGCCCGAGAGCAAGTTTATTCCCACGCTGGCCGCGCCGGCGAACTCGAACGCTACGGCCTTCCCGCTAACGCCAAACTCAGTCGCGCGACAATGCTGCGCATCGCACAGGATCTCGATGCCGACTACGTGGTCTTCGGCTCCTTCAGTTCTGACGGCACTTCGCTCACCGTGGAATCCCGCATTCTCCGCGTCGACCCACCCGCGCTGCTTAATCCGGTCCGTGAAACCGGCCCGCTCACTTCTCTGATGGATCTACACGCGCGCGTGGTCTGGCATTTGCTTTCCGCCAACTCTTCGGCCTATCCGTTTACGCTTCAGGATTTCGCCAAGCTCCAGCGGCCGCTTCGTCTGGACGCCTTTGAACATTACGTGCGCGGCCTGCTAGCCAACGACGACGAGCCTCGCCTTCGCGAATTGCGGGAAGCGGCGCGCCTTGAGCCGGCGTGGCCGGATCCAGCGTTTGCGCTGGGCGACACCTATGCCTCGCGCGGCGATTGCAACTCGGCTCTTCCGTGGTTTGCGCGCGTCCCGAGAACCCACCATCGGTACATCGAAGCGATTTTCGCTACGGGCGTTTGCCGGCTGCAACTAAACCAGCCCGACAAAGCCGAAGAAGTGTTTATCTCGCTTCAGGACGCCCTTAGAAACAATTCCGATCGCGCTCCGGGAGGGGCCAACGTTATTTCCGGCGCGGACCTTCCTGAAATCCTCAACAATCTCGGTATCGCCCGCGCGCGTCAGGGCAAGTTGGCGGCAGCGCAAGCCGACCTTCAACGCGCCACGGAACTCGATCCCGACCAAGACGACTATCCATTCAATCTGGGTATGCTCGCTTTTCGCGCCAACGATTTCTCTGCTGCCGCCAAATCCTTCCGCGAGGCTGCGGATCGCGAGCCCGACAATCCGGAAGACCGTGCTTTGTTGATTCAATCGCTTGAAAAGGCCGGGAATAAGGTAGAAGCTGACGAGGAACGCGAAGCGGTCGCCGGGGCGCTGGGCCCTAACGCGCTAGCACCAATTTATGTCGATTCCAGAGGCGATGCTCAAGGAAAGCGAGATCGCATCAAGACCGAATTGGATATCACGGCGTTGCGCCTGGAAATCCAGTCGTCGGGAACCACGATGGTTTCTGCATCCTCATCCCCAGCCGGCGTTGCGGAAACGCCTGGCACGCACATTCGTCGCGGACGGCAGGAATTAGCCGCCGGACGGCTGGATACGTCCGAAAGCGAATTTCGTGCTGCGCTGGCGGTCGATGCTGCTAACGCCTCCGCGCATAGTGGTCTCGCCGAAGTGGACCGGCGCCGCGGGAAACTCGACGATGCGGTGAAGGAACTCCAGATTTCGCTCGCCACTCGCGATTCCGCGCTCGTACGCACCATGCTCGCACGCGTCTATCTGGAACAGAAGAAATTTGATTTGGCTCGGGCAGAAGCGCAGCGAGCACTAACGCTCGCTCCCAACTACACCGACGCCAAGGAGTTGCTCGGGCATCTCCAGAGTTCCAAGCCCAATGGAAGTGCCCCATGACCCAGGCACGAAGTAATCCGGCGCTGTTCATCGCCTTGGCAAAGAGGAGTTTAGCCCGCCACCTTGGGATTGCTGCCCGTCGGAATCCCTCGACGACCGGTTTCCTCCCGTTCTCCGCGATACTCTGTGCCCTTTGCGTCTCTGCGCTGGTTTTTTCCTCTCCCTCCGAGGCCGCAGAAGAACAAGCTACCCCCACGGTCCTCGATCTCAAGCTAGATGGCGAAGTCGAACCTATTCTCGCCACCTACGTCGACGAAGGCCTCGCCGACGCCGGACGCCGCCGCGCAGCGCTGGTAGTAATCTCGATGGACACGCCCGGCGGCCTCAGCGATTCGATGAAAGATATCATCCAGCACATCCTGAGCTCGCCGGTCCCGGTTGCCGTTTTTGTGTCGCCTTCGGGCTCACGCGGAGCATCCGCGGGCTTCTATATTCTGCTTTCCGCGGATATCGCCGCGATGGCTCCCGGAACGCACACGGGCGCGGCATCGCCGGTCCTGAGCGTCGGTGGCTACCCGGTGGCCATCGACCAAACCATGCGCAACAAAATCACCAACGACGCCATGGCCTTTCTCCGCAGCTTCACCCAGAAGCGCGGGCGAAATCCCACTCTCGCGGAAACCGCAATCACCGACGCCAAAGCCTTTACCGAAAAAGAAGCCCTCGACGGGAAAATGATCGATCTCACGGCAACTTCCGAAGACGATCTGCTGCGCCAGCTCAACGGTCGCGAAATCACGCGCTTTGACGGCAGCAAGGTCAAGCTCGCCCTCTCTGTTCCCGTGCGCGTTGAGTTCCAGCTATCCGGCCGGCAAAAGCTTCTGGCGCGCATCGTCGCCCCGGACATATTTTTCCTGCTTCTGATCGTCGGCGCGCTGGGCCTGTACACGGAATTCACACATCCGGGTATGGTCGCGCCCGGTGTCATCGGCGGCATCTGTCTCGTGCTGGCCCTTTACGCGATGCACATTCTTCCGGTAAACATCGCCGGCATATTCCTGATTGTGCTTGCTCTTGCTCTTTTTATTTTGGAAGCGAAGTACACCAGCCACGGCGTTTTGTTGGCTGGCGGCATCATCTCCATGCTCCTGGGCGCGTTGTTTCTGATCCGTTCGCCGTTGACCGCCGACGGAGTAAGCCTAGGCATGGCCCTGGCCGTAACCCTCCCGTTCGCTGTCCTTACCGTTCTTCTCATGCGTCTTGTCCTGCGCTCCCGCAAATGGAAAAGTGCCACAGGCCGCGAAGAATTGCTTCGCGAGCAGGGTATCGTTGTTACCCCGATTGTGCGCGGAGCTGAGGGAATGATCCGCATCCACGGCGAACTCTGGCGCGCCGTCTCCACGCAACCGGTGCCGGAAGGCCGCCCGGTCCGCGTACTAAGGATTGAAGGCTTAAAACTGTACGTCGAGCCGGTGGAAGCCACCGCTTCGGCCTCCTAGCTTGGAGCTGACCGGTCCAAGCTCTCCTATTCCTGCGGCCACCGGTCATTCCGCGGTGAAGCGACGAGAATCGCCGAAGGAGCTGAACCCACCGCCCCTGAAGCTAACGTCAACATGTTGTCCCCTCTCGACCGTTCGGCGCCGATGCGAATGCGCGCAAGACGCTCCGCGAAGAAAGCTTGCGCTTTATCCTCCAGTAAGCGAAATTCAAATGTGCGTGTGGAGGAAACACCATGTTCGAGTTTGGAATCGGAACGATGGTCATCATCGGCATTGTGCTGATCTGGTTCTGGAATTCGCTCTACATCATTAAGGAATGGGAACGCGGCGTGGTTCTCCGTCTGGGCCGCCTCTTACCCAATGCCAAAGGCGCCGGCCTGAATCTCGTCTTCTGGCCGATCGAGACGCTCACTCGCATCAGCTTGCGCATCGAGACTCTCGACGTGCCCCCGCAGGACATCATCACTCGCGATAACGTCTCCGTAAAAGTGAACGCGGTCTGTTATTTCCGAGTGGTGGACGCCAATCTCGCCGTATCGCAAGTGCAAAATTACAGCTATGCGACTTCGCAGCTGGCGCAAACCACCATCCGAAGCGTCGTCGGCCAGTTCGAACTCGACGAAATCCTCTCCCAGCGCGACAAAGTGAACGCCAAGTTACAGCTCATCCTCGACACCGAGACCGAACCGTGGGGCATCAAGGTCAGCAAAGTCGAAGTAAAGCAAGTTGACATCCCCGAGCAGATGCAGCGGGCCATCGCCAAGCAAGCCGAAGCCGAACGCGAGCGCCGCGCCAAGATCATTCACGCCGAAGGCGAATTTGAAGCTTCGCAAAAGCTGGCCGACGCCGCCAAGGTTCTGGAAACGCAGCCTTCCGCGATCCAGTTACGTTACCTTCAGACTCTTACCGAGATAGGTGTCGAGAAGAACACAACGATTGTGTTTCCGCTGCCCATCGATATCATTAACAGTTGGGTGCAAGCTCTAGGGGGGCAGAGAAAATAAGGATGGCTTCTCGCGGAAATCGGGGGGGTGGGGGCGACCGCGTGCTGGAGAGCCGGCACGTCATCGGCTTGTTCATGCTGATGCTGGTTTTCTCCGGGGTATTTTTCGCGCTCGGCTACGTGATGGGCCGCAATCAATACGACGGCCAGGTCCGCGCGGCCAGCAATCCGCGCGCGACCGCCGATGCCGTCGTTTCCCCGAAGTCCGAAGTAACTCCAAAGCACGCGAGAAATCCGTCTCCTTTGACTGCTTCTAGTCCGGACGCCGCTTCGGACGAAAATTCGCAGCCTAGTTCCGATTGGGGTTTTTACAACGCCGGTAAAGTGGCTCCCGACGACCGCTTGAAGTCGGCGCCCTCAGCGACGCAACCGTCCGCAACGCCGTCGATTGCGCCGGCGCTCGCGACCAGCAAGACTCCATCGCGCACCGCAAATATATCGTCGAAATCCGCGACTAGCGCGCAAACTCCCGCGGGCACGTACACGCTGCAAGTGGCCGCGCTACGCAAAGAAGCCGACGCGCATGCCGTCGCCGCCAGCTTGGTGAAGAAAAAATTCCCCGCCTTCGTGGTTTCGCCGACGACCGACAAATATTTCCACGTGCAGGTGGGTCCTTACTCCGATTCCAAGTCCGCGGAAGCCGCGAAGAAAGGCCTCGAGAACGCTGGTTTCAAGGCCATCGTGAAGCACTGATGCCGCAGCGCGCCTGGGCTAATTTCTTTCGCCCTTCCTCAGGGTCGATAACCCCAGATTCCTTCCGTTTCGTGTTCGCCGCGCTGTCCGGCGCAGCCCTCTCTCTTTCCTACACCGGCTTCTATCTCAGTATCTATTCGTGGACTTGTATCGGCATTCTACTGATCGTTCTGTTCGGCGCACGACCCAAAGTCGCGTTTGTCTGTGGGTTTCTGCATTCCATGTTTTTCGTGATCACCTGCGTCCCATGGATCGCCACGGTGCTCGCCGTCCACGGCGGCATCTCCAAGGCCGGCGGCTGGGGCATCCTGCTGTTGATCGGCGCCGTTTTCGGCATCCTCACCGGCGCTTTCGCCTGGTCGGTCAATCGCCTGGCTCGGCAAAGTATCCTCCTCGCCTGCATCGGCACGCCGTTCTTGTGGGTCACGTTCGAATTTATCCGTACGCGCATGCCCGAGATCAGCTTTCCGTGGGGCCTGCTGGGCTATCCGGCATCCGCGAATCTCGCGCTGCTTCAATTCACAGCGATCACCGGCATCTACGGCCTCTCGTTCCTCGTCGCGTCCGTGAATGCCTTGCTTGCATGGTGCGACGCCTCAACTTCCACGCCCGCCGTTCGCCGCCTCGCCATGCTCGGCACCACGATCGCGCTAATCCTCGTCGCCATGTTCGCCGGCCCGCGCCTCGTACCGCAGCCGCACGCGAATCATTACGCGCGCGCCGTGCAAGTCAATTTCCCCGAAGTCGTCGAATATCCCGAACAATGGTTCGCCCACCACGCCGACGATCTCAACGAGATCGAAAATCTCAGCCTCACGCCCGACGCGCGCCAGCCTGATCTCCTCATCTGGCCCGAAGCCCCGGCGCCATTTTCGTTCGAAGATCCGCAATTCGCGAAGATCGCCTCGTCTCTCGCCATCCGCTTCCATCATCCATTTCTCGCCGGCTCGATCGAATGGCGCCAGCTCCCCGACGGCTCCAATCCGCAGCGCCGACACATCCTCGTCCCCTACAACAGCGCCGTCCTGGTCGATCCGCAAGGCCAGGACGTCTTCACCTACGACAAAATCCATCTCGTTCCATTCGGCGAATACGAACCGTTCCCGCTGATTCACCGTGTAGTGCAAAGTGTCTCCAGCGAAGTAGGCGGCTTCCAAAAAGGCACGAAGTATGCGGTTGCCCGTCTCCCCGGCGGCACGTCGCTCGCCGCATTCATCTGCTACGAAGCCATCTACCCCGGCGAAATCCGCAATTTCGCCGCCGAAGGTGCCCAGCTCTTCATTAACATTTCCAACGACGGCTGGTTTGGCCACTCCGCCGCCGCCGAACAACACCTGCGCATCGCCCGCGTCCGCGCCGTGGAAAACCGCCGCTGGCTCCTGCGCGTCACCAACAACGGCATCACCGTTTCCGTCGATCCCTACGGCCGCATCTTCAGCCCGCTGCCTACCGACGTGCGCGCCTCCACCGACCTCCCATACGATTTCCGCACCGACGAAACCCTCTACACCCGTTTCGGCGACTGGTTCGCGTGGCTCTGCGTAATCATTTCCGCTATTCTATTAGCCTCAACTTTCCGGAAAGGGAATACAGCGAACGAGGAAATTCCGATCCCAGTAGGCATCTCGCCAGAGCCAGCCATGTAAGCGCCGCGCTTTAGCCGGACGTCGCCGAATTCTTGGCAGCGCTGCAAACGCCGAATCTGGAATTGTCGAAACTCCCATCGCGCACCCAACCCATGATTCTCGAAGACCTCCAATACCGCTACGAATCCATGAAGCCCCGCCTCTCCATGGTTCGGAGTTTTCTTTGACGCCCCGCAGAATCGGGAGCGCCTGAAATCTCTTGAAGCCCGCGTAGCCGATCCCTACTTCTGGAATGATCAAGACGCCGCTCAAGCCGTCCTACGCGATCGCAAACGCGCCGAAGACCAGCTCAACGCCGACAAAAAGCTCGCTGACCTGGCCAGCGACGTCGAAACCTATATCAGTCTCGCGACCGAAGAGACCAACGCTGACCAGCGCCAGGATCTTCTGAAAGAACTGGAGCGCACTCTGGTCGTTGCCGAGGACTACGTAGCCGAACAAGAAACCCGCACGCTGCTCTCCGGCGAAACCGACCACCTCAATGCCATCATGACCATCAAGCCCGGTGCCGGCGGCACCGAATCGCAGGACTGGGCCAGCATCCTCCTCCGTATGTACCTCCGCTGGGCCGAGCGCAAAGGCATGAATGCCGTCGTCCTCGACGAAACCCCCGGCGAGGAAGCCGGCATCAAGACCGCCACCATCCAGTTCGAAGGCGAGAACGCTTACGGCCTCCTCGCCGGGGAAACCGGCGTTCACCGTCTTGTCCGCATCTCCCCGTTCGACCAGGCCGCCCGGCGCCACACCTCCTTCGCCAGCGTCTTCGTAATCCCGGAAATCGACGACCGCATCGAGATCAACATCCGTCCCGAAGAACTCCGCGTAGACACCTACCGCGCTGGCGGCAAAGGCGGCCAAAACGTAAACAAGGTGGAAACCGCCGTTCGCATCACCCACCTGCCCACCAATACGGTAGTCGCCTGTCAAGCCGAACGCAGCCAGGGGAAAAACCGCGCCCTGGCGATGAAGATGCTTCGCTCGAAACTCTACGACCTTGAAATCCAGAAGCGCCAGCAACACACTGACAAGCTCGACGAATCCAAGCTCGACATCTCCTTCGGCAGCCAGATCCGCTCCTACGTCATGCAACCCTACCGCATGATCAAAGACCACCGCACCAAGTTCGAAGTAGGCGACGTAGATCGCGTCCTCGATGGCGACATCGATCCGTTCATCCGCTCCTACCTCATGGCCAAGAAGAACAAAGGCAAGCTGGACATCCAGCCGGATGTCGACGACGTATAGGGCAGGTTCATCCCGCCGCCTTACCGAGCAGTCACTCCCGACCAATTGTTATTCCGAGCGAAGCAGGCCACTTTTTTACCACTCGCTTCCTGTTTACCCGGCATTGGGGCGGATGGGGGTCAGCGGCGCAGAGAGGACTCGGTTGTTGCATTTCTCCATTTCTTGCACTGAGGGTTTGTTCTGGTGCCGCACCTTTGTGCTTTCAAGGCTGCCGAAGCGCGGCTACCGTCCCTACCCGGCAAAAACCAAGCCGACACCGGATTGAGGTGCTGCCGGGGCCCGACCATGATCTTTTGTTGGTCTCTGAAGAAAATGGTCACCCCCAAGATGCTCGCCGCCAAGATGAACATCCGGAAAGCCACGCGCAGCGCAGCTGCACCAACGTGATCGAGAGCGACCTGCGCTCGAAGCATGGCCAAGTGAGGGAGAACCTGTTCCTGTTCTTTCGCGGGTCCTTCTATCGCTGGGCGCAACTCTGGCCGGAAATATGTCCGGAGCTGCGCAGCGCACCGAAAGTGCTGGCCGTCGGCGATCTGCACGTAGGCAGCTTCGGCACCTGGCGCGACGCCGAAGGGCGAGTGGCATAGGGCGTCGATGATTTCGACGGTTCGTATCCTTTGCCCTATGGTGAGCGTTTCCGCGTCGACGACCATTTTCACGCTGGCCGCCAAGCGCAGGAGATCGCCGGCATTCGGGCGACGCCATTCTCGAAGGTTACCAGCGGTCATTGAAAAACCGAGGCTGCCCGATGGTTCTGGCAGAACGAGAACGGAATCTCGAGCGGCTGGGAATCGCAGCGATCAAGCCACCACCCGATTTCTGGGAAAAACTCGTGCAACGTCCCGCAGTAAACGATCTGCCGCGCCACGCCAGGCCAGCGCTGGAGAAAACGCTGCCGGCCGGAAATCTGGACTACAAAGTGGTGCGGCGGGAAGCCGGTATGGGCAGCCTCGGCCAGCAGCGCTTTGTGGCCATCGCCGATTGGGAAGGTGGGTACAGGGAAGGAAAGGCGACGGTGCCTTCGGCGTGCGTATGGCTCGCGGGAAACGTCAGCGGTCGTCAACGGAACTACAAGAAAGCGATCCGCGGCGCGGTGCGATCGCCCGATCCGTTTCAGATGATTGTTGGAGACTGGCTCGTCCGGCGCCTTTCGCCGGACTCCAACCCGATCGGGATTGACGATCTGCCGGAAGAGCGCGATGAAGCGGCGCTGGGCCACGCGATGGGATCGGAGGCCGCCAACGTCCATTTGGGAAGCACCCGGCCTGCGAAAATCGTGAAGGACCTTCGCCGCAGAAAATCAAATTGGCTGCGTTCGGCGGCAAAGCCATGGCAAAGACCATGGAACCAGGGTGGAACGAATATCGGAAGTCCTGAACGAAACCGGGCTGGCTTGCTGGCAGAACCTACTTGCGGCGTATCGGCTTGCGTTCGTTCTGCTCGATAGATGCCGCGACCTGATCGTCAATCAGCTTGATCTCAAGCGCGAGGCGAGTGTCGTGAGGATTCTTCAAATACTCGGCAAAGAGCAGGTTCCGCTTGGTTGTTAACGCTTTGCGTTTATTTCTCTCTTCGGCGACCGGGGTATCCAACGGACAGACCTCTACCATAACTATACGCTGTTTGGAGACGATAACCGCGCTCATCCGTGCGGTATTGGTGGGCAGGTGCTGACAGACGCGAAACGATTGGATCGCTGCCCAAACCACTCGGGGGGATCAAAGTTCCCAAATACGTGCCATAAGGGACAGACAGCGCGCTGACACAGGACCAGAGTATAGGCTACTGGGATCAGACATCTCGGAACTGGGAGATTACATGACCAAACGTATGTATCGATATCTCGGCCCGCTCTTGTTGGCCGCTGCCGTTGTCGCTCCGGCACTGATTGCGACCAAGGCGAACGCGCAAGAGGCCGCTGTGCAGGTGCGCGTTTACGACCGGAACCACAAGGATTATCACAACTGGGATGATCGCGAAGATCGCGCTTATCGGAATTACCTGAGCGAACAGCACAAAGACTATCGCGAATACAACAAGCAAAACCGCAGAGAGCAGGACCATTACTGGAACTGGCGCCACAGTCACCCGGATCACGACTAACGCCCGCAGAAAAGAATGCAACGGATCGTCCGGCGACGGCGGCGCTGAATCCCAGAGGCGCCGCCGTGAGTTATTTGGCGTTGCCGCGGACAAGTTGTCGCGAAAGACGGAACTAAGCGGCCAGTTTTTTCGCTTCCGCGCGAAACTTAGCCCAGCGCTTTTTGGCGGCTTTGCCAATCCTCGCTCGCGCGGCGGCGGACAGGACGCGCTTTTTCGTTCCGGCGAGTTCACGGCCCGCGGAATTGCCCAACGCTTTGGCGGCAGCCCGGATGCCGTTCAATTGATCCTGCAGCTTGCCTAACTGCTTTTCGAGTTTTCTCTCTTCGCGCTTAATTGCTGACCGAATGTCCATGACATCCTCCGCAGGAAATCTATCGCAAGACCGAAGTTAACGCCAGCCGTAGATTGACGAATAAGTGATCATATAGTAGGGGCCTATGACCGGGGCGCAATACATTGGCAATGCGACCCAGCTTTGCGCCCCCGTGTAATTTCCCGGCGGAGTTGGGGGACGGCCGGAACTGCGCTCGGTGGCTCTGCCGAATGCCGGAGAATGCTGTTCAGGGGCGAATTCGTACCGTTCAATGCATGTATAAATCATTGGGATTCAACGCGTTGATTCTTGCCAATGGCGATGGTAGCTTTATAAAGTACTGCGAACTGTACCCAGACATCCGGCAAGGCTGTGTCCCTGCCAGCCCTCAGAGTTAAGGAGACTTTCTTTTGAGCGAAGCCTTACGCAACTTCCTGTTTACCTCCGAATCGGTTACCGAAGGCCACCCCGACAAAATTGCGGACCAGATCTCCGACGCCGTGCTGGATGAAGTGTTGAGACAGGACCCGAAGGGGCGCGTTGGATGCGAGACGTTGGTCACGACCGGGCTTGCGGTCGTTTCGGGCGAAATTACCACCAGCGCGGTCCTGGATTACGACAAGCTGGTGCGCGACACCATCCGCGGGGTTGGGTACGATCGCGCGAAGTACGGCTTCGACGCCGAAACCTGCGCGGTGATGTGCACCGTGAAGCGGCAGTCGCCGGACATTGCCATGGGCGTGGATACCGGCGGAGCAGGCGATCAGGGTTTGATGTTTGGTTTTGCCTGCGATGAGACTGAAGAATTGATGCCCATGCCCATCCAATTGGCCCACCGTCTGACGCAGCGCCTCGCCGAAGTCCGCAAGACCAATCAAGTTGATTTCCTCCGACCTGATGGCAAATCGCAGGTCACCATTGAATATCACAATGGACGGCCGGCCCGCGTGGATTGCGTGGTGATCTCAACGCAGCACAGCGAAAAGGTTTCGACAAAGGATTTGCAGCACGCGATCCTGGAACATGTAATCAAACCGATTGTTCCGGCAGCGATGCTGGATCGCAACACGAAATATCACATCAATCCGACCGGGAGGTTTGTGATCGGCGGACCGATGGGCGATGCGGGACTGACGGGGCGCAAGATCATCGTCGACACGTATGGCGGATACAGCCGCCACGGCGGCGGGGCGTTTTCGGGGAAGGATCCCTCGAAGGTGGACCGCTCGGCGTGCTACATGGCGCGTTACATTGCAAAGAACGTGGTGGCGGCGGGGCTGGCGCGGAAAGTGGAAGTGCAGTTGGCGTATGCGATCGGGGTGGCAGAACCTGTTTCCGTGATGATTGATGCGTTCGGGACTGCGACGGTTCCGGAAGAGCGCATCACCTTGCTGGTGAGAGATTCGTTCTCTCTGACACCGAAGGCCATCATCGAGACGCTGGACTTGCGGCGGCCGGTTTACAAGGCTACCGCGGCGTACGGGCATTTTGGCCGCAGCGGGCCGGGCTTTACTTGGGAAAAGACAGACCGCGCGGACGCGCTGCGCAAGGGCGCGGGGCTAGGGGCGGTAGTCGGAGCGGAAGTCGGGGCGCGCCGCTAGTTTTCTTGGGCGGCGGTGCATCGGTTAGCGCGGCTGCCGGCGGAGGTATTGTTATTCGGCATTCCCTTCGCAAACTTTGTTCGCTAGATTAATTCAATTGAGGAGCACCACTTGGCTATCGCTGAACTGAAAAAAGGTGATGTGAAGGATGTTGGGCTTGCGGATGCGGGCAAGCGAAAAATCGAATGGGCGGGACAGCAGATGCCCGTGCTGGAATCGATTCGCAAGCGGTTTTTGAAGGAACAGCCACTGAAGGGATTGCGCGTTTCGGCTTGTTTGCACGTGACGAGCGAGACCGCGAACCTGATGATCGCCCTGCGGGACGGGGGAGCGGACGCGGTGTTGTGCGCGTCGAACCCGCTTTCGACCCAGGACGAGGTTGCCGCTTCGCTGAACCGCGACTACAACATTCCCACGTATGCGATCAAGGGCGAGGACAACGACACGTATTACTCGCACTTGCGCGCGGCGCTGGATCACAAGCCGCAGATGACCATGGATGATGGCGCGGACCTGGTGACCATGCTGCTGACCAAGCGGACGGATCTGGTGCCGCACGTGATCGCGGGAACCGAGGAAACGACTACCGGCGTGATCCGTCTGCGCGCAATGGCCAAGGACGGGACGTTGAAGTATCCGATCATCGCGGTGAACGACGCGATGACCAAACACTTTTTTGACAATCGCTATGGCACGGGCCAATCGACACTGGACGGCGTGATCCGCGCGACGAATATCTTGCTTGCTGGGTTGAAGGTGGTGGTCGCGGGTTACGGATGGTGCGGGCGCGGTGTGGCAATGCGCGCCAAGGGACTCGGCGCGGACGTGATCGTGACGGAAATCGATCCGGTGAAGGGCATCGAGGCGGTGATGGACGGATTTCGGGTGATGCCGATGGAACAAGCGGTGAAGGAAGGCGACGTGTTCATTACCGTAACCGGGAACAAGAGCGTGATTCGAGGTGAACACTTCGAGCACATGAAGAACGGGGCGGTGGTTTGCAACTCCGGGCACTTCAACGTGGAGATCGATATTCCGGCGCTGGAGAAATTGTCGAGCGGGAAGAGGGAAGTGCGACCGCTGGTGGATGAGTATCTTCTGAAGGGCGACCGAAAGGTTTATCTGCTTGGCGAAGGCCGACTGGTGAATCTGGCGACGGCGGAAGGACACCCGGCTTCGGTGATGGATATGAGCTTCGCCAACCAGTCATTGTCGGCGGAATATTTGGTAAAGAATCACAAGACGATGAAGCCGCAGGTGTACGTTGTGCCGGAACATCTCGATCGCGAGATCGCGCGATTGAAGCTGGAGTCCATGGGGCACAAATTGGACAAGCTGACGCCGGAGCAGGAGCGTTATTTGGCGTCATGGCAGGAAGGGACGTAAGAAAAACAGTAAAGAAATAAAGAAGCAGGGAGATGTTGCCGAGTTGGGGTGTAGCCGTTCTGTGCCCCTGCCGGGGTTCGGCGTTTCGGCGAGTGTTCGCTCTACGGGCAGGATTTGATTTGTGGGACGAGGCTGGAGTGGCTTCGCCCCATTTTTCTTTTTGGGGAAAGCGTTGTAAGTTGATGGCGGCTAAAATTTATGTGGGATCTTTCTGCTGAGGCTTTGGATACGGCGCGGCTTCGCGGGGCCAAGTACGCGGACGTGCGCGTGATGCATCTTCGGCAGCGCGATCTCACCACGAAGAACGGGCAAGTGGGGACGCTGGCGCAATCGGAATCGATTGGGCTTGGAATTCGCGTACTGGCTAGCGGAGCTTGGGGATTTGCGTCGACGGATCGGCTGACGCGCGAAGGGGTGTCGGCGTGCGCGGCGCAAGCGGTGTCGATTGCAAAGGCTTCGGCGATCGCGAAGCGCAAAGACGTGTTGATGGCCAACGAAGATGCTTACGTCGATAGCTGGCAGAGCCCGTTTCGCAAGGACCCGTTCGAGATTCCGTTGGAGACGCAGCTGGATTTGCTGCTGGCGACCGATCGGGAGATGCGGCGGGTCAAGGGCGTGACCTTGACCGAAACGGATCTGCAATTTCGCAAGATCGATTCGTGGTTTGCTTCGAGCATCGGCTCACGCATTCACCAGCGTAAAGTGATTTCCGGGTGCGGGATTGTGGCGACCTCGTTTCAGGGCGAGGAGATTCAGAAGCGTTCTTATCCCAACAGCTTCGGCGGGCAGCATGCGCTGGGAGGCTACGAGCTGGTGGAATCGCTGGAATTGATCAAGCACGCGCCGCTCGTTGCGGAAGAGGCCGTCGCTTTGCATTCGGCCGAACAATGTCCGCAGAAAACCGGCACGCTGATTTTGGGCGGAAGCCAGTTGGGACTGCAGATTCATGAGTCGGTGGGGCACCCGATTGAACTGGATCGCGTTCTCGGCGAAGAAGCGAATTTCGCGGGAACCAGTTTTCTTACGCTCGATAAGTTGAACACGCTGCAATATGGCTCGGACATCGTGAACGTGGTGGCCGATGCGCGGCTGGAGCATGGCCCCGGCCTCGGGAGCTTTGCTTACGATGACGAAGGCGTGCCGGCGCAGTGCACCGAGATCATCAAGGACGGCGAGTTTCGCGGGTATTTGTCGAATCGCGAGACGGCCCATCTAGTCGGATTGAAGCGGTCCTCGGGAACGATGCGCACCGAGAGCTGGAACCGTTTGCCGATCATTCGCATGACCAATATAAGTTTGCTGCCTGGTACGTGGGACGTGGACGACCTGATCGCGGATACCGATGATGCGATTTTGATGGAGACGAATCGTTCGTGGTCAATTGACGACCGAAGATACCAGTTCCAGTTTTCGACCGAAATTGGCTGGGAAATCAAAGGCGGGAAGAAGAGCCGCATGCTGAAGAATCCCAGTTACAGCGGGATTACCACGGAGTTCTGGAATTCGTGCGACGCGATTGGCAACGCGGAGGAATGGGTGTTGTGGGGCACTCCCAATTGCGGTAAAGGCCAGCCGATGCAGACGATGGGCACGGGGCACGGCGCTTCGCCTTCGCGGTTTCGAAATATTCGCATCGGGACGGCGTTTTCCAAGTGATGACTTCGGTGAAGAAACCTTCTTCGCGAGGGCTGGCGGCGCATGGATCAAGGCCTGCCGGGCTTTTGCCGGAAAGCGAGCTGCGGCGAATTATCGACAGCGTGCTCCGTTTGGCCAAGTCGATTGGCGTCGCCGAAACCGAAGTGCATGTCGACGACGTCGATGACTCGCTTACACGCTTCGCCAATAATGCCATTCATCAAAATGTGGCGGAGCGCGGGTTGACCGTTTCGGTGCGAACTGCGCTGGACGGCCGCACGGCGCGGGCCACCACGAATCGCGTGGATGAAGATTCGCTGCGCGGCGCGATCGAGGCGTCGCTTTCGCTGGCGCACAGCCAGCCGAAGGATCCGAAGTTGCTGCCGCTGCCGGGAAAACAGCGCTATCGCAAGGTCAGTCGTTTTGTGGGCCAGACCGCGGCGCTTACGCCTGAAGACCGGGCGCGTGCGGTCCGCCGGGCTTGCGATCTTGCGGTGAAGCGAGGACAAGTGGCGGCCGGAATTTTCGCGAGCGGGCAAGCGCAAACGGCGATGGGAAATTCGCGCGGGTTGTTTGCGGCGTATCGTGAAGCGCACGCGGAATTCTCGATTACCATGCAGGAGCTGCCGGCGGCGAGCTGGGCCAAGGCAAATGCGGCGAATGTGCAGGACTTCGATCCACAGGCACTCGCCGAACGAGCCAGCGAAAAGGCGCATCGCGCGACGAACGCGCAGGAATTGGCGCCCGGCCGCTACACGGTGATTCTGGAGCCGTCGGCGGTGCTGGATATTGCGGGGTTTTTGTTTTATGACTTCGCAGCGACGGCGATTGCGGATAAGCGCTCCTGCCTGAACGACCGGATGGGCAAGCAAGTATTCGGAAAAAATATCACCGTCGCGGATGACGCGTATCATCCTCTGCAAATGGGCGCTCCCTTCGATGGGGAAGGGATGCCGCGCGAACGCGTTTTACTGGTCGACCGTGGCGTGCCAAAAAACCTGGTGTATTCGCGCGCTTCAGCGAAGGCGGCGAAGAAAAAAACCACGGGTCATGGATTCGCGCTGCCGAACGAGCATGGCGAAGCGCCCATGAACCTGGTTTTTGGAGGTGGCAACTCTTCGATCGAGGGAATGATCGCTTCGACCGAGCGCGGGTTGCTGGTTACGCGGCTGTGGTACATCCGCGAAGTCGATCCGTACGAAAAGATCATGACGGGGATGACCCGGGATGGGCTTTTCCTGGTGGAAAAGGGGCGAATTGGTCCGGCGGTGCGGAACTTCCGGTTCAACCAGTCGCTACTTGAGGCGCTGCGTAACGTCGAGCTGCTGGGGCCGGCGGTACGCGCGACCGGGGAAGAGGCGTTCGAGATGGTTGTCCCGGCGATGAAGATTCGCGACTTTCATTTTTCGGAAGTGACCAAGTTTTAGCGATGGAAGATCCTGGCGCCGGATCAACCTTTTCCGAGCTGAGGCCAGTCGCGCTGTGCCCTACAAGTGCTTTGCTTAGGATGGTTTGACGGGGTGGGCAGGGTCAATCCGCAGCACTTTCTGCAGAAAATCGATTTGTCATATCCAAAATCTGCGTTGTACAACGCGTGCCTTGTCGGTCAATAAACACCTATGTCTTTGTGTCATGAGGGGCCACAAAGGGGGCGGCGGAAGCACCCGAACTGGGGGCATCCGGATCATGATGCCTGTGGTACCGGGTTTGTGGCGCAGCTGGGCAGCCCGCCGAGTCACGACATTATTCAGTATGCGTTGACCGCTTTGGAGCGGTTGACGCATCGCGGGGGAGTTGACGCGGATGGGGCCAGCGGCGACGGTGCTGGTCTGCTCACGTCCATTCCTGAAGCGTTTTTTCGAGCCCGCGCTCTCGAACAGGGAATTGAGTTGCCCGAGCACTTTGGGCTGGGCTTTGCATTTTTTCCGGCGGCGTCGTCGGCGGAAGCGCGCGCCGCAGTGGAAGCGGCCGCCGATACCGAGCGGCTGCGCATTTTGGGGTGGCGCCGGGTTCCGGTGCAGACCGCGTCACTGGGGCGCATGGCGTTCGAGACCATGCCGGAGACGTGGCAGTTTTTCGTGGCGCCGTTTCATGCCACGCGCGGACCATCGCGATTTGAGTGGCGATTGGCGTTGCTGCGAAAGCGCGCGGAATCGGTTCTGCCGGCGCGCTGTTACATCTGTTCTCTTTCGTCCCAGACGGTTGTTTACAAAGGCTTGCTGACGCCGTGGCAGTTTCCGCAGTTCTATGAGGATTTGCATGACCCTTGTTTCGCGACAACCTTCGCGGTTTTCCATCAGCGGTATTCGACCAATACGCAGCCTTCTTGGCATCTGGCCCAGCCGTTCCGGTATTCGGCGCACAACGGCGAGATCAACACGATTATTTCCAACCGGCGCTGGCTACGCGCGAAAGATCGCGAGCTCCGGGCCAAGCTGAACGCGGGATCGTGGTTCCGGATCCTGGAAGAGAACGTCAGCGATTCGGCGAGCTTTGACAACGCCTTCGAACAGAAATTGCTGGAGGGATTTTCGCCGGAGGCGGCGATGCTTTCGATGGTGCCCCCGGCGTTTGAAAACGATCCATTGTTGTCACGCGATGTTCGCGGAGCGCTGGCCTCGCTTTCGCAGGCCGGAGAGCCGTGGGATGGGCCTGCGGCGCTGGTTTTTTCGGACGGGCAATTTGTAGGCGCGAAGCTGGACCGCAACGGGCTTCGTCCGCTGCGCTACACCTTGACGCATGACGGTTTGCTGATCGCGGGTTCCGAGACCGGCCTGGTCGATCTTGAGGAGTCGCGGATTGCGGAACGGCAGCGGCTTGGGCCCGGCGAGATGATTCTTGCGAATCCGGTGACCGGGGCTGTTTTTCGCTGGCGCGAGATTTTGAAACGTCTTGCGACGCAACAGTCGCGCAACGCGCTGCCGCAGGTGCGGCAATTGGCGGCTGCTGCGTCTGTTTCCGCGCCGCCGATCCAGCAACCAAAACGCGTCGCGGCTGCGGCGGGCTGGACCGAAGACCAGTTCAAGATTCTTTTCTCGGCTCTGCCTCATGGGAAAGAGGCGGACTGGAGCATGGGCGACGACGCGCCGCCGGCGTTTCTGTCAGTGCTCCCGCGGAGCCTGTGGGATTACTGCAAGCAGCGTTTCGCGCAGGTGACCAATCCGCCGATCGATCCGTTGCGCGAGGCGCACGTGATGTCCCTGGCGGTGAATTTGCCGAATGGCGTGGTCTTGCCGAGTCCGATTATCGCGGCGGGGCAATTGGCGGAATTGTCTGCCACGTTTGGCCCCGTGCATCGCATCGAGTTTACGTTTCCTGCCCCAAATGGAGTCTCGGGCGCGCGCCGCAGCATTACTCAGCTGACTACCCCTCTGAGTGGCAGCGGGCGCCCGGGCCTCCTCCTCCTCTCCGATCGCGGGATTGATAGCGAGCACGCGGCTTTGCCGGCGCTGCTGGCCACCGCTACGGTGTGGAAGGCCATGGTGAGCGATGGGCTTTGGGATGTCCCGCTGATCGTGGAGTCGGCGCAGGTTTTCGATACGCATCACGTAGCGCTGCTGGTGGCGGCGGGGGCGAGCGCGGTCGTGCCGTATTTGGCCGACCAGTTTGCGGAATCGGTGGAGGCCGGCGGAGCGGAGCGGATGCGCTCGGCGATCAATGCAGGATTGCGCAAGGTTCTGGCTCGCATGGGCGTTTCGACTTTGGCGAGTTACCGCAACAGCCATCTTTTCGAGATCGTTGGCGTGAACGAAGATTTTTGCTCGGAGTTTTTTGAGGATGTGGCGGATTTCCCGGGGCAGAAGAGTTTGGAAGACCTTTTGTCGGACTACCTGCGGATGCACAAGGCGGGTTTTTCCGGAGCGTCGGACGATCTCGCGGATTCCGGGTTGTATCGCTTCCGAAAGGGCGCCGAGTTGCACGCGAATTCGCCTGAAATCGTGCGGCGTTTGCATGCGCACGTGCGCGCGCCTGATGCCGGCAAGTACGCTGCGTTTGAAGAGTTGGCGGAGAGCCAGGGGCCCGTGTTTCTGCGCGATTTGCTGGAAACCGTTCCCGGGGCGGCGATTCCGGTTGAGGAAGTCGAGCCGGTCGACGCGATCGTGCGGCATTTCAGCACGCAGGCGATGTCGCTCGGTTCGCTGGGACTGGAGGCGCATCGAACGCTAGCCCTGGCGATGAATGCGCTCGGCGGACGCAGCAATACCGGCGAAGGCGGCGAAGATCCGATTCTGTACCGCAACGAACCGCAGGCCGCGAACAAGATCAAGCAAGTAGCTTCTGGGCGCTTCGGCGTGACAGCAGATTATCTGGTGCACGCGCAAGAGCTTGAGATCAAGATGGCGCAAGGATCGAAGCCAGGCGAAGGCGGGCAGCTTCCGGCGAAGAAGGTCACCGAATACATTGCGCGAATCCGGCATGCGACGCCCGGGACGCCGCTGATTTCTCCGCCTCCACACCACGATATTTACAGCATCGAGGACTTGGCGCAGTTGATTCACGATCTGCGCGCGGTGAATCCGCGCGCGCGCGTTGGCGTGAAACTGGTGTCGAGTTCAGGCGTGGGCATCATTGCCGCGGGGGTTGCCAAGGCGGGTGCCAACGTCATCACGATCAGCGGGCACAATGGCGGAACGGGATCTTCGCCACTCACTTCGATCAAGAATACCGGCTTGCCTTGGGAAATTGGACTGCGCGAGACGCACGAGACTCTGGTTCGCGCGGGGCTGCGATCGCGTATCGCACTGCGCGTGGACGGCGGCTTGAAATTTTCGCGGGATATTGTGATCGCGGCGATTCTGGGTGCGGATGAATTTGGTTTCGGCACTGGGGCGCTGCTTGCGATTGGCTGTGTGATGGCGCGGCAGTGTCACCTGAATACGTGCCCTGTGGGCATTGCGACGCAGGACGAGACGCTGCGCATGCGATTCAACGGCAAGCCGGAAATGATCATTGCATACTTCCGCTCGCTTGCGGAGGAAGTGCGGCGGCGCATGGCGAACATGGGCGTGCGTTCGCTGGGGGAACTGCGCGGCTGGTACGACCGGCTGGACACGCGGAGCGGCATGGATGCGTTCATGGTGGTTCCGATTTCGGAAGGGACGCGAGTTGCGCCGCGGCAAGTTCCGGTGGAACACACGGGCGCGGAGGACGATTCGCTGTACTTCAACAAGGCTTTGGGAGAGCACGCCGACTCTCAGCCGATTCATAATTCCGATCGCAGCGTGGGCGCCGGTTTGAGCGGTGAATTGATGCGTCGGCGCAGTCACGATATGCCTTCCGAGGGCGAAATCATACAGGCTTTCGACGGTTCTGCCGGACAGAGTTTCGGTGCGTTTCTTGCCCTGGGCGTCACGCTCAAGCTCACCGGCGAAGCCAACGACTACGTCGGCAAGGGCCTGTCCGGGGGCACGATTTCGGTCGCGGCGGGTTCTGCGGCGTCGCGTCGCGGCGACGTGCTGGCGGGGAACACGGTTCTTTACGGCGCGACTTCGGGGCAACTTTACATTGCGGGACGCGCGGGCGAACGGTTCGCGGTGCGCAACAGCGGCGCGCTTGCTGTCGTGGAAGGCGTGGGCCAGCACGGCTGCGAATACATGACTGGCGGCGTCGTCGTGGTGCTCGGTCCGCTAGGCCTCAATTTTGGATCGGGGATGACCGGCGGCCTCGCTTATGTTTTGCGCGCCGAGGCTGAGGATGTTCTGCACCGGGATTTCGTGGCGATTCACGATGTCGAAGCCGAAGAGGAAGCGTCGCTTCGCCGCGTGTTGGAGGAGCACTTGCAGTTTACGGGAAGTCCGCGCGCGAGCCGTTTGTTGTCGCGACGCAATGGATTGCCGTTCGTGCGGGTGCAACCCGTGCATCTGCAGGCGTCGGTCGCGGATACTTGGAAGCCGGTTTTGGCGCTCTTCCGGCAACGCGAGGCTGCGCTGGTTGCTTCAGGCCCACGAGTTTCTCAAGCTGCGCTGCACGTTTGACGATCAGGAGGTTTCCCCCGCACTCGACCGCCCGATTCCGATATAATGCTCGGCGAACGGCACACCTATGGACTTCGACCAACTTGCCACCTTCGTATACGTCGCCAAACTGAAGAGTTTTTCTCGCGCAGGTCAGAAAGTTTTTCGCTCGCAATCCGCGGTGAGTGCGCAGATTCGCCAGCTGGAGCAGGCATATCGCGCCAAACTGCTGGACCGTTCCGCTAAATCCGTGGAGTTGACGCCGGCAGGAGAGGTGCTGTTTGAATTCGCCGAGCGTTTGCTGCGCTTGCGCGATGAATCGATTCAGGTGGTAGCCGATCGGGGTAACGTGGTGCAGGGCCCGGTGCTGTTTGGCGCGAACGAAGCTACCTGTTTGTACCTATTGCCTGACATTTTCGCGGAGTTTCAAAGGCGCTTTCCACTGGTACATATCAGCATTTACCGCAATTTCAGCCACAAAATCCTGCAGCGCATTGAAGACGGATCTGTGGACGTCGGAATCGTCACTTTGCCCACCAAATCGCCGAATCTGAGGGTGCATCATATTCACAAGGACCGGCTGCGTTTCATGGTCAGCACGCGCAACCCGCTGGCGCATCGGTCCAAGATCACGCTCGAGGAAGTTGCCGCGCAGCCGCTAATCTTTCCGAAGACCGGTTACACGCGGCAGGTGCTTGACAAGCTCTTCCGGCCGTATCGTTCGCGGATTCGGATCAGCATGGAATTGCCCAGCATCGGTATGATCAAGCGTTTTGTTGCGGCCGATGCCGGCGTTTCGTTCATCAGCGAGAGTTTCGCGAAGGACTACGTTAAGGCTGGCGAAGTGAAATTGCTTACGGTTGAAGGTGTCGATCTTTGGCGCGAACTTGGGTTGGTGTATCGCCGGGATCGTAGTTTGCCGCGAGCGGCGCAGGCGCTTATCGCCTTGATTCGGGAGCATCGGAAGGTTGCGGAACCTGCTGCGGCTGGGGCTGACTGAACGGTCAGCGATCGTTCGCTCTAATTCCTACTATCCATTTCGGGTTGCAAAACGACAGAATAAAGAGAAACCGATCAGCGCACGTTGAAGTCCATGCTCGCGATCGCTTTGGCGATTACGTTTTCTTGAATCTGGATCAGGTCGGTGTCAGCGTAGGTCATGCCGAGGGCGGTCAGAATATCGCTGCCGCGGGAGACGACGACCAAGGTCCCCGACCAGTCATGATCTTCGGCTTTGCCTCGATAGCGGTACTCCACCGCTGGTAATCCGCCCACAACCGTTCTGCGCTTCGATGTTTGTTTGTAGCCGTCGTACACATCGTGCAGGCGATTTTCGACGACGGTTGCCGCCCCATCGAGGGGCTGCCTGGTTTTTTCGTGTCCGACGACCAGAAGCGTAGATTCGTTGGACGTGCCCATGGCTACGATCGCGTTTGGCAATTCGGTGGCATCGTCGATCAACTTCCAACTGGGGGCCTTGTACATCCGGAAGCCATAGACATGATTCGTGTAGGTGTTGCCTTGCACTTCCTCAGGAATCTGCGGGACTTCGGCTTCCCTTGAGGGCGCAAGGGGCGTTGCGGGCGTGGCCAACGCCATAGCAGCGGCTGACGGGACAGCCTTGATCGACGGAGCTATAGCGTGGGTCTTAGGCATGCTCGCTGGCAGGGCTGGCCGAACGGCCGCGCTCGATATTCTTGCGGCGGGCTTCTCGATGGCTGTTTCGACGGCGGGTTCCACCGTCGGTGGTACTGCGTCGGCCCTTACCGGTTCTGGCGCGGGCTGCGAGCGTTCTGGCCCCGCTTGCTTCTTGGCGCTGGCTGCAGCAGCGGTGCTGCCGGTCCTGGCCTCGCCTTTTGCATCGATCTTCGCGGCCTCGGATCCGTTCGGGAGGATCGATGCGATCTTGGTTTTTTCCACGAGGATGTAGCCAAAGTCGGTTTTGACTTTGAACATGCCGTTGTCGTACGCGACGATCACACCGTAGAAGGTTTTCCCGTCCTTAAGCTGGATTTCATCTGACTTAGCGGGAATTGCAGCGGCGCAGACGGCAGCCAGCAACACTCCGCGAATTAGCACTCTCATCATTGTGAGTATGCAACTCGGCCTGTTCTGGGTGCAATTCTTGCAAGGCCTTGGTGTCGGCTTGGTCACTAAGATGCGACAGGCCAAATCCTTTGTACACGAGGCTTTGGAGTGAGAACGGTTGCCGCGATTCGATGCGCGCGTGCCGGCGCCTGGACAACCTGTGTCCGAGTTTCTGGGCGGATTCCGGGTGAGTCGTTGGCGCTTTCCTGGGCGACTCGACCGTAGTCACCGCGAGCCGGATCGACGCCAGCGCTGCGACGCGGAGCGGGACTTGACGCAGGAGGGCGATTGCCGCTTGGGCGATTTGGTCGGCCTCGTCGGTAGGGTGTGTCATCCCGGCGCGCGTCAGACTTACCTCTCCGTCGGTGTAGGTGATCATCATGCTGAGGCTTTTGGCTTCCCGCCCGGATTCAACCAGGGCTTCCGAGGTTTGCTGGCTGAGGTACACGACCATGCCAGTCGATATCTCCGCATCGGCGACGCGAACGAAGTGGGAAGCACCGGCCGAGGCAACTTTGGCTCGTGCGTGTTGCCAAATACGGCGACCCAGAGACGTACCAAAGATGGTTTGCAGCGCGGGTCTCGGAACGTCCCGCAATTCCTCGTGAAGCCCGTCTCTTACCGGTCTAGCTACGCTTAGGGCCCACGCTGGCGCTGGGTTTGCGGCCAGCGGGGCATTGCTCTCCATACAAGCTTCCACACAGCCCTCCTGGCGCGGAAACGATGCCAAGCCAAAATCTCCTCTACCGGCAAGAACAGGGAACTCACGGCGGGCTGCCCGGGAGAGCCTAGGGAGGCAATGGAGCCGCCCGCCGTTTCCCTTTTCCTCTACACAGGCAGGATAGCGAATAAAAAGCGAAAGTCAAGCGAATCCTCGCAAGGGTAGTGGGTCAGTTTGAATTTTGCTTCGGTTATCACCAAAGGTTTAGGAAGAAGGAAGCAATAGTCCGACCCAGCCAATGCAAACCTTTATAGCGCTTCTCTGCCCAACCCGCTAAAAGCGCAAATGGAACCGCTATCGCTCCGGCTAGCCATCCGTGCGGAAAGTAACTCACCTTGCGCCTCTGCCCGTATCATACTCTACACTTACCCTAAGAGAACCCTTCCGATAGACTTCGCGCCATTGGAGGAAAAATGCCGCCTAAATACATTCGCAACACTGGAAAACCCTGGACTTCCGCAGATGAAAAAGCCCTTAAAGAGTTTGCAACGGAAGACACGCCGACACCCGTCATCTTCCAGGGGGCATCGTGAAGAAAAGCACAAGGCGTGTTGCCATCGAGGAATCGCGCGGCGACGGATTACCTTCGTCAGGCTATAACGGGATTCGCGGTCTGGCGTATCGTCCCCGCGGTCTTGACCAGCATGGCGTAGTGCATATCCCAAGGACCAACTCAACGCCAGTCCGATAGACACGGCGACCGTCGGTGGTCCGTTGCACGCGATTCGGAATACCTCGCGTCAGCCGGGACACCTCACGTCAGGGTGGGATGGTCACGGAACCCACACTCGCCGAGCAGATCAGCGAGAATCCAGGCTGCTCCGGTAATCGCGAAGGTCTCTGTGGTTTCGCTCCAATTCGTAGGATTATGGGGATCCGAAACAAGCAAAGGTACCCACACGAGTATCCCAAAGATCACGAGCATCATTGCCAATAGTCGAGTCGCGAGAAGTGTCATTCGATTCGTAAGTAGAGCCACAGCCGCGAGTGCGAACAAAACGGTCGTCGTCACCGCCCAAAACATCTGACTTGGCGGAAGCCATTTCGGGACAAGACTGGCGGTAGCGTGAAGATAAAACGCCTGTTCGAGCGTAAAGGAAGCGGTACAGATGCCCAAAAGAATGCGGCCGATCCGATGAAGCGTTTCCGGTGACCATCCTGATGACCAGCGCGCATACAGGATCGCCGCTCCGGTGAAGAGGGAGAACTGCTCGAAGAAACTGCCCCAGCTGTTGTAGATCTGAGGTGCGGCGACAATGCCTGGCACGCACCGTAAGGCGAAGACAAGAAAAGCCGCACCAAGAACGGCTGAGCCCGTTTTCGCGGTCCGACGGAACTGAATCGCAGCGCCGCCGAAGATTTGGGCAGCGCCAGCAGCGTAGACAAAGTAACGCGGTTGATGCCAACCGTTGTAGTTTTGCCAGGCCAGCGTGATGAGGCCAAAGATCAAAGCCGCCACTCCAAACACATGACGGCCGAGGTTCGAGCCAGGCGTTGATACGCTCATTTGTTTTCAATCCCCTTCGCGCCGGGGTGTCACGATGCGAGAGCAGATCGCCGGTAGCGTATTCATTTGAGTAACTGTTGGGATCCCAAAGAATGCACCGAGCTTTATACAACGGCATGGTTCGAGCTATAGTGCCACAACGGTCGGAGAAGCCCCGGTTATTGGCCGGCGTTGACGACGGAAATGGATTTGAGGAGACGGACCCAGCGGCCCTGGCGTTTGTCTCCGGGAACGACGAGGCGGACGGGGCCCTGATCTGGGCCAATGGCATTTTCGTCGGCGGTGTCGGCGACGAGAACGGATTCGGCGGCGAAGTCGGGGTCTAGTTCGGCGAGAGAGAAAGCGGCGCGATAGGCGTCGCTGCCTTCGGCCACCACGCAGAGCGACATGCTCTTGCCGCGAAGATCGCCTGCTTGCGGTACGCCAGCTTTTGCGAGCAGCGACGCCAACGCAACGCCTTCGTATTCGTGAGTCGTGCCGTCGTGACCCTTCGCGGATATTTTCAAACGCGGCATGGACTTCAGGTCGGCGAGCGTAAGGTGCAGCTCCTGCTTGACGGCGCCTTTGACGACCAACGCGGCCGCGTCACTGGAGGGTGCGGGTGCCTGCGCCAGAGACGCGACCCCTGCCGCCGATGCAGCGAATGAGACGATCGCAATGAACCACCTTCGCCCACCTTTACCCATGTAAGCTTCTCCTTCGAATGGCGAGCGGTATTTGCTTTCCGCAGTGTCTTCGCGCCATCATCTTTTACTCTCTTACGCGAACATTATGAACTTGAATCTCTTTTTCGCGATGCTTGGCGGTTTGCTGGTTCTGGCTTTTATCGCGAATCGGCTGGTGCGCTTTACCGGAGTTCCCGACGTCATCATCCTCATGTTTACGGGGGTGCTCATCGGGCCGGTGCTGCATTGGGTCGATCCGGAAGTGTTTCGCGGGGCTACCCACGGCTTTGGCTCTCTCGCGCTGATGTTGATCCTGTTTGAAGGCGGCCTGGACCTGAAGCTACGCGAGATTCTAACTCATTTCGCGAGCGGTCTCCTTTTGGCTTTGTTCAGTTATGTCCTCGCAGGGGCCAGCGTTGCGCTGGTTTCCCGTTACGCGCTTCAGTTTACCTGGGTGCCGGCGCTGCTCGTGGGAGCGGTGCTGGGTTGCATCAGCAGCTCGATTATTCTGCCGGTTCTGCAGCAAGTTAATTTGCGACGCGAAGTGAAGGTTACGCTGCTGGTGGAAGCTTCGCTAGGGGACGCGCTCGCGGTGCTGGCGGTGACCTCGCTGCTCGACGTGGCTGGCGGAGCCAGCGCAAATCCGAGAGCGATTGGTTGGAACTTGCTGTCCAGCTTGATTATGTCGGTCGGCTGCGGACTTCTTGCGGGCATGTTGTGGTCCTACCTGCTTCCGGTGTTGTCGGACGAACGATTCTGGCATGTGCTTACGTTTGCCGCGGTCTTGCTCGTTTACTCGGGCACTCACGCATTGATGGGGAACGAATTGGTCGCCGTGCTGGTTTTTGGGCTTACCCTCTCCAATTTGCCGGTGGTGCGCAAGCGGTTGCATATCGATGAAGTTCCGGCGGCTTCGGACTGGTTTTCGACCGTACCAATCAAAGCCGAGCACGGCGGCAAAGCCGAACATCAGCACGAGCAGATGTTGACCTTTCACGGGGAACTGGCTTTTTTACTGAGGACTTTCTTTTTCGTATTGCTCGGCGCGCTGGTCGAATTCGCGGGCCTGCGTAGGAACGTCGTTCTCGCGCTGGGCTGCTTTGGAGCGCTGTTGATTGCGCGCTGGATAGCGGTTGAGGCTGGACGACTGGCCTGGCGGGGATTTAGTTCCCGGGAGCGTGAGATTATGGTGTGGTTTCTGCCGCGGGGGTTGATCACTGCGGTGTTGGGGATAGACGTTCTGGAGGCTCGGGGGGCTCAGTTCGAGTTTCTGCCGTCGCTGGCGTTTGCGGTGATCTTGCTCAGCAATCTTGTTTTGCTGATCGGCACGTTCCGGACGCGGGGTATTGCGCCGACCGATGGCGGTTCCTCGGAGCCGCTGGCGAGCGCTGCGGAGGCGGCTCCGGGTGCTTAAGGGCCGGTGTGCGAACTACACGCGAGCCCCCGCTGGCTAACTCAGCCCTTTTCGATTCGACATCTGTTGCGGCACGGCTGAAGCCGCGGCCTGACAAAAACCGGAGTTCTGACGCAGAACTCTTATCTCGAACTGCCGCAGAACTCCGCGTCGACGCGACGCGCTTCGTTAAGGCAAGTCGCGACGCGTCGTATATCGCGGTCTAGAAGACCTGGCGGAAGAAATAGAAGAGGAAGCCTGAAAGCATCATGGCGACCGGTAGGGTTAGAACCCAGGCCATCACCAGATTCCTGACGGTTCCCCATTGCAAGCCGGAGTGATTCGCCAGCATGGTTCCGGCGACACCTGAGGACAGCACGTGGGTGGTGCTGACGGGTAGGCCGAACCAGTCGGCCGCACCGATCGTCGCCATGGCAGTAATTTCGGCGGCGGCACCTTGGCCATAGGTCAGGTGATCCTTGCCGATTTTTTCTCCGACGGTTACAACGATGCGCTTCCATCCGATCATTGTGCCGAGACCCAGGGCCAGAGCGGTGGCAACCTTCACCCACAGGGGAATGAAGCGCGTGGCGTGATCGGCGTGCGCTTTGTAATTCTTCAAGACCGCCGCGTCGGCGGGTGCGATTACGGGTTTACCCGACTTCTGCATGATCCGGAGGGCCTCGCTGGTCAGATATAAGTCGTTGCGGAAGTTTCGCACGCGATCTTGAGGGACATTCTTCAGATCTTTGAAGATGGCCATTTCGGTGCCAACGCCATTCACCAATTCGCGCAGAGCCAACATAGTGCCGGGCTTAAATTCCTTGGTGCGGATGAAATCGGTGACGTCCTCGCGCGGGTCGCCGATCGAGGCGCTTGGCGATACGTACTTGTTGAGGGTGTCGGCGGTCTGCGTCGAAACGGCGATAAAATCCTGAGTCTGGGAGCCGTTCACGGCGTGGTTCAGGGCGTAGGTGGTGGGGACGGTGCCGATGAGAATGAGCATGATCAAGCCCATGCCTTTTTGGCCATCGTTCGAACCGTGGAAGAAACTCACGCCAGTGCAGGTCAGGATGAGCAGTCCGCGAATCCAGAACGGCGGCGGCTCGGTACCTTTCGGTGCTTCGTATAGCTGTTTGTCTTTTATGACCGCCTTGAGCGTGAGGAACAAGCCCGCAGCGAGCGCGAATCCGAATATTGGCGAGAGCAGGAGCGATTGGCCGATTTTGCCGGCCTGCGCCCAGTCAACACCGCTGGTTCCGCTTCGAGCGTTCATCAGTTGGTTGGCGATGCCAACGCCGATGATGGATCCGATGAGGGTGTGGGAACTGGAGGCAGGCAAGCCGAACCACCAAGTGCCCAGGTTCCACAGAATCGCGGCGATCAACAGGGCAAAAACCATGGCGAAGCCGGCGCTGGACCCGACCTGCAAGATCAGTTCGACGGGAAGCAAGGAGACGATGCCGAAGGCCACGGCGCCAGTCGAGGTCACCACACCGAAGAAGTTCCAGAATCCGGACCAAACCACAGCAATCTGGGGGTCCAGCGAATGAGTGTAAATCACTGTGGCCACAGCGTTTGCCGTGTCGTGAAATCCATTCACGAATTCGAAGGCGAGGGCGACAAACAGGGCTAGGCCCAGCAAAAAGTAGGGCCAGAATGACTCCACCCGGATGCCGCTTAGGTCTCTGGCGATGCTGGTACCGATGAAAATGAGTCCGGCAATCAACACGAGAGCAAAAACCAACATGCCTACGCTGCTGGGTTTTTTCGAAAGTTTGTCGTGCACGGAATGCTTGGCGGGCGGCGCAAGCGAGGGGGCGGTCGTCGATCCTGCTGTTGGCGCTGATGCTGTAGCCATAAGGCTCCTGTCTTTGAATAAATTCGGCCAGCTAGGGACGCGAGGCCACTAAGCCACTAGAGGATGGGTGGGTTATACGAGACTATTGTTACAGCGGGATGAATATCCGAGGGCGCTGTTTTAAGTGCCGGGTCGCGGGTCCAACGAATCTTGACGCTAGATAAACCAAGTTGACAAACTTGGGCGTTGGGTAGAGGCTCTCCGGTCATGGAACATTCAAACGCTCTTCTCTTTGCGTTCCTTATTGGCGTTGTCACCGGTTTGCGCGCCCTGACCGCGCCGGCCGTGACTTCCTGGGCGGCCCATTGGCACTGGATCCATCTGGCGGATTCGCCGCTGAGATTTATGGCCTCGATCATCACCGTGGTGATCTTCACGATCCTCGCTTGCGTGGAACTGGTGGCCGATCAGCTGCCATCGACTCCGGCCCGCACGAAGCCTGGAGGGCTCATCCCGCGCATCCTTCTGGGAGGGCTCTGCGGCGCGACGGTGGCTTCCGCTGGGGGACAATCGGTCGCTCTCGGCGCTGTTTTGGGCGCGGTGGGCGGCGTCGTCGGTGCGTACGCGGGCTACCAGGTGCGCACGCGCCTGGTGAAGGCGCTCGGCGTTCCCGACTTCGTGATTGCGGTGTTAGAGGATGTCGTAGCCATCGGCGGCGGTTTGTTTCTTCTTTCGCGTTTCTAGAATCCGAGTGCGCCCTATACCGCGAAGTGGGAGCCTGGTTCCGCCGCGGACCCTGTGCTTCCGATTTCAGTCAACAAGGCGCCCTTTATCCAGGAGAAATTCGAGTGGCTTCCGACAATCATTACAAAGCTATCGTTATCGGTTCAGGCCAGGGCGGAACCCCTCTGTGCCAGGCGCTGGCCAAGGCTGGATGGCGGACGGCGCTCGTCGAACGTGAATATATTGGCGGAACCTGCGTCAATGTGGGCTGCACGCCAACAAAAACCATGGTGGCCAGCGGCCGCGCGGCTTATCTTGCCCGCCGCGGCGCCGACTATGGCGTTCACACCGGAGCGATCCGCATCGACATGAAGAAGGTTCGCCAGCGCAAACGCGATATCGTCAACAGCTCCCGCAACCGAAATCAGAGCAGCATCGAGAAGACGAAAAACCTCGATTTGATCTTCGGGGAGGCGAGTTTCACAGGCGCCAAGTCGATACAAGTACGCTTGAAAAGAGGCGGCCAAAGCACGCTCACCGGCGACTACTTCTTTATCAACGCGGGCTGCCGCCCGGCAGCGCCTTCGCTCGAGGGCTTGCAAGAGGTGGCATTCCTCGACAGCACTTCGATTATGGAACTCGCTTCCGTCCCGAAACATTTGGTGGTTCTCGGGGGCGGGTATGTGGGCCTGGAGTTCGCGCAATTATTTCGGCGTCTGGGCAGCAAGGTCGCAATCGTTCACTCGAGAGAACAATTGCTGACCAGGGAAGATGCTGACGTCGGGCAGGAAGTCGCGGCGATCCTGAAGCAGGACGGCATCGAAGTGCTTTTGAATGCAACGGCCGAACGCGTCAACAAAGCTGGATCGGGAGTCAAGCTTACCGTTCGCATGGGAAAGAAATTGCGGATTCTCAACGGCTCGCACTTGCTGATCGCCACAGGACGCGCTCCCAACACGGAAAAACTGAATTTGTCTGCCGCCGGCATCGACGTGGACGAGCGCGGCTTCATTAAGGCCAAGAACAATCTGGAAACCACGGTGGACGGTGTGTACGTCATTGGCGATGTCAAAGGCGGGCCAGCTTTCACGCACATCTCTTACGATGACTTCCGTATTGTTCGCACCAACCTGCTGGAGAAGGGAAGCGCTTCCACCGATGGCCGGATGGTGCCTTATACCGTGTATATCGATCCGCAGCTCGGGCGCATCGGGATAAGCGAAAACGAGGCGCGCGCGCAAAACAAAAAAATCCGCGTGGCCAAGATGCCCATGGCCTATGTGGCTCGCGCCCTGGAAGTAGCAGAATCCCGGGGCTTTATGAAAGTGTTGGTGGACGCCGATACGAACCAAATCCTGGGCGCGGCGATCCTCGGGATCGAAGGCGGGGAAATCATGTCCCAGGTGCAACTGGCCATGATGGGCAAGCTGCCGTATACCGTGCTGAGGGACGCAGTGTTTGCGCATCCCACTTTGGCCGAATCGCTCAATAATCTCTTCGGAAACTTCCAAGGCGAATAGCGACGTTCGCTTTTTATCCCCCGTGCTAGTCCGGGTGTACACCCGGCTTGATGGTGTTCTTCGCCTTCGCCACCTTTAAGAGATCGGGATAGAACTGCACGAAGGAATGCTCTACCGCCGCGTTTTGCTCGTGGCACTGCCAGCACCCATTCTGGCTCGGCGCGATGGCGCTCGCGGTGTTTTCAGCGCCGTCAAAATTGAAATACGCCCATTTGTCGGGAAATCGCGCTTGGTCTTTTACCTCGACGTCCAGGCCCATGAAATCTCGTTGGTAGCTGCCGTGTTTGTTGATCGACCCTTGCGACGTGGAGCCGTAAAGCTCCAGCACGAACATGGTTTTGCCGGGCCACCGGCCGTTCGCGAGGTAGTAGTCATACGCGGCAGGGTCGACGAAGACGTTGGTAAACATTGCCGCGTCGTCCGGCTTTTGCGTATAGCTCATGCCGAAGCCGGAGGAGAGATAAATCCAGCGGCGGTAGTCTGCCGGACGCACCAGTTTGCCGTCGGAGGTGAATTGCGGATTGTCTGCCGCAGCCGCGGAGGCAAAGTTATGGCTTGGCCGCACCGCCAGGAAGACAGCGCTCACCACGAGAAGCGGAACGAGAAATGTTTTGTACATAACACGTCCTTTGCACGCTTGTTGGCAGATATCGCGCATCGTCGATGCTTGCCGACTGTGGCGCGACACGCCATAGTGATAAACGATTCAGACCCCGAAACGTTTCCGCCCTGCCGAAACGTTCATGCTTCGGGAATGGTAGCGTTGCTCTGTTCGGCGGGGTCACGCCCGCGATTCGCAAGGCCGACTCCGAGGAGGACGAGCACGCCACCCGTCAGCATCGAGACGGTCAGAGGTTCTGCCAGCAGCCACGCTGCGAGCAAAGCCGTCAAGGGCCCCTGCGCGAGTAACGAAACGGCGGTCACCGTTGCCGGCAGATGTCCGAGGGCGTAGGTGAGCGCCAGGTATCCGCCTAACTGCGAAACGAGCCCGAGTCCGACCAATGCGCCAAACGACCGGCCCGGCGGAATTTTGAGGGACACCCCCATCGCCAGATTCATGATCAATAAAGAAAGTGCCCCGGCCATGATCGCCAGCCGCAGAAAGGCCAGCGTGCTTGTCGTGGTACGCACGCGCTCGGTGGCCATCAGATACACCGCAAAGCAGGCTGCTGCGCCGAGAGCCATCAGGTCGCCTGCGCCAAACTGCACGTGCCGGCCGATGTCCGCCCATACAATTACAAGGGATCCCGCGATGGCGAGCACCAGGCCGAGCCAGAAAGAAATCACAGGGCGTTTCCCAAAGGCCAGCCAGGTTAGCAAGCCCACAAATATCGGTGTCTGATTGCCCAGCAGAGTCGCATTGCCGGCCGAGGTGCGCAGGATGCCGGTGTTGTACAGTGCCAGATCGAGCGCGAAGAAAAGCCCGCCGACCGCAATGATCGCAAGCGTCTGCCGGCTGACGCGCGGAGCATTGCGGTTCCACAGCCATGTCGGCAGAAGCACCACGGCGGGAATCAGCATGCGGTAAAAGGCCGAAGCTGGACCGGGCATGTCCGTCCAACGTACGAAAATCGCCGACCAGCCGATGCATACGATGCCCGCGCCGAGCGCCAGATAGGGCCAAATTCCGTGCGAGCCCCGCACCTCGGTCCGCGAACCCTGAAACTCCGCCATAGTTGCGATAGCAGCTTCTCCCTGAGCCTGATTCGACCCGCGATAATCACTCCAGTATCGCACGGGGTCATCCGGCAGGCCGATAGGCAGATGAACGGACGCCGCCAAAATTGTGCCGTCGCCGCGGGCGCGCACGCTATTGCGCTGGTCGTATATTCAACGGAGTGGGGCGACCGGCGGGACCGGGGATTTTGCCGTCCCATTTACGCGAAGGCTTATCGACCCTGTGTGCTAAGGCAGCGGAGTACCCACGATACCGTCGAACGCCGCAGATGCCCTGTCAGCAGCGACTGGTGGCGAATACGCCCCATCTGGCCGTTGGGTCTATTGCCGCCATCGTACCCAAGGACTACGTTCGAATTCAGGAGCATACAATGTCCGATACGGTAACTCCCCCGGATTGGGGCCGTCCCAGAGCCTTGAAAGCGATTCCTTGGCGGATGATGTTCCGTATTGTCCGCTGGTCGACCTACGCTGCCGGCGCCATCACGCTGTTCCTCGTGTTGCACAAAGCTCCCGCTCCGGTCATCGAAACCAGCCCGCAAGCTGCGGCGCGCGTTGAACAAAAATTCGAGCAGGTCGAGCAAGCGGTATCGAACGGCCAGTCGGCTACCATGCACATGGACCAGACCGAGCTCAACTCCTATCTCGCTTCGCATCTGGACATCGCTTCGAATCCCAATGCGAATGCGTCGCCGACGCCCGCTCCGTCGGCTCCGCCGACCGTGGGCGCGAACACGCCCTCCGCGGCTGCTCCATCCTCCGGTGCCGGCCCCGATCTGACTGCCCCTGCGGGAACCTCGCCCGAAGAGATCGAACAAGTCCGCTCTTCGGTAAAAGACGTCAAGGTGGAGTTGATCGGCGATCGGGTTCGCGCGTACGTCGTTTTCGATTTCCACGGTAAAGACATGACGCTACAATTGGAAGGGAAGCTCGGCGCCGAAGACGGTTATTTACACTTCGAGCCAGTCGCAGGGCAGATCGGCGCATTGCCGATTCCCAAGTCAACTCTCGAGGCCGCGGTCGCCCGCATGATGGAATCGCCCGAGAACCGCGAGAAACTGAAACTGCCAAACGACATGTCCGGCTTGAAGATCGAAAATGGCGAAGTCGTTGCCACCTACAAATAACTAGCCAACACGCACCCTGCAGGGCAGTACGGACTTCGACACAGCCGCTGCCAACGCGGTTGTTGTCCGTCGGCGGCGGCCCGATCCTATTCTCTTAGGAATGTTGGACCTACGGAGCTGTCCCTTGGGAAGCGTGCTTGGGAACAGGATCGGCTGCATGCTCGTTTTCGCGTCGCTGGTTTGCCCGGCGTCGTCGCCATCGCGTGGAACGGATGCACCTCTCGGCGTGGTGTTGCAAGCGAACCTCGCACACGTAAAGGGAACTACGCTGACCGAAGGAGCAACGGTATATCCGGGCGAGGATCTTAGCACGGATGACGGAGGATCACTCGATCTGCGGATCGTCAACTCGCGCTTTGGATTGGCCGCGAATAGCCGCGCGCATTTCTATTCCGGGTCGAGCGGTTCTGTCGCGGAACTGGACAGTGGCACGTTGACATTTCGCAGGGATGCCGGAGCGGACGGCGTCGAGGTCGTGGCTTCCGATGTGCGGATCGTGCCGAACAGCCACGGCCCGGTGGCCGGGCAGGTGACATTTCTTTCGGCCTGCAAGATCACCGTTGCCAGCGTCGCCGGGGAGATCGAAGTCACATCCGGCAAAGAATCGCGAACCGTCAAGGAAGGGGAGGCCTACTCGGTGCTGCCAGAAGTGGGCGTCCTGGCCGTGCAAACCTACATTTCTCCCGACGATCCCGAGTATCACAAGTCACATTCCCACCAGACCTGCGCTTTGCGCGGCAACCCGCGGAATTCGGTCCGATTTCAGAAAATAGGTTTGGCCGCAGCGCTGGCGGCGGGAGTATTGATAGGAATCAAGCTGTTATCGTCGCACCCCAGCGTGGAAAGTCCCGACCAGCCCTGACGGAGACTCTGACGAACAACGTGTCCACCGTTCCTGTTCTGTTTCTCCTGGTCTTCGACATTGTGTTGTTTGGGTTGCCCTTGTGCGTTCCGATCGTAAGAGTTCACGGGCCGAGACGCTTCTCCTGAGCGCGCTGTTTCTTTGTACCGGCATGCCGGCGCTGATTTACCAAATCGTTTGGCAGCGTGTCTTGTTTCTGATCTATGGGGTGAATTCACAGTCGGTCGCTGTCGTTGTGAGCGCGTTCATGCTCGGCTTGGGACCGGGGAGCCTGCTGGGAGGACGATGTCCGCGCGATTCCCGCGCCATGGAACGTTTCTCTTTGCGTGCGCCGAACTGGGCGTTGCTGTACGAGCGCATTATTTTCAGGCACAAGGCGGAATCGAAGAAACCCTTCGCGAATGTGACTTAATCACGGACGACAACATGGGCCTCGAACGGGTACCGGATGTGGAAATTCCCTGGCGCTGAAACGGACTGCGTGGTGGAAAAGCGGATGCCATCCCGTGCGGTGCCGGTGGGGAACTGTCGCCAGCCGGATGCGGTTATAGCTCGCGGAGCGCGACGGCCACGGGCCGGGCTGCGGCGCGCAGTGCGGGCGGCAGTCCACCCAGAAGGCCCATCACGAGGGCGAAGATGATTCCGCCGACCAGCAAGCCGGAGGTGATGCGGAAGGCGAAGGCCATGTTCGAGAAGGTCTGCCAGTTCATGGTGGCGGTGGTCAGCCCGTTTAACGGGAGGACGGCGATGCAGCCGACGGCGCCTCCGATGAAGGAAATGATGAAGGCTTCGATCAGGAACGAGAACACGACAGCGGCGGCGCCGAAACCCAGCGCGCGCATGGTGGCGATTTCTCGGCCGCGCTCGGCTACCGCGGAGTACATGGTGTTGAGAGCGCCGAAGATCGCGCCGATGGCCATGACGCCGGCGACAAGCCCGCCAAGAATGGTAATGAGTTGGGTCATGCGCGTGGATTGTTTGGCGTAGTAGTCGACTTCGCGAGTGACATCTACGCTTAGGCGTGGATCGGCGGTGACGAAGTCCTTGAATTGCTGAAGGGCAGCCGGCGAAGTGAGATGCACGGTCACGGACTGGAAAACGTTGGTCGGGCGTTTGTACACGTCATCCAGCACGCGTGCATCGCACCAGACTTCGGAATCGAAAGCGCTGCCGCCGGCGTCGAAGACTCCAACCACTTTCCAGTGGCCGCCGCCAAAGTCAACGGTGTTACCGACAGTCAAGCCGGAGTAGGTGGTGTTGGCGTTTCTTCCGACGACGAGCTCGGCGAGGCCGGGCTGGAACATGCGGCCCTGCACGATCTTGGCGTTGCGGCGAATGGTGAGGACGTTCGCGGAGACGCCGCGAACCTGGACGTTGGCGTCGGTGCCGGTGCTCTTCAGCGGAAACGGTGCGACGACCACGACTTCGGAGGTAACCAGCGGCCCGTCGGCGCCGCGCGCCACCCCTGGGGCGTCCTGCATGATTTTGACTTGATCCAGCGCGACGCCGCTCATCATTTCCGATGTGGCGCCGGCCCGCATGACGATGGCGTTGTCTTCGGAACCTGAGGCGACCAACGTGGCGCGAAAGCCGCGAGCGAGCGAAAGCATGGCCACGAAGACGCCGACCGTGCCAGCGATGCCCAGAACCGCTACGATGGCGGAAGTCCAGCGGGCCTTTACACTGCGAACGTTGTAGATGACCGGTATAGCCATGTTAGACCCTCCGAAGTGCGTTGACGACGCGCATGCGCATGGCCCCGATGCCAGGGAGCAGGCCGCTGACGACACCGACCAGCAGCGCCGTGCCCAGTCCCACGGAAAGAATAGCGGGCGAAAGAATAAGAGTGGGCAGCAAACCGTTGAGGGCCGCCGCCAGAACCGGAATAGCTAAAGCCGCGAGTCCAAGCCCAATCAGTCCGCCGACGAGCGAAATGGTAAGCGATTCCGCAAGAACGAAAAAGAGAACGGAGCGATCACTGAAGCCGATGGCTTTGAGAACGGCGAGTTCACCGATGCGTTCGCGCACGGAAATGGCCATGGTGTTACCGGTGACCAGCAAGAGGGTGAAAAAGACAACGGCGCCGATAGTGAGGATAAGGAATTCAATGTTGCCGAACTGTTTTACCCAACCGGCGGCGAAGGCGGACTCTGTTTCGGTTTTTGTTTCGAATGAAGAGTTGGCAAACATGTCGTCGATGGCTTTGCTGACACGAACGGCGTCTTCGGGATTATCGAGTTTCAGAACGTACCAGCCGACGTTGTCCTTGAAGGACTTGGGAACGCCCTCCTCGAAGGCATCCCATTGAAACCAGAACTGGCTCTCGTCGCCGCCAATGGTGGAACTATGATAAATGCCATCGAGGTTGAATTCCCAGGTGCTAGCGCCGCCGAAAATAGTGGTCTTAATGGGGATGCGGTCGCCAATTTTCCAATGGAACCGTGCCGCGGTTTTCGCTCCTGCAATGGCACCCTGGCGATCCTTGACGAAATTGGTCCACTGATCATCCGGTACCTGGAGCTCGGGAAGAACCTTGCGCTGATTTTCGACGTCGATGGCGAATTGCGGGAAAAAATTCTTTTCGTCTTGATAAACGCCGCCGAACCAGTTGTTGTGGGTAATGGCCTTGACGCCGGGTATGCGCAGAATTTTGTCGCGATAGGACAGCGGCAAGGGCTGGATGATCGAAATGCGATTGATGATTACCAGGCGATCGGCACCGGCGATATCCGCGCCACGGCCGAAAGCGCCTTTTACGACGGCGAGGAAGGAGAACAAGAAAAGCGCGACGGCAAACGAGCCGATGGTCAGGATCAGGCGAACCTTTTTGCGAAAGAGGTTGGCGAAAATCAGCTGGCGAAATTTCACGCGGCACCTCCGGCATAGGCGTTCTGTTGCACATGGCTACCTTCGACCAGAAGGCCCTTTTCAAGGTGGAGCTCGAGATCGGCGAGTTTGGCCACGACCGGATCGTGGGTGACCATGAGCACGGTCTTGCCGTACTCCTTTACCAGACGAATGATCAGGCTCATGATTTCATCGGCGCTCTTGCGGTCGAGGTCGCCGGTAGGTTCGTCGCAGAGAAGGAACGTGGGATCGGCGACGATGGCGCGGGCGATAGCTACGCGCTGTTCCTGTCCGCCGGAAAGCTGACGTGGATAGTGGTTCATGCGATCGGCGAGCCCGACCACGCCAAGCGCGGTTTCCACGTGCTTGCGGCGTTCCGATTTTGACAGTTTTGTGAGCAGCAAAGGCAACTCGACGTTTTGGAATGCGGTGAGCACCGGAATCAAGTTGTACATCTGAAAAATGAAGCCAACGTGCCGCGCGCGCCATTGCGTGAGCTTGTTCCCGGACATGTGGGTAATTTCATCGCCGGCGACGGTGATGCTGCCGTGGGTGGGGACATCGAGCCCACCGAGCAAGTTGAGCAGCGTCGTCTTGCCGGAGCCGCTGGGACCCATGAAGGCGACGAAATCGCCCTTGTCTACGTCAAGGTTCAGCCTTTGCAGGACCTGAATTTCCTCGCCACCGCGGCGGTAGGTCTTGTCCAGGCCACGCACTTGAATAAGGCTGTTGGTTCTTCCGCTGCCATCGACTCGAACCATGTTTGATCGCTCCTGTTTTCTATTCTTACTTTTTATCTCTTAATCGCGACTGTTTGACCGTCATGCAAGTCCGCCGGACCGTTTACGACCACGGTGTCTCCGATCGTGAGACCGGCGGCCACTTCGGTGTCCGAACCACGTGTGCCGCCCAAAGTTACGGCGCGGCGCTCGAGGCGATCATCTTTCACGAGAAAGACGATCTTCTTACCGCCGTCGTCGTGGACGGCGCTTTGCGGAATGAGGGGCATTGCCGCGGCTTTGGCGCCGGGCTCTTCCTTGTGCTCATCGCCCAGAAAGGTCACCTTGATGCCCATGTCGGGTAGAATCCGCGGGTCGAGCTTGTCAAAGGAGATGCGGACTTTCACGGTGGCCTTCTGGCGATCAGCCGTAGGAATAATGGTGCGTACGTGGCTGGGGATTTCCCAGTCCGGGTATGCGTCCAAAATCGCGGTCACGTGCTGGCCATCCTTGACGCGGGCGATGTAGGACTCGTTGACGTCCACTTCGATTTCATTCGAGTTCATGTCCACGATCGTGGCGATGCCTGTGCGGGTGAAACCTCCGCCCGCGGAGACGGGCGAGACCATTTCGCCGACCTGAGCGTCTTTGGAGACAACGATGCCCGCGTAGGGGGACTTAATCGTGCAGTTGTCAACGACTTGCTGGGCCTCCAGTATGCGCGCTTGCGAGGCCGCCACCTGTGCTTTGGCGAGCTCGATCTTCGCTTTCAAACTATCGGCGTTCATGCTGGCGGTGTCGAGTTGTTCCTGGGTCTGCACACCGGCCTTTTGCAGTTGGTCGGCGCGGTGCAGTTCGATCTGCGCGTTCTTAAGCTGAACCTGCAAATCGGCGATGGCGGCCTGAGCAGAATCGCGATCCGCCCGAGCCGAACCCAACGCTTTTTGGGCGTCGGAATCATCGAGAGTGGCGAGCAGTTGCCCCTCCTGAACGCGGGTACCCTCGTCGAAGAACACGCCGGTAACGCGACCGGTGATTTTGGCGGCGATGGTCGCGCGGCGGCGCGGGGTTACATAGCCGCTGGCATTCAACAGTGCCTCGCGACCACCTGCGCCGACCGGCTTGTGCACGGTGGCGACTTCCACAAGTGGCTTCTGGTTCCAAAACGCATACACCGCTCCAGCGATGCCGCCGAGGATTACCAATCCGCCGAAGAAAATCGCGAGACCTTTGCCAAGCTTGCTGCCCTTGCGCTGGCCTTCGTGAATGCGCAGAGAGCCGAGATCGTGTTGCGCCGAACCTAAAGGCGTAGCCATCAGCCGGGTTTCCTTCAAAGAGGGTTGCACAATGGGATTACGCACGGGTGGTAGAGAAAATTACAGATTTTCGCCGTACGAGTGCAATTCTGCGGATAGTTTAGCCGATTCGGGGTGGATTGCGAAACGCAAGGGAATCGCCGAAGGTTAGATCAGAAAGCTCGGCGGAGAACTCGGAGCAAGCGGGAGAACCTCGCTCGCGAAACCGAAGAAATGCTTGACGAGACGGGCGGCAACGACTATATGGATAGCGAGTATTAAAACGGTTTAAGCGGAGGCGGGCGATGGCCACAACGAAAAGGCCGGTGGCACGGTTCGCGAGATGGGCGCTGGTTCTGGGGCAGGCGAGCCTCGTGGTTGGGGCCGGCGGCGCACTGGGACAGACTATCCGCGTGGATATGACGCCGGGGCACGAGACCAATAGCATCGTGCCCACAAAAGCCCTGGGGGCAGGGATTGATCGCTTGCCCTACGGGGCGGCGGACAAATTGTTTGTGGACGCGACGATGCAACAGGTGCTATCGGCGGGGTGGCAAACACTGACCTACCGGCAGAATACGGAATTGCACACAGAAGCGTGGCATTGGAATCCCCAGGGGACGTGGAGCGATCCGGCTGGTAAGGGCTACTTTACAGGGAGTGCAGCGCCGGGCGCGGAGATGATCCGGCATTCCTACGGCTATCCGCTTCCGCATCGCGGCGTCACACGGGACGATGGGACCGACACCGTGGGGTATTCGCGGTTGACCGACGGGGACACCGGGTCCTATTGGAAGAGCAATCCGTATTTGACTCAGGCGTTTACGGGTGAGAGTGACTCGGCGCATCCCCAGTGGGTGTTCCTCGATTTGGCGAGCCCGCTGCCGGTGACGGCGATACGCGTCGCGTGGGCGGAGCCGTTCGCAACACAGTATGAAGTGCAGTACTGGAACGGAGAGGATCCGATCAAGAAGCCGACGCTCGGAGTGTGGCAGACGTTTCCGGGCGGGCGGGTGACGGACGGCGAGGGCGGTAATGCAACGCTGCAGCTGGCAACGGAGCCCGTCCGCGTGCAATGGGTGCGGATCTTGATGACGCACTCTTCCGATACCTGTGACCCGCACGGACCGTCGGACAAACGGAATTGTGTCGGATACGCGATTCGCGAGCTGTATCTCGGGACGACGACGGCCGACGGAAAATTGCACGATTTGATCCGCCACACGGCGGATCAGGACCAGACGGCGACCTACTGTTCTTCGGTGGATCCGTGGCACGCCCCGGAAGATCTGGACGAGCGCGCCGGGGATCAGGTGGGATTCGATCTGTTCTTTACCAGCGGCGTCACGCGCAAGCTTCCGGCAATGATTCCGATCGCCATGATCTACGGGACGCCGGAAGATGCGGCGGCGGAGATCGCCTATTTGGAAAAGCGCGGCTACGCGATTTCCTACGTGGAGATGGGTGAAGAACCTGACGGACACTACACGCCGCCGGAAGACTACGCAGCGTTATACGTGCAATTCGCTGCCGCGCTGCATCGCGTGGACGCAAAATTGAAATTAGGTGGGCCGATCTTTACCGGAGTGAACAAGGATATAGAGACCTGGCCGGACGCGGAAGGACAGACCTCGTGGACCCGGCGGTTCGTGGATTATCTGAAGGCGCACGGAAAACTGGGGGAGCTCGGATTCTTTTCGTTCGAGCATTATCCGATCGAACCGGGAAAGATCGCGTGGAGCAGCCTGTATGACGAAGCGACGCTGGTGACGCACATCATGGCGGTGTGGCGGCAGGACGGCGTACCTGCGAATGTGCCGCTGTTCATCACGGAGTCGAATATTTCGTGGCAGTCGTCGGAAGCCTTCCCGGACATCTGGGGTGCGCTTTGGCTCGCGGACTACATTGGAGCGTTTTTAAGTGGAGGAGGAGACGCTGTCTATTACTTTCACTATTTGCCGTTAGGATTGGGGCGAGGGCATAACGGATCGATAGGGACGTTTGAGATGTTTTCTGCGGATAAGGATTTCAAGATCATTCAGCCGTTGTCGCAGTATTTTGCGAGCCAGCTGATCAATCTGGAGTGGGTGCAGCCGGGCGATGGTACGCATCGACTGTTTCCGGCGACCAGCGATGTGCAGGACGGCGCGGGACACGTGCTCGTGACGGCGTATGCGGTGCTGCGACCGGACCGACAGTGGGCGCTGATGATTGTAAACAAGGATCAGGAAAACAACCACGCGGTAGAGATTGCGTTTGACGTCGCGGGGAAACCAAAAAGCGAATCTTTTACCGGGCCCGTGAGCGTGATCACCTTTGGGAAAGAACAATATCAGTGGCACGCGAACGCGAAGGGCGGAATTGCGGATCCAGATGGACCGTCAGCGAAATCGACGATCAATTCGGGTGCCGGGACCAAGTTTACTCTGCCGGCGTCGTCGGTGACCGTGGTCCGCGGGAAAATCGAACCGTGAAAAACGCCGTAGTATCGCGCCAGGTAAATGTGTCCCTCTCGCGGCGGGTAACCTGGATTCAAGCGGACAATCGAGAATCTGGAAATTCCGAACGCGGATTTTAACATCGATTTTCGGCGACTCGATTCCAACTCCCACTACGAGTTAGCCCCTGCTGCGCGGGCCGATTTCAAAGCGGCAGCTTCGTCCTTTTCGATGTCAAAGACCCGATCCAGCTTGGTAACCCGAAGCAAATCGTAGACAGTTCGGCTGGGGCTCACGAGTTTTAGCTGGCCGTCGTGATGTTGAATGGACGCATGCGTCCGCACGAGCTCGCCGAGTCCGGCGCTGTCAATGAAATCGACTCCGCTCAAATTCAGCAAGATGAGACCGCTACCTTTCTCGGTCAGTTCCCGGATCGTATCGCGAAGCGACGCCGTGCCCTCGCCGAGTGCGATTCTGCCAACAACATCGACAACCACCGCTCCATCCACTTGGCGCGTGGCGACGCTACTCTTTTGCTCGGTGCCTTTTCTCATGCGCATGCCTTGCTTGTCGAGTATCGCGCAGGCGGTGGCAGCGACTTGAGAGGACTCCGTTCGAACAACGATTAGAGAGTGACCGTCATTCAGGACTTGGCGGAAAAAAGTCGCGTCCGTCGAAGTACCAGTGCCCGTGGTGGGCTCCATAGCGTGAGCTCTAGAAGCACCGGTGCCGACGGCCGCACCTGTCCCCGCTCCGACCAGTCCGAGTAACGCGGCGGCACCGAATCCCAGCGCAAAGACGGAGCCGATGCCCGGAACCGCGAGCAGCGTGGCCGCGGCCACACCGGCAGAAAGCCGGGTGGCGCCACCTACAAATCCCCCCGCATAGCCTCCGAGCTGCTTTCCGACAGTGTGGGCCTCGCTTTCCGAACGGGTGAGATAGACGATGGATTCCTCAGGAACGTGCTGTTCTAGCAGGCTCTTGACGGCCCCTTCCGCCCGTTCGCGCGAGACAAATACTCCAATGGCAGTTTCCACGAGAACCTCGTGTTCCGGCGCCAGTCAATCACCACCCAAAAGCCAGCAGCGCAAAGCAGGGCAATGTTTTTGGGCCATGTAATGGTCGGATACTTGGGGTTAGACCGTCGAAAGGCAACCAAAGCCCGACAGGAACCCACGCCAACAGCGGCGAGACCTACGATTCTCGGCAACAGCGGGCTGCCCAAGTCCCAAGTAAACCGGCGGGAGTTTACGCTCGGTCACTTGGGGCTTGTCAAGAACAATGTTGCCGGGCGGGTCGGTGGAGAAGCCGCGCTGGTGCGCGGATCACGATCGGCGGAACCCCACGCCGCTGCGGCAAGAGGATCGAAGGAGGCTTTTTCGGGCAGGTGTGATATTGTGACGGGGTAGACTTGCCGAGTTGGATTGCCTGAGTTCCCTGAAGGGCTGCGCTTTGCGGCCTTCCCTCCATTGACTTCAGCCGATTCGAGGCCGACGGCTTGTGAGGTTTGAAGACCGGCGGAATGCCGAGCTTTCCTCACAAACGGCGGTTCGCAAGATCAGGGAGAATTAGGATGAAGAGCCTTTTCGTAGGAAACATGAATTTCCAGACCAGCGAAAGCGATCTGCGGGCATTGTTCGAGCCGTTCGGGCAGGTGACACGCGTGCACATGGCCATGGATCGGGAAACCGGGAGAGCGCGCGGCTTTGCGTTCGTTGAGATGCCGAACGACGAGGAAGCGGCGAAGGCCATTGCCGGGCTCGATGGGAAAGAAGCAGGCGGGCGCAACCTGAAGGTGAACGAAGCGCGCCCCAGGGGCGAGAGCGGGCCTCCACGGAGCCCTCGCGGATTTAGCGGCGGCAACAGCAGCAGCGGCGGTGGTGGCAAAGGTAAAGGCGGCGGGCGAAACCGGTTCTCGAACGAGGACTATAGCGAGGCCGTGCGGCAGCCGCGCGAACCGCGCTGGTAGCTGGTTGGATGGATTCGCTGGACGGTCCGGCGCTGACCGGATCGCATTCTTCTTGTGAGGCGAAGAGATGACGACGACTTTTCAAAAACGGCAAAAAGAGATGAAGCGGATCGAAAAGCGAAAGATGAAAGAGCAGAAGCGAGTGCAGCGGAAGATTGAGAAGGTCGCACTTAAGGAATCCGGGCAGGACGGACCGCAGATGGGAACCGCGGAAGAATTGATCGAGGAAGAAACCGACCGTTACTAAGGGTCAGCCGGACCGCTATTTCTGCGGCTCGCGCTCAGACCAAAACTCACGCCGAAAGATCTCGTCGAAAAAATTCATCTCGTTTGCCTCACGCACTGGCGATTGTCCGCCCGGAAAGCGCGGGCCGAGAGTGCCCAAGCGCAGCGAACACGCCCGGATAACAGCCCCGTGTAACGCAGCGAGCTAGCCAGCCCCGAATTCATTGGAGCGAACCATTGCCCCCAATCGGACCGGTGCGTTCAGCGCACGGGAGCGATTTCGAGCCGGTCGCCGATCTTTGTGCCGGAACGATAGATGGTGTGCGGAGGGAGTTCCAGCACGCTGGTTGCTTTCAGGGACACCTTGGAGATGCGAAAAGGCCGAACATGCTCCTCGACGTAGACCACTTCTTTGTCCTTACCGAGAAAAATTAGATCGATAGGGAAAAGCATGCCGATGGTATGAACGCCGCGGGACGGCACAATCCACAAACCACGACCGAGCTGCGCCCAGCGCCGCGTTTTTCCGAGCAAGCCGACAAGCCTGCGAAGATAACTGTCGGCGAGCACCGCTTCGGTGGCAACAAAGGTTTCGCGTGTTTTGTTATAAACGTACAATGAACGATTCTGACCGTTGTTGGCCATGATCCATCGACCCTGTTCGGGTGTCCCCTAAATAAGTATCCGACCCTGGCGTCTACTCGATCGACTTGCGCTTACGCCGCCAGATGATAATGAAGAGCACCAGAACCGCCAGTGCTCCCGCGACGACTCGAATCAGTGTTACGTTGTCCATTGCACTTCTCCTTTTTACGGCTCGGCCTCACGGCTTCTGTGAGGTCGCGAGGATTGTGACTACCGTTGCAAAGCCGGCATCAACTGCCGGAGCAGGGTGATCACAGCTGGGCCCAGAATCACTACCATTAAGGCGGGGAAAATGAAAAATATGAGCGGTGGAACCATCTTCACCGAGGTCTTTGCGCTCATTTCCTCCGCGCGCTGGCGGCGCTTGACGCGCAAGTCGTCGGAGAAAACGCGCAAGGATTGAGCGACGCTGGTGCCAAAGCGATCGGTCTGGACCAGCATGGCAACCAGCGATTTGATGTCTTCGAGGCCGGTGCGGCGCGCAAGTTCACGCAAGGCGTCGAGGCGCGTTTTCCCGATGCGCATCTCGAGGTTCACGAGCTGCAATTCCTCGCTCAGCTCGGGGTGCGTGATACGCAGCTCTTGCGCTACTTTCAGCAAGGCCTGATCGAGACCGAGCCCGGATTCCACGCAAATCACCAGCAAGTCCAGACCGTCGGGAAGGCCGCGCCGCAGTTTGTGCTGGCGGGCATTCATTCTCCAAGTGAGGAACATGTCGGGAAACAAGTAGCCGAGCGCGACGGCAATCAGGGGAATCATGAAAGGATTCCACTTGTAAACGCCGGTGACAAAAACCAATGCGACGAATGCGATGGGGGTCAAAACCTTGAAGCCGCGCATGGCCGAGAGAGCTTGGGAGCTACGGTAGCCGGCCCGCATCAGCAGGAGCTGCGTTCGCGGAGTCGGTCCAGCATCGCCAGGGACGAGGTTGCCTAGGCCTGCGAGAGTGTCGCGCACGCGATCCTTCTGTTTTTCCGCGAAGCTGGCCTCCTGCGTGGGCGGCGCCGAGGTGTTTGCCATGCGCGAGAGACGCGTTGCGATTCCCGTTCCACCGGGCGCAAAAGCGTAAATGACCGCCGCCAGAATGGCGAAGGTGGCCACGAATGTCAGCGCTGTAACGGCCCAAAGCATCTGCAATACTCCTTACTTGCTAGACCTCAATGTGAATAATCTTCCAAATCAGCAGCGAGCCTATGACTTGCATGATTCCCGCCACCGTCAGAATCAGGGAGCCCTTGGGATCCTGGAATAGAACCCTCATGTACGTGGGGTTCATTACCATGAGCACGATCATCATGAAAACGGGCAAGGCGATCAGGATGCCAGCCGTCAACCTGCCTTGTGCGGTGCGAACCCGAACTTCGCGGTAAATACGGAAGCGATCGCGGATAACGCGCGCGAGGCCATCGAGGATTTCCGCCAGGTTACCGCCGGTCTCTTTTTGGATGAGCAAAGCGGTGACGAAAAAGCGGACGTCAATTGACGGGATGCGCTCGGTCATGTTCAGCAGTGCGTCGCGCAACGGGAGGCCAAAGTTCTGCTCTTCGAACGTTGTGCGGAATTCGCTGGCAATGGGATCGGGAGATTCTCTCGCGATCATCTCCAGACCCGTTGTGAATGCATGGCCGGCGCGAACCGCGCGACCTAGCAGGTCCAAGGCTTCGGGGAACTTCTCCTCGAATTGCTGGAGGCGCTTCTGACGGAGGTAAGAGACCACACCGTAAGGGACGAAAGTTACTGCGATGCCGAGGATGAGTCCCACCCAAAACTGAGGGTAGAAAAGTCCAACAAACACGAAGGTTCCCATACCCAGGCAAGCGCTCATGAGGATGAGCTTGCCGGCCTTCATTTTGAGTCCCGCTTGAGCGATGCGTTCCTGAAGCCGCACGGACCATTGCCAGTGCTGCATCAAACGATGAACCGCAGGGACGCTGCTGAGCATCTCGTCGCGCGCCAGCTTTAGCCCGAGCGAAACGTCGCCGCGGCGCTCGGCCTTGCGCACCGCTTCCATGCGGCGGCGCACCACTTCCTGCTTGTTGTCACCGCTGGCGACCATCCAGACACCCATAACGATCACCATGACAATCAGAAACGTGAGCGCAAAAACGAACATACCCATAGCTGTCCCCTAGAACGAGTAGCCTTTCGAAACCAATTGGAAACGACTCTTCATCAATATCCCTTATAGAGCGTGAGCACTCTCAAACATGGGGATCGGCAGCTGAATGCCAGAGACGAGCAACTTCTCGGCAAACTTCGGTCGAATGCCCGTGGGGACAAAGTCACCAAGCACCTCGCCGTTATCGCGGATGCCGCGTTTCCGGAACACAAAGATGTCCTGCATGGAGACGATGTCGCCTTCCATGCCGGTAATTTCTGCAAGCGAGATGACTTTGCGCGTACCGTCGCTCAGGCGGCTGACCTGCACCACAACGTCGATCGCAGAGGCAATCTGCCGCCGCAGAGCACTCTCAGGAATGTTCAGGCTGCCCATGGCCACCATCGTTTCGAGGCGGCTCAGGGCGTCACGCGGGGTGTTGGCGTGAATCGTGGTTAGCGAACCGTCGTGGCCGGTGTTCATGGCTTGCAGCATGTCCAGCGCTTCCTCGCCGCGAACCTCACCCACGATGATGCGATCGGGGCGCATACGTAGAGAGTTGATCACCAACTGACGCTGCTGCACGGCCCCTTTCCCTTCAATATTGGCAGGGCGCGTTTCGAGACGCACGACGTGGTCTTGATGCAGCTGCAACTCTGCCGCATCTTCGACGGTGACGATACGTTCGCGGTTCGAAATGTAGGACGAGAGAACGTTGAGGAAGGTGGTCTTGCCGGCACCGGTGCCGCCGGACACCAAGATGTTGAGGCGCGCTTTCACGCAGCCGCGCAAGAGCTCCAGCATCGCGGGGGTGAGACTGTTGTTCTGGAGCAGATCGTCGGCGGTGAGCGGGTCGCGGCCAAAACGGCGGATCGAGAGACAAGGTCCATCAACCGCCAGCGGCGGAATGATGGCGTTTACGCGCGAACCGTCCGCCAGGCGTGCATCGACCATCGGCGAGGATTCGTCCACGCGACGCCCCACCGCGGAAACGATGCGGTCGATGATACCCATGAGATGGATGTCGTCGCGGAACTGGATGGAGGTCATCTCCAAAATACCTTTGCGCTCGACGTACACCCGTTTGTGCGTGTTGACTAGGATATCCGACACGGTGGGATCGGCAAGAAGGGGTTCGAGAGGTCCTAGCCCGAAAACTTCATCTAGAACTTCCTGGGCCAGGCGCTCGCGCTCCTGCAAGTTCATCGGAGTCGATTCGCCGACGACGAGAGCTTCCAGGATTTGGGTTACCTCGCGACGCACGTCTTCACGATTGACTTCGGTCAGGCGGTCGAGGTTCAGCTTTTGAATCAGCTTGCGGTGAATCGTAGCCTTGACGGTTCCGAAGTCAGTACGCGTGACTGGTGCTGTGATCGGGGCCATGATCTAGTTCACCTCTTTGACGGGAACGAAAAGAACCCGCCAAGCGAGCCTTTCTTGGTGATGGGCACAACGTCGAGACCCGCCAGCTGCGCGGCAATCTGCCGATAGCGGCTGCTGAGGACGTTGTTGTGATTCTCTTGCAATGGCGTGCCTAAGTTAACGGCAGCGCTGGCCATGCGGAAGTCGTTGGGAAGGGAAGCGAACACGGGACGATTGATGTCTTTCTGGACGCCCTTGAGAACCTCTTCGTCGCCTTTGTGCCAGCGGTTGATGATGATGCGCGCACGATCCGGGTCGATGCCAAATCCCTTTAACGCCAGCAGGCGGCGTTCCAGCGTCCAAAGCGCGGGAACATTGGCTTCAGCTACGATCAGGATCATGCGGGCCATACGCAAGATCGAAGTCCACTCCGAAGAGAACTGCGAGCCCATATCGAGCAAGACCATGTCGAAGGTATTTTGGGCGACATTCACAACGCGTTCGAGCGACGGGATGTTGATCGATTGCCATTCCTCGGGCTGCGTTACTCCGCCAAGGATCTCCAGCTTGGTTTTGTGGTGCGTCAGCAGGCCCGCGAAAAAATGACTATCGAGACGATCCATGTTATCGACAGCGTCGCGGACCGTGAATTTCGGATGCAGGTCGAGCAAGAGATGCACGTTGCCAAGCGGATTGGCGAAGTCCAGAAGCGCCACGCGTTTACGTGCGAAGGTGGAAAGTTGGACGCCGATATTTACCGCCACAGTGGTAGCGCCCACGCCGCCTTTTGCTCCCATGACGACGATCAACCGGTCGAGCGAAGAGCGGTCTCTCGCGTCGATGTCTTCCGTGAAGCGCAAGAGAATTTCTTTGAGCGCGCTCGGCTCAACGGGTTTCGCCAGAAAATCCTGCACGCCCGCGCGCATCGCTTCCAGCAAGAGCTGGTGATTGGGCGGAACCACCGCGGAGCAAGCCACAAGCTTGACCGCCGGCCGCGCCCGGTGAATTTGCGCGCCAAGCTGGAAATAGGGCTCCGGATCGCGGGAGAGATCCAAGAAGACAACCTCCGGCAATGAGTCCGCGGGGTCGGGTAGCTTGTCAGCGGGAACCGCCCACTGCTTGACCGACTTCACTAGGCCCGTTTGCTGCAAAATGGCCAGCAACTGTGCAGAACTGGCCGAGTCGCCACTTGCTATCGCTACCGTCAGCATCAACCGTTCTTTCCCATTCCTCTTGCGTTCGAACAGTCCAAATCCTTATCCGTCTTCACAATCGTGCTACTTGGGAACCCCGAGCGACCCCGGTGTTCCCGGTACAGCTTCGTCCGGAGGTGGCGCGCCGTGGGTCGGCGGCATGAATGGAGCCGGATATCTCAACTTTGGCGTCGGTTTGTCGGCGGGCAGCGGATGGATGATATGCGGCGTTACCACGACCATCAGCTCATTCTTGCTCTTGTTCACGCTGCGGCTTTGAAAGAGTTTTCCGAGCACAGGAATATCGCCGATCCAGGGTATCTTCTCCAATTGCTCGGTCACGCGATTGTCCATCAGACCAGCGATCGCGAAACTCTGTCCGTCGTTCAGGTCCATTTCCGATTCCACGCGATTGGTCGCGAGCGCCGGAATCACGAAGCCCTGCAACGTCAACGCATTGGTGAAGTCCAGTGAGCTCACTTCGGGCTTGACCTTCAAGTGGATCAATCCATCGGGCGTTAGTGTCGGCGTGAAGTTCAAGCGCACACCGAATTCCTTGAATTGAATGGTGATGCCGGCAAACCCGCTGGTGCCTCCGGTGGATTGCAGGATGGGAAAAGGAAACTCGCCGCCGGCCAGAAAGCTGGCATCTTTGCCGGACTCGGTCATCAGATTGGGTTCCGCGAGAATCTCCAGAACGTTTTGCTCTTGCAGTGCCTGAATCGTCGCCGCGAGATTTATGTCCGGGCGAAAGATGAAAATATTGAGCAAATCGTTGAGGCCAATCGCGCTGCCGGTGGTCGGGGTCGTGCCGACGCCGTTCGAGGTTGTAAGCTGGGGTGGAGAAAACTGCTGCGTGGAGATGGTCCCGACGTTCTTGGCGCCAGGCAAGCTCAGAATATTGATCCCCAGTTGGGTGATGGCCGAGCGGTTCACTTCCGCGAACCGTACCTGCAGCAGGATTTGTCCGGTCGGCAAGGTAGGCACCTGCATCAGGCTGGTTACTTTGGGTGTCGTGCTCTTCACGATCTCGAGGATCTTGTCGGCAACCGCCGCGGAAGAAATCTTTCCGGACAGCATGACCACGTCGCGCGACGTGTCGATGTGCACATCTTCGGTCGGGAAGACTTCGTGAATCTTCTGGCTCAGCCCGAGAACGTCGATGTCCACGGACACTTCGAAGGCCTGACTCTGGTCCGACTCATCCCAAACGATGAGCGAAACGCCCCCGGGCGCTTTGCCGTTGACCAGAACTTGCGTAGGGCTGACGACGATCGCTTCTGCGATGTTCGGATCGGCCAGGGAGACCCGCTTGATTCGCCCGGGTGAGGAAATAACGATCGAGCGTCCCACCAACAAATGAAGGGTTTGCGGCGCCTCGGATTCACTCGGCTGTCCGGCGGGTACTTGGGTCGGAGCCGTGGTCTGCGCCGGCGCAGCAGCCGGTTCCGATTGCGCGGGCTGTTGTTGACCCAGGACGCCTGGAGCACCGAGCAACAAAGTTGCCAGCAGAGCAAATGCTGGCAACCGTAGGCTGTCAAGCTGCCGCGACACGTTCGACCGATTGGATCCGGTTTGGTTGGCGAACATTCGTTGTCCTTATAGCCTTCTCATTGATTCGGAAAGCTCTTGTTCTCTCGCTTGTTCCCGGTGATCACCTCGATTACGTATGGCGAGGCCGGGGGTGGAGCTGCAACTTTGACAGGACCTGGGCGCTTTGGCGCTGCGGGCGCCGCGCCGGAAAACAAAGTAGCTTCAAGTACAGACGGCGGCCCAACCTTTTTTGTGTCGACGGTGTTGCGCAAGGCCAGTTGGATTTTTCCCTCGGTGCTGGCCATCGCCAGCCTGCCGGCGTCTTCAGGAGACACCAGCAAGGTAATCACCGGAACCGTTTGCGGCTTGCCTTCGCGATCCTGTTCGATCTTCTGCCCAGCCGCTAGCACCCGGACGTTTTCGAGGATTGTGCGCGTGATGGTGTCTTCGGCACCGTGGCTCCCGCCGTCGATTTTTCCGGTTACGAGCACGTCCACCATCGTCCCTGGCGTCACGAAACCTGCTACTCCCACCACGTCATTGACGGCGACGGAAAGGGCGCGCATTCCCTGCGGAATAACCGCCGGCAACCCGGCGCCTGCTTCTTTCGGCGCGAGTTTGCTGTCCAGAATCAGTTCGTTCGCAGCGACGTCCGCCATGAGCGCTCGATCGGTGCAATCCTCGATGCGGGTGAACATGCCCGCAACCGGTTCGCCCGCCGGCCAGGGAATTAGGCGGAGATTGCTGGCATCGACGCGCGTACCAAGGGAAAGCGGTTTGGCCGCGACGACAATGTGTCCGGTAACAACAGGCTTGACGCTACTCGCCTTTTGGAATTGACGATAGACAATGGTGCTCAGTAGGAAGGCGACGACCACCGCCACGGCCAACCCGAGAATCATGCGGTTCTGGTTCATGAACTTAGTCTCCTTGCCTTAAAACACCAATCGGCCCCGATTTGCCGGGTTTCTCTAGACGCCCCAACGCGCCGCGCAAAAGCAGGCCAACGTAGATAACGCAACAGCAACGCCGAATGGCAGTTTGAGCAGCGCCGGATTGTCGAGCGAAATCTCGGGATGGGCGCGCAATCCGAACGAAAAAAATCCCTGCACCAGCACGACGAGATTGTGAAACGTTTCCTTCACCCGCCGCGTTCGCATCATTTCGACCGTAGCCATAAGTCCCGATACCAGGACGCTGCCCAGCAGGACAAACAGAAACATCACCGGGCCCACGAAAGCTCCGACGGCGCCCATCAGTTTCCAGTCGCCGGCACCAAGCGCCCGCATTAAAACCAGCGGAAGCAAAAGCGCCAGTGCCAGACCAGCTCCTTCCAGCGAGGCCTTGGCTCCGGCCCAACCGGAAATGGCCGTGCGCAACCCGAGACCCAGAAAGAAAGCCGGCACGGTGAGCCAGTTGGGTATTTTGTGGGTGCGAAAGTCCACAAACCCGGCGACCAACGTAACGCCGATGGTGAAGACCCAGATGATGTATTGCGCTTTCATTGGAAAGGACGGGCCACAGGGTCTAGTTGTGACGCTACTAGACCCGCGTTACAAATAGCCAAGCTCCACCACGAAGCCGCTCTCCGCGGCCCCTACGTGGGGGTGGTCAAATTGCCGGCGACGTTGACGAACACGCCGTTGACGGCATTTGCCAGAGTGCCGAGCGAGCCAATCGCCGCCAGCGTGAGCAGCACCAACAGCAAGGCATATTCGGTTAGGTCTTGCCCTTGTTCCTCTTTCCACAACCTTACCAAGAGCTGCTTCATGCGTTTCTCCGGAGTTGCTGAATGGGCGTGCGAACACCGCCCTGACCAAAACTGCTGATGCCTTCGAAAGACTTCTTTCCCCGTGGCTTGAGATCATCTCGCGAAACTGCAAATCAAGTCGTCAGGTTTGCCGCGGCATTCTTGAACACGCCGTTGACCGCGTTTGCCAGAGTGCCGAGTGAGCCAATCGCCGCCAGTGTAAGCAACACCAAAAGCAAGGCGTATTCGGTCAGATCCTGGCCTTCCTCTTCGTTCCAAAGCCGTATCAGCAAGTTCTTCATTTTGCCTTCTCCTTTAATCTAGTGAGAACGGACGCGGCATAGAGACCGGTATCCTCTTCTGTGCCTGCTTGTTATGCACCTCCGACGCCAACTCCGTTCTTGTCGCGACCTCGCATAAATAACTGATAACACGTAGCTTGCTCGTCTCATCAACCCGGTCTCGGGGTTCAAGGACCGGGAACTGTTCCCCTTTGTTGACACTGGACGCGGTTTGGTCGGCTGATTTGGTGACGCCAAAGGCCGTTTTTCCGGGGCCCCGGGGAATCGGTTGGTCGCTGGGTTGGCCCTTGACGATAAGAATCGCTGGAATCGAGAAATCAAGCTTGGATCTCCAGGCGCTTTTCTGCCGCGGACGTAAGCGCCGCTGATTCCGCCTACCGTAGAGGCTTTTGGCCCCAAAGCACCACATTCCAAGCCAGCCAACGTATCAGCGGAATTCGAGCAAGGACGCGGTCCAGGGCTCGCAGCGGTGTCCACCAACGGAGCCGTTCCGGCGTTTCTCGCAGGATTCGCTTCCAGTAGCGGTCCTGGTTGGGATGTACACGGTCGACGAGATAATATTTAAGGAATAGAACCAGCGCCGAAATCCAGAATTCGCGGTGCCGCACTCCGGTAAAATACTTGCGCGCCAACGCGATATCGGCGGTGGTGAGTGGCGCTTCGTCCGGCGTGCGGACTTCAGTGGCCATGCGGCGATAGATATTGATCAGCGGGTTGTATGCGAGCGGGTCGTAGGAAAAGAACATGCCACCTGGCTTCAACGCGCGGCTCATTTGTTCGAACAGGGAATCGCGGTCCTGGACATGATGAATGGTATTAGCGGCGTAGAGGATGTCGTAGGTTTCCGCGGGCAAGTTTAGATCTTCGGCGCACGATACGATGCCTTCCAGTTGTACGCCGAACTTTGCGCCCAGGTTGAGCGCGGTTGCTACCATCTGAGGCGAGATGTCCACCGTTGTCACACGCGCTCCCTGCAGCGCAAAGTAGACTGAGGACTCGCCGAGCCCTGCGCCTATATCGAGCAATTTCTTTCCTGCCAGGGGGCCCATCTGGCTGAGGATGAATTGGTTTTCGAGCGCCGTAGGGGCCTCGAAACAACCCCGGACAAGCACGTCGTCAAGGCTCGTGCTGCTGGCCCACGCGTCGTGGAAAGCGGCTTCGCGCTCGTGAGAGACGGTTTCCGTGGTCATACCTTGCGCATGGTACGTGCTTCCTCTATGCGTCAACGTTTTCCGGATGCGGTTCCGGATGCGGCTATGGCCCGGCGGCTCGAGGCGGCTATCGGACTGCGCGTCTCAAACCCGATTCGTTCTCGCACGATGTACAGCGGGCGGCGCTTCGATTCTCCATAGATCCGTCCTACGTATTCGCCGATGATTCCCAGGCAAACCAGCTGTGCGCCGCCGATGAAAAGTTCGCCGATCACGGCGCTCGACCACCCTTTTACTAACCCCGGCACTTGGAAGAATCGCTCGAGTAAGACCGCGATGATTCCGGCCACAGCCACCCCAGAAGCGGCAAATCCAATCCAGGTTGCGAGTCGCAGGGGAAGTATGGAGAAAGAAAAGATACCGTCGAGCGCGAAGCGGACCATTTTGAACAGCGAGAACTTCGTAGTGCCGGCCACGCGCGATGCGCGGTGGTAGGGAACCGCGATCTGGGAGAAGCCGAGCCAGCTCACCATCCCGCGCACGAAGCGGTCACGTTCCGGCATCGCGACGAGGGCGTCCACCACACGGCGATCGAGCAGGCGAAAATCGCCGGTGTCCAGAGGCATCTGCGTATCCGACATATGGCTGAAAAAGCGGTAGAAAACCTTAGCCGACAACCGCTTGAACGCAGACTCCCCGTCACGCTGCGCGCGAACTCCATAGACGACATCGTAGCCATCGAGCCATTTCGCGAGAAATTCCAGCATGACTTCGGGGGGATCTTGCAAATCGGAGTCGATGATTACGACGGCGTCTCCGGAGGCGTGCTCGAGGCCGGCGGTGATTGCCACCTGGTGGCCGAAATTCCGCGAGAGACGGATAACGCGGATTCGCGTGTCGCTTGCCTGCAATTCCCGCAGCACCTCGGGTGTGGAATCCGAGCTGCCGTCGTCAACATAGACAATCTCGAAATCCATTGCGGATTCCTGGAGAACAGTAACAAGGTGTCGGTGTGTTTGGCGGACTACGTCCTCTTCGTTCATACAGGGCACCACGACGGAGAGAAGGCTGTGCTCGCCGGAAGCGGCGGACGCCAGTGATACCGGCCCTCGCGGGCGCTCGAACGATTGCCCGTCCATGGTCACTCCTTAAGGCTGCGTGGGGCCTTCTCTGCGGGCGTGTCCTGCGAATTTCGCCGCACGAATAGCGCGCTTACGCCGTCGGTGTAACGCTTCTCCCAGTCCGGGTACACTGCGAGCGCCACGGCCAGAGGTTCTTTGCTGTCCAGCAGGCAGGATTGAATGTTATGGGCTCGCAAGACCTCAAACGCCGCCGGCTTGAGCTGCGCCAATTCCAAATATTCGCCAAAAACACCAGCGTCTTCATAGAGATCCCCTCGGCCATCAATGAAGACTTTCTGTTCCGGGAGGTTCCCGACCAAATAGCCACCGTACCCGTAATTGTTGAACATTGGACCCTTCACAGGATGCTGTCGCAGATACTCGACGGCTCGCACCGGGAAGGCCTGAGCGACAATCTTCTCGAGCGCCGCGCGGGTCGGAAAATATCTCAGTACGGCCACTATTGTCACCGCCATCAAGACCGCGTTCAAAATGGGATGGTCTTTCTTTCGGTCGTACGGCGGCAACCAGCGAGCAAGAACGAGTGCGAAAATAGGCGCGCCGAAAGGTACGAAGAGGAGCAGGAATCGTACATGAAGGCAGGCCATTAGGATCCCGCCAAACAGCAGCACAACCTCACTCAGCCCCAGGGTCAGTGGAGCCATCATCTGCGCCAGGAAGAAAGCCAGCACCACTGCCAGAAACAATTTCCCACCCAAAATGTTGAACGGCATCGGCTGCCATTCCAGAATGTTTCCCACATTCAGCGGCAGGCTCGATGCCACGGTGAAAGGGTACGCGGCCAACCGGGTGGCATAGGGCGTGATTGGAATGGCTGCCAGGGCCAGCAGTAAAATGGCTTCGAGACGTATTCTTTCGGAGGAATTCCAACGTCGCGCCTGAATGCTGCCCCAGCGGAACTCAACGAGTCCACTTACCAGAAAGACGAAGAGGACGGCGAGGCCGATTAGCCAGGAGCCATGGGTATTGACCCAGATCACAAACAGAGCCGGCAGAAACCATGCCGAGCGCTGTTTGCCCTGGCGGAAGCGCTCCACAGCGATCAGGGTCAGAACCAGAAACAGGTAACCGAGCATTTGCGGACGCAAGCTGAAGGAAGCGAAAGCCAGCGAACACAACACCGCGCAACTCACAAACCCTGCTTTCGAGTTTCCGGACCGCAGTGTCGCGTAGGCATAGAGCGCCAGCATCACTGCACTGGCCAACGCGAACAGGAGAATCTCGAGCCCCAGCAGTCCGCCCAAGCTCGCCACGGTCCCGAGCAGCACATCACCCAGCCACTCATAGGCCATCCAGGGATCACCCGCGACCGTAAACGAGAAGGGGTCGGTCGTCGGCCAATGGTGTGTGGCCAGAATGTTCTGCCCGACTCTGATGTGCCACCAAAGATCGGGGTCTACAGAGAAGGCCCGTGCTTCGCAGAATACTCGTCCGACCAGCACGGTCGCGAGCATGACGGGGAACGAGAATACCTTCCGCAAAACAGAATCAACGCTCACGCTCGTCGCATTAGCAAAGGGCGACGCAAACGCCTCGCTCGAAGCCAATGGCGAATCACATGGGGTGGACCCGTCCGTCAGCCCGGCGTGTGCCCGCATCGAGATATTTGCTTGGCTCATGGATGATTTTGCGATCACCTAGACCGATAGCGTCTACATTCGGATACACACTATGCCTACGACACGCTTCGCTCGACTATCAGAGGCAGGTCTCATTCCAAACACTCGCCCTCATTCGACAATGGGTCGGAAGGTGGGCAGAACTGCAAAAGACGTCTTAACTCTCGCGATTTGTTCGCCAAGTTGTTGAATATTAGCATCTTGCAGGTGTCCTAGGAGAGTTCCAGCCTGCGAGAGATACCTGACCTTTTCGGGTAGAAGCCCCATTACCCTGCAGCAGGTCGCGTCGACCGCGACCGGATCGTTGCCGAAAACCAGTACTCCGCTAGCTTTCGGCGTCCCTTGGGTGGGCCCGTCGCCTTCCATGCCCACGATCCCGTCCACAATCGCGAAATCGGGCCTGCAGGCGGCGTTAATGTCTAGGATGGCTCGGTCAATGCCAGCCCAGTGAAGGACGTTCTTGGGCCATCCGTAGCAGCTTCCGGGGACAATCCCAAACATGTTCTTAAGCGATAGCGTAACCCCCGCCCAATGGTGAGTCTTGAGCTTGGGCATGGAGACCAGGAAGTCCACCCCTAAAGCGGTCTTGGGCAAGTAGAGCTCCTTCAATCGGGAAGCGCGGGTCTTGAGCGTCACACGGGCTACTTCGTCAACGTTTAGGTCGACGAATACGGCAGCCAAAGCGCCCACATACTCGCGCAAACGCCCCGACTCAATGATCGCCTCGGTATCACGGTCCAGAGCAGGACCATCGCCGATCAAGACTTGCGCCGCTCCCGAACGCAGGAAGGATTCGCGCGTGGCCGCAATTACGGCCGGGTGCGTATTCACTACTCCAAGCGGGTCCAAACCGACAAGGTTTGGTTTCAGCAGGATGGTTTTGCCTTTGATCGGAAGGTTGAACGCCGCCAGGCTTTCGTGGATCAGCGCCGACAGATCTTGCTCGTAGTCTGCCACCCGCCGAATTACAACCTTCGATGGTGGCCGCTGAAAAGAGGGGATTAACGTGTGTTGGCGCATAATTAGGCCGGCTTCTCTCGAGTCATGTCAAGCCAGCGGAACGGTGCGCATAAAGCCAGACAGCTCCAGGCCGCGACCTGGATGCTCTCAAGAAACGCGTTTCTCTCATACAGATCGGACAGAACAGGCGCGTCTGTCGGCCACCTTCCTCCGCACATTTCCATACAGATTTTCGCCAGCGCCAACGAACCGGTGCTTTGAATATTCCCGATCTGGCCGTCGAGCCACTCCAGGCTCATTACGTTTTCTGGCCTCGTTCCATACTGCCGCAGAGCGATAAGAGCCCAAACCGTCGGGATTATCAGGGGCACTCCTGGCACGCCGTAGACACGAGGGTTGCCGCAATTCCAACCGCCGCCGGGGCACATTCGGTCATACAGCATGGCTTCGCCGAGCTCGCGACGCCGCTTCGCTTCGGAAGGGACCACATCGCCGCGCGCTTCCAGAGCGATTAGTGCAAAGGAGGTAGGCTCGACCCAGCTACTGGTTCCGGGCGTCCAGCCCCATCCTCGATAGGCGTTGTTGATAGGTTGCACCTGGCTCCTCGGCGAAAATCTCGTGAGGAATCGCCGCCAGGGCGTGCTGTCCTGCGGCCAATCGTTGCACACCCATCCGAGACCTGCCATCCGCGCTGCAGCTGCATCTGGCGTGCCCTGCAGCGCCCAACAGCAGAGCGCCGTCACCCAGCAGCCTGTTCTCTGCTCGGGTGTAGAGGGCCAGGAACCATCGCTGAGCTGAGCCACTCGAAGATACTGGAGACCTCGCGCAACGGCTTCGGTCGAGGCAGTCGAGGACTCCCTTAAGGCCAGCAAAGCCCAACAGGTAGGCTCCGCACGGCTTTCCGATTTCGGATGAAATCCCCAGCCCCCATCGGGATTCTGTGCATTTAGCAGAAAAGGCAGGCAAACGCTTTGGCGAAAAGAAGTTTCGGGCTCACGCAGGGAATTTTCGGCGTCGGCTTCCATCTCGCAAGAAGCTAATGCGGGAGGCTAGGCCAAGTCCATAACAATCTGAAGCTTGGCAGCCTTACATCACCGGGCCGAGCGGATAGTCGTCGCGGCGTTCCACGGTCGGATCGCCTTCCCCTTCTTGAATCCCCAGTTGGTTGATCAAGCGATGCAGATAACCCCGCGCCACTCCCAGAGTCCGCGCACACTCCGCTTTACGCCAGCCGCACTCACGCAGCGCGCGCAAGACCAACGCTCTCTTGAATCGGCGCACCTCGTCTTCGTAGGAATGGCTCAGTTGAGCAGCCTCCGGACCGGCGCTGACTTCGACGCCCAAACGCGCACTTCGCAAGGACGCAGGCAGACTGCCGATCTCGACTGTCTGATCTTCGGAAAGCACAATGGCGCGCTGCACCACGTTTTCGAGTTCGCGCACATTGCCCGGCCAGGCATGATCTTCGAGGGCATGCAAAGCCTGCGGCGAAAAACGTCGCGCCTTCTTCTTGAACTGCTGCGCCGATTTCAGCAAGAACTGCTGCGCCAGAAGGGGAATATCGTCGCGACGCTCGCGCAGCGGAGGCAAATGTATCTGCACCACGTTGAGCCGGTAAAACAAGTCTTCCCGGAATTTTCCCTGCTGCACCATTTCCGCAAGGTTGCGATTCGTCGCGCAAATCAAGCGAATATCGACGTTGATGGTCTTGTTGCTTCCCAGGCGCTCGAAGTTTCTTTCCTGAATGACCCGCAACAGTTTCGGTTGTAGCCCCAAGCCCAGGTCGCCGATCTCGTCAAGAAAAAGCGTTCCCCGGTCCGCGGCCTCCACCCTGCCACGGCGTGCCATCAACGCGCCCGTGAAGGCGCCTTTTTCATGTCCAAACAGCTCGTCTTCGACAAGATTTTCCGGCAAGTTGGCGCAAGAGAAAGCCACGAGCGGGCCAGTATTTCGGCCGCTCAGATGGTGAATAGCACGTGCCAGAAGCTCCTTGCCGGTGCCTGTTTCACCGGTGACCAAAACGTTCACGTCGCACGGCGCGATTTTGCGCGCCAAACCGAATAGTTCCTGCATGGGCGCCGAAGTGCCAAGCAACTCATGCAGCCTGCCGGCGGGCCGCTCGTTCGCCCGCAGCCGTTGCACCTCACGCTCGGCGACATGAAACCGGAACGCGCGCCGCAGAATGAGCCGCAACTCCATCATGTTCGGGGGATTCGTGACACTGTCGTCGGCGCCATGTTCAATTGCTCGGAAGATCAGCGCCCGATTCTCTTCCTCGCAAAGAACGACAAGGGGAGGGTGCGAAGGAAGCTTGCTGATTTCATCCATCAGCCGCAAAACCGCTTCGTCGTCGCCCTGTGTGTTGGCGGACCGGAGATCTAGAAGGATTACGTCTGACGCTTCGCGAACATCGGTCAACTGATCGAACGGCAACTGATTGATCGTGCGCGTCGCAAAGTCCTCTCCCAGCGCACGAGCGATCGCCTCTCCCAATCCCGAATCTTGTGTAAGGAAGCTAACCCGGATCACTTGCTTGTCCAACTGTCCGATCTCCTGACAGCCTAATCAGAGGTCCCCGCACCCATACTCTTCTCTGAGCACGCTTTGCTTGGGGAGCCGAGCCGGATCCCCAAGCCTCTGACTTTTCATGTGACGAGGACTTCCCAAGTTGCTCTGACCAGGAGCAAAGCCAGTGCGAGCCGAGGCGCGCAAAACTAGCACTGGATTATCCGACCAGCACGAGTGCATACGAAGGGCCAATAGTTTCCACAGGCAGTGCTGAGGCTAAACTAGGCTAACATGCATCGAATCAGTCCGCTGCATTGTGGAATCTCTACCTGATCTCGCCAGAGTGGAAAATTCTGCGGTACAGATGTGAAAAGTTGTTCTTCCCAAGGACAATAGTTCCCGGGCAAGTCCTAGAACTACTGGGACTTATCAGCGTCCGCGCCAGTCGGTATTCCGACCAGAATATCCACGGGCACATTCTGTCCGTCACGTATAGCCGGCTTGAATTTCCAGCGACTAAACGCGACGCGTGCGGCCTCGTCCATCTCCGGAACGATGCCCTGAAAAACCCTCAGGTCCGCGACGGTTCCATCGTCTTTGATGACACCCTTCAGGACGATGGGCTTGTTTTTTTTCTCGAACGGCACCGGCAACCGTTTGAAATCAAATCTCGTCGTGACATCCGGTTGAATGATCCCTTGTTCCATATGCACAACAGCCGAGTGACTCTGATCCGCGGGCTTTGCCGCACCCGATTGGCAGAACTGCAGAGTCCACGGTCGACCGGGCATGGGCAGAAAAACGGTATAGATTTTGCCGCAACGGAGCGCACCGTAGACGTTCAGTCCTCCTCCACCCATTGGTCCCGCAGAAACAATCAGCGCGTTCTTGCGCAGCACCACCGTCGACGGCACCGGATACACCATGTCGCGGAAAATAGCCGCATCCAACACAGCTTCGCCTTTCGCGCCAGTATCTCCGGTGATGCTCACGCTTCCCGAGGAGCCTGAATTTCCGCCTCCGCCACCCGCATATCCCGGACCGACGCCGGGGACGAGATCGCCACCACCGCCAGCGGAGTGACTACCAGCGCCAGCGACGCCATTCTCGCTTCCATTGACCGCTCCCGGTTGGCCACCTCCAGGCGCGATCGTGAAATCGCCCCATCGGTTGCCGGCTGGTAACTTGGCGAGCGCTGCTTCTTCCGCGGGGTCAACGCTGATGACCACGATGCCGCTACCGTCGCCGGCGGTCTGCACCGCGTCGTTCTTCGAGGGTTTCCCGCTCCCGGAGGCGTCTGCATCGCTCGGCGGCGCCACAGGCGCCGTCGGCTGACCGGTTCGGTATGTGTCTCCAAGGTTTGACGCCGTGGCTACGTTCGACGCAGAAAGCGATGGCGCGCTCACTTGCCCAATCACCACCTGCGCCTGCATCGGCCGCGATTCATTCAAAGGCACGGCCAAGTGAGGTTTCGCCACGGTCGCGGGTGGAAGGCTCGTCGCTACAGCCGCATTAATGGCAGCCAGCGTTGGTGCAACCGCCTTGGCCGCCGCTCGGTGCACCTGGATTGGCCTCGAGTTGGTCGCATTCATATGAACCTGAGGCTTCGGGACCGGCGTCGACGGTCCGCCGACGATGTTCGGAAGCTTCATGTCCATGTCGATGTGCAGGTCCGGCGGTGTTGCCGGCTGATAGATCGTTTGCCGCTTGTTGTCCGGACGAACGGGCTTCGAGACGATCACGATCTTTCGCGCCGTCGTCTCGCTGCCGATCTTCTGCAGCAGAGCCTGCAACTGTCCAGCTCCGGGCTGCCCACCTTCGCCGGCGGGAGTAATTTTAGGAAGCTTCTCGAACGGATCGTGTTTCGGAATCTGATAATAAATAATCCTCTGAGGATCTTCGTACGAGGCATCCGGCGTGATTGGTTGGGCGGCGCTATAGGAGAGCAGCAGAGGCAGCAGTAAAATCACGCAAATATGCAAAACTACCGAGCCGGAAATCGCGCGCCCGGCGAACCGGTACGGCGCTACCGGAGTGCCGCGGAATAGCCTGATTGGCTCGGACAAAACCGGAAAATGCACCCGCTCGAAGATCGCGGCCAGAGAACTCCTCCAGCCAGAGCGCACGCGCTCCCCCGAAACCGGGAATCGTGGCATTCGCGCTTCAGGTGTCGCTCGCAGCACGGTGCGTTTCGCAATGCCCGCAGGAATCGGAGGCCGCGCCCGAAAGGTAGTCAGGTATGAATTCTCGATCTGGAAACTCACCCGTTTATCCGCCCGTTTCCGTTTGTCCGCCCGAATACAAACCAATGGGGCGCTTCCCATCTTGCCAGAACCGACTCCTCTTGTTGGCTGAGCGGTCGCATGGGTTGGATGCGCAAGACTGTACTCTCGAAACTTAACCCAAGGTGCACGCAACGTGCCGTTGCGCTTAAACCCTGTATTTTGTTATCGCGACCCTCAAGCGCGGTTGGCAAAGTCATCATTCGGGTACAGCCAACGGCGCTCATGCCCGGGCGCTCCGCACCGGCAAAAAGTGCGCTTTGCAGGCCAACTCGACGCTTTTGCGCGTTAGGTGTGGTTCGAGCCCGGCATAACGCGCCGCCCAAAAAATATGATTGATCAGGTCGCGCGGATGGCACTGACACAGCGATTGCTTCAGGTCCTTGATGCACTGGATCAGATACTCCCCCACGCCGTCGTCGCAAGCCACCAAGCGTACCTGACACTCCCGCCGAAAGATCTCCAGAAATTGGTCGGGAGTCGCATATTCCACCGCAATCTTATTGGGAATTCTGCGCAAAAACGCCTCGTCGGCCAGTTGGTTAGGGTCCAGGTTCGTTGCAAACACAATAAAGAGATCGAAGGGAACCTCGAATTTTCGGCCCCCGGGCAGCGTAAAGAAATCCACGCGCCGATCGAGCGGGGTCATCCAACGATTGAGCAATTCGTCCGGACGCATCCGCTGCCGTCCAAAATCATCCAGAATCAAAACCCCGTTGTTCGCCTTCATCTGCAGCGGCGCGGTGTAGAACCGGTTCATGGCGTTGAACTGCAGGTCCAGCATTTCCGCGGACAGCTCGCCACCGGCGAGAACGCAGGGCCGGCGGCACAAAACCCATCGCTTGTCGGACTCGGCCGCAATCTCGACGGAGCTGGGAAAATGCACGCCTGGATCAAAGACCGACACAATCTGATTGTCGACCACGATCGCGTGCGGGATCCAGACGCTGTCGTTATAGACCGCCGGAATGGTAGCGGCAATGCTGGTTTTTCCCGTTCCCGACGGGCCGTGCAGGAACATCGAAGTCCCGGAAACCAGGGCAGTTCCCAAGCGCGTCAACATGTCCTGGTCGAGCACCAACTGATAGAACGCCCGGCTGATATCCGCAGGCTTCAGCGCAATCTTCTGTACGCTCTGCATGCCCACGCGCATGGTGTAGTCGGCCAGCGACACCGGAGCCGGTCCGGTGTACTGGTTCATGGCCAGCAGCTCCGCGCCCCGCTGTTTGCCCTGCGCGCTGGCCACGATCACGTGGCTGCCCGCGGCCATCCGCTTCACTTCGCAAAGCTGTTCCTTGCGAAAGAATTGGAAAATCTCCTCGATCACTCCCAGGCTCAGGCAGGTCCGCTCGCTCAGCTCCAGCAACGACATCTCACCGTGCAGATACAGAAGCTTCAGTGCCAGGTCTTCCAGAAGCCCCCGTCGCACCCCGGTGCGTTGCACCTGGTGCGGAACCATCAGTGTCGTTATTTCCATTTTCACCGTCCGCGAATGCGGAGCTCAGCTTACCTGCTATTGCGTTATGAGCATTTCAGAACTGCTCGACATCGTGATGGGCGGGGCAGAAATGAACGGCGCGAAAAGGAAAGTGTAGTGATAGGTCACGTCGATGTGTACCATGCAACCGGCAAGGTTATTGACCGCCGGGCAAGAGGATGCACCGACACTCGGGGGTGCAGCGTAGGTTGGCGTAATCGTGATTTTGCTCGAGTCGAGGCCCATACTCGACATGCCCGCCGTAAAAGTACTCGTGATGTTGCCCGCGTTCGCCGGGCAAGGTGTTACCGGGCCCGTCGCGCAAGCTCTCGTGCTCCGCACGCTGGCCCACCGCGTCGCTTCTCGCGCCACGTTCGAGACGAAGTGATACGTATACAGAGCGCGCCCACAATCAATTATGCCCAACATCATCGTGAGCAGGAAAACAATAATGAAGCTCTGCTCGACCAAACTGCTTCCCCGCGCCTCGGACTTCGAGGTGCGACGAGTTCGCGCTCCCTGATTGGACATTTCGCCTTGGACTCCGCAAGTCATTGAGCTACGCGCATCTCCTCCACGCTGGTGACATTGATGGACGCCGGCAAGCCGGGATAATGAAACAGGGAAGGGAACGCCCCGACCACCTGCACCCGAACGTAGACGAGCGCATGATTGGGTAGGACGCACAATGTTGCCGGGCACGAGCCGCTCAGTGTGGCCCCGGAACACCCGCAAAGTTGATTCGATGTCACTGTAAGCCCGGTGCCGCCTTGCCCATCGTTCTTCGCCGCTGTGACGATGCCCGCTGCATCGGCCGCGGTTGCCAGGCTTTGCGCTCCATATTGCGCACCTGCGCGGGCCGCGTTCGACACCACAATGCTGTAAAAGGCGAAGCGTCCGATCTCGATGATTCCGATCAGTAGGAGTAGCAGCAAGGGAACGACGAACGCCAGTTCCACCAAGCTTTGGCCGCGCTCATGCCGGTCATGCACACGTGCACGGCGACTCCACCGACGACTGTCCGCCATCCCAATATTCTTCGGTTCCCGGACGTTCATATCGAGGATCTTCAAGTTATTCGCTTTTTGGGAGCAATACGCTTGCCACCAGGAACGCGGCCGTAAGCTAGTTCCCAAAGCTCCGCTCCGGTCCACGAAAGGATACAAACAGGACCTGGAAGCGTTCACATTCGAGGACGCGGCAGAGTTTCCTACAGCGACTGCCGGGCATTCTTGTTCGCCGTCAGTCCGCAGTAAGAGATTATTTGCCTATATTTTGCAACGAACTTCGCTCACCGCCGCGTCTTTAGCACGAATCCGCAGTGTTCCGCCGGGATTGAACCCTGCTGCGCTTATAAGTGCAATCACTGTTCCAATTTGCCACTTTCGGCCGCACCTATGAAAGTATGCACCGAAGCATGTCATTTGTGGCCTGTCTTTTGCTTACATTCCGTCGGCCACAGCGGCTCGTGCGTTCCGACGTGAGCTCTAATCTGTGGAAAACCGAGCGATAAAGCCCGTTTCCGGTACCAGTTTGGATTTGCCAAACGCACGCAATGGAGAAGCGGTCGTGAAAAGTCGTCAGAGAGAGTCGGGGCAAGCTTTGGTCGCTGCCACCTTTGGGCTGGTCGTACTTCTGGGCTGCGCCGGGCTCGCCGTCGATGTCGGATACCTGCGTTACCAACAGCGTTTGCAGCAGTCTGCGGCCGACAGTGCCGCGCTGGCTGGCGCCGCGGAATCTGCGGCCGGAAACGCCACCGCCGCCGCGAGAGAAGATGCCTTGCTGAACGGCTACACAAACGGCGTCAACAACGTCACCGTCACGGTAAACCCGGCCTTTCCTTTCGGAGCCGTGACCGGCGTTCAAGTGCAGGTCAGCGCTGTGCATCCCACTTTCTTCATGAGGATCTTCGGAGTCAATAACGCGACCGTCTCTACGACCGCCGTAGCCATCGTCAACAGCGCAAAAAATTGTGTCTACGCGCTCAATGGTTTTGGCACGGCGATCAACAACAGCGCGAACGTGACGGCTACAGGTTGCGGCATTATGGACGACGGGAATTTGCTTAACACCGGCAGAATTACAGCTTCGTCGGTCGGCGTCCACGGCACGGCGGCCGGAGGCGCTACCATTCCGGCTGCCATCACTGGAATCGTCGAGGCAGGCGATCCGCTCTATCGCCTCACTCCACCGGGTTCAGGAGGTGGCTGCCAGAACGGCACCGTCACCGGGACGACGGGATTTGCGCCCCCGTCGAACGTCACGTTGAATCCGGGCAAATATTGCTCCTTGACGGTTACCCGCAACGTGAATTTAACCTTGCGTCCTGGCAACTACACGATAACCCAACCTGGCGGAATAAGCCTGAATGGGGTCGGCAATGTAACGGGCGACGGTGTAACACTGTATCTTCAAGCCGCCGCGGGTCCCGTCGCAATCAATACGGCTCCCGGCAGTAACGAAACGTTGTCTCTCACGGCCCCAACGACAGGTGCACTCGCCGGAATCCTGTTCTATCAGGACCGAGCGAACGCACAGGCGGCCGCAATCGATGGAAAGGGAACCTCCAAGTTGCAAGGCGCGTTGTATTTCCCGGATGCCAATCTCAGTCTCTCCAATACCGGCAATTCGGCGGCCTATTCATTGGCAGTCGCAAAGACATTGACGTTGACCGGCACAGTGGACTTCGCGAGCAATTTCACTTCGCTACCGGCTGGCTCTCCGATCCGGAACGCCGTCCTGGTCGAATAAGCATTCGCGTTCGAACCGCAAGGAACTATCCTCGACACGATTTGGACGTTCGTCAGGGCGACTGGCCGCCATCCATGCCGATCCCGCAAATATTCCTCACTCCGCCAGAATGCCTCGCTGTGATTGCGGCGAACTTCCGGCTCGTAGTCCCGCTCACGGTCGCGTGCTTCGTCATCATCATCGTGTTGCCCTTTGCCGCCGCGCGAAGCCGCCTTCACATTCCCGGCTATGTCGGTCTGGCATTTCTCGGCATCATCCTGGGCCTTGCGTGCGGCCGAATCTCTGGCGTTCCCGGCGTCTCCGGAACGCTCACCGGCGTCTTGCTCTCACTTATATTCTTCCTTCTCATCGCTGTCGCAATCGGCTCCGTGCTGGCGCTGTTTTTTTATCGCGACCCGCCCGAGGCTTAGGCTGCCAAATCCGAGCCCGGCTGTCGGAGCAAGATTCTTGGTCATCGGTATTCCTGGCAATGCCGACCATCAGCGCGGGTGAACGCCACGGCTAATGCGCTGCCGCGGATGCCGTCACCGCATCGTTGAACTTCTTGAAAAAGGCATCGTAGCCGCCGTTTGCCTCCGCAAAACGCAGCGGCTTTACTCGCTCCACACAAATCTCCGTCGTGTCGGGCGAAGTTTTGAGGATATTCATGGTCTCGGCAATGAAGTCCTTAAGCGGCATGGCGTTAGAATCCTTTGCCTGTCTGGCTCCCCCCAACTCGGTCTGCACGTACGGCGGTATGAATTCGAGGACCTACACGGAACTGTTCCTGAGTTGGTAGCGCAGCGACTGCGTATAAGAATGGAGCGCGGCCTTGGTGGCGCAATAGGCCGGGGTCATGGCCATCGGCACAAATGCCAGCCCAGACGAAACGGTGATGATCGTAGCCTTTGGTTGTTTAGAAGAAGCGGCAGCAGCCCCGCTGTCAGGCGGATCGGTCCCAATAGATTCGTCGCTATCGTCGCCTCTGCATCGCCAACGACGCCACTCTCGAGGGACTCTGGTTTCATAATGCCGGCGTTGTGGATGACGACGTTGAGGGCAGGGTAGTCTTCCTTGAGTTTTTTCGCGAAGCTCCGGATCGCGTCAGCGTTCTCAATATCTACGACTGCAGCCTTCATCCCGGGATTCGCGGCGGTCGTCTCGTCCAGCAGCTTTTGGTGGCGGCCTGCAATGACGACGTGATTGCCTTCCTTGTGGAAAGCCTCGGCAAGAGCTGGGCCGATGCCGGAGCCCCCGCCTGTGATCAGAATAGTGTTGTCGGTGATTTGCACGATGGCTTCTCCTCATTCGAATCGTAAGATGGGCACCACCCCACCGCCAACCGTGCAGGGATACGAAGTGATCTAGCTGCTAGCCGCTCAGCCCAATCAGACGAGCAATCGCCATTCGCACTGACCCGGAACCAGGATTCCCCTTGTTTCAGAAATCTGCGCATGTGCGTTACAGTGGAGTACCAGCCAGTTCGCTCAATTTTTTCGTGGAAGGTGCGACCCGCAGGTATGAAAACTCTTCTCCTCTCCAGATACAAGCACCTCGAAATCGCGGATCTTCCGACGCCCGCACCGGAGCCGGATGAAGTCCTGATTCAGGTCGCGGCCTGCGGCATCTGCGGCAGCGACGTCCACGGCTATGACGGTTCCTCAGGTCGCCGCGTCCCCCCAATCGTGATGGGTCACGAAGCCGCTGGGCGAATCGCCGCCGTCGGCAAAAATGTCAACGGTCTCGCTAAAGGCGACCGCGTCACCTTCGATTCCACCGTCTATTGCGGCGCGTGTCCGCACTGCCTGCGTGGCAATATCAATCTTTGCGACAATCGCCAAGTGCTGGGCGTCTCCTGCGGCGATTATCGCCGCGCCGGAGCCTTCGCCGAATATGTCGTGGTCCCCGCGCGCATTGTGTATCGTCTCCCTGATCAGCTTTCCTTCACCGAGGCCGCCATGCTCGAAGCCGTTTCCGTCGCCCTCCATGCCGTGGCCGTGACGCAGATGCGCCCGGACGATACCGCGGTGGTGATTGGGGCAGGAATGATCGGTCTTCTGATTCTTCAGTCGCTGCGCGCCACAGGTTGTTCACGCGTCTTCGTTGCCGACCTCGATGACTCCCGCTTGAAAATCGCCAAAGAACTCGGCGCAACCGAAATCCTCTCGTCCAATTCCGATCTCCTCGCCCAAGTAATGAAGCTCACCAATGGAACTGGCGCAGACGTCGCCCTCGAAGCCGTCGGCCGCTCCGAAACCGTCGCCGCCGCGATCGACTGTGTCCGCAAAGGCGGCACCGTAACGCTGGTCGGCAACATCTCTCCCCAAATCACCCTTCCACTCCAAAAAGTCGTAAGCCGCCAGATTCGTCTCCAAGGCTCCTGCGCTTCCTCTGGCGAATATCCGAAAGCGATCGAGCTGGTCGCCTCCGGCGCGATCAAAGTAAAACCCCTGATCACGGCCGTAGCACCGCTCGACGACGGTCCCGCATGGTTCGAACGCTTGCACGCCGGCGAGAAAAACCTGCTGAAAGTAGTCCTGACTCCCGGGACGGGCACATGAGCAAGGAGCTCTTTGACCTCACCGGACAGGCAGCCATCGTCACCGGTGCCAGCCGCGGCCTCGGCCAGCATTTCGCCCGGGCTCTCGCGAAAGCCGGCGCCAACTTGGTGCTGACCAGCCGCCATCGCGATCACTTGGCCCCATTCGAAGCCGAAATGAATTCCCTCGGCCGCCGCGCCATCTCCCTCGAACTCGACGTTCGCGACCTCGCCAGCATCCAGAAAATGGCCGCCGACGCGGAAACCGCCTTCGGCCAGATCCACATCCTTGTCAACAACGCGGGCTGCAACGTCCGCAAACCCGCCCTCGAGGTAACCTGGGACGACTGGAACCTGATTCTGGACACCAATCTCCGCGGCAGCTTCTTCGTGGCCCAAGCGGTAGCCCGCAGCATGGTCCGTCGCAACTACGGCCGCATCATCAACATCGGCTCGGTCACCAGCGTCCAGGGGTACGCGGGCCTCGGCCCCTATGGCGCCAGCCGCGGCGGCATCCGCCAACTCACCATGAGCCTGGCCGACGACTGGGGCAAGCATGGCATCACCGTAAATTGCCTCGCCCCCGGCTGGTTCCGCACCGACCAAAATAAAGTGATGTACGAAAACAAAGAGTGGGTCGACTACATCACCGACCGCATCCCGGTTAAGCGCCCTGGCCAAGCCCACGACCTCGACTCCGCCGTGGTCTTCCTTGCCGCCGAATCCAGCCGCTACATCACCGGCCAAACCCTCCTCGTCGACGGCGGAATCTCCACTGGCGCAACCCGCGCCCTACCCCGACCCCAACCAAGCCCCTGAGCCCGTAGGCGCACCGCAGAGGGTTTCAACGCTGACAACGTTCCTGCAAGGCATCACTTACAATTTATATTCCGGTCGGAACTTGCCGAATCCATATTTGGGTGGAGTCACGTAGACGGATTCCACCTTGCAATTGGGACGTTAGATTGGTCTCCCCGTCTTTGAATCCAATCAGTGCGGGCAAAGATGGTGAGTCGGAGTTTGCTGCAACTTTTTGAGCAGAGATTGCAAGAGCCCTCCCCGAATATCAAACGGCATGTATATTTTGCACAACGTCTTGAGTAACGGAAATCGACTGGGTCAGTGCTGTCCCCAACTGCGTACCGTGATGCCGAACTGACAGACTCCCATCGCGCCTTCGTCAGGATGACGCCTTTGGAAGTCGCGGCAGGGTAGGAGGAATTCCGAGATAGCGGGTACCCCAGGCGCAGAGTGCGCTCATTGGCTCGATGAGTTCTTTGCCGGCCCGGGTAAGCGAGTAGGTCACTTGCGGCGGAGACGATTCCTTCACCGTACGGCGGACGATACCGTCGACTTCGAGTTCGCGCAGTTGGGCCGTCAATACCTTTTCGCTGACGCCGGACAACAAATCACGAAGCTGCGCGAAGCGTTTGGCGCCGAAGCCGAGGTGCCAGATCGCCAGTACTTTCCATTTGCCGCTGACGCAATTGATGGTTCCCGATACGGGGCAGCCATGGTTGCTTTTCACGGGGCCTCCAGGCGGATACAGCAGGCTTACAAAATTGTGCGTACTTCCCGCCGCTCTATGCTGGTTATAACATCTAAGTGATGTTCGGGAAATCAGCGTGAGGGACGAGAATCATGGCGAATCGGATAGAGCGCCAGTTCCGTTCACGATAACCCCATATTCAGGAGAGGGTTGATGATCTTGGTAACTGGGGCAAGCGGAACTGTTGGAAGGGCGGTACTGGCGGAATTGGCGCGAAGCGGAGACAAGCATCGAGCCATGTACCGCTCGCGGGCAGAATCGGCGAAGGCTCCGTCTGAAACTGAAACGGTGATCGCGGACTTTGCGGACAAAGCGAGCCTAGGGAACGCGCTGCGCGGCATGGACAGCGTGTACCTGGTGTGTTCGCCGATTCCCGACCTCGTTCAACTGGAGTCCAACATGATTGAGGCCAGCGAGGCGGCCGGCGTGCGGCGGATCGTGTTGAATTCGGCGCTGGGCGCCGGAGATTACGGCAAGTCGTTTCCAAGCTGGCACCGAAAGGTAGAAGACAAACTTAGGACAACCAAGATGGCGCATTGCATTCTGCGTCCGAATAGTTTCCTGCAGAATATTTTGACGTATTACGCGCCGAGCATCCGCGCGCAGGGAGTTTTCTATGCGGCCATGGGAAATGCTCGGGTTAGTTATCTGGACATACGGGACATCGCGGTTGTAGCAGCCAAGGCATTGCGGGGTGGTGAGCACGATGGGAAGACTTATGAATTAAACGGCCCCGAAGCCCTGACGTATGCGGATGTGGCCGAGAAGATTACGCGAAATACAGGAGTCGCGGCGCAGTACGTGGATATTCCGGTTGAGGCGCAGCGCAAGGCCATGTCGGACCTGGGAAGTCCAGACTGGCAGGTTACCGCGCTGCTGGACCTCCAGGAATATTATCGTAGCGGCCAAGGCGGAAGCGTGGACGGCTTGCTGGAAAAACTGCTGGGCCGGCCTGCGGTCCACATGGATGCGTTCTTGAAAGAATATGCGACAGAATTTCGCAGTCAATCGGCGAAGGCTTGAAAAGAGTCACGTAGGAGACCGCTGTGGACGCCATCAACGCGAAAACGGGCATGACGCATGCTGAAGCGCGCGAGTTTATCCGCAATCACTTCGAGGAATTTGTGAACAAGAAGAATGTGGCGATTGGCAACGTGAACTTCGCCGCCGATTTTGCGGATCACGGCGCGGATGTGCCGCCGGGAATGCCACCGGGACCGGCGGGTGCGATCCAATATGTCGGCGGCGCACTGGAGCGATTTCCGGACTTGCATGTGCAGATCGAAGACATGATCGCGGAAGATGACAAAGTAGTGGTTAGGAATCATTGGACCGCGACGGATCGACAGAGCGGAAAAAAGTTGGAGTTTCGCGGCATCGTGATCTGGCGGATTGCCGATAGGCGAATCGCGGAGAGGTGGGCTTACCTTGAACCGCCTCATGCGGCTTGACTCATCTCTACCGCTGAAGTGAGAAGCTATTTGACCTCCATTGAATTTTGCCATGTCTTGGGCTTGAGCAACAGATAGCCGAGATTCTTATAGCCGGGGCCCCTTCTAAGAAGGGTGTTGATGTTGCCGTTGACGGCTTCCACCATCCGAAGGGTACTTTGGTGCGGCAGTAGTTGAGGCTGCCGTCGAGGTGATCCAGCAGCATGTAAGCGAGGTTTTGGAGGTAGCAACCACTCTCCGACGTTGCAAGCGACGAGAAGTGGGCACCATCGACCTTCAATCACTATCGATCACTGCTCATGCTCACATACCGGGAAGCAAGACGCCCAAGGAAAGTGATGTCAACCCTGCCCTACGAGCGGTGATTGAGCGCGACTACCCAGAGCACCTGCCGGAATTCGAGTTGGCCCGTAACGCGGGGCTGCGCAAGGGCAGCATGTACTCATTGACGCGGGCGATGGTAGACTAGAGCAGTCGGGTGTTGAACATACCAGCAAGAACGGGGAGGCGCTCCAGATCCCGCTGAACAACGCGGCTTTGGCAGCGCTAGAGAATGTCCATCAGCGCGGAGAGAAAATCGGCCGCGTGTTCCAGTCGGAAAAGACAGGCGAACCGCTGGCCAACTCACGGGACTGGTTTGAGAAGGCCGTTATACAGGCTGGAATCAAGGATTTCGTGTGGCATGAGTTGCAGCATGTTTCACAACGAAGTTGTGGATGAAAGGCCGCGAAGCTGGAGGACATTGGCGAACTACTGGGAAATAAGAGTTTGACCATGAGCAAGCGGTACAGCCTATCTGTGGAAATCGCAGCTTTGCTGAATTCGGATAGCATCCCAGTAGTGGCAATCCCGGTTTCTCCAAGTTTTGTGAATTGAACAGTTTAGGGGCGTAGCTCAGTGGTAGAGCAGCGGCCTTTTAAGCCGAAGGTCGTGGGTTCGATCCCCACCGCCCCTACCAAACCAAGTTGTTTTCAGCGACTTGCAGCGATCCTTTCTAACAAAACGCGGCTTTCTAACAATTGCCCTC
>Ga0181522_10000029_pt1 | contig 110095 bp, 92 predicted proteins | sample PEATcosm2014_Bin_27_FD_121103 | JGI IMG/M metagenome (GOLD analysis project Ga0181522, IMG submission 121103) | Peatland microbial communities from MTU Mesocosm Facility, Houghton, MI, USA - PEATcosm2014_Bin05_10_metaG | ecosystem: Environmental > Terrestrial > Soil > Wetlands > Peat | place...
CAGGAAGATGCCGCTCTGGTGATCGACGCCGTTTCCGGCGATGCCCACGGTCAGTTGCGGTTTCAGCTGCGCGCAAAACCAAAATCGCCGGCAGGATGAATCGCATGGAAGCGACGATATCTGTAAACGGAGAAACGCGGGGCACCAAGTCCGGGGCGACGGTGATCGATCTGCTGCGCGAGCTAGGTTTGGACGGCGGGCGCGTCGCCATCGAACGAAATCTGGAAATCCTCCCGCGCCAGAAGTGGATCGAGACCCAAGTCCAACCGGGTGACCGCTACGAGATCGTACAATTCGTGGGCGGCGGTTAGCTTGATCGTGGTCGCCTGATCCGTACGGCGATCGGAAGAACTACACAACCCGCGGCGCCACCCGATCGAGGTACTTGATCAGCACCACGTCGTTTCCTTTTTCCCCGTAAATAACCTCATCGACGAGTTTTTTCGCCATCAGCACCCCGAAGCCTCCCGGTCGCAAGCCCAGGTCTTCCCGCACCGCTACGTGGCGAAACAGATCCTCGGGCGACGCGTCTTTGGCGGCGTGACGAATTTCCTCGAGTGAAAAGCCTTGGCCCGGGTCCTTAACGCGGCAGGTAATCGCCCGCCGGGAGTGAATGAAGGAAATCTCCACGTGCTGGCTGGGATCAAAATGTGCGCCGTGCTCGATGGCATTCAGGAGAATTTCCCGGAACGCGGAGATCACGTCCTGCAAGTCCGCTTCGGGTATGCTGGGGTCCTTGACCCCGTGCAGGAATTGCACCAGGCGATTGGCGGTGGCGACATCGCACCGGGCCGTCAGTCGAATCCAAGCCGGTGTCGCCGAGAGGATTTCTATCCCGTCGTCCCAACACGGTGCCGCCATGGCCGCGCGCACCATTTCCACCAAAGCGCCAGCCTCAAACGGAGCGGAGAAATAGCTGAAAGCGCCTTCACGCATGGCCGCGATTACGTCGCCAGGCGTCCATTCATCCACCAGGATAATCAGGCGGACGTGAGGGCGAACGCGTCGAATCTGGTGAAGAAGCTCAATGTCTTCGCGTCCACGGGTTTTTCGGCTGGTGATAATCAGGTTGAAAGGGTTCTCCTTCGCAACAGATAGTACGTGCTGACTGTCAGCGACGCGCTGGATGCTCCAGCCTTCCTCGGTCAAAACGTTTGTGAGCAGTTCATCGATCTCGGAACCCGAATCGACCACCAGTGCGGTCTTTGTTTCTATGGCATTGGTATCCGCGCAAGGGAGTGTCACAGCGGCCTCCGTAAAGAAAAGTTTCGTACGCGGTCGGCGTTGGTCTCGCTTGCGGCAAACGGAGCCTCGGACGCGCATCAGGTCCCTGCCGGCAATCGTCGCTCAGAGACCTTCGAGGATATGGCCCATTTTCTTCTTCTTGGTTTGCAGGTACGAACGCGACGTTTTCGATACGCGCGGCTGGCAGGGAACTCGCTCCACCACGCGAATGCCGGCCTTTTCCAGTTGGCGAACCTTTTCCGGATTGTTCGAGAGCAGCCGGATTTTCTTCGCGCCCAGCTGCTTCAGAATCTGCGCCGAGAAATCGTAATCGCGCGCGTCGGCTGCAAAACCCAGCTCCTGATTCGCTTCGACCGTATCCATTCCGCCGTCCTGCAGTTCGTACGCCCGCAGCTTGTTCATCAGGCCGATGCCGCGGCCTTCTTGCGGAAGATACAGCAGAACGCCCGACGACGCCTGCCCGATTTTTTTCAGCGACAATTCCAGCTGCGCCCGGCAATCGCAGCGCAGCGAAGCAAGCACGTCGCCGGTGAGGCACTGCGAATGTACGCGCACCAACGGCGCGGTCTTCCCATTGAGGTTGCCGCGCACCAGCGCTACCGCCTCTTCCTGCGGGCCGCGCCCTTCAAAGCCGTAAATCGTGAACTGGCCGTAACGCGTCGGAAGCTCGGCGTGCGCCACGCTGCGGGCCGCAGGTCGACCATTCTTGGATAGCCTTGTGCGTTGGGTGATTGCGCTCATCGGAGACAACGAGTTTAACAAGTGTGCCATGATCTTGAACTACAGCCCAGGCTATCCACCATTCGATGTTCCTGACCCCGTTTCGATGCACATTTTACCAGGGCTTTACATCCTTGCGACGCTTTACAACCAGGAGAGGATTGGCTAGCGTTAGCGACATGGCCGCCTGATACACGCAAGCATTTCCGGTTGTTTCCGGTACGGCTGCTGGCGCGATGCGATGAAGGATACGTCCATTTCGGCTTTGCTGTTCACGCTCTTGCTCAAGGTAGGCGTTGCGGCGTCGTTCGCCGCCTTGTTGGCGCGATGGAACACGTTTCGCCGCGTGCTTTTCACCGAAGAGCGCGACCCAGATCAGAAGCTCAAGTTGATGTTGTTTATGACGCCGCCACTGATCGTCGGCGTCGCGCTGCGTATGGTCGGATTTCCGTACCGGTTCGCGGACCTCTCCGTGGAAGGCGCGTTTCTGATGGGCCTGCTCGGCGGCCGCGTAGTAGGACCGATCGGTGGGGCGATCATCACCATTCCCGCGCTAATGGGGCATGAATGGCTGGGCATGCCGGCAGCGGCTACCGCGGGATTGCTTGGCGGATTGATGCGGCAGATGATTCCCAACAAGGAAGATCTCTGGAACTTTGGTCCGTTTACGTTTCTGAATATTCCGCGAGACCTTCTACGCCTGGTGCGCCAGGCCAAAATGTCATGGGAACTGCTGCCGCTGCTGGCTTGCGTCGGACTGGAACTCGGACGTGTGGCGTTGGTTCTGGCGACTACGCCGAAGTGGCTGTTCGCCATCGATCCACATTGGAACTGGTGGCTGATGCTCTCCGTGCTGGCCACGGTGATGTCGGTAGCGGCGCCGCTGAAGATTTGGAACAACACGCGTGTCGAGATGAACCTGGAGCGCCACCAGCAGTTGTTGCTGAAGGCGCGCATGGACGCGCTGTCGAGTCAGATCAACCCGCATTTTCTTTTTAATACGCTGAATACCGTGTCGTCGTTGATTCGTTTCGATCCCGACATGGCCCGCGGAGTCGTCCTGAAATTGAGCAATATCTTGCGGCGGCTGCTGCGCAAGCACGAGACCTTTGTCCCGTTGAAGGAAGAGCTGGAATTTATCGACGACTACCTCGATATTGAAGTCGCCCGCTTTGGGCGCGACAACCTCGAGTTCACCAGGCAGATCGAAGACGACGCCCTCGAGGCCTTCGTCCCTAGCATGTTGCTACAGCCCATCGTCGAAAATTGCCTGAAGCACGGCTTGGCGTCGAAACTGGAAGGCGGCCGCATCCAGCTGCGCACCACCAACCGCGACGGCCGGCTGCACATCGAGATAGAAGACAACGGCGTGGGCATTTCGGAAGAGAAGATGCCTCATGTCTATGTCGAGGGCATCGGCTTGAGCAATGTGCGCGAGCGGCTGCGGGTGCTTTACGGAACCGATTTCCGGTTGGAGATTGAGAGCCATCCTGGCGGCGGCACCCTGATCCGCATCAACATCCCTGAACTCATCTCCACCCTGCAGCCAGTCAGCTGAATCGCCCGCCCGGCAGCGCAACCGGTACGTACCCAAGCCCATTCGGCTCAGACCGTCGCTGCTCTTCAGCCGAGGACCCGAATCAGCGTGAAACCGTCATACCCTTTGCTTCCAACCGTTTGGACGGCGGTCGCGCTGACACGCGGTTCAGCCGCCAACCGCTCATTCAAGCGACGAATGCCAACGATGGCGGGATCCCGGTTGGCGGGGTCAATTATCGCCCCGTCGCGGACCACGTTGTCCACAACGATTACCGTTCCAGAACGGGAAAGCTTCAGCGACCAGTCAAAGTAGGGGGCGTTGTTCTCCTTGTCGGCGTCGATGAAGATCAGATCGAACGGCCCACGGCCCTCGGCGGCGAGCTGCGGCAGGGCGTCCAGCGCCGGGCCGACCCGCACTTCGACCATTTGCCTCAGTCCTGCCCGAGCGATGTTTGCGCTGGCGATTTTGGCGTGCTTGGGATCGAATTCCAATGTAATCAGTCGGCCGCCGGATGGTAGCGCTCGCGACAGCCAAATCGTGCTGTAGCCGCCCAGCGTCCCAATTTCCAGGATGTTTCGCGCGTCCTGCATTTGCGCCAGCAGGAACAAAAGTTTCCCCTGCGTAGGTGACACGGCAATGGCCGGTAGCCCGGCCGCAGCGCTGGCCGCGATGGCGTTGTCGAGAGCCGGGTCGGGCGGCACAAAGATTTTGTCGAAGTACTTGTCCACTGCGGTCCACTTTTCCTGGGTCATGGTTGGTCGGTCGATGTCCTTGTGTGGCCTTAGAGAACTTAGCTCGGCCTATAGTTTAGCGCACGCGACCCCGCAAGCGGGCGACCACGGTCAAGAGCGTCTGGGCCAGGAGGTTCGGCGGCATCAGACACGGTTATTACTGGAATCGACATCACTAAGCGCATTTAACGCTGGAATCGGGTGCTTCGAGCGCTAACGTATACACATACAGCTGTACTAGCGGGACGATCGCGCCGGTGGGGCCGGGGCAGAACACATGAAAAAACGGATCGTCGCCATATTGGCCTTCGCTGTGTTTTTGACTGCGGTGCGGTTTGCCGCTCGCCAGGCTGTCGGCGCCGCGCAAGAAAACGTCAAGCACATCAACGTGGCGGGACGCGATGTGGCCCTTTGGACGCCTATTGGCGCTGCTCCCGCGCACGGCTATCCCTTGGTTCTGTTCTCGCATGGCTTTACCGGCTGCAACACCCAGTCGATCTTCCTGATGGAAGCTTTCGCGAAAGCCGGTTATTTCGCCCTGGCGCCCAACCACAAAGACGCCCATTGCGGAAGCGCCCGGCACTCCGGATCGTTCGGCCGGCCCGAAGAACCGCTCGGCAATCCACAAAAATGGACCGACGCCACCTACCGCGACCGGTTTGACGACATCGAAGCGGTTCTCGACGCGGCCTTGGCGGAGAGATCTTTCCAAGGCGTAGCCGTGGATCCCGGCCGAGTTGGCATCTCCGGTCATTCCCTTGGCGGCTACACGGCCCTTGGACTCGCGGGCGCGTGGCCTTCGTGGAGGGATCAGCGCATCAAAGCCGTCCTCGCGCTGTCCCCCTATACCAATCCGTACGTCGCGAACGGAGGCCTCGCGCACTTGAACGTGCCGGTAATGTATCAGGGAGGTACGCTCGACTTGGGCATTACGCCAGAGGTGCGGCGTCTCCATGGCGCCTACGACTTCACCTCGCGCCCCAAATATTATGTGGAATTTGATGGTGCCGCGCACCTCGCCTGGACTGGTCTCAACCGCACCTATCACGAAAGCATCGCCGCCTACAGCGTTGCATTTTTTGATCACTACCTGAAGGCGCAGACCGACCCCGATCCGCTGGCGCCGCTGTTCTCTCAGGGCGCGCATCCCGGTGTCTCCTACCTGAAATTATCCAAAGAGTAGGCGAGCCTTACGTGAAGGATAAGATAGACGGGGAGCTGCATCCGTGGTATATTCTGTAAGGACAGAAACAACAGAAGTAACTGCTAGACCAGCCTTTCCTCACCGATTGAGGAGGAATACATGAGTGAAACGATCAAGAGCGGCCTTACCCCGGTGGCACAGAAATTCATTTTGCACTGGGGAGAGATGGGTACGCGCTGGGGGATCAACCGGACCGTCGCGCAAGTGCATGCGCTCTTGTTTTTGGCGCCGAAGCCGGTGCCCGCGGATGAGATTGCTACGACCTTGGCGGTGGCGCGGTCGAACGTAAGCACCAGTTTGCGGGAGCTGCAGGGGTGGGGGATTGTCCGCGCGGTGCACATCCTGGGGGACCGGCGCGACCATTTCGAGTCGATCAAAGATGTCTGGGAAATTTTTCGGATTGTGTCGGAAGAGCGCAAACGCCGGGAGATCGATCCTACTTTGCGGGTGATTGGTGAGTGCGTCGCGGACTTAAAGGCCAATCCCCAGGGCGATGTCTACACACGCGAGCGGTTGGAGAGCATGCTCGAGTTCTTGACAGCGATGACCGGGCTGTTCGAGGAGATCTTGCGGATGCCGGTGGGCGCGTTGAAGGGCGTGGTGAAGCTGCGCGGCAAGGTAGTGACCTTGTTGGGCAAAAAGGCCGGGTGAGATGAAGTCGGGCCTCCAGGGTCCGGCGCAGCGCCAGCACGGAAAGCAGGGACGCCCAACGCGAGAAGGCAAGGTCCGCGAACACGACGACGGATTTAGGTAGTGCGAGCCCGATCGGAGCCGGCTCTGGCAGCCAGAGGGAGGTCGGTGTACCCGCTTCCGCGGCGGCCTGTTTGTCGGCTGCGACCTGCCAGACGGCAGGGGGCAAAGCCAGGGCGGAGAACAACGCGGGCTGACCGTCCGCAATCAGGAACAAAACGATGATTTCGTTGGCGTCGGAATTTACGGATGGAAAAGGGCGGCACGCGCGTGGCTGGCTGTTCTTCGACGCGCAGTGCGGATTTTGCACGCGAATCGCGCGGTGGCTGGCGCCGATATTGCAGAGGCGCGGGCTGGCGGTTGCGCCGTTGCAGGATGCGCGGGTCGCGGTGCTGCTGGGTCTGTCACAAGCGGAGTTACTGCGCGAGATGCGCGTGCTGCTGGCCGATGGTCGCCAGTACGGAGGAGCGGACGCCGGCGTGGCTCTGGCACGCGAGATTTGGTGGGCTCGCCCGCTGGTTTGGGTGGCAGCAATTCCGGGAATGATGAATTGGTTGCGGAGCGGATACCGATCGGTGGCGGTGCGGCGAAGTTGCGTTGCGGAAAAATGCGCAGTCATCACGAAACAAGCAATGAACTAACAACCTAGCGACGCGAATGGAAAGAAAAAAGAAGGTTGAATCAGGCGCGGGCGGCGCGGGATTCGGATAGGACGCGGCGGTAGTACTCTTCGTAGCGGGGGATTACGTCGTTGGCGCAGAACTTGGATTTGGCGTTGCGGCGGGCCTGCTGGCCCATTTCGCGGCCGCGGTCGGTGCGGGACAGAATTTCAAGCGCGTAGCGGCCGGCTTCCTTCACGTCGCCGGGTTCCACTAAATAGCCATCCGCTCCATGTTGCACCACTTCCGGAAGGCCGCCCACGTTCGTAGCGATGACCGGGACTTCGCAGGCCATCGCCTCGAGAGCGGCAAGACCGAACGATTCCAGTTGCGACGGCAGCAGAAAGAGATCGGCGGAACTTAATTTTTCGTAGACGGCGTTTTGCTTGCCCAGAAAGAACACGTCTTTTTGCAGGTGCTTTTTGCGGACCAGGTACTCGGCTGCGCCGCGGTCGGGGCCGTCGCCAATCAGCACCAGCTTAGCGGGCATCTGGGCCCGCACAATGGCGAAGATTTCGACTACATCGGTGACGCACTTTACCGGGCGGAAATTGGAGAGGTGCATGAGGATAGGTTCGCCATTGGCCGCCCATTGCGCTTGCTGGGCCTGGTTAGGCGTACGGGTGTAGAGGTCGCAGTTGACGAAATTGGGAATCACCTCGATGGGGCGCTTGATGTCGAATTCCTTCAGGGTTTGCTTCAGCAGATAGTCGGAGATGGCGGTTACGCCGTCGCTTTGCTCGATCGAAAAACGGGTGATGGGCAGGTAGCTGCGGTTGCTGCCGACCAGAGTGATGTCGGTGCCGTGCAGGGTAGTGACGAACGGGAGGCGGCGAGGGGCGGCCATGGAGCGGGCCAGCAACGCGCTGACGGAATGCGGGATCGCATAGTGGACGTGGAGGATGTCGAGCGATTCCGCCTCGAACACCTCGAGCATTTTGGTTGCAAGGGCCAGCGTATACGGCGGGTGGTCGAACAGTGGGTACGAGGCTACTTCGACTTCGTGGAAGTGGATGTGGGGGTCGTTCGGATTCATGCGGATGGGCGGGGCGTAACTGATGAAATGTATGTCGTGGCCGCGGGCGGCGAGCTCCTGGCCGAGTTCGGTGGCGACCACGCCGGAGCCGCCATAAGTGGGATAACAGGTTATGCCGATACGCATGGTTGGGCGCCAGTTCCTTCGTCGGTCGTCGTGTGCGGGGTAGTATAGTTTTGCATTCTACGGATCGATCTTGGTACCCACGTCGGTTGAAATCCCTTCTGGCCGGCCGGGATCCCGGATTGCCTACCCTGGTCGAGTAGTCTCAGAATGACAGGTTTCCGACGCTTGGCGCGATGTTCGGCGTTGGCCAAGGTGCTCGGTTAGACGCAGGAGGCGGACAAAACGTGACACGGCTGGCGGGGTTAAATGCGCTGATTACCGGAGGAGACACCGGCATGGGCCGTGCCATTGCACTCGCATTTGCTCAGGAAGGCGCGGGTGGCGACGTTTCCCCTGGGGCGGATCGGGCAGCCCGAGGATGTCGCGGAGATGGCGGTTTATTTGGCGTCGAAGCAGTCGGGGTGGGTGACCGGCGTGGCGATACCGCTGGATGGAGGTCTTTCAGCGTACTAAGGTGATGGGATTCTAGACCTTTGCGGAACAATTGCGCTGGGAATCTTGGGCCTGGTTTGGGGCGCAGGAGTCCGAGAAATCTGACTTGAGTGCGGCGGATTGGGCGATTACTCGTCGCCGCCGTTGGCGGATTCTTCGCCGTCTTTGTGGACGTACTTGATGACGCGCTTGAAGATGAGCAGATTCGGGGCTCCTTGGCGCGTTAGCTTGATGCAATCGCGGTCGTACCACTCGACCGTGCCGCGCAGCGTTTCGCCGTTATCAAGCACGATCGCCATAGGCGTGCGGGCCTGCATCTGCTTGACCCAATAGAAATTCTCGGCGTGCGTCATCTCCGGCGGAGCAGGCTTCTTGCTCGGCGCGGGGCCATTGTTCCCGTGCGGAGTCCTAGGAGGCATTTGATCCTTCACGTCCGCAAAGCCAGGACGAAACATCCTGCGGTTTACCATGACTGCTCCTTACTGGTAGGGGTGGCTTCTCTCGTATGATGCATGCGCTATGCACCGGGTTACAGTTGCCCGCAGAAATCTCAGGAAAAATGAATTTGCAGGCTGGGTTCATGGTCGAAATAGATTCGCGCGCGTTATATTTGACGCCAGGGAGGCCGCCAGCGCGTCGAGGCCGAGTTGCCGATTCAGGTTGCGTCGCAGTCCGGAGTGTAATTCATCAAACTCCGCAATCGCGCGCATCACCCAGGGAGTATCCACCACCTTGCTGAGGGTCTCCAGTTCCTTCGACAGATGCGGGTTGCGGAGGACGGGTTGTTTCGCGCCGGAGGTTATTTCCAGAAGATCGCCGAGCAAGCTGTAGAAGATTTGAATCTGATCTTCGAAGGAAGTATCGCGATCTTTGGCGAGGGCGCTTGTGTCGGCGAAGAGCTGGGCGAAACCTTCGGCGCGGGCGCTGCGATCGAGGATGCGCAGGGCGTCGCGACGGCGTTTCACGGTCTGCTCGAGGTCCATTTCTATGGCCAGTCCGGGACTACCCTCCGAGAGCTGTGCGGCGAGTTTGCGGTCGGCGGGTTTGCGATCGGTCTTCTCTTGCAGGATCTTTTCGACTACGGCTTGCGGTAGCGGCGCAAAGTGAAATTGCAGGCACCGCGAGACAATCGTCGGCAGAAGAACATGCGGCGATGGTGCGGTGAGGATCAAGGTCGCGGAACCCGGGGGCTCCTCTAGAATTTTGAGGAAGACGTTGGCGACGTCCCAGCGCATGGTTTCCGCGCTGTCGAGAATGAAGACGCGGCGGCGACCCATTGGTTGGAAATAGGCGGCGCGTTGCACGGCGCGAAGCTGGCCGACACGGAGCATCGGACGGGCGACGGGAGTCTTCAGCCGGACGGGATCGGGGACAAGCGCCCAGACATCGGGATGCGATTGCAGGATGAGCGGGACACGCTCGACGGTGGCGGCGTCGGCGCTTTCGCCGCGCTCGGCGAGGCCTTGCTCGACGAGTTTTCGCGGCTCGGCCAACAGGCTGATCCGCTTACAGGTCTCGCACTCGCCGCAGAAGTCATCCGGAAGGCGCTCGCAATTGGCGGCTTGAGCGAACATGCGGGCGAGGGCGTATTTCCCAACACCGCGAGGGCCAGTGAAAAGAAGGGCGTGAGGAACGCGCTGGGTGCGCAGGGCGCCGCGGAGCGCGGCCACCAGGCGTTCGTTGCCGAGAAATTCGGAGAAGCCCAAGGTCAGCGGCCGTCCTTTCCGGCATGGCTGGCCGCTTTGGCGCCCAGAAGCGGCTCGACGAGCTTCAGGAGGTCGGCGGCGATGGTCTCGGGCGCGCGCATCTCGTTGCGGACAGAATCGAAACATTCCACCGTTGTCCATTTTGGTCGGCGCGAGAGTCGGTCGTACATTCCCGCGGCATCCTCAAGATGGCGGAGGCTACTCTCCTGGATGTCCTGCTTTGCGGATGTGTAGCTGCGGGCGGATTTCTTTGACACGAGCGCTTGAGCTTGAGCCGGCGGTAGGCGCAAGTAAATCACGAGGTCTTCGTGGGGAAGGCCGTAGATGTCGTATTCGAGGTGCTCAATCCAGGAAATGAATTCGACGCGCTGGTCAGGCGGAACGCGCGCGGTTTGATGCGCCAGATTGGACGCGATGTAGCGATCGGCCAGGACGAGTTTGCCTTGTTGTAGGGCGAGGGATAGCGGAAGCTTGGCTTCGAAGCGGTCGCCTGCGTAGAGAAGCGCGGCGAAGTGAGGGTCCACGGTGTCGAGCGAGCCGAAGCCGCCGTTCAGGAATTGGCCGACCATTTTGCCGAACCAGGAGTCGTAGTGCGGAAAGCCCGTCGAAAACATGGACACGCCACGCGCGGTCAGGGTTCTCTCAAGTAGATTGAGTTGAGTGCGTTTGCCGCTGCCGTCGACGCCTTCGACGGCGATGAGTTTGCCTGCAGGTGTGAGCACGCTGGAAGATAGTTTACCGGGAGACGGGAAGGGCCGCAATGTGGCACGTGATATCGTGGGACGAGCGAGAGAAGTCGAAGCAAAAAAGTAATGAAGTAGCGAGGTAACGACGGATGTGGCTTTCGGTGAGGCGAGCGTGAGCGTGGAGGCGGTGCGCGAAAATCTGGCGAGGATTCGGGAACGCATTGCCGCGGCTGCGCACCGGGCTGGACGCCAGAGCGCAGAGATCGCGTTGATCGGCGTTTCGAAGACGCATCCGGCGGAGGCGATTCGTGCGGCGTATGCGGCGGGTCTGCGCGATTTCGGAGAAAACCGTGTACAGGAGTGGGAAGGGAAGCGCGGGGGGCTCGGCGATCTGGCGGACGCGAAGTGGCATTTGATTGGTCATTTGCAGAGCAACAAAGCGGCGCGGGCGGCCGGACTGTTTCACTGCGTGGACTCGGTGGATGATTCTGCTTTGGCGCAGCGACTGGACCGTACGCGACGTGAAACCGGGGGCGCTTCGAAGTTGCGCGTGCTCCTCGAGGTTCGCGTAGCGGACGAAGACGCCAAGAGCGGCGTGAATGCGGCGGATCTGCCGGCACTGGCCGAAAAAGTGACTTTGTTGCCTTCGTTACACCTAAGCGGGTTGATGTGCATTCCTCCTTTTCTGGAGGATGCTGCGCAGGTGCGGCCGTATTTTCGGAGGCTGCGCCAGCTGCGCGATCAACTTGCGATGCAACTCGGGCTGCCGCTGCCAGTTTTGTCGATGGGCATGTCGCACGATTTTGAAGTGGCGATCGAGGAAGGCGCCACGGAAGTACGCGTGGGAACAGCGTTATTCGGGCAACGGCCTGTGCCGAAGGTGTAGGAGTTTATTTTTTCCGGGAGATGCAGGATGAAGCTGTTCACTCCGTTTCGAATGCGAGAAATTGAGCTGAAAAATCGGATCGTGGTCTCGCCGATGTGCGAGTACTCGGCTAAGGAAGGGCATCCGCAGCCGTGGCATATGGTGCACCTGGGAAGTCGGGCGGTGGGCGGGGCGGGATTGGTGATGACCGAAGCGAGCGCGGTCGAACCCCGCGGCCGAATCTCCGCAGCCGACGCGGGAATTTACGACGAAGCGCACATTGCTTCGTGGCGTCCGATCACGGAGTTTGTGAAGGGGCAGGGAGCCGTCGTGGGAATGCAGTTGGCGCATGCGGGGCGCAAGGGAAGCACGGCGGTGCCGTGGACCGGAGGAAAGGGAGTGTCTATTGCCGAAGGCGGATGGGAACCTGTTGGGCCGAGCGCGACGTCATTCGATGCGGGTTACCCCCTGCCGCACGCGCTGGAGAAAGACGAAATTCGCGGGATCGTAGCGGCATTCCAAAAAGCGGCACAGCGCGCGTTGGCAGCAGGGTTTCAGGTGATTGAGATTCACGGCGCACACGGCTACTTGATCCACGAGTTCCTATCGCCGCTATGCAATTCTCGAACCGACGAATATGGCGGCGCGCTCGAAAATCGGATGCGCTTTGCGCTCGAGGTTACCAAGGCCGTTCGCGAAGTCTGGCCGGCGAATTTGCCATTGTTTTTCCGTGTTTCGGCGACGGATTGGGTCGATGGCGGCTGGGACCTTGCGCAGACCATTGAGCTCGGCAAACAGTTGAAACGCTTGGGCGTTGATCTCGTCGATGCATCGAGCGGCGGAGCGGTGCCGTACGCGAAGATTCCGGTTGGGCCAGGCTACCAGGTGGCGTTTGCCGAGGCGATTCGCAAAGAGTCCGGGATTGCGACCGGCGCGGTGGGCATGATTACCGACCCCGCGCAAGCAGACACGATTCTTGCGACGGAGCAGGCCGATCTGGTTTTTCTGGCGCGCGAGATGCTGCGCGATCCGTATTGGCCGAGGCGCGCTGCAAAAGCGCTGGATGTGAAGATCACCGGACCGGTGCAGTATGGCCGGGGGTGGTAAGTGTGGGCGTGACCGAACCGCAAAAGGTTGACGGACAAGATCTGGAGATTTCGTCGCGCGATGGCGCAGTCATTTTTCAGGTGCGAGTTCAGCAACGCGCCAGCCGGGACGAGATTGTCGGCGTCTTCGCTGGGGCTCTAAAAGTGAGGCTGCAAGCGCTGGCGCTGCAGGACCGGGCGAACGTGGCATTGTGTGAATATCTCGCGGCGCTTTTGAAAACACCCAAGTCGGCTGTTAGAATCCTCGGCGGCGAACGCAGCCGCATCAAACGTATCGAGATTCGCGGAGTGCAGGAGCAGCAGATTCGCGGGCTTTTGCTGCACGAAGCGTAGGCTTTGCGAAACGGGAAGGCCAGTCAGACACATGGGTGTAGACCTCCAGGAAATACAAAGGGACTTGCGGGCTGCCAGGCTCGACGGTTGGCTTTTCTACGATTTTCGGGGGCGCGACCCCATTGCGCAGCGCATTTTGAATCTTCCCCCGTCGATGCGGACGCGGCGCTGGTTTTATTTTGTGCCGGCAAAGGGCACTCCGCGCAAACTGGTTCACAAGATCGAGTCGGAATCGCTGGCGGCGCTTCCGGGCGAGACGCGGTACTACGCGGGCCAGGAGGAGTTGCGGAAGAATCTGGCGAAGACCGTCGCGCGGGCCAAAACCGTCGCCATGCAGTATTCGCCGAAGGCGGCGATTCCGTACGTGGCCATGGTGGATGCGGGGACCGTGGAATTGGTGCGCGACGCGGGCGTCAAAGTCGTGAGTTCCGCCGACCTGGTGCAGAAATACGAAGCGTGCTGGACTCCGCGGCAACTGGAATCACATTTAGCGGCGGGCGAAAAAATCGATCGAATTATGCGCGACGCATTTCAGCAAGCCGCAACGCACGTGCGGGAGAAAAAGACATTTACCGAGCTCGATCTTCAGCAGTGGATCGTCGAAGAGTTTGGAGCATCCGGGATTGTGCGGGAACAAGGTCCGGACGTTGCGGTTAACGCAAATGCCAGCGATCCGCATTACGGGCCGGCAGCAGGGAAGTCATCGCCGATTCGCGAGAGGGATTTGTTGTTGCTCGACGTGTGGGGAAAAATCAATGCGCCCGGCAGCGTCTACTACGACGTTACCTGGATCGGCTTTCTTGGCGCCAAGGTTCCCGAAAAGTACGCGAAGGTTTTTGGCGTCGCTCGGGATGCGCGGGACAAGGCCGTCGACCTCATTCTTTCGAGCGTCGCGGCAGGAAAGCCGCTGCAAGGCTGGCAGGTGGACAAGACCGCACGAAGCGTCATCGAAAAGGCCGGCTACGGAAAGTACTTTTTCCACCGTACGGGTCATAGCATTGGCGAATCCGTGCACGGCAACGGCGCGAATATGGATGGGCTCGAGACCCATGACGTGCGGCACCTGATTCCGCGAACGTGCACTTCGATTGAGCCAGGAATTTACTTGCCGGAATTCGGGATTCGCACCGAAGTGAATGTGTACATTGGAGACCGCGAAGCGCGGGTGACCGGTCCGGTTCAGAACGAAATCCTTGCTCTTTTAGCATAAATAGAAGCTGGACGCAGGCCGCCGGAACGGACAGGAGAATGATCGAGGAACAAGGTCAAGTTATCGAGGCTTCGGAGCACAAGGCGAAATTAGAAGGCGCAGCTTTTGCAATCGGAGTCGCCGGCTGGGTTTTGCCCGGCCTCGGCCACGCCTTGCAAAAAATGTGGGGCAGAGCGATCGCGTGCTTCCTGACGGTGGGAGTGCTCGTGATCATTGGCGCCGGCATGCGGGGTAATTTGTTCACTCCCAGTGGTGGTGATGCGTTCGCGGCGCTCGGCTATGTCGCGGACCTGGGCACCGGAACCTTCTATCTGCTTGCGAAATCGATGGAGACCGACGGCCCGGATGTATCCCGCGCCGACGGTGATTACGGGACGCGTTTCCTTGCCGCGGCGGGCGTGCTGAATTTGCTCGCGGCGTTGCATGCGTATGAAGCGGCCCGCGGGCGGAAGGCTTGAGGCCCGGGTGAAACTCCAACTCAGCCATTTTCAGGCGATGGTCTTGTTTGCCCTGGCGATTTCGATCGCATTTGGATTTTTGAGCCGAAGACCTGCGCTGGAACGCTTGAAATATATAGGCTGGTCGTTGCTGATGTTCTTGCTGATCGGCATCGGCATTGGATGGCTGATGTATCCGTTCTCGCGTTGAGTCCCATACCCCGGCCCGTCTCGCTTACCGGATAGCGCGCCAGCGATAGGTTGCTGCCGTTGACGGATCAGTCGCTACTTGGCTTCTTTTCCCTTGGTCTTCGCCATTTTCGCGGTTACGAACAAGAGCAACTTGCGATCCTTTTCGTTCATACGCGAGAGAAAGCGTATCAATTGACGCAGAAAGCGCGCTTCCTTGCCCGACGCGCCCCAGTTGCCGGCACCGGTTCCTTTGCCGTCGAGTACGGGATGCCGCTGGGGAGGCTCGTCGCCTTCATAGAGCAATTCGTAGAGAGGCACCTCGAGTGCTCGTGCGAATTTTTCAAGGGTCTCCACGGCGGGAACCGTGTGGCCATTCTCCACGCGGGAGACGTAACACCGAAGCAGTCCCGTTCGCTCCTGTATGTCTCCTTGCGAAAGTTTCTTTTCTTCCCGGAGCGTACGCAATCGGTCCGCGACAATCATGAGCGCCTCCTGTTTGTCCATGCACCCGGGGAGTCTATCGTAACAGGGAGGGATAGTACCATATGTTATTTTACCTTAAGAAATAGTACCCAACTCTGGAATCCGGGGTCGCCGAAAGGTGAATTATACTAAGAAATATATTTGACGGCACAATACCAGTGAATTACCGTTCGGGAAGGCTGGTCTCGTCCCCGGACCAGGTCCGCGATCGGCGCGCCAGGTTGATCAACTCGATCGATAGTTAACGCTACGAGGTCGCTCGCAAATGGCAGTGAGAATTTCGTTGATCCCGCTGCCCGGTGGAATGCCTTTCACAATATTCCCGTTGGACTTATCGTCTGGCAGTTTAAAGATACTGGCGAGATTCGCTGCCTGCGGTTGTTAGCTGTGAACGGAAAGGCCCGAACCGGAGCTGGGGAACTCCCTTGCGCAGAAGACCAATCTTCCGGTTTGCTGCCGTCGAATCATTGTTCGTGAAAAAAGCAGAAACCGCCGATTACGGTGGCACGCGGGTTGGTGACAGCATTTTCTGGTTCGACTGCTTTCTCCTTCCTGATTTATGTAGGTACCGCGTTTGAGATATTACGGATCACAGGAGAAGCGAACAAGCAAGTCTGGGGCTTTGTTGCTCTTGCACAGAATCACGATTGCCGCCAATGATTCGCCGTAGCGTCGCACAGGCCGCGGAGGTGCGCCTCCGCGAGGTTTGGAAGTCCAACTATCGAATTTCGGGGAAATTATATGAGCGATTGAACAAACCGGACCGCAGCGGATCAGCGTTATTCCATCACGGATGGAAATTGAATTCCAGTATTGCGGTCGTCTCGGCGTTGCTGGGTGCGTACTTCCAGTTTTTCAACGTGTCCAGCGTTATGCTCACGAACAACGGATGCCCACCAACCACCTTGGCTTCCTTGATGTGCCCATCCGGCGCAATGGTGACCAAAACCTTGACCGTGCCAGTCAGCCCGTCACGCCTGGCCAATTGCGGATATGACGGCACCGGGGCTGCGATTAGTTTCCGGTTTTCTTGACCAACCGCGCTTGTCATGAGACCGAACACCAGCACGCCAAGCGCGATGCAAAAACGCCTTCCAAATTGGTTGTCTCTCACGTGCAGCTTCTTTCCGACTGTGGCGTAGCGACTATTGCCGTGCCCTCGGTTACAGACTAGAAGGCCGACTCGACGGAGCAAATAGTACTAAGGTTTGTTCGATCTATTTGGTTAACACCGGAGGCGTTGTTCAGCGCCGAGATTGGGGCGCCAGCATTGCTTTCCTGATGACGCTGCTACCCGGCTTGTAGTTTCGAATCTGAACGCGAGCGGGAGGTATGGTGTTGGCTCGGCAATCGAGAAGGTCGATGCTGGGAAATGTATCGATCACGCCCGGGTCAAGATCGTCCGAGCAGACCCAAGCAAGTGCCCAGGCTGCAAAGCCGACTTGAAGTTCGTTGACGACGAGAACAGAACGAGCGTCAGCGGGATAGAGGACAGGCATCCGATCAAGGTTTGGAAATGCTCTTCGTATGGATTTTCGAAGCGCGTTGAAGGGAATGGAGCCGAAGGGGAGACTTGAACTCCCGACCCTCTCATTACGAATGAGATGCTCTACCAACTGAGCTACTTCGGCACATGGAGATTATTGCATCAGGCGATTCAGTTCGTCCAGTGCGTCCTTGACATCCTTTTCAGACACTTCCACGTAATAACTCAGGGTTGTATGGATGTCGGCATGACACAAAATCGCCTGTATTAATGCGGTTTTTACACCCAGCCTTTGGTGGGTGGCACTCTACCACTGCGGATTTCTGGTATAAACGGATCGATATCCATTTACCCCAAGAGTTCTTGCTGATAGAGTTGCACCATCTTACCTCGGTGCATTTAATTCCTTCACACGGAGACACCGTGAAACCAGAACCAAAAAAAGAACAACAACTATCAGAAGAAGACTTAAAGCAGACCGCAGGCGGCAAGATTCCCAAGCTTGAAGGAGAACTGTCTACCGACGACCTGATTAGGGTAAGCGGCGGTGCAGCCAAGAAATCCGTGGCTAAAAAGATTGAGGAATAGCCACCTCCTGCCCTGAAGTCCGTCAGCAGTCTTCACCTCGGCAAAGGGTCGCTTCGCGACCGCTGAGTTCGGTTGCAGGCGAGCCATGTGTATGATCAAGCCTCGCGGCACATATGACCCTACCAAGCGTTCACCGAGCGAGGGGCTCCTGCCTGCCATCCTGCTCTCCCGTTCCCTCACCCAAAGAGAGGCCATGCTCACCGACCCACTGAGGCCACGTAAACCATGTCTCCGGAACGTTCTATAATGGGCAGATCCGAACGCACACTAGGTCTCAGGTCGGTCAGACGGTAATTTGTCAAAAAGCGCGCCTGCTGCTAAAGAAAATTGGCAGCGGCTGATTTGGTCCCTTCTTTTTTCAAGGCGAGATGCATCCGTTCGTGACGGCCGTCCTGCTGGGGATAATGCTGCCCTAAGGAAAGAGCGGATCCTTGCGCACCAAGTCGCACACGACCGCGGCGCTCGACCAGGCCATGGCGATCGAGCAGCGCGGGGATGGTGCTCTTGGCCGGAATCTTAATTCCTACTGCGGCGCCGGTCCCCGCACCACTTGCACGAAAGTGTCCGGCCGAATCCATTTCGCGAAAGCCGTCCGTACTTCCGACGCGGTCAACGACGCATACCGGTTCGATGCCCGGTTCAGTTCGTCGAGCGGCAGGTCCATCTCCGCAAAGCCTAGCAGGCTCCCGGCCAGGTCGTCTTCGCTCGCCGCTCGCAAAGAGAGTTGCCGCAAGAGCAGCGCCTTTGCCTGCTGCAGCTCCGCTGCGGTGACGTCTTCTTTCTGCATCGCCACCAGATCGCGCTGCACCAATTGGCGCGCCTTCGACACGTTTACGGGGTCGCACCCGTACGTCACCGTGTAATCCGCCCGCGTCTTTCTCGCGTCAATTTTCACGTCCACGTTGTACACGTAGCCATTCACCTGCCGCAGGTCGTGGTACAGCCGCGTCGCGTAGAACCCGCCTCCCAGCACGTGATTTCCCAGTTGCAGCGCGTAATAGTCCGGGTCGAAACGCGTGATGCCGATCATCTCGGACAAGTGCACCGCGTCTTGAAGCTGGCTGGGATCTGGCACGGTGACGGCGGAAGGGGGGTTGAGCGGCACCTTCGGCAGCGTCACCTCAGGCTTCTCGCCAGAACTCTTCCAACCGCCGAACCATTTAGTGATCACGCTAGCGGCTTCGTCGGAAGTCACATCGCCGATGACCACGATGGTCGTCAAGTCGGGTCGCACCGCCTTGCCGTAATATTGTTTGACGTCGTCTAGCGTGAGCGTCGAAATCGTCTGCGGAGTCGCTTCCCGCAGCGAAGGGTCTTTCGGAGGCAGCAGGCCCGCAAGAATGGCGCGGTCGGTCTTATATCCCGGACTCTTCAAATTTCCCGCAGCGTACTGGGCGATCTGCGGTTTGATGTTTTCCAGCGCGTCTGCCGGCAGCGCCGGATTCATCTCATTATCGGCCAGCAGTTGCGTCCCTCGTGAAAAATCCTGCTTCAGCACCCGCAAGGAAAAACTCAGCCCAGGGGTCTCGCTCGCCGCGATATCGTCGAGCGCCTTCTGAAACGCCAACCGATCCAGACTGGTCGTGCCATAAGTGAATAGCTCCTCCAACACATCGCCAACTCCTTCTTTCCCCGGCGCGGCTTCGAGGTCTTCGTTGTGCTGCACGCTTCCGAGGACGGTAACCGTCGGACTTGTCCTGTCGGTCTTGACGATCACACGCAGCCCATTCGCCAGCTTGGTGTCCGTCCACGTCGGTGGAATCGAGAAAGTCTTCAGCGTAAGCAACCGCGATTCGGCCCAGGCAGGCAAGGCAACAGGTTTGGCGGGCGCGGACGTGAGCTGCTCGCTTCCGCCAAAGCCCTTGTCGGAGATGGGCGTGCCCGAAGGCACCGGTTTCAGTTGCGCGGTGATCGCGCTCTGCTCGACCAGGTATTGTTTGGCGACGCGGTTCACATCCTCCACGGTCACTTTTTTCGTAGCCTCCACGATTTCATCCGGAGAATTTCGTCCCTCCGCGGCCAGCGCCTGCGACCAGCTCTCCGCCAGCCCAGGAATCGAATTCCGCGCAAACTCCGCCCCCGCCACCTCGCCGCGCTTCGCAGCATCCACAAGTTCCGCGGGAACGCCCTTGGCCGCGTAGTCATTCAAAATCTTGCGCATCTCTTCGGTCACCGCGCCGGCATCCGCATCCGCCGGCAGAGCCAGCACGCCAAACGCGACGCTGGCTTCGGGAAACGTCTCCCCGATGCCAAACTCCGCCGCCAGCGCTTTGCCCTGCGGCACCAGCGCGTACAAATTTCCCCGTTGGCTAGCCAACACATCGCTCAGGATCCGCAGCGCCGCGTAATCCGCACTCTTCGTTCCCGGCATGCGATAAGAAATAAACGAAAGGGAATAGGGAAGGTTGCTGTCCAGCGTGAACGATTCCGATTTTACCGGGTGCAACTTCACTGCCGGCCGCTCCGGCAAATTCCGCCGCTCGATCTTTCCGTAAAGCTCCTTCACCAGCGCCAGCACCGCTGCCGGATCGACGTCCCCCGAAATCACCAGAATCGCGTTGTTCGGTGCGTACCAATCCTTGTAAAACTTCTTGAGCATCTCTCCGGTGGTCGCGTCGAAAGAAGGCTTCGTCCCCAAAGCATCGTGGCTGTACACCGTGCCGGAAAACATGTCTTCATTCAGCCGCGTAATAAACTTGTACGTCGGGTTGGAAAGGTCCCGCGCCACTTCCTGTTCGATCGCTCCTTTTTCCTTGGCCCACTCTTCCTGCGCGTCGTCCACATCCTGCATGCAATCTGCATCCAGACGCAGCGCCAATTCCACGTCCGCTGCCGGAATCGTCGTGAAGTACTGGGTAATATTCTGCTGTGTGTCCGCGTTGCTCAACCCGCCCAGCTGCGCGTAAATGGCCGCAATTTGGTCGCCGCTGATTTCGTGGCATCCCCGGAACGCCATATGCTCCTGCGCGTGCGCCATCCCGGGAAATCCCACTGGCGTCTCGTCCCCACCCACCAAATAGTTCTGCATAACGGTAACAACCGGCGCCAACGTGTCGCGCACGATCACGACCCGCATCCCGTTGTCCAAGGTAGCCCGCGTGACGTTGGCATCCTTCGGAGCCGCATCTTGCGCAAACCCCGCGCACCCGCACAGCAAAATCAAAAACATCACCTTAACGATAGACCGCGGCATCATCCCTCCCGGACAGTCGCCTATATCTGCGCTACTAGGATGCTAGTCGAAGGCAATACGTAGTGCCAAATCGCAGCGGGGAGCTCTTTTTCCTGAGAAGCCCCCCATAGACAAAAACGCCACATCAGTTCCGCGGAAGCGCCAAGACGAAGCAGAGCCAGCGTCGTAAAAAGAACTCACAAGAAACGCCTGGCGATCACTCAGCCGGCAACTATTGGTCGGTAACAAAGAGCAGTTCACACCCCTAATCGCCGCACGCAATCGCCCAAAATCTCCGCCTCCCAGCCCGGCCGCTGAGTATTCTTCGGATGCGTCCGATCGCTCGGCATTCTCCCCGTCAAGTGCAGGAACACTGCTGCCGAATGCTTGTACGCCGGCACCGGATTTCGAAACGCAATATTCCCCAGATGCTGCAGCGCATCCGACAGCGCAAAGTAAGCGGGATCGCTCGTCGCCCACAGCCGGTCGCGCTCTGCAAATTTCTCCGGCGCGAACGTCGCCAGCCCCAGCAAATAATCAGACCCGTACTCGATCATATTAATTCCCAGATCGTTCCCCGTATAAATCCGAAAATCCGGCCGGCGCGCATCGCGCAACGCCAACCTCTCGAGCTCCACTCGCCGATCCAGCGAAGAGTGTTTCATCCCCTGAATTTCCGGAATATCCATCAACCGCTCGACGGTCTCCGCGTCGAAAATCTCCCCATTGGCCGCAAACATCCGCCCCAGCTCGAAAGCCAATACGCCCGTATATCCGCGGCAAGTTTCTCGATACGCCACTGCTTTTTCCTTCGCCACCTTGCCATGAAGCTGGCTTGTCTGAAACAGAATCGGCGTTCCGCCAAATCGCACGATCGCATCCATCTGCCGTCGATACAGTTCGACGACGCCGCCGGTTTGCCCTTCGATATACGCCCCGGCAACGAAAGGCAGGTCTTTCCCCAGGGCCTCTCGCGTCCATTCCAGAACGCTGAGTTTCTCCCCCTCCGAAAGAAAATTCACATAGCCGGTATCCATATTCACAGCGTTCATCAAACCGGCGCGTTGCGTCGCTACCAGGTGTTTCTGAAACGCCGCCACCGCAATGCGCCCGTCGCCCTCAAACGGCAGCAGCGCCGCCGCAATCCCCTGAACTTTGCGATGCACCCTCTCGGGCTCGAATAACGATCCTGAACTCACGGCCGCCTCGCCTTCGCCAATTTCAATTTCCCCGCCATTTCCGAAATCTTGTAATGTTCGTCCAGTGGATAGCAACCCGACGGCAATCCCATGCGCGGCGCCGTTGTGCAATCGCTGAACGTCCGGCACACCAACCGGTGCTGAATCGTCCGTCCCTCTACCGCGTCCAGCAGCAGCCCCGGATACGACAGCGTCATCCGCCCGAGCCCTACCAGATCGACCCATCCCTCCCGCACTGCTGCCTGCGCCACGTGCGGAAGAAAATCCTGCAAATAGCTGTACCCCGTTCCCATCACAATTAAATCCGGAAACTGCGACTTCAACTCGCGCACCGCTGCCATCTGCCGCGCCACACCAATCAACGGATCTTCCGGCGGCTGGTAACCATCCGAAGGCGGATAAAGCGCAGGCCGCTGCACATGCGGATTGTAGTAAGGGCTGCCAGCGGTCAGATTCACCAGAGAAATCGACAACTTCTCCAGCAGCGCCAAAAATTTTTTCGTCTCGGACAAATCGATCTCGGTTGGGCAAAGCGAATCCACGCCGAATCCCCACCGGTACGGAAGCAAGTGCGCGTGTGGCTCCGGGATTCCCGGCCCGGTCTTTCCGGGCGAAGACAAGTCCGGATCTGGGCGGTAGGGCACCGTGTCAAACGCCGACAAGCGCACGCCAATCCGCAGCCCCGGCGCGCCGTCGCGAATCCCCTCCACTACTTCCCGCAAAAATCTCGTGCGATTCTCGAACGCCCCCCCATATTTCCCCAACCGCGTGTGCGCGCCGAGAAATTCGTGCCCCAGATAACCGTGGCAGTGTTTCACATCAACAAAATCGAAACCCAAATCCGCGGCCGCCCGTGCCGCCCGATGAAAGTCCTCAATAATCCCTTCGATCTCCCCGTCGGTCAGCAAAGGCGAATCCGCCGTCAATCCCACCCGCCGATCCAGGATCGGATGGTGATACAAAATCTTCGGCTCCGGTCGGTCATGCACGTTCGGACGGCAATATCTTCCCGAATGAGTGAGTTGCAATCCCACCAGCGGCGCATCTTCCGATCCGCACATCTGGCGGTGCGCCTCCAGCAGCCCGTCCCGCAATTTCGCCAGGCCCGCATACGTGTGCCGCGCAATCACCAGCTGATTCGGATTCGCCCGTCCTTGGTGCGAAACCGCCACCGCTTCGCTGCCCCAAATCAATTTCGCACCGCTGGTCCCGAACCGCCGCCAACGCCGAAATGTATTCTCGCTGGGGCTGCCGTCCGCGGACCCATCCCAACCCTCCATAGGTTGAATCGCGATGCGGTTGCTCAGTTCCACTCCCCCGCGCCGCAGCGACCACGACAAAGGCGACTCCGCCCCGTGAAGCAATTCACGATCGCACGGAATCGTCACCCTGATTGCCCGCAAGTGTTCCTGAAAACGCCGTACATCTTTCACCGCACCGAGCCGCAGAATAGGAGTCACGGCCGAGCGCTCCGTTTCGGCAATTTCGCCACCGTGGTGGTTCCCTGCAAAGCCATCGCTGGCAAAATCAAGAACCCTCCCAAATGCCTCTCCGTCACATTCCGCATGCGTCCCACGATCCACGGCGCGACCGCTTCCGTGATTTCATTTGCCGCCATACTCACTCCCAGCCATCCCCCAGCAGGCGCACGTCAAACAATTCCGCCGTCATCGACGGCACGATCATATAATCGCCAATCCTCCACCACTAGCCCGAACACGCGCCGAAGCACTTCGCTTTTGCTCCTCTCTGTTCCTGACGGATTAATACGTAGTCACGCTGCAGCGACGGCCTACTCACCGCTCACAGCCCGCCGCTTTTCAGTGATACATTCCCCATCCGTGCCATCGACCAAGGAACAAACCTCCCAGCGTTGGCTCCGGATCATCCCCGTCGCCCTGGTGATGTATACCATCGCCTTCATCGACCGCACCAACATCTCCCTCGCCCTCCCGCGTATCAGCCACGACCTGCACCTCGACCCGCAGCAAGCCGGCAACGTAGCCGGCATCTTCTATTGGGGATACCTCGCGCTCCAGATCCCCGGCGGCCACCTCGCCAAGCACTGGAGCCCGAAAAAATTCATCAGCGTCTTGTTGGTCGCTTGGGCAATCTGCGCGGTGGGCTGCGGTTTGGCACGCACCTATCACGAAATGTTGGTGTTGCGGCTGCTACTGGGAGTTTCTGAAAGCGGCGTCTTTCCGGCCACGCTCATCCTGCTCTCGCACTGGTTTTCGCGCGCCGAACGCGCTCGCGCCAATGCCATGTGGCTGCTCTGCCTGCCCGGCGCCGTGGTGATCTCTTCGCCATTTTCCGGCTGGGTCCTTGACCACTGGAACTGGCGTTCCATGCTGATCGCCGAAGGCGCGCTCCCATTTCTATGGCTCCTCGTCTGGCTGCTCGTTGTTCAGGACCATCCAGGTCAAGCCGAGTGGCTGCCAGCAAAGGAGCGCGGAGCCATCGTCGCGACGCTAGGCGCGGAATCGACTGACCTGGAGACCGTCAAGGGCGAGTCCTACCTCCGCTCGCTCCTGCAACCCCAAGTCTTCCTGCTCGCCGCCGTCTATTTCTGTTTCGTAAGCGGCCAGATGGGACTGCTGTTCTGGCTTCCCAGCGCCATGGCCACCTTCAAAGGCATGAGCAGCCTCTCCACCGGTTTCCTGTTCACGCTGCCGTTTATCGCCGCCTGCATCGGGCTCATCGTTGTCGGGCGCCATTCCGATCGCGCCCGCGAACGCCGTCTCCACGCCGCCGCAGTAATGGCCTTCGGAGGCTGTTGCATCCTGCTCGCGGTAGCCGCGATCCACTACTCGCTGGCGGTTGCCTTCGCGTTCATAACCCTAAGCGGCATAGGCGCCTACGGACCAATGGGCGCTTTCTGGGCCATCCCCACAGAAACCTTACCCGCCAAGATCGTAGGCTCGGTAATGGGCTTCGTGAACGCGCTCGGTAACCTGGGTGCGTACTTCGCTCCGCTGATCGTCGGCGCGCTGAACAAGCGCACGGGTGACTTTTTCTCCGGTTTCGTTTTCCTGGGTATCATCACGCTGGCGGCCAGCGTCCTTTCCCTCTGGCTGAAAACAAGTTCCCCTTCCCGCGAGACCTTCGTGGGCAATGGCGTGTAACCCTCTTTGTTCAACCTCAGCGACTGACAGGTCACTCGGTCGACGAAACGCAATTCGGTGGTAATCCAAACGAATATCCTCTCTCGACAGAACACTCGAAGCAGGACCTTCCCCATTGACTGGAAAGAACTCAGCATGCCACTGTTGGTGACGACAGCAACCCATTCCCTGCATTCCAGGAAAAACCCTTTGAGAAAAGCCATGCTCGCACTACTCGTCAGCCTTCCAATCGTCTTGTCCGGGACGTTGGTGGCGTCTCCCGACGTGACTGCGCCCATCCATCAATTCATCGACGGATTTAATAACGGCGACACGAAGTCCGCGTTTGCCGCCTACTCGTCGGGCGACGTCACCATTATTGACGAGTTCGCTCCTCACCGATGGCTCGGTCCTCATGCCCCTCAGGATTGGGCCGCCGATTATGAAAAGCATGCACAGGCCACCGGAGTGTCTGACGGAGTGGTGCGATACGGCGCGCCCACGCGTACCGAGATCGAGGGTGATGCGGCATACGCGATCGTCCCCACTACGTATCTCTATAGGCAAAGGGGCCAACCTATGGCCGAGGAAGGCCAGATGACGTTTGTTTTGCACGCAGAAGCGGGGAACTGGAAGATAAGAAGCTGGACTTGGTCAGGCGCCAAGCCACATCCCGCGAAGTAGCCGGCCGTAAAGCTAAGACGCGTCAAAGCGCGGCTTCCTTGTTCCTGCTGAGCGTCTCCTGCTGGCGAAATTCCCGCCCCGAACGTTGGCCGCGGCGGCAGTGAACGAAAACCGATCGCGTGAGCACAGTTTCCGTTCCGCATCAGTTAGGCGTTGGTGCCTCCGTCGACGGTTAGGTTTGCACCGGTGACATAGGACGCCTCCGGGCTGGCGACGAAGGCGACTAGCGCGGCAACCTCGTCGACACGTCCGTAGCGGTCGAGCGCTGTGGCAGCTTGTTGGGAGGGCGCCCAATCGCCGGCGGCGGGATTCAAATCCGTGTCGATCGGACCCGGCTGGACGTTGTTGACGGTGATACCCCGGCCCCCAACCTCTCTGGACAAAGCCTGCGCGAACATCTTGACCGCGCCCTTGGTGGCCGAGTAGGGCACTAGGCCGGGCGTCATGCAACGCTCGCCCACGCACGAGCCGATCATGATGATGCGGCCGCCATGATTCATGTGCTTCAGGGCCGCTTGCGTGGCGACGAAGGTGCCGCGGATATTGAGATCGATCAGGCGGTCCAGCTCCGCCAGCGTAGTGTCCTCGAACTTTTTCGGAATGGCTGTGCCGGCATTGTTCACCAGTACGTCGAGGGCGCCGAATGCGGCGACGGTCTTGTCCACCGCGCTGTTCACGGCAGCGGAATCCGTAGCGTCCGCTTGAATGGCGATGGCTTGTCCGCCGCTTTGTTCGATGGCCTTGACGACCGCGGACGCCGCATCCGCCCCTTTCGTGTAGGTAATGGCCACGGATGCCCCATCGGCGGCAAGTCGTTTGGCTATGGCGGCGCCGATACCACGCGAACCGCCGGTTACGAGTGCAACTTTCTTCCCCAATTTAGACATAGCGCTCCCTTGGTTTTCTGCAACATGGATCAAATGCCGAACTCGCACGACGCGAGTAGCCGGTTTGGATGTGCCGGGGTAGGGAAGCGATACAATTTGCCTAAGCCTGCTACCCTTCGTGCCTCTGTGTGAAGGACAAGCGGCCGGTATACGGACAATCCTAGTTAAAGTTTACCTCTCCCATCCTTCTTGTAGGTGCAGCTTCTAAAGGACTCCACGTCTGGCGATGTTGAATCTACGGCGTGGAGGGTATTCGGCGGCGAGCAATCATGCCCATTGCGCGACAGGACGCGACGTAAGACATAATAGGTCATGAAAAGGTTCAACATTGCGGTGATCGCCGGCGACGGCATTGGCAAGGAAGTGGTGCCAGAGGGCGTCCGCGTGCTTGAAGCAGCGGGCAAGCGCTTTGGATTCCAATTCGAGTGGCATCCGTTCGACTGGAGCTGCGAGCGCTACGTCGCCACGGGAAAGATGATGCCCGACGATGGCTTGCAGCAATTGCGGCCTTTCGATGCCATTTTTCTGGGCGCGGTGGGGCATCCCAGCGTGCCCGACCATATCTCGCTGTGGGGCTTGCTGATTCCCATTCGCCGAACGTTTCAACAGTACGTCAATCTTCGTCCGGTGCGTTTGTTCGAGGGGATCGAAACGCCGCTCAAGAACTGGAAGCCTGGCGACATCGACTTCGTGATCGTGCGCGAAAATTGCGAAGGAGAATACTCGAACGTTGGCGGCCGGCTCTACGAAGGAACGCCGGAAGAAATGGCTCTGCAGCAAACTATTTTCACACGCCGGGGAGTTACGCGGGTGATCCGCTACGCCTTCGAATTGGCGCGCAAGGGCAAGAAGCATCTGACTTCCGCCACCAAGTCCAACGGCATCATCTTTACCATGCCGTTCTGGGACCAATGCTTCCGCGAAATCGCCGCCGAGTATCCCGCCGTGCGCACTGACCAATACCACATCGACATTCTCGCCGCGCATTTCGTGAGACATCCGGACTGGTTCGACGTGGTCGTCGGCTCAAATCTGTTTGGCGATATTTTGTCGGACCTGGGGCCTGCGGTGGTCGGATCGATCGGCATCGCGCCGTCCGGCAACCTGAATCCCGAGAAAGAATTTCCTTCGATGTTTGAGCCGGTCCACGGCTCGGCGCCAGACATTGCCGGGAAAGGAGTCGCCAATCCCATCGGGCAGATCTGGTCGGGTGCCATGATGCTGCGCCACTTGGGCGCGCCGGAAGCAGCGGACGCGGTCGAAAATGCGATCGCGCAGGTTTTGGCGAAAGCACAGGTGCGCACGCCGGATATTGGCGGCAGCGCCAGCACTAAGGATTTGGGCGAGGCGATTACGGCGGCGGTGAGCGATGCGAAAGAATGCCCGTGACTTGTGCCCGCGAGTCTGCGCGGTTCGGTAGCTGACGGATCTCAACACAGGAATTGGTGCACACGGTAAAGGTGCGGCCGGGCAATCTATTGCAGTGAGAAGACGACGGTCTGATCGTTTAGCTTGTAGGTGAGTTCGAGCGGGCTGCGCTTTTTCTCGCGGATCGAGGCGGGGAAATAAAGATAGCCAGCAACGGCTTTGGACGCCGAGCCTTCCGGCAGGCCCTTTTCGGCGAGTTCGGTTTCGACGTCGGCGCGATTGCGGTCGGCAGATGTCCCAGAGGAAGTAGCGGAAGGATCGACGCCAACATCCACGCCGGCTTGGGTGTCGACTCCGTGGTATTTCACCGGCCGACCGGTAACCGGATCGATGTAGGTACCCGACTCATAGCCGACCCCCACGCTTTGGGTGGTCGAGACGCGGCTCTGCAACTCGGGTTTCTTTTCCAGACGGCCCGCCACCACCTGGGGGCTCATCGGCCGCGCGGCAATATCGGTTTCGGCAGGGCGCAGCGCGAAATCGTCGAGTAGAACGTCGACAGACTTGTCTTTCGCCGGATACAAGGCGACTTCGACGACGATGCAGCAGCGATTGAGGTCGGAGGAAAACTTTTTGTGGACCTGGTCAGCGCTCAGTTGTTCGGCGCCGATGACCCGCCCGTCGCGTTCGGCGTGCGCGTGATATTTGCCGGCATCGTCGCGGGGCACGGTGCCCTTGGGCTCGGCCGAGGATGCGGAGGCAACGGCGATGAAGGCAAGCGAAACCCAGAGTTTTCGCGTCACGGCACGGCCTCCGATCTAGGGGCGATAGTGCTCCGCGGGATTGGTTGCGTCAAGTGCCTGTAGACGGGCGGGCGTTCCGCTCACCGGGCAGTGTCGCGAGAGTCCGAGAAAAACTGGCCATATGTACTATTGCGCGGCATAGCGTTCGCGTGTATGCTGTGAAAATGTTGGCTGACCCCCAGATGACGCGGATCACGACAGCTCGTTGCTGTCTCTGTTGTCCTTGTGTGTCTTCTGGCGCGGGGAAGCTGGGCATCTAGCAACGCAAGATTAGCCTCGGTTTTCTGAACCCACCGCCAGAACAAAATGGGCCGGTGGGTTTTTTGTTTTGCGCCGGGTTATTCGGCACAATGAGTTTCCGAACGCGAATCGAAAATGGAAAGAGGAGAAGGAAAATGGCTGATTACAAGCACCCGGAGGTTTTGGTCTCGACGGAATGGGTGGCGAAGAACTTGAATGCGCCCGATACCCGCCTGGTGGAAGTCGACGTCGATACGACCGCTTACGATCAAGGGCATATTCCCGGCGCGGTGGGATGGAATTGGCAAACGCAGCTGCAGGACAACATCCGGCGCGACCTGATCGACAAGGCGACGCTGGAGGCGCTGCTGAGCAGGTCGGGGATCTCGAACGACACCACGATTCTGCTCTACGGCGACAATAATAATTGGTTCGCGGCGTTTGCCTTCTGGCAACTGAAATATCACGGGCACAAGGCTGTGAAGTTGATCAACGGGGGGCGCAAGAAATGGCTGGCGGAAAAGCGGGCGGTGACGACGGAACCGACCAAGGTGGCGGCAACCACGTATCACGCCAGCGAGGCGGATAATTCGATTCGCGCATTTCGCGACGAAGTGCTGGCAATTGTGCAGAAGAAGACGCCCGGCCACCTCGTGGATGTGCGTTCGGCGGACGAGTTCAGCGGCAAAATCATTGCGCCTCCGGGAATGACCGAGACGGCGCAGCGCGCGGGACACATTCCGGGAGCGGCGAATATTCCGTGGGCGCAGGCGGCGGCAGAAGACGGGACGTTCAAGTCGGCCGACGAGCTGGCGGCGTTATATGGCGGGAAGGGCGTGACCGGCGGGGATGAGACGATTGCCTATTGCCGCATCGGCGAACGCAGCTCGCACACCTGGTTCGTGCTGAAGTACCTGCTGGGCTACGACAACGTGAAGAATTACGACGGCTCGTGGACCGAGTGGGGTAACCTGATCGGCGCGCCAGTGACAAACCAGACCGCTTCGGGGTCGTTGGCCGCGGGAGCGCACTAACGCGGGCGAGGACCGGATAAGGCTCGATAGGGGTTAGAAGGAAAGCTTAGTCGAAGTTTTGGGTACAGTTTTGGGTATAAACCGGGTCAGGGTTTTAACAGGGTTTCGACAGAGGTGGCGATGCCGAAGTGGTCGAGGCGTTGGCCTGCAAAGCCGATCTTAGTGGGTTCGAGTCCCACCGCTACCTCCAACTTTTTCTGCACGGCGACGTAAGATTCCAGCAGTTCTGGACTGGAGAGTCCACGCGCCGCTGTTGAAGAGCTTTTCTCAGACGATGGGAAGTGAAGTGACTATCTTCGGGGCTGCCTCCGAGAATCGAACGCTGACGTGGTCGCCTACTGAACCCGTTCCTGATGTAGTTTTGTGGCTGTCATCTTCGGGTTTATGAACTTCACGAAGATGCTCAAGAGTGGGCCTCGGGTCGTTTGAGTTATCACAGAACTCGCACCTGCCCGTCTCTATCGAACGTTAACAAATGGATCATCCCGCCGCATCTTCTTCTCCCTGCTTGACCGAATTTCTTGCGTCGAGGGTAGAAGGAGATTACGACGCGCGAGCTGAAAGTCCAAATCGAAAATTCCGGTTGTAACGAGCATTGTATTGAAAAATCCATCAATGAACGCCGTACAAATCGACCAGAAGAGCTATGAGATACCCCCGCGCGAGGGGTTCACCTCACAACCTCGGCCAACGCGCTCCATAATTCTAATGCGGGCGTTGCGACTTACCCACACTCTTGTCAATCCGCCGGCTCACTCACCACGCCCACATGCGTTCTCCGGCTAGGCACCAGGCTGCGCACAAGCACATACAAGACCGGAATGAACAGCAGGTTCAACGTCGTTGCCGCGATCATCCCGCCAAACACCGTCGTTCCCACCGACACGCGTCCAGCCCGCCCGGCGCCCTGCGCAAACACCAGCGGCACAACTCCCAAGATAAAGGCCAACGACGTCATCAGAATCGGACGCAACCGGATTCGCGCCGCCTCAACCGCCGCCTCCACAATCGACAACCCCTGATCCCGCAACTGCTCCGCGAACTCCACGATCAAAATAGCGTTCTTGCTCGACAACCCGATCAACATCACCAATCCAATCTGGCAAAACACGTCGTTCTGCAACCCACGCAAAGCCTGCGAACCGATGGCCCCCAGTAACGCCACCGGCACCGCCAGCAGCACGATGAACGGCAAAATGAAACTTTCGTACTGCGCCGCCAAAGTCAGATACACCACCACCAGTCCCAATCCAAAGAGCAAGCTCGCCTTTCCGCCCGATTCCAGTTCCTCCAGCGACAATCCGCTCCACTCAAACGTCATGCCGTTCGGCAAAGTCTTTCGAGCGAGGGCTTCCATGTCCGCGATGCCTTGCCCCGAGCTTCGCCCAGGCGCTGAGTTCCCATCGATCTCGGCCGACCGGAACAAATTGTAGTGTGTGATCACTTGCGGATTCGCGGTCTGCTCGATGCTCACCACATTGTCGAGAGGAATCATCTTTCCGGTATCCGACCGCAAATAATACTGCCGGATATCTTTGGCCTGCGCCCGAAACACTTGGTCCGCCTGCACGTACACTCGGTACGAGCGATTATTGAAATCGAAGTCGTTCACATACACCGAGCCCATGTAGACCTGCAGTGCATCGGTAATCTGGCTGAACGGGACTTGCAAGCTTTTCGCCTTCTCGCGGTCGATGCGCACCAAATATTGCGGGTCGTTTGCCGTAAAGCTGGTGAACAGTCCGGTCAGATCCTTTCCCGCATTCCCCTGCGCCACCAAGGTATTCGCAGCATTCGCAATTGTCTGCAACGAATTCCGCCCCAAATCCTCCAACTCAAACTGAAATCCTCCGAATTGTCCGAGCCCTTGCACCGCCGGCGGATTGAACGGAACCACCAGCGCGCCGGGTATGCCAAATAACGGCCCGCGCAATCGCTGAATAATGGCCGCGGCGCTATGCTGCTCGCCTTTGCGCTGGTCGAAAGGCTGCAGGTTCGCATAAATGATGGCGCGATTCGGAGCATTCCCCGCCTGGCTGAACCCCGCAACGGTAAACGCCGCGCTGATCTCCGGAACGTGCGAGAGCACTTGCTCGGTCTTAGCGCAAATGTCGCGCGTGTAGGTCAGGGAGGCACCCTGCGGTGCCTGGATGATGAACATGATGAAGCCCTGGTCGTCTTCCGGAATAAACGCCCGCGGAACGAGTTGGTACACCCAATACGTCGCGCCCAGCACGCACGCAAACAACAGCAGCGCCGCGAACCGCCATCCAATCGCACGCCGCACGGTAGCTCGATACGCGTTCGTTACCGCCTCGACCGCGCGATTAAACCCCCGAAAAAAACGTCCTTGTGCCCGCTCCCGGTGATGACCCAGAAAGATCGCCGACAACGCCGGCGTCAGCGTCAAGGCATTGAAAGCAGAAATCGACACAGAAAACGCAATGGTCAGCGCGAATTGCCGGAACAAGATTCCCGTCGTCCCCGGAAACAAGGCCACCGGAACGAATACCGCCACCAGCACCAGCGACGTGGCGATCACCGCCCCGGCCACTTCCTTCATCGCCACCGAGGCGGCATTGTGCGGCTCGGTAATCCCCTCGGTGATATGCCGCTCCACGTTCTCGATGACCACGATCGCGTCATCCACCACCAGTCCGGTCGCCAGCGTGATACCGAACAGCGTCAACGTATTGATCGAGAAACCAAACAGCTTCACGAAAATAAAGGTTCCGACCAGCGACACGGGAATCGTAATCGCGGGAATAAACGTGCTTCGCCAATCCTGCAAAAACAAGTAAATCACGATGATCACCAGGCAGACCGCCTGAATCAAAGTGATCAGCACATCTTTAATCGACTCCCCGACCACGGTGGTGGAATCAAATGCCACCGCATACTTCATCCCAGGCGGAAAATTCTTCGACAGCAGCGCCAGTTCCGCTTTCGCCGCCTTGTCCACGTCCAGCGCATTCGCGCCCGGCAGCTGCGTGACCGCCAGCCCCACCGCGTCATGCCCGTCGAATCGCAGCAGTGAATCGTAACTTTCCGCCCCCAGCTCCGCGCGCCCCACATCCTTCAGTCGCACCAGCGTTCCGTCCGTCCCGGACTTCAAAACGATGTTGTCGAACTCCGAGGGCTCCGTGAGCCGCCCGATCGCACGCACGCTGATCTCGTATGCCTGGCCATCCCGCGAAGGTGGCTGCCCCACCTCCCCCGCGGCCACTTGCACGTTCTGTTCGGTCAGCGCGCTGAGCACCGTCGTTGCCGTCAGCCCGCGTTCGCCCATCCGCGCCGGATCGAGCCACAGCCGCATCGCATACTTGCGTTCGCCAAATATAATGGCGTCCCCGACGCCGGGCACTCGCTTGATGGCGTCCTTTACGTAGATGTCGAGATAATTGCTCAGGAACAGGCTGTCGTATTGCCCATTCTCGGTATACACGCCTGCGCCGAAAACGAATCCGCCCAACTGCTTGGTAATGATCACCCCGGTATTCTTCACCGTATCCGGCAGCCGGCCGAGCGCCTGGTTCACGCGGTTTTGCACGTCCACCGAGGCCAGGTCCACGTCGCGCGAGACATCAAATGTCACGGTGATCTGGCTGGTACCATCATTGCCGCTGCTCGACGTGATGTACTTCATCCCCTGCACGCCGTTGATGGCTTGTTCGAGCGGAATGGTCACCGCCGATTCCACGGTCTGCGCGTTCGCCCCGATGTACGCACTCGACACCACCACTTGCGGCGGAGCCAAATTAGGAAATTGCGCAACCGGAAGGGTAGGAATAGAAATCGCGCCGCCCAGAATAATCAGCAGTGCGCAAACCGTGGCAAACACCGGCCGTCGTATAAAAAAATCAACAAACAAGTCTCAACCCGCCTTCTGGACGCTCCCGCAGGCGCCTCGCTTGCGCCAGGCCGCCCATACAAAGCCAACCAGCAAATCCCGAGAAAAAACCGCGAACCGCCAGACTCCGACCCCGGGGTCGCGAATCAGGAACTACGAGCTATCGCCCCGCCCCACCCTTGGCGTCATCCAAACGGACAACCTGCTCCATCACCGGCGCCCCATCGCGCAAAAACTGCAACCCCGAAACAATGATGTGATCGCCAGGCTGAATCCCATCCAAAACCGCATAGTCATTTCCAACGGTTTCCCCAATCTTCAGCAATTTCTGCCGCGCCACCAGACCCTGGCCGTCCTTCATCGCCAGAAATGCAAAGAATTCCCCGTTGATCCGTGTTACCGAAAGAATCGGAATGACGGTCCCCTCGTGCGAGCCCCAAACCACCTGCGCCCGCACCTGCTGCGCAATCCGCAGATTACGTGACGCATTCTCAACGGTAGCCTTTGCCAAAACCGTCTGGGTCTCGGTATCCACCTGTGGCGAAATAAAGGTAATCCGCGAATTCGCCAGATCGCGCCCGGCCGCATCGATCAAATGCACCGGCACACCCAGCTTCAGATCGCGCGCCCGATCCGCCGGAACGTAAATGTAGGCTTCCACCGCTCCAGGCTCATCCACGGTAGTCAGCAACGTCGTCACCGCCACGCGATCCCCGACGCGCACGGGCACGTCTCCTACAATCCCATCCATCGGCGCTGCCACGGTGTAATAGCGCAACTCCACCTGCTGGGTCGTAACCTGCTGCTCCAGCGACTTCAGCTGCGCCTCGGCCGCGTCGAAATTCGTTTGCGCATTGTCCAGCTCTTGCCTGGCCACGACACCCGCTTCGAACAGTCTCTTCTCGCGATCCAACTGCACTTTCGCGTAGCGCAGGTTGGCCTCCTGCGCCACCCGGCTAGCCTCCTGGCTGCTCAGCGTGGCCTGCTGCTTCAACGGATCGATCTGCAAAAGCGGCGTGCCCACCTTCACGCGGTCGCCCGATTGCACAAATATCTTGGTGATTTGCCCCTCAACTTGGGGATTGATCGTCGCCGAATGCCGCGATTTCAAGATCGAAAGGTATTCGGTCGTTTCCGTTATCTTCTGCGATTTCGCCACTTGCACCTGAACCGGCATCGCCTGCATCGCGCCGGTCGCCGCAGGGTCTCCCGCCGAAGTCTTCCCGCACCCCGCCGCAAAGGCAGCGAGAACGACCAGCCCCGCCGCCCATGCCGCTGCCTTAAAATGACGACAGATCGAATCCATATGACCGAAGGAATTCCACCCTGGAGCAAACATTCCGAGCACATCTCCCGTAGAGCCGAGGCCGCCGGCGCTATCTTCAAATGCTACGCCAACTTAGCTTTGCTTACTAGGCACACATCCGTGACTGAATTAGACGCCAGGAAGGGAATTCCGTTACTTCTCGTAACGAAGGCTCAACGTCCAAGTCTGCAGGGGCGGGCCTAGGTCCGCCCGGGCGATCGCGCCGCCTCCAGACACCCCTAATACATATCCCGCGGATCGATCGGTTTTCCCGAAAGCCCCAACTGCAAGACCTCCATCTGCGCGGGCCGGTCAAAAACTTTCCCTGGAAACAGCCTCTTCGTAATCACGCGCACACCGCCAAAGGCAAGCCCCAGAACAAAAGCCATCCCCATCAGCACCATGGTCGCAATAATGATCTTCACCAGGGTACTGGTTATCGGCGGATCGGTGGCCGTAGTGCTTGGCTCGTTCCAGGTAACCTCCGTCTCGTAATTGATGGTCGCCCGCAATTTCTCCGCATACTCCGCCGAGGTAGTCGCCAGCACAATCGACAGCAGCGACCCCTTCCGCTCAATACTGCTTGTGCTCAGCTTGGCTTCGTGCAATGCCCGCTGCAAATGCCGCAAATGCAATTCCGCCAGCTGCGGCGTTGGATACTCGATCAGCACGAGCAGCGCCCTGTTCTTTGCCGCTTCATACCGGGCAAACATCGCCTCCGCCCCAGAGTCGAATCCCGCCACATCTGCCAACGCCGCGGCGTATGCCTGCTCGAGGTCTGTTGTCGCCTTGCGAAACCCCACAGGGCCCAGCGCATATCGTTCCGTCCGTAGCGATCGCTCCTTGTCCGGCAGATAAGTGGCCACCGGGGGGGAAGGAATATGGTCGGAGAGGGACTGTTCCCAGACCTCAAACGGCTTCAATTCGTCGGCGGAAAAAGGAGCGGGTGCGTAAACCTGGAGGACCAGGTTGCTCTTTTGACTGATGGCGTGGTTCCTGTCCAGCAATTCCGGTGCGCCGAGCAGAAACGTATACGCTTCATAGGCCCCGCTCGAGTCACGGAACGTGTACAGAGTCATCGAAAGACTGCGATCTCCGTTGCGGTAGGTGTGAGAACTCGTACGAACCAATCCCGATTCCTGAAGCACGTCGCTGGCGCTGGCAGGTGTCGGGTCCTCGGACGCCGCCGCCGAAGCCGTCCAGTTTCCCATCGTGGCAGGCCACGGCACATCGGCCGCGCGCAGCGAAGGTGCGAGCAAAAGGAGGGCGGAAATGAAGATAAACTTGCGCATAAGACCAATACTGTTCGACACCAACAGGTTAACGCTGGTTCCGGGTTTGATCAACTGAGGCGACTGCGGCGGAGCGCCCGGCGGGCGTAAGGGGCAGCTTGGGCAGGTTGCCGGTCATGCTGTTCAAGCTCTGCAAGTAGCTCGCGACGCCCTGGTACAGCCCCTCCGCGACACGCTGGCGGTGGTCCGGCTTCTTCAAAAGCTGTTCGTCGACAGGATTGCTGAGGAACGAGATCTCCGTCAGGATCGAGGGCATATCCGCGCCAATCAGCACCACAAAAGGCGCCTTGCGCACCCCGCGGTCTTTCACCGGCTTGTACTGCTTCTGAATGCGCTTGGCCAGCGAGTCCTGAATGTCGGCCGCGAACTCTCGCGACTCGTCGATCTTTTCGCTTCGCGCAATCTTCTTCACAAGGTCTTCCAAGTCGTGCACGCTCTCTTGCGCGGTCGCGTTCTCGCGCAAAGCCACTTCCATTGCGTCCGGCGATCCCTTCAAATTCAAATAATACGTCTCGATCCCGCGGGCCTGATGATCGTGGGACGAATTCGCGTGAATGGAGATAAACAGATCGGCTTTGGCCTCATTGGCAATATGCGTCCGCTCTTCGAGCGGAATAAACGTATCGTCCGATCGCGTGTACACCACGTCTGCCCCTGGCAATCGTTGCTGAATGATTTTTCCCAGCCGCAGCGCCACATCCAGACAAAGGTCCTTCTCCATTAGGCCCGTGGGCCCGATCGTCCCGGTATCGTGCCCGCCATGCCCGGCGTCGATCACAATCCGACCAATCTTCAATCCCAATGCACGCGTAAGCGTCGCCTGCCCATCCCGCGTAGGTGTCGGAACCGAAGTCGGCTGAACTAAGTCCGGTCTGCCGGCCGCAGCAGGGTTGGTTGAAGCATTCTTCAACGATTTCGAACGCGACCCGCTACCTGCCGTCGAGCCAGCGCGTACCAGAGAGGGAGGCAAGGTTGCAGCCGGAGCGGGTTTCGCGTCGGTGACGACGGTAGGCTGCGCCGCCGATCGCTGGCTAGGCTCAACGGTGGCATCGGGAACCACGCTGGCAACGTCAAAGACGGCGTTATCCGATTTCTGCTGGGATTCCGGCTGCGAAGGCCGCTTGGCTTTTGCCGTGCGCGTCAACTCCGCATTCGGAAACAAATCGATAATCAGTTCGGGCGGGTTGTCCTGCAGCGTCGCGGTGTAATCCTTCACGCCATTCACGTCCAGCACGACACGCACGATCCCGGAATGATTCTGCGCCGCCCGCACGGCGGTCAACAGCTCACCCTCGACGCGAATGTTGGCCTTGGCCACTTCCGCTGTAAGGCGCGCATCGTGAATGTCGAAAAAAATTCGATCGGGGTTACGAATGCGCGCCGATGAATACTGCACGGTATCTTCGAGGTCGATCATCACCCGCGTCGAGTCCGCAAAAGCTTTCGTGCTGATCCGACGAACGCGAGGCACGCTGCCACCCGGCGATGCCGGAGGCAGGGGAGTTTCGTCCCTCTCATCCCGGGGCAGTTCCGGCGGCTCGTCCGTTTTCGCCGCCGCCGATATCGTGGATCCCGACGTGGACAATCCCGGCGTCCGGTTCGACGGCGGTTCGGCCGGAGCTTTCTTCGCGTCGGCGGGTGCCTGTGCGTTCAGCACCAGCGCCACTTCGGCGCGCGCTTCCTGCGCTTCGCGCCGGCGCGGCGACCGCGGGTATTTCCTCAGAAATTCGTCGTACGTCTTCGACGCCAGCTTCGGATCGCCAAGCTGATCCTTCTCGAGCTCCGCCATGTTGAACATGGCATCCTGAGCGTACTTGCTGGCGGGATATTCATGAATCAGAAAACGGTAGGAATCTGCCGCCTCCTGGTAATAGCTGCGGCCGAACCGGTCGCCCATCTCCACGCAAAGTTCCGCAATCGCCACCAGCGATGCAGCCACTTCCGGGGCATGCGGCGTAATCAAATACACGCGTCGATAGGTCGACACAACTTGCTTGTACTCCGCCAGCGTCCGCTTGCTCGCGGGCTTGTCGTTCAACCCCGCCCGCTGGTCTTCGGCCCGCGCAAACTGCGCCGATGCCGCCTGGCGTTTGGCATTGGTATTGGCGGTCCCAGCCGCTTCGGCTGCTGAACAGGGAAGAGCACGCGGGAAAAGCAAACCCGGGGAGAGCAGAACGGCCGAGAGAAAAATTGTCGGAAAAGAAGTCTTCGGGGAAGGCCTTGGGCTGATTTGTGACCGCTTTGGTTTTGGCGGAGTTTGCTCAACAGGACATACCCTTTGAAGGCCAGGAGAAGCAAGAGTGTTAGGAAACGGTGCCGGTTGGAGTGCGGATTCGCGCGCGACAAAACATGGCGAAACGCAGGCGAATCTTCTGTGGGGGAATTTTCGCGGTGCGAGGATGCGCATCTTAAGCCCTTACCTGATGCGGTTCCGACCAAGTCGGAGTCAGTCTATTCGTTGGTAAATATGATGCGGCCGGTCGGATCCAAGTCTTTATGGATCGCACGAGGGTTGATCCACATGTCCGCGAGTCTGCCCGAGCCTGGCCGGAAGTAGGCATTCTGCACTTTTTGCACGTAGTTGCGCGTCTCTCGAAACGCCGGAATACCATGAGCCTTGTCCACAGCACCCTCTCCGGCGTTGTAGGCCGCGAGGGCCAGATCGAGATTGCCATTGTACCGCTCCAGCAAAGTCTTTAGATACCTAACCCCGGCATCGACGTTCTGTTGCGGGCTGTAAAACTCGGTTGCGCCGAACCGCTGCGCGGTGGTCGGCATCAGTTGCATGAGCCCCACGGCGCCCTTGCGGGAAATTGCCGAAGAGTTCCAGTTCGACTCGGTCTCGATCACGGCGCGAACCAGCGCCGGGTCGACGTTATGCCGTTCTGCTGCTTCCCGCACCAAGCGCTCTGCGCCGTCGCGGTCGATGCTCATCGCCGGTCTGCCGCGCCCCGTGAACGAAGCCTGCTCCGGCATGTAAATCGCCGCTCGCGATCGCGCCGGCGCCACCTTGATCTGCAACGGCGGCTCGGCGTTGACAAAATACTGCCGTCCGCTGTTGTCCACGATCTTGACGATCTGGGCGCTGGCGGGTATTCCACAGGAGGACAGCATACCCAAACAAACACCCAATTGGGCGGCCAAACGGGCACCTCTGTGGACCTTGGTCCGAAGGAGTGCGCGTATCGTCATCCTGGGCCGGGGAAGGCTCACAAATCCTCTCTCGAATGCACGCGGAATGGTACGGTTTTCGTCCGTGGGGAGTCGATAGTACGAATGGGTGTCCACCGACGGACACGTTTCTGGCAACGTGGATCATAGCAACGCGTCCACCATCGAGGGAACGGCCATAAGGGCAGTTTTTAGCGCGGTTGTGTCCTTTCCGCCAGCCTCGGCCAGTTCGGGGCGGCCGCCGCCCGAACCTCCCACCTGCTTCGCCAGGGCCTGTATCAGCTTGCCGGCATGGACTTTGGCGGTGAGATCTTTGGTTACTCCCGCGATCAGGGCGACTTTGCCGTTTTCGGGCATGCCCAGAGCGACCACGCCGGAACCCAGTTTCTGCCTCAGGCCATCCACAAGCTGCCGTAGTCCCTCGCGATCAACATTCTGCACCTGTTCGGCAATGACCTTCACACCCTTGACGATCTGGGCTTTTCCGACCAGCTCATCCAGCTGGCCGAGCGCCCCTTTGCGCTTCTGGGCTTCCAGATCTTTCTCGAGAGCCTTTACGGTTTGGGAGAGTTTTTCCACAGCGGCTAGAACGTCGTCTTCACCGACATTCAGCTTGCTTGCGACCTGCGACAGAACTTCGGCCTGTTGCTGGTAGTGCTGGAGGGCGCCCATGCCGGTGACCGCCTCGATGCGCCGTACCCCCGCCGCCACCGACTGCTCGCCCACGATCTTCAGCACCCCAATATCGCCGACGCGGTGCACGTGCGTGCCGCCGCAAAGCTCCTTTGAGTAAAACCCGCGGGGAGCGCGTTCATCGGGAATGGTGACGACGCGAACATTGCTCTCTGGATATTTGTCGCCGAAGAAGGCCAGCGCCCCGGAAGCCAGCGCATTGTCGAGCGAAGTAACCTCGGTCTCGATCTCGGTGTTGAGGCGAATCTCGTCGTTCACCTGCTGCTCGATGTCGCGCAACTCTTCGGCGTCCACGTGCGCGAAGTGCGAGAAGTCGAAGCGCAAGCGATCGGGTGCATTCAGCGAGCCAGCCTGTTTCACGTGCGTACCCAGAATATTGCGCAGCGCCGCATGCACAAGGTGCGTACCGGAGTGATTGCGCATAATCCGCGCGCGCCGCTGGGCGTCGGCCGCAACGGAGATGCGGTCTCCGACGCGCAGTGTCTCTTTGGCCGTAACCTTGTGCGCGACCAATCCCGCCACGGGATAATACGCACCGCTGACCTCGGCAAGCGGTTGCTGGCCTGAGGCGTCGTAGAATGCGCCGGTGTCGGCCATCTGTCCGCCCGACTCGGCGTAGATGACCGTGCGGTCCAGAACAACCTCGCCGGATTCGCCAGCCTTCAATTCGTTGACGGGCCCGCTTTTGCCAACGATCGCTTCGATGCGAACGCCTTTCGCCGAAGTGGCGTGATAAAAATCCTTCTCCGTCTTGGCGTTCTCCGCGATCTTGGCGAACGCCGGACTGGCCCCTTCCTTATGAGTGCCCTTCCACGACGCGCGAGCCCGCGTTTTCTGCTCCTGCATCGCGTGCTCAAAGCCTTCTTCGTCGAATTGCAAACCTCGATCGCGTACCGCGTCCCGAATGAAGTCCGCCGGGAGGCCGTAGGTGTCGTAAAGGCGAAACGCCTTGTCGCCGGCGTAAACGCCATTGCGGTCCACTCCGCCGCCGGGTTGACCGGGTTTCCCAAGATCTGCTTCCAGTCGTGGCAGACCCGCTTCGATCGCGCGAGTGAAGCGATTCTCTTCGCTGCGAATCGTTTCGACCACACGGCTCGAGTGTTCAAGCAGATCCGGATAGGCTTTGCCCATCAAATCGACCACGGAGCGGGACATTTCAAACAGGAAGGGCTTGGTTGCGCCGAGAACGCGGCCATGATAAATCCCTCGCCGCATGATTTTGCGAAGAACGTATCCCCGGCCCTCGTTCGATGGCACCACCCCGTCGCTGATGAGAAATGTTGTGGCGCGGGCGTGATCGGCGATCACGCGCAGGGAAGCGGCTCCGCCGCGGCCCTCTTCCAACGCTTCCTCCTTGCTTTCGTCCACGCCGCAGAGTTGGGCGGCGCGCTTCAGGAGCGGCACAAACAGATCGGTGTCGTAGTTGGAAACGACACCCTGGAGGACGGCGGCTGAGCGCTCGAGCCCCAAGCCGGTGTCGACACAGGGTTTTGGCAACGGACTGAGCGTGCCGGTGGCGTCCCGGTTGAACTGCATGAAGACGAGGTTCCAGATTTCGACGTAGCGGCCGCAGTCGCAGGGAAACTTGCAATTGGCGTGGCCTTGTTCAGATGCGGCCGGGCCCATGTCGTAAAAGATTTCACTGCAAGGGCCGCAGGGGCCGGTGTCACCCATGGCCCAGAAATTGTCTTTGAGGCCGGGGATGGGAACGACGCGATCCGCGGCGACGTTTTGTCCCAGCCAGAACTCGCGCGCTTGTTCGTCAACTCCTAGGGCGTTACCCGGGGCGACCTCAGCGCCGCCAAAAACCGTCGTGTAGAGTTTCGTCTTGTCGATGCCGTACCACTGCGGCGAGGTGATCAGTTCCCAGGCGTAGGCGACGGCGTCCTTTTTGAAATAGTCGCCGAAAGAGAAGTTGCCCATCATCTCGAAGAAGGTGTGGTGGCGCTTGGTGAAGCCGACGTTTTCAAGGTCGTTGTGTTTGCCGCCGGCGCGAACGCATTTTTGGGCGGTGGTGGCGCGGGTGTAGTCGCGCTTTTCGAGGCCGAGGAAGACGTCCTTGAACTGGTTCATGCCGGCGTTGGTGAAGAGTAGAGTGGGGTCGCCGTGGGGAACCAGGGAACTACTGCGGACGCGCCGGTGGCCTTTGCTTTCAAAAAAGCGGAGAAAGGTCTCGCGGATGTCATTGCCGCTCCAGGAGCGCGTTGTGGGGTCGCCGGTCACGTCAGCCTCGGATGTGGGGATGGTTGCAATTTCGGATTATGGCAGAGTTGCGGCTGTGAGGCACGAAGGCGAGAAAAATTGAAGCATGGATGGACGCGTCGGTCCACGGACACTTCGTTCGAGCCGGGGAGACCCACGATAGGGGCAGGAAAGGACAGATCCACGCTTGAGAGGCACGATGAGCATCCGGATTCGCGGTATAGGATCGGGACAAGACGCGGGCCGCAAGGAGCGAGTCCCTCCCTAACCGGCGGGCGCTCGCCGAACAAGAGAACAAGGCGGCCATCGGGAACGAGGGAGCGGGAACTCCCGCATGGGGAGGGAGGAATCCCCGTCTAGAGGCCCGGGACCCAGGTGGCGGCCGGTCTGCTCCCAATGACTTTTTACGCACATGCAAGGCTCCACCTGGCTTCGCTTGCAACCAATTGTGGCTCTCGAAACGTCCTACAGCACGGTTACCCCGGAATGCTCAAAAACCGAGTACGTGTCTCCTATAAGGTCTCACCAGGCCTTCTTTCCCTAGCAAAGAGCGTCGCGGCTGCCGTGCCATTCTTCCTGCTGCTGGGCTCCCCGCTGGAGGCCCAATCGCCCCTCCCGATCCTCGCGCAGAGAATGCCGGCGGCTTACTTTCTCCCTCCGGACCAATCTGCGAATTCCCAGGCGTCGGCCTCCCAAGCCCCGCCCGCAGCCACGTCTGATCCTCAAGCGCCCAGTCCATCAACAATTGACACCGCGCCACCCGACTCTTCGGGCGGCCAGCAAACCAAGCGCATCCTCGGCATTGTTCCCAACTTTCAGGCCGTCAGCGCCAACACCAACCTGCCACCGCTTGCTCTCAAGCAAAAGTTCTGGCTGGCCACGCAGGGCACGTTCGACTATTCCTCGTTCATTTCCGTAGCCATGCAAGCGGCGATCGAACAGGCGACGAATACGTATCCAGAATTCCACCAAGGAGCCGCCGGCTATGGCCGCTATTACTGGCACACCTTCGCGGACGCCGGAATCGAAAATTACATGACCGGAGCGATTTTCCCCTCCATCACGCACGAGGATCCCCGCTACTACACCCTCTATCGCGGAAGCTTCTTCCGCCGCACCGGCTACGCCATCAGCCGTCTGTGGATCACCAAAAATGACAAAGGTGCTGCAAAGTTCAACATCTCGGAACTTGTGGGCAGCGGCGTGGCTACCGAGATTTCCAGCCGCTATTATCCGCGCGGGGAACGCCATGGCGCGAGCGAGACGCTGGAGCGGTGGGCGAGCCAGTTGCTAAATGATGGCGTAGGGAACGTATTCGAAGAATTTTGGCCGGACATCCACCAAAAATTACTTCGGTGGCGGTAGAAGCTTGCTCGGCGGTCATCAGGCGGCCCGCGGCTGCCCGTCGGAACTCCGGCTATGGCGGAGCGGCCTGACGCGCCGCGTACTATTTCTGGACAGCCCTACCCTATAAACATGAACCCCAGTCATCCGATTAGCCCACTGATCGTATCGCTGGGTGTCCGCGTGCCGATAAATTGCCTCGCCTTTGTTTCCGAATCTCGACCGATTCCCCGAGCTGTGGAGTTCCAGCGCTTCCTGCGGGATATTCTTGAGGCCACAACGGCGACCAGCAACCGTTGACCTTACGTTTCTGCGAAGAGCTGACGAATCCACCCCGAAGCAGCTTTTGGTTCGTGTGCCGGCCGCCCCTGTTCGTCCGGTCGTTAGCTTTCGATGTCGACGGGATCGGGGGGTTCGTCTTGGGTGATAAATTTCAGTTCGCGGCGGATGGTGTCGGAGGGGAAACCGGCGCGGAGGAGAGTGTTGTAGAGGGAAGCAATTTTCTTTTGGTCGATAGGGCCGCGGAAGAGTTTCAGCTTGCGCTGGATGCGCAGGCGGACGGCGGTGGATTCGACGGCTTCATTGGCGGACTCGGCGATGGCCACTTCGATGTGGCGGTCGGGTATGCCGCGTGCGCGGAGGTCGCGGGCGATGCGGAATTTACCCTGTCGGCGGACTTCGGTGCGCTGGCGGGCGAATTGTATGGCGTAACGGGAGTCGTCGATCAGGCCGTTTTCTTTGAGACGGGCTAGGACGACCTGGGCCAGGAGTTCGCTGGAGGCCCGGCGGGCCAGGAGGTTTTTCATCTCCTGGACGGAGTGAGGGCGACGGGTCAGGGCGCGAAGAGCGACTTGGTAGAGTTCGGATTCGGCGTCGAGCTTTTTGCACTTCGAGAACACTATGGAAGCATAGAAGCAATGAAGTAACGAAGTAAAGATAGGAAAACGGCGACCAGGAACGCAACAGGGATAAACCAGGGCTAGTTCACCGGGGGGTGCCAGTTCCCGTGCCGGTAGTTCTGCCAATCGCGGAAAATCATGTCGGCCGCCGGCGGAGCTTTGCACCTTTCAAAAGCGAGAGTGAAGTTGGCTAGATAGCGCGCTCGCTGCCACAGGGTTCACAGAGGTTTGCGCCTTGCGCGATGGATGTTTGCTCTTCATTTTGAGCTTCACGGAAGGTTTTGTAAGAAGGGCTGATTGCTATTTGCGGACGAAGCGTTCGAAGTCGGCCATCTGGCGTTCCATTTCTTCGCGGGCGGAATCGGACGCGGAGCGGACGCCTTGGATGCGCAAGCGGAATTCGTCCGGGTTGGAGGAGCGCGAGAGGGCTTCCTCGAGGGTGATCAATTGCTTGGTGTACAGATCGAACAGCGATTGATCGAAGGTCTGCATGCCGTATTGGCTGCCGCCGGCGGCGATGGCGTCTCGGATCAGGCGGGTCTTGTCGGGGTTAATGATGCAATCGCGGATGTACGCGGTGGCGATCATGACCTCGACGGCGGGCACGCGACCCTGGTCGTCGGCGCGGCGGACCAAGCGCTGGGAGATAACCGCTTTCAGCGTGGCCGCCATCTGGAGGCGAATTTGTTTCTGCTCGGGCGGTGGAAAGACGGCGATGATGCGCTGGATGGTTTCCGTCGCGTCGAGAGTGTGCAATGTCGAGAAAACCAGGTGGCCGGTTTCAGCCGCCAGCAGGGCAGTGGAAATCGTTTCGAGGTCGCGCATTTCGCCGACCAGGATCACGTCGGGATCTTGACGCAAGGCGGCGCGCAGCGCGGTGGAGAAGTTCGCGGTGTCCACTTCAACTTCGCGCTGGTTGATGAAACTCTTTTTGTCGCGGTGCAGGAATTCGATGGGGTCTTCGATGGTGATCAGATGGTCGGAGCGGCTGGCGTTGACGCGGTCGATCATGGCGGCGAGCGTGGTGGATTTACCAGAACCGGTGGTGCCGGTGACGAGCACGAGCCCGCGCTGCTCTTCGCAAATTCGATTGATGACCGCGGGAAGATTCAGTTCTTCGGTGGTGCGAATTTTTGTAGGAATCACGCGAAGGACCATGCCGACGTTGCCGCGCTGCTGGAAAACGTTGACGCGGAAACGGCCCAGGCCGGCTACCCCGTACGCCATGTCCAGCTCGGCGGTCTCCTTGAACTTTTGCTTTTGGCGGTTGGTCATCATGCTGAACGCCATGGAGAGCATTTCTTCCGGGGTGATGCGGGGGACGTCGGTGAGCGGAGTCAGCAGGCCGTCTACGCGGAGGTAGGGGTGGTTGCCGACTTTCAGGTGCAAGTCGGACGCCTTGTTTTCTACCGCGCGGCGTAGGAGATCGTCAATGTTCAATGCCATGAATGTAGGCTCCGCGATGACGGCGCAATACAGCGAAGGTAGCATCCGAGGGATGGGCGGGCAACAAGTGCAGAGCGATACGTCGCGCGGTAGTTAACTGCGCGCGTGAGCAGTGGAGGGGAGAAAACGGCAGGATTTGCGGCGGAGCCACAGAGACACGGAGAAGGAAAAACAGAAGGGTGAGGAGGGGCCGAGAAAGGGCTAGTGCTTTTTCAGATAGAGAGATTCATAGAGCAGGCCGGCGAGGAAGCCGCCTGCCAGCGGGCCGACCCAGAAGACGCCCCAGTTTGCCCAGTGAGAGGAGGCGAGAGCGGGCCCGAGGGCGCGGGCGGGATTGAGGGCGCCGCCGGTGAACGGGTAGGCGACCATGACCCCGAGGGCGAATGTTAGGCCAATGGCGAAGCCTGCGACCGAGCGCGCGGTGGCTTGGTTTTCGTCAACCGAGGTGGCGAAGATGACCAGGACGAGGAAGAAGGTGCCGATGGCTTCAAGAATCATGGCGGAGAGGCGAGGGAGGTCGCGAATCAGTTCCGGGGTGCCGAGCGCGACAGCGCGCCAGGTGTCTTCGGGGATGATGGTTTTCAGGAGAAAGGCGGCGGCGATGGCGCCGGCGATTTGAGCGGTCCAATAGAGGACTACGTCGAGCGTGCTCACACGCTTGGTGACCCAGAAGCCGATGGTCACGGCGGGATTGAAGTGGCCGCCTGAGACTTGTGCAAACGCGCAGAACATCACCGCGATGGCGAGACCCTGAGCGGCGGCTATGCCCAGGAGGCCCAGGCCGCCGGCTCCGTGGAGGAATTGATCGGCGCAGATGGCGCCTGCACCGAAAAAGACCAGCACGAAAGTGCCGAGAAATTCAGCAGTGAGCTTCTGCGGGATGTTGTACATCCAGAATCCTCCCAGCCGGGAAGAGTGATGTGCCCCGGGGACGCGAGGGATTCTAACCGGAACGGAGTTGTCGTGCCATAGGACGAGACCATAGCGGCGCCGCACTCGGTTACGCACAACGCGAAAGCGCGTCCCCGACGCTTCGACCCTCCGGGTGGACAGTCGGCCGCCGCGGCTGCTCTAGCGCGCGGTGGCCACCGGGGCGTTCACGGGGGTGAGCCAGTTGTGGCGGTCGGGTTTGCTGCCGCTGGTGATCGCGAAAAATTCCTCTTGCAGGCGGCGGGTAATGGGACCGGCAACCCCTTTGCCGACCTGGATGTGATCGACCGAACGGATGGGGGTGATCTCGACGGCGGTGCCGACGAAGAAGACTTCGTCGACAATATAGAGCATTTCGCGCGGGACGGTGGATTCCTTGACAGGGATTTTGAGATCCTCAGCCATTTTTGTGACGGAGTCGCGGGTGATGCCGGGGAGGATGCTGGTGGACAACGGGGGAGTGTAGAGCACGCCATCGTGGACCAGGAAAATGTTCATGCCCGAGCCTTCGCTGACGTGGCCTTCGTGATCGAGGGCGACGCCTTCGGCGTAGCCGTTGAACGAGGCTTCCATGCGGATGAGCTGCGAATTCATGTAATTTGCGGCGGCCTTGGACATGGCGGGTAGTGTATTGGGAGCGATGCGCGTCCAGGAACTGACGCCGATGTCGACGCCCTTGGTGAGGGCATCCGCTCCGAGGTAGGCGCCCCAAGTCCAGCAGGCCATGTAGCAATCGATGGGCGAGCTCAGCGGGTTGACGCCGACTTCGCCATAGCCACGCAGGACGATGGGCTTGACGTAACAGGAGTTGAGTTTGTTTTGGCGGACCAGCTCGGTGGCGATATTGCAGAACTGGTCGACCGAAAACGGCAGATCCATTCGATAGATTTTCGCGGAGTTGATCAGGCGCTGCATGTGATCGCGAAGGCGAAAAATGGCAGGACCTTGCTTGGTGTCGTAGCAGCGAATGCCTTCAAAGACCGCGGAACCGTAGCTGACCACGTGGGAAAGGACGTGAAGGGTGGCGTCGTCCCAGTTGATCCAGTTTCCGTTGTGCCAGATTTTTTCCGTTTTGGTGATCGGCATGATGGCTGCTCCCTTTTGTGTGTGGCCGCCATGGCCACCCGAAATTGCAGAATACGGTAGCCGGATGCGAGCGTCAATGCGTCGGGCTCGGCGATGCGGCTTGGAAGAAAACCAATTTGGCGGGGTTGGCCGGATACCCGCAGGGAGGGCGGATCGAGAACCAGATAAGACGGAGACCCGGCAGGGACGCGCCTGCCGCAGGCAAGCTCAAGCGCGCCCTACATTGCCCTGTGCACGGGTTTCGTCGTGCTACTTGTCGTCCGAACCTGGCGGGGCATCAGAGGGCGGGTTGGTCTTGGCGGGGCTGTTGACCGAGTGTAGGGCTGCTTTCGATTGCAGGAGAATCGTTCCACTGCGATTCTCCCAAATTCCTAGCAGCAGGAAGGGAAGAGCAGTGGCGGCGGCCCAGATTTTCGCTTTGCGTTGGATCTTGGATTCGGGTTCCCAACGAAACAGCTGTGCAGCGACAAAGAAAGTGAGGATCGCCCAGCTGAACAGTGACAGAGTTTCTTTCCAGAGATGCCAGACCGGCGCGGACAGGTAGATCGCGTCCTGCAGCCCCCAGACCAGGTACGTGGCAGGAAGAAAGACGCCGAAAGCTTGCGCTGACTTAGGAAGATCCGACAAGGGAACGGTGGCGCCGGAAAGAAAAATCAGAGCAAACCAGATGAGCTGATTGAGCACCTGGGTCTCCTGCATGGTATTGGTGACGCTCGCGATCACCAGGCCCATAGACCCGAAGGAAATCACGCCCACGGTGACGAGTATGAACAGAGAAAACAGATCTCCGAAACCGGACACGTGGAAGATGAATTTGGAAAGGAGCAGCTCAATGCCGATGGTAGGAAGAATAAGAAGGTAATTGGCGACGATGCTGGAGGCGAGCATGTCAGCGGAGGTCACCGGGGTCACGTGAAAACGCCGCAAAATTCCTTGTTCACGAAAGGTCACCAGAGCCACGCTTAATCCCCAGAAAGCACCCATCACGGCCAGAGAAATTACGGGACCTAGAAAAAAGCGTACTGCGGAAGGATCGCCCTTGGCGAAAACGCCGGCGAACAGGAAGAAAAAGCCGAAAGGCATGATCAAGCCGAAGAACAAGAAGGTTTTGTTGCGCAGGGTCAGCCGGATGCGCATGGCCGTGAGGGCAAGAAAGTGCTTCAATCGCGGAGTCTCCTTCCGGTCAGCTCGATGAAGACATCCTCAAGAGACGGCGTGGCGATTTCCAGGCTGACCAGCTCATTGCCCTGGGCTTCGAGGTATTTAACCAGGGCGACGATGGCTTGCGGTGGCCGCTGGCAATGGAGGGCGTAACCGCCGTTGAGATTGCGGCAATCGGAGACGCCATCGAGCTTGGTCAGGACGGCTTCGGATTCGGGGCGGGCGAGACGTACTTCGATACGCGTCTTGTCGGCGGAGCTTGCTTTGAGTTCGCGGGGCGTGCCGAGCGCGATGACTTTGCCGTGGTCGACAATGGCGACGCGATCGCAGAGATGCTCGGCTTCTTCGATGTAGTGCGTGGTCATCACGATGGTTTTTTTTTCCTCCCGCAGCTCGTTGATGATGTCGTAGATTTCGCGGCGAACCTGCGGGTCGAGGCCCGCGGTGGGCTCGTCGAAGAACAAAACGCGAGGATTGTTAACCAACGCCATGGCCAAGACGAGCCGCTGCTTCTGGCCTCCGGACAACTTGCTGTAGAAGGTGTCGCGCTTTTCGGTCAGGCCGAAACGTTTGAGGAGTTCTTCGGGATCGCGACGCCGGGTGTAAAAACCGGCGAACAGTTTGAGAGCTTCAAAAACCTTCAACTTGTCAGGCAGGGAAGTGGATTGCAGCGCAGCGCCGATTTCGTTTTTGAGCTGTCCGGAATCACGCTGCGGATCCAAGCCGCAGACCGAGACGCGGCCGCTGTCGAGCGTACGCAGGCCTTCGAGAATTTCTACCGTCGTGGTTTTGCCGGCGCCGTTCGGCCCTAGCAGGCCGAAGACCTCGCCTTCTTCCACGGTGAAACTCACGCCGCGAACGGCTTCGACTTGGCCGTAGCGCTTGACGAGATTTTCTACCTGGATGACGGATTGAGCCATGAGTTTGCGTTGCGGTTGAGTGTGCCGCTTTTCGATCCAGTTTTTTGGTGAACGTATAGCATACAGCAGATAGCGGAATTCATCTTGTGACAGCGATGTCTTTGGCCCTTTGGATGTCGGCCCCTTGTTCGTCCAGGCCACCCCTTTTGACCCTTTGAGGCCCAGCGTAAAACGGGGCGGCTACAAGATTCGGCGCCGACTTAGTCGAGGGTAGGTTTGCGAGATGCTTTTTCTTTCGCAGACCTTTTGGCCTTGCGGGGAAGAGCCCAGAGATGGCGCTTTAGGTTCACGCGGGATTCCATGACCTCGACGCCTTCGCTTTCGAGAAGCTTCTTTTGAAGCGAGGCGTATGGTTCGCGAATAAGGAGTTTGCCGCCTTCGCCGAGAACGCGATGCCAAGGAATGCCTTTTCCGGACGGCGTGGCGGCCATGGCTCGGCCCGCGCTGCGCGCGCCGCCTGGTAGGCGCAGAATTCTAGCGACGGCCCCATAGGTTAAAACCCGCCCGCGCGGAATTTGTTTCACCAAACGATAGACATGATCCCAAGATGACATTGCAAGGTCCTCGAGTTTCAACGGTTGGCGCCGACCCACTCGGGCAGACGCCGCGGGCCATGGTAACGGCACGGGCCAGCAGCAACAAGACAAAACAGGCGCACGCGGGTTTAATGAAAAGCAAGGCGCGAGCCGATGAAAAGCCCTGGAGCAAGACGAGGGAATTACATCCCGCGAGACGAAACGCAATTGACGCGTAGAGATTCGCAGAAGCGGAGTTAGCCGCTGCGGTATCTAACAGAACAGAGAACAAGGTAGGGAAGAATCGATGATGCGCCAGGCAAATGGAACGGAACGAAAAAAGTAATGAAGCGTTGGAACGCGCACGATGTATTTTGTTGTTATAACGCATTCGAAACATTTGTTGCGGTTTCGTGAATTTCTCGTTGAATTCTGTAGTGGAAGCGCGGTACACTACGGACATCGGTCGGACGTGCGAGGCAAAAGTCATGGCGTTTGTGCGACGCAAAGGGAAGAAGTTCTACCTGGTGCACAACGTGCGGCGAGGCGAGAAGGTAAAACAGATTCACCTGGCCCGCCTTGGGGAACGCGCGCAGATCACCGAGCGAGTGGTGCGCGAAGTTTCCAAGAAGCACCCGTTTGTCGAGCTGAACTGGCGAGCCCTGCGGGACCAAGTGAACGGCCGGGAAGTGGATTTAGCCGATGCCAATTCCCCGATCGTACAAAAGCTGGTAGGAGATTTGCGCGATTTGAACTTAGAGTTGGCGGACCTGTTTCCGCCCGTTCTCCGAATTTCTGAATCGTCCGGCGTGGCCGGCGAGTTGCTGCTGCAGTTGCGGCTTCTGCAGTCCACGCTTCAGGTCAAGTTGTCGCAGTTCGACCCTCGACGCGGGCGATTTAGTACTGCGTCCTCGCACACGCGGGACGTTAGGAGGCGCCCATGAAAGACTACATCCTTCCACTGGATCCGGATCAGCGCAGCACGGATACGCTGGAGTTTCAAACCGCGCTGAAAGCCAAGATCGTGGGGCAAGAAGAGGGCGTGCAGGCGCTGGTGGAGTTGTATCAGGTGTTTTGCGCCGGCTTAAACTCGCCCGGGCGACCCGTGGGGAATTTGCTGTTCCTCGGACCGACCGGTTCGGGAAAGACGCGAATCGTGGAAGCGGCCGCTGAAATTTTGTTTGGGGATGCGCGCGCGCTGATCAAGGTGGATTGCGCGGAATTTCAGCACTCGCATGAAATTGCGAAACTGATCGGCTCGCCCCCGGGGTATTTGGGACACCGGGAGACTCACCCGTTGATCACCCAAGAGGAATTGACCAAGAGCCACACGGATAAGCTGAAGCTTTCCTTTTTGCTGTTTGACGAGATCGAGAAAGCCTCCGACGCGCTCTGGCAATTGCTGCTGGGCATGTTGGACAAAGCGACCCTGACTTTGGGCGACAACCGCCGCGTGGACCTGTCGCAGACGGTGATCTTCTTGACGTCGAATCTCGGCAGCGGTGAGATTACCGAGTTGATGAACGGCGGAATGGGATTTATACAGCCGAAGGACAAATCGGCCGTCGGGTTGGATCAGAAGGTCGAGCGGACGGCGGTGGAAGCGGCACGCAGAAAGTTCTCGCCGGAATTCATGAACCGGTTGGACAAGTTGGTGGTGTTTCATCCGTTGCAGCGCCTGCAATTGGAAGAGGTTCTCGACATCGAACTTGGCCAAGTGCAGCGGCGCGTGCTGGAGACCGCGAAAGGGCAATTTCTGTTTCGCGTGACAGCGCCGGGACGTGATTTTCTGTTGCAGGAAGGCACCGACCAACGGTACGGGGCGCGGCACCTGAAAAGGGCGATCGAGCGGCACGTTGTCTATCCGCTGGCGAATTTGCTGGCAACCGAGCAATTGCACCTGGGCGACCTGGTGCGGATCGATTGGGACGGCGAGCACAAGCGGCTTACATTCGTGCGTGAGGGAGAAGGCGCGCTGGTCCAGACCGAACCTGATTCCAACGACACGAAGGCCGCGGCGGCGGAGATCAAGGACGGCCGGAGCGCAAATGCTCCCGCGGAAGCCGTCGCGGAGGCGAAGAAATCTCGGGCTGCGTTGCCGGCGTCGGCACCTGCGGCTGCGCCGCAGGCGCGGAAGAAGCCGGAGCGGTCTAGCTCCTGATCTTCAGTAGATACTCGGATCAGAGAGATGAGCTTGGTTCCTGGCTTGGAACATAGACACCAAGAGAAATCCGTGGCCGCGTGTTGATTTCTTGGACGGGCTTAGCCTGAGTATGATCTAAACGCTGCTCTGTCGAAGAGGACGGCTGCAGGTTCCCACCGAAGCAGATCTTTTTCGAAACGCTTATAATTGGTATCGCCGATGAACACCGGGCTACAAGGCCGCTTGTGCGGGCTCGAATGGGCGCATCCGCTTATTCGAGATTGGTTTGTCGCGCGCTTCGGCACACCTACCGAACCCCAGGAGCAGGGGTGGCCGCCAATTCTGGACGGCAAGGCGACGCTGATCTCTGCGCCTACCGGTTCTGGAAAGACGTTGGCCGCGTTTCTGGTTTGCATCGATGCTCTGGTGCGAAAAGCGCTTCGAGGAGAGCTGCGGGACCGCACTGAAGTTTTGTATGTCTCGCCTTTGAAGGCCCTTGGCAACGACATTCAGAAAAATCTAGAAGTTCCGCTGGGCGAAATCCTGCAGCTTGCAGGAGAGCGCGGCATGTTGATGCCGGAAATCCGCGCGGCCGTGCGGACCGGCGACACTCTGGCGCACGAGCGGCGGGCGATGTTGGTACGACCGCCGCATATTTTGGTGAGTACGCCGGAGTCTTTATACATCCTCCTAACTGCGGCAAAAAGCCGCGAGGTGTTGAAGACCGTCGAGACCGTGATTGTCGATGAGATCCATGCGATTGCTGACGACAAACGCGGTGCGCACCTGGCGTTGTCGCTGGAGCGCTTGGAGCATCTGACCGGAAAGCCCTTGGCGCGCATCGGGTTGTCGGCGACACAGAAGCCGATTGAGGTGGTGGCCAGTTTCTTGACGGGCGGGGGCCCCCCGGCCTCGATCGTGAATATCGGACACCGGCGCGAACTGGATGTGGCGGTGGAAGTGCCGGGCAGCGAGCTTGGGCCCGTAGCGTCGAACGAAATGTGGGGGGAGATCTACGACCGCATCACAGTGCTGGCACACGAGCATCACTCGACGCTGATTTTCGTGAACACGCGGCGCTTGGCTGAGCGCGTGGCGCACCACTTGGGCGAACGCCTGGGAGCCGATAAAGTGGCGGCGCACCACGGGAGCTTGTCGCGCAAATTGCGACTGGCGGCGGAAAAAAGGTTGAAAGAGGGAGAAATTCGGGCGCTGGTGGCGACGGCTTCGCTGGAATTGGGAATTGATATCGGCAGCGTGGATCTGGTGTGCCAGATCGGTTCAACGCGATCCATTTCCGTTGGGCTGCAGCGTATTGGACGCGCCGGACACTGGCGAGGCGCAATTCCGAAGGGCCGGATTTTCGCGACGACGCGCGACGAATTGGTGGAATGCGCTGCGCTGGTGCGGGCGATCCGAAACGGCGAGCTGGATCGGCTGGCGATTCCGGATGCGCCGATGGACATTCTCGCGCAACAGATCGTGGCCATGTGTGCCGCCGAGGATTGGAACGAACAGGACTTGTTTGACACGATTCGCAAGGCGTATCCCTATCGCGAATTGCCGCGCGCGGAGTTCGATAAGATCGTGGAGATGCTGTCCGAAGGCATTGCGGCGCGGCGTGGGCGTTATGGAGCGTACCTGCATCGCGATCGCGTGAATGGGATTTTGCGGCCCCGGCGAGGTGCGCGTCTGGCGGCGATCACTAGCGGCGGCGCGATTCCGGAGAATGCGCTGTACACCGTGATCGCACAGCCGGAAGGCACGGTGGTAGGCACCATCCACGAGGATTTCGCGGTGGAGAGCCTGGCTGGTGATGTTTTTCTGCTGGGAAATACTTCTTGGCGTGTGCGGCGGGTGCAAAACTCCGGCAGCGTGCTGGTGGAGGACGCGCAAGGGGCGGCGCCCAGCGTGCCGTTCTGGCTGGGTGAGGCACCGGCGCGTACGGCGGAATTATCGGAACAAGTCGCGAGCTTGCGGCGGGCGGTGAGCTTGCTCGTCGAAAGCGTGGTGGTGGGTGCGGACCGCGAGAGTTCGCCGGAGGTCGCCGCTGCGGTGGAATGGTTGAAGGCGGAGTGCGGCCTCGACGATCCGGGCGCCGAACAAATCGTGGACTACATTGTGGCTGGGCGCGCGGTGCTGCGGTCGGTGCCTACCCAGCAGACGATTGTAGCGGAACGTTTCTTCGATGAGGGCGGCGGGATGCAGCTGGTCATTCACGCGCCGTTCGGCGGGCGGATCAATAAGGCTTGGGGACTGGCGCTGCGGAAGCGGTTTTGCCGGTCATTCAATTTTGAGCTGCAGGCGGCGGCAACCGATAACGGGTTGAACATTTCCTTGGCAGAGCAGCACAGTTTTCCGCTGGGCGACGTATTTCATTTTTTGCATCCGAACTCGGTGCGCGACGTTTTGGAGCAGGCGGTGCTGGATTCGCCCCTGTTTACCGCGCGTTGGCGCTGGGACGCGGGCCGGGCGCTGGCGCTGCTGCGTTTTCAAGGCGGGAAGAAAGTGGCGCCGCAAATCCAACGCATGCGAGCGGACGATTTGCTGGCGGCGGTTTTCCCGGAAGCCTCCGCCTGCCCGGAAAATATCGTGGGCGAGATCAAAATCCCAAAGCATCCGTTAATCGATGAGGCGATGAAGGACGTCTTGACCGAAGCGCTGGATATAGAAGGCCTCGCGAGGGTGTTGCTGGATATCCGCGAGGGACGGATTCAGTGCCTGGCGGTCGACACGCCGGTTCCGTCGCAGTTTTCGCACGAAATACTGAATGCGAACCCATACGCGTATCTGGATGACGCGCCGCTCGAAGAGCGGCGGGCGCGCGCGGTGGAGATGCGGCGAGTGCTGCCCGAAGCGGTGTTGTCGGAAGTCGGCAGGCTGGACCCGGCGGCGATTGCGGAAGTTTGCGCGGATGCCTGGCCGGACGTTCGGGACGCGGAAGAGTTGCACGACGCGCTGTTAAGTTTGATCGCGCTGCCGACCCATGAAATTTTGCCGGGCACGAGGGTCGGAGCGAAACTGCAGGAGTCGGTTCCGGCTTGGAACGAATATTGCGAACTGCTCGAGGGCGAGCGGCGCGCGGGCCGAGCGTGGGTCGGCGACAGGATGTATTGGGTGGCCGCCGAACGGGTGAAGGCTTTCGAACAGATTTTTCCTGACGCGCGATTTGAGGCCCATCTGCCAGACCTGGAATCGGCGCCCAAATCACGGGAAGAAGTGGTGCTGGATTTGGCCACCGGCTGGATGCTCCATTCCGGGCCGGTAACGGTCCCGGAGTTGGGGGCCGTGCTCGGGCTGGATGCCGCGGACGCGGAGAAGGCGATACTGCGGCTGGAGGCTAGCGGCGCGGTGCTTCGCGGGCAGTTCACCGATGCGAGTTCGGGCGAAACCGAATGGTGCGACCGAAGGCTGCTCGCGAGGATTCACCGCTTGACGCTCGGCACGCTGCGGAAACAAGTCGAGTCGGTCACCGCGGCGCAATTCATGCGATGGCTGTTGCGATGGCAGCATGTCGGGCCCAGTAGTCAGGCCCTGGGCGAACGGGGAACACTGGAGATCTTGCAGCAGATGCAGGGCTTTGAGGCGCCGGCGAACTCCTGGGAGCGGCAGATTCTGGCGCGACGCATAGCAGACTATGACCCCAAGGTGCTGGATCAGCTTTGCCTTACCGGGGCGGTGGGTTGGGGCAGGGTATCGCCGCATCCGGCGACACTCGAGACGGTATCGCCGGAGCGTCGGCGAGTGGTTCCGACTAGCGTCGCGCCAATCACATTTTTCGTGCGCGAGGATGCGGATTGGATGATCCCGCATCGGGAAGCCGGCGATGGAGAGATGCGAGGGCTCAGCGCGGACGCCAAGGCGGTGATGCAGTTTTTGCGGCAACGGGGGGCATCCTTTTTCACGGATATCGTGCGCGGCACCGGAAAACTAAAGTCTGAGGTCGAGACGGCGCTCTGGGAACTCGTCGCTGGCGGCTTGCTGACGGCGGATGGCTTCGACAACCTGCGGGCCCTGATCGACCCGAAACGGCGTTCCGGGCACGGAAATGGGCGGAGCACGCGGCCGCGACACAGTGCCGGAAGATGGTCGCTGCTTTATGCTGGAGAGTCTGTGGACCGGGCCCGCGCACTGGAGGCCACAGGCTGGATGCTGTTGCGGCGCTACGGGATCGTATTTCGCGAGGTTCTGAGCCGTGAAACTATCCTGCCGAAGTGGCGCGAGCTGCTGATCACATTGAGACGCCTCGAAGATAGAGGCGAAGTGCGGGGCGGCAGATTCGTCAGCGGCTTCTTAGGGGAACAATTCGCGCTACCCGTGGCGGTGGAATCGCTCCGAGCGCAGCGAAACATCCCGGCTAACGGCGAGATGGTCAGCGTGTCGGCGGCCGATCCGCTCAATCTGGTGGGGATTCTTGTGCCAGGTGAGCGAGTAGCCGCAAACTCCGGCCGCATGGTCGCGTTTCGTGATGGCATCGCTGTACCCCCGAGCGAGCTACCCGGCGTCGTGGTCCTCGCGGCCGGATAAGCCTGTGTAAGAATTATCTAGAGTAACACTTTAGACCCCTGTGCCGTTGTGGCACAAATCCGCCCCTTTTTGTCGTTTGCGGACTGACACAAACTGTTTCGCGTCTCTCACTTTGCGCGTGGATGGAACAGTGTCTCACCCGTTGAGACTGTTTCCAGAATTGCAACTCACGCATGTTATTGAGTTTATTGCGCTTCGGCGACCTACCAGGTTGTGGAAAAGAATGGCCTTTCCCATGCAGTAACCCAGCCTCGCGGGTTTCGGAGACACGCGGATTGGGGAGAGCAAACATGAGAGCCGCCGTTCGACAACAGTTGGATCCCACTATCCGTAGCACCGAAACGCGGGACTTCCACGGTTCGCTGCGCGCGAAGATCGTGGGCCAGGAAGAAGGTGTGCAGGCGCTGGTGGACATGTATCAGGTGTTCTGCGCCGGGCTAAATTCACCGGGCCGCCCGGTTGGGAATTTGTTGTTTCTGGGGCCGACCGGTTCGGGCAAGACGCGGATCGTCGAGGCTGCGGCAGAGATCCTGTTTGGGGATGCCCGCTCCATCATCAAAGTGGATTGCGCGGAATTTCAGCACTCTCACGAAATTGCGAAGTTGATCGGCTCACCGCCAGGCTACTTGGGACATCGGGAGACTCATCCGCTCATCACCCAGGAAGAGCTGGCCAAGAGCCATACCGACAAATTGAAGCTTTCGTTTTTGCTGTTCGACGAGATTGAAAAAGCCTCCGACGCGCTCTGGCAATTGCTGCTGGGCATGTTGGACAAGGCTACGCTGACCTTGGGCGACAATCGCCGCGTGGACCTGTCGCAGACCGTGATTTTCCTGACCTCGAACCTGGGCGGCGGCGAGATTGCGGAATTGATCAACGGCGGCATGGGCTTCGTGCAGCCCAAGGATAAGTCGGCTGCCGGCTTGGACGACAAGGTCCAGCGGACTGCCGTCGAAGCGGCGCGCCGTAAATTCTCCCCGGAGTTCATGAACCGGTTGGACAAGGTCGTGGTATTCCATCCGCTGAAGCGTGAGCAATTGGAAGAAGTTCTGGAAATCGAACTGGGCCAGGTGCAGCAGCGCGTCCTGGAAACGGCCAAGGGCCAATTCCTGTTTCGCGTAACCACACCGGGCAAAGAATTTCTTTTGCAGGAAGGCACGGACCAACGCTACGGCGCTCGGCACCTGAAGCGCTCGATCGAGCGGCACGTTGTATATCCGTTGGCCAACCTGCTGGCGACCGAACAAGTTCACCTCGGCGACCTGGTCTGCATCGACTGGGACAAGAACCAGGACCGTTTGACTTTCATTCGCGAAGGCGAAAATCTGGCGATGCCGGTCCGCCGGCTGGAACCTGCGATAGCGCCGCCACGGCCTGCGCCAGCGCGCAACGGAAAAACCGTGGAAGCCCCGACAGCGACGCCTGCGCCGGAAGCCACGCCCCGTTTGGCTCGATAGTCTAGCTCAATAAGTCGGGCTCGGTTTGGTTTACTTCTCTCTCGGATTCCCCCCGGGTGGATTTTCACCCGGGTTTTTTCTTTTGCGCATGAGCCGGTGTAAAGTGAGTTTGAGGATGGCATCATGTCCGGCTCCTGTTATGTCCCACGTTTCGTCCTGATTTGCGCAGTCTTGAGCCGCGCAGCGCGGAGAGCAAGAAGGCCGTCACGATGGCGCAATAGACCCGCTTGCGGCGTGACCCCGGAGGCAATCCCGAGTCTAGCGGATCGGGATAAGCTGCTCTGTAAACTGCAAGCGCGACTGTACCTTGGAAGCGATCGAAACCGCTTCAGGCAGTCGGAGTAACCGGGGCTGGTTCACGATGCTTTGCATCGGCGACCTCGTGTTTCTTTTGCGCCGCGGTCTTCTCCGGGCGCGAAGGATCCCAGCGCAGGACTGGATCCCGCGCCGCGCCGACTTCATCGAGACGCCGCACGCGGGTCGTGTGTGGCGCGGTCTTGACGATTTCTGGCGTCGCCGCGGCTTCCTCGGCGATCGAGCGCATCGCGTCAATGAAAAGGTCGCACTCTTCTTTGGATTCCGATTCGGTCGGCTCGATCATCAGCGCTCCGGGGACGATCAGCGGAAACGCCGTCGTGTAAGGATGAAAACCGTAATCGATCAGCCGCTTGGCGATGTCCATGGTGTTTACGCCGTTCTTTTTTTGAATGGCGTCGCTGAACACCACTTCGTGCATGGACGGCAGGGAATAAGGCAGTTCGTAAACGCCTTCCAGATGCTTGCGGATATAGTTCGCGTTCAGCACGGCATCTTCCGTTGCCTGACGAATGCCGGGCCCGTAAGCCAGGATGTAAGCCAGCGCGCGCACCAGCACTCCAAAATTCCCGGAGAACGCTTTCACTTTTCCGATCGAATGCGGGCGAACAGGCTCCAGCATCAGCCGTCCACCGTCTTTTTCGACAAGGATGGGCACGGGCCGAAAAGGTTCGAGAATCTTCTTCATCGCCACGGGTCCGGCGCCCGGGCCGCCGCCCCCGTGCGGTGTGGAAAATGTCTTGTGCAGGTTCAAATGCATCACGTCGACACCGAGGTCACCCGGCCGCGCCACCCCAGCCAACGCGTTCATGTTTGCGCCATCCATATAAAGCAATGCGCCCTTGGCGTGCAGAATTTCGGCAATTTCGGGAATGCGCTCTTCAAAGATACCCAGGGTCGATGGGTTGGTGATCATCAATGCGGCGACGTCTTCAGTGACCAGTTCGCGAAGCTTCTCGACATCGATCTGCCCATGTGATTCGGACTTGATGTTCTCGACTTGATAACCGGCGATTACCGCGGTCGCGGGATTTGTCCCGTGCGCCGAGTCCGGGATCAGAACCTTCTTGCGCGCGTTACCTTGTTTTTCGAGGCAGGCGCGAATCAGCAGCAATCCGGTCAGTTCGCCCTGCGCACCCGCGGCGGGCTGCAGAGTAATCGCATCCATGCCGGTGATTTCCAACAGGCATTTTTCCAGCAAACGCAGGATTTTCAGGCAGCCCTGGGAAAGTTCCTGCGGCTGCCAAGGATGCTCCGTCGCGATGCCGTCGAGGCGCGCCACGAATTCGTTCACCCGTGGGTTGTACTTCATCGTGCAGGACCCCAGTGGGTACATGCCGAGATCGATCGCGAAATTCCAGGTTGAGAGCCGCGTGAAATGGCGCAGCACTTCAATCTCGCTGACTTCCGGAAATCCTTCGACGCCTTCGCGCCGATGACTCGAACCCAACGCCTTCGCAGCGTCCGCTGCCGGAACATCCAGCGGAGGAAGCTCAAATGCGCGCTTGCCGGGCGAGGACTTCTCGAAGATCAAGCCCTCGTTCTGGCTGGTGTGGCGGGATGCTTTTTTGATCTTCCTGTTCACCGGGTTTCCTGAAAACAATCCTTTCTGTTGCGAACCGCACCCTGAAGGCGTGTGGTTTCGCGCGCGCCGAGGAGTCGGCGCCTACGGCAGGCGTTGCTCCAACGCTTGTCGAACCGCCGACGCGAGCTTGTCGATTTCGGCGCGGGTGGTCGTTTCCGTAACGCACACCAGGGCGTTCTTGCTCAGCTCCGGATAGGACGGGCCGAGCGGTAGTGGTCCAACGATTTTTGCCTTCAGCAGTTCGTGATTGACGATGCGGGCTGATCTTGGTAGTTCGATCGTGAATTCGTTGAAAAAAGGCGCCGCAAACCTGCGCTTGACGCCGGGAATCTTGGTCAGCTCCGCAAGCGCGAACTGCGCCTTCGAAAAATTCTGGTGTGCCATCTCGCGCAGACCTTCCTTGCCGAGCAGGGTCAGATGCACGGTCGCGGCCAAAGCGCAAAGCGCCTGATTGGTGCAGATGTTGGAAGTAGCCTTCTCCCGCCGGATGTGCTGCTCGCGCGTGGCAAGCGTCAGTACGAATCCCCGTCGGCCCTCCGTATCGATGGTTTGTCCCGCCAGTCGCCCTGGCATCTGCCGCACGAATTTGTCGCGCGAGGCCAGCACGCCGACAAACGGCCCGCCGTAACTGGGGGCCAAGCCAAAACTCTGGCCTTCCATCGCAACGATGTCCGCTTCTGCCGGTGGCCGCACTAACCCCAGTGACACGCCCTCGGTAATGGAAATCGCGAGCAGCGCGCCCGATGCATGCACGATGTCGGCCAACGCGGCGACGGGCTCGATCGCGCCGAAAAAATTAGGCGACTGCACGACAACGGTTGCGACATCGTCCTTGATCGCCGATTGCAATGCCCTCTGGTCAAGAGTGCCGTCGATCGCATACGGAATCTCTTCCACGTGCAGCCCGGAATTTTTCGCGTACGTCTTTAGCACCTCGCGATACTCCGGGTGCAAGGAGCGCGCCACCAGCACGCGAGTGCGGCCGGTGATGCGTTCCGCCATGAGCACAGCTTCGGTGGTAGCCGTCGAGCCGTCCCACATCGAAGCGTTGGCCACTTGTTGCCCGGTAAGCTGGCACATCAGCGTCTGAAACTCGAAGATCGCCTGTAGCGTGCCTTGCGAAATTTCCGCTTGATATGGCGTGTAGGACGTGAGGAATTCGCCGCGCTGGATAATGGCGTCGGTCACCACCGAGCGAAGGTGATTGTAGACGCCGGCCCCGACAAAGCCCGTGTACCCTAACGAATTTTCCGTGGCCCGCTCTTTGAAATATTGAATGACTTCCGCTTCCGAGAACGGTCCCGGCAACTTCAACGCCTCGCGCAGCCGGTAGCGCTCCGGAATGCTGGAGAAAAGATCGTCGATCGACTTGGCGCCGATAGCTGCAAGCATCTCCTCGCGTTCGGTAGGGCTCTTGGGGAGATACCGCATTAGGCTGAGGCTTCCTTGCCCTTGTCCGCTTCGGCGATGAATGCCTCATACGCCGCGGCGTCCATCAACCCATTCAACTCCGCGGGATTTGCGAGCTTCACCTTGACCAGCCAGGCCGCCCCATGCGGATCGGTGTTGATTTTCTCCGGCGTATTCTGGAGTTCGCCGTTGACCTCGGTCACCTCGCCCGACACCGGAGAGTAAATCTCGCTGACCGCCTTGACGGACTCGACAGTTCCGAAGGACTTCCCGGACTCCACTTTTGCTCCGACCTTCGGCAATTCCGCAAATACGACGTCGCCCAGTTCGTGCTGCGCGTAGTCTGTTATTCCGATCGTAGCCACAGTGCCGTTGACATCGGCCCATTCGTGCTGTTTGGTGTAGCGATATTTTGCCGGATATGCCATGAGACGACTCCTTTGTTGACCCGGCTCGGCCGGGAACACCCAACATATCCCGCTTCAGGCTGACCTAACAACCTTGCGGAGCCGCAACCTTCTTGGGCCGCTTGTAAAACGGGGTCGGCACCACTTGAGCTTTGTACTTGTTACCGCGAATCTCGACGTAAATCGGCGTTCCCAACGCGGTCATTGCCGGCGGAACATACGCCAATGCGATATTCTTTGCTAGCGTGGGCGAAGGCGATCCGCTGGTGATGACCCCAATCGCTTCACCACGTTCATCACAGCAGCAGTATTCGTCCCGTGCAATGCCGCGATCGATCATTTCCAATCCCACCAGGGTGCGCTTCAATCCCGCCGCCTTCGCGCGTTCCAGAGCGGCGCGACCGATGAACTCACCCTTCTCCATCTTGCAATATCGGTCCAGCCCAGCCTCCCAAACATTGATCGTGTCGCTGATCTCGTGGCCGTACAAAGCCATCTTTGCTTCGAGCCGCAATGTATTCCGCGCGCCCAGCCCGCAAGGTATCAAGCCGAACTCACGTCCAGCCTCGATTACCCGTGCCCACACCTCTTCGCTCGTCGCTCTGTCGGATGGCACATAGATCTCAAAGCCATCTTCACCGGTATAGCCGGTGCGGGCAATCAGGATATCTCTCAGCCCGCAAACAGTGCCGTGTGTGAACCAATAATTCCTAATATCCTCCAAATTTGTGTCCGTGAGCTTGCCCATCACGTCGACCGCGCGAGGGCCTTGAATGGCAAGTTGTGTATAGCTGTCGCTCCGATCGTCGACAACGCAATCGAAGCCTTTGGTGTTGTCGCGGACCCAGCTGACGTCCTTTTCGCGCGTCCCTGCATTGATGACCAGCAGGAAATCATCCTCGCCAAGCCGGTGGACAACGACGTCGTCAACGAACGTGCCCTTCGGATACAGCAGCGCCGAGTAGTGCGCTTGGCCCACCGCCAGCTTCGACGCATCGTTCATGCTGAGATGCTGCACCGCGGCCAGCGCGCCGCCCGCCGTCCGCCCCGTGCCAACTCGGATATCTCCCATATGGCTGACATCGAAAACCCCGACCGATCTGCGCACGGCTTTGTGCTCAGCGACCAGCCCGCCGCTCGACGGGTACTCAACGGGCATGTCCCAGCCGCCAAAATTCACCATTTTTGCGCCCAATCGCCGGTGTAAGGCATTGAGCGGCGTCTTTCGAAGTTCGCTGGTTGTAGGCGTGATGACGGATTCCATTCCGCGTGCTCAGGCAGAAATCGATACTAACACGCGCTCAAACACGCGTCAAAGAAGGCCGCAGGGACGCATATTGCGCCCGTCAAGACGTGTAGCCCGGGGGGCGCAGGTCGCGGTGCCCCGCGGTCTGTCCGTCCCGTAAGTCGCCCCGAAACCCCGCGGAAAGAAATCTCAAGTAAACAATCCGTGCGGCGACCCACACGACCCCCAGCTGCGTCTTGCCGCCTCCCGTGTCACTCAGGTAGAGTTTTCGGGGAGGCTCCCATGCCCGGTCCCATCGTCTGCTTTATGTGTGACAAGACGGAACAGCAATGCACGTGCGAAAGGTACTGCACTATCTGCAAGGGACAGAATAAAGTGCGGCTCTGCGCCGACGGCCTGTACTATTGCCCGGACTGCCGGGAAGCGTGCGACGTAGCACTTGCTAACGAACAACGTGGAAACTGAATCCAAGATCATTCGTCTGCAAATTGACGCCGATCCCAGATTGGCGGCGGCTGTCGGTGGCGCGGTCCGCTATCTGGTCGACGCGGCCGGCATGGAGAATGACGCTACTGCGCAATTGCAAGCGGCAGTGGTCGCTGCGTGCAAAGAAGCGTTCGAACATCTCACCGAAAGTCATCCACACCTGAATGTCACGGTCACGCGCCTCTCCGATCGCATCGAGGTCGCACTTTCCTACGAAGGAGATACGGCCCCGGCTGTCGGCCCGGATACGATCGCAACGTCTGCATCACTGGATGGTGGCGCTTCCGGCCGAGGCGGAGTACTGAGCGGAGTCGATCGCATCCAGTATGAAACGCAAGGGAAGCTCACGGTCACCCGCCTCACCAAGTACATCAGCCAAGGCGCGCCAAGCAGGTAAGCTGGCTCCAAAATAGCAGGGCGGGAACGCAACAACGTCCCGCCGGTAAACATTACATCTTGAACGCGAACGTATTGCGCTTAATCAACGACGCCATCTGATCGTCGGTCAGCGTCATGTGCACTACGATGCGGTCGCCGCTCGGCGTGACGCTGGCCTGCGTGAGCAATTGCGCCATGTCGGGATTCTCGGTCTTCGACTGGTATTGCTTGTACATCAGCCCCATCTGCAGCAACTGCCCCAACGCATTCGCGTCATCGGTCGAGCCGCAAATCCCCTGAAACTTCCCATCGATTCCGCTGCTAGCGTCGATATTAATGATCATATTCTGCATGCGCGTCACCAACTTGGCGGCGTCGGGAAACTGCTGGATTTCAGGAGCCAGTTGCTGCATCGCCAGTCGCGTGTACGCCGGGTTCAACACCGACCAAAATACTCCCGTGCCATTGGCCTCATTCACCAGCGGAAAGAATTTGTCGTTGCGCATCAGCCCTTCTTCGGTTCCGAAACGCACTTCAATCATTTTTTCCAGCAGCGCGCGGTGCCCGAACGCTGCGGTACTCGAATCGATGAAGAAAAAGAAAAGATCGTTGGCGCCGGAACCGCTGCCGAACGCATACAGCGTATAGTTCCGCGCCTTGAAGGTGGGCAGCTTTTGCTGCTTGAAATAAGCTTCAGTGGACTCCGGATTGTAATTGCCCAATGCCACTCCCACGATCTGCTCCCCCGTCGGCACCGCGGAAGACCCCGCTTCGGCGGTCTTGCTCGTCACGCCCTCCGCGACAAGCCCCCACGCCAATTCTTCGACCTGAGAGTTCGGATCGACGCCGGCCGAAGCCAGGAACTTCTCGAACTGGCGGAAGCGCTCCGGCAGCATCTGCTGCTGCAGTTGCGGAAACCACGCCAGCGTCCGCGCCTTCTTCAAATCGGCGTAAGCAAATTCGCCTACTTCCTTCGGAAACAGCGCGATAACGTCCGCTCCCAGGCGCCCGGCGTTCGCGGGTCTTGGCGCGAACAGCGTTAGCGCCGCCAAGGTGCAAACGGCGACAATCCACCTCATGGCCGGTGTCGCCCTGAATTCCTTGATTCGGTTCATATTGAATCTCCTTTGGGCCTTCGGAGAAGACCGGCGACGATTTACGCGTTGATCGTGCGGGTCTCGCCCAGACGCTCGCGCAGCGCTGAAACTTTCTCTCGCGTTACCGCTACGTACCCGGCATCCTTGATTCCATCGAGGTTGATCTCGACATTGGCCAAGGCACCTTTGGCGCCCGCCGCAGCCATCAGCCGGGCTACGTCTAAGTCTGACTTCATGGATGCCGCCGCGATAGCCGCAAGTTGTCCCAGACGTTCGAAAAGGGTAACGGTACGGACCGCCACCTCAAGTGGCACCTCGGTCGCTGCCCGCGTCGCGATCTGAATGGCCTGTTCGCGCCATTTGACTTCTCCCGCATCACCCTGCGGAAGTTTGAACGCCAGCATCACGTCATCGTAAGAATCCGAGTCACGATCGATGGCCAGCGTGAGCTGTTCCGCTGCCCGCCGCATGTCGTCCAATGCATCGGATAGCTTGTCCGCGAGCAGGAACTGCGATTTTTTCTTGCGCGAGAGCCCCGCGACCATTTGACCCAACGAGGCCGCCAGGGCTCCGGCGACCGCGGCCACACTTCCTCCGCCGGGGGTTGCCGTGGGAGCCGCAACCGCCTCCAGAAATGGCCGCGCCAGACCCGCCAACTTGCCCTCTTTGGCCCCTGCATCCGCCGGCGCTCCGGTCAGAGCCGCTTCCAGTTTGTTCTCAAAGATTTGCTCCGGTGAAAAATTCTCCACCTGCAGAAAATAATCCGCCGCCATCTCAATGGCTTTTTTCGGGATCAATCCGACAATCTCGCTGCCAACTGGAATCGCGCCATATCGCGCCGCCTCACGCTTCACCATTTCGTAGACGCGATGCATCGGTGTCTGCTCGAAATCGGTGAGATTGATCGATACCTGTGCCAGCTTCCGCGCCTTCAACTCCACTCCCATCGACTTCACATAGCGCAGCCCGCCGGAAGAATAGCGAATCGCTTTCGCAATCTTGTTGGCGACGCTGATGTCCGGTGTATTCAGGTTTACGTTGTAGGCGATCAGGAATTTACGCGCTCCCACGACTGTGACGCCCGCCGTGGGGTGCAGTTTAGGCTCGCCAATATCCGGCTGCCGTTCATGGTTACGCTTCAACTCATCGCGCAAACCCTCAAACTGCCCGCGTCGCACATTTTCGAGATTGGTCCGGTCGGGCCGCGTTGCCGCCGCCTCGTAGAAGAACACCGGAATGCGGTAGCGGCTCCATATTTCTTTTCCCACTCGCCGCGCCAGCGCCACGCAATCCTCAATTGTGACCCCATGGATCGGAATAAACGGAATCACGTCCGCTGCTCCCACGCGCGGGTGCGCGCCGGTATGCACGTTCAGGTCAATCAGCTCCATCGCCTTGCCGACGCCGCGCAAGGCCGCTTCCGCCACGGCGTCCGGCTCCCCCGCCAGCGTCACCACGCACCGGTGATGGTCGGCGTCCATCTCGCGATCCAGCACATATACGCCCGTCACCGCGCTCATCGACGCCACGATCGCGTCCACCTTCGCGGGATCCCGCCCTTCGGAAAAATTCGGCACGCACTCAATCAGTCGCTTCATCGCAGTGGATTCCTCAAATTGCCTGGCTCCTGATCATGATAGGAGATTTTTGCCGACTCAGCCACCCCACGGGCGAGCAAAGCGACCAAGTGCTCTAGGCCAGCGTGAGTCTGCGCTCGACTGTAAGGGCGGGGCTTCAAGCCGCGCGCGTCTCGCTTCCTAACCCTTTAGAAGCGCCGCTTGCTCCGCCGGCGTCAAACCCGGTTCGGCACGTCGTGGCCAAGAGTATCCCCAGCATTTTTCCGCAATCTCTGACACAGAAAGGGAAGTTGTCATTCAGAGGGCATCCGACCAGAGTGCCCGAAGAATCTCAACCGCCGGACATACTGGAAAAACTGCCGAAGGCCTTCTCCGAGTTCTCACAACTCTCTTCAACTGCTGAGGCACGTCTTTAACGTTCTCACACAGACTCAGATGTGCCGGCACCCGCCGCGCGAAAGACAATCTCGCCCCGCTTGATGGTCATCCAACATTTGTTCACGCCAAAGTAGTAAGGAATCTCCCGATAGTCCTCGACCTCAAAGACGCCGATATCCGCGCTCTTGCCCGTTTCCAGCGAACCAATCTCCTTCTCGCGGCGCAGCGCATAGGCCGCGTTTATCGTCGCCGCCGTAATGCCCTCCGCCGGCGTCATGCGCAATTGCGTGCAAGCCAGCGAAAGGATCATGGGCATACTCAAAGTCGGGCTGGTGCCGGGGTTGTAGTCCGTAGCCAGCGCCACAATCGCCCCGCCCGCAATCAACCCGCGCGCCGGTGCGTACTTCTTCAAGCCAAGATGGAAGTCACAGCCAGGCAGCAGCGTCGCCGCCGTTTTCGACTTCGCCAAAGCCCGAATGTCTGTTGCGTTCACTTGCTCCAAATGATCGCAGCTCGCCGCTCCGAGCTGCACCGCAAGTAGCGTCGCACCTGTCCGCGTCAACTGTTCCGCGTGCAGCCGCGGTAACAACCCGTGCCGTCGCCCCGCTTCCAGGACCTGCTCCGACTGTCCCCGCGTGAACGCCCCACGGTCGCAAAACACATCGCAAAATTCGGCCAGCTTTCGCTCCGCGACCTCGGGAATCAACCGGTTGATCAGCAGCGCCACATACCGTTGCGGCCCGTCCGGAGTGCCCCGATACTCCGCCGGCACCACATGCGCACCAAGGAAGGTCGAGACGATCTCCAGCGGCTGCTCCCGATTCAACTCCTGATGCAGCCCCAATATCTTCAGCTCGCTTGTGACATCCAGTCCGTAGCCACTCTTCGCTTCGATCGTCGTCGTTCCATGCGCTGCAAACTCATGCAGCGCCGCCCGCGCCCGCTTCTTGAGCGCTTCCGAGCTCGCGGCCCTCAGCTTCTTCACAGAATTGAGTATGCCGCCACCCTTGCGCGCGATCTCTTCGTAGCTCGCGCCGGCAATCTTCAACTCATATTCCTCGGCACGGCTCGCAGCATGGATCAAATGCGTATGGGAATCGACGAACCCCGGCAGGATCACCCGTCCCTCAACGTCCAGCGTCTGCGCAGTACGCGCTTCCGGCAGCGCCTCGACTTTCGCGCGGGTACCCGCCCCAGCGATCCGGCCGTCCCGAATCAAAAGCGCCCCGTCCTTGATGATTCCCAGATCCGAAAGCGCTTTCCCGCGTCGCGGTCCACGCCCCCGCATTGTGAGTATTTGAGAAGCGCCAGTAATGAGAAGGCAATTCGACAAGGCTTCGCTATTATGCCCAAAACCCGCCACCACGGCACACCCTTTCGCCACCACCAGGGCCGGACCGTGTCCGCGCTGCGAGGGCCAAGAAATTCCTGAACGCCAGCGCCGCTACATACTGGCTTCGTTTTTTTGGAACAAGCGATGCGATTGAACGAACCGATGGGAGGCGCGCCAAACCGGCGTCTACGCCGTCGCAGCCTTGCCTCGAAACGTCGGTATGAATGCGTCCTGAACAAAGGTCTCGAACGAAGTCGGTGTGGTATTCCCAGCAGTTCGTGGTTCGAGCGTTCTCATCCGTCCGAGGTTCAACGCATCCGTCATTTCTACCATCAATCCGGCGAAACTCCGGGAGAAGCCCATCTGCGTTAGCGCCTCGATGAACTGTTCGTTAGGAAGTTGCCTATAGCCGAGGCTCGGTCTGCCAATCGCCCGGCCTACAATGCGAGCAACTTCCGCGTAGCTGATGTCGCGCTGCCCCTGCAACTCCCGCGTCTGATGCCCGGAAAAATCCAGCTTGAGGAGGTGCGCGGCCGCTGCCGCGGCGATATCTTTAGTGGCAATCATCGGCAGCAACAAGTCGCTACGCAGCGGCGTCGCGATCACGTCAAATTTTTCAATAACGCCGACCTGCGGCAGCACATTCTCCATGAAATACCCCGCGCGCAGGCACAGCGCATTCAGCCCGGTAATTCGTTGCAGCCTCGACTCCATCTCGTGCAGCCCGGCAACCGGACCGGTACCCGATTCCTTGTCCGCGCCAAAACTGCTCAGCGCCACCGCGTAGTGCACGCGAGCCGCTTCCAGCGCCGTGGCTCCAGCCTCGAGAATCTGGTGCTGGTGCCCCCGATAGTCGTTGTTACCGGGATCGGGCGGCAGCATAAAGTAGACCGCTCGCGCCCCATCGAATGCCTGCGTCAAAAACCCGGAATCCGCGACGTCGCCCACGAATGGCTCCGCACCCAGCTCGGTAAGCCTTGCCAGGCGTTCCTTGCTGCGTCCAATCGAGCGTACTTTTTCGCCCTTTGCCAGAAGCGTTTCCGTAATCGCCGAACCTGTGTGCCCGGTCGCTCCAAAAATGACGTACACGTCTGCCTCCCTCTGTTTTCCCCGCTTGCCTCAGTCATTCGATGCGGGACGGTCCTCAACGGGCACGCGGCCGAAACATCAGCCTGGACGTACGCTGACGGCCGGGAACGGCACTACATCATCGGGATCTTCACACCAGACTTCCGCGCGAATTCACTAGCTTCGCGGTATCCGGCGTCCACGTGCCGCGCCACACCCATGCCGGGATCGTTGGTCAGCACGCGTTCGATACGCGCGGCCATTTCCTTGGTCCCGTCGGCGACGGTGACCTGCCCGGCGTGCTGCGAATAACCAATGCCTACTCCGCCGCCGTTGTGGATCGACACCCACGACGCCCCGCTCGCCGTATTCACCAGCGCATTCAGCAACGGCCAGTCAGCAATCGCGTCCGAGCCATCCAGCATCGACTCCGTTTCGCGGTAAGGCGAAGCCACCGAGCCGCAGTCCAGGTGATCGCGCCCAATCACGATCGGCGCCTTCAGGTCGCCGCGCGCCACCAGGTCGTTTAAAGCCAGCCCAAACTTATCGCGCTCGCCATACCCGAGCCAGCAGATGCGCGACGGCAATCCCTGAAACTTAACGCGTTTCTGTGCGAGCTTGATCCAGCGCGCCAGATGTTCGTTCTGCGGGAACATCTCCAGCACCAGCTGATCCGCCCGCGCAATGTCGGAAGCTTCTCCGGAAAGCGCCACCCAGCGAAACGGCCCCTTTCCCTCGCAGAAAAGCGGCCGTATATACGCAGGCACGAAGCCAGGGAAGTCGTACGCGTTCTTCACGCCCTGCTCGAACGCGAACGTGCGAATGTTGTTTCCGTAGTCGAAGGTCACCGCCCCAAGCTTCTGCAAATCCAGCATGCCTTGGACGTGTTCGGCCATGGCCGCCATCGACCGCTTCTTGTACTCATCCGTGTTGCTGTTGCGCAACTCCAGCGCCGCTTCGAGCGTCATACCATTCGGCACGTACCCGCCGATCGGATCGTGCGCGCTGGTCTGATCGGTCAACAAATCCGGCACGACTCCGCGCCGCGCCATCTCCGGAATCAAGTCAGCGCAATTGCCGACCAGACCGACCGAAGTGGCTTCGCCCTTGCGCACCGCGTTCTTCAGGATGCGCAACGCTTCATCCAGATTCGTCACCATCACGTCGCAATAGCCCGTCTTCACTCGCCGCTTGATGCGTTCCGGATCGACATCGATTCCCAGAAACGCCGCCCCATTCATGGTTGCCGCCAAAGGCTGCGCCCCACCCATACCGCCCATGCCGCCGGTCACTACCAATTTTCCAGAGAGGCTTCCGCCGAAGTGCTTCGCCGCCGCCGCCGCGAACGTCTCATACGTACCCTGCAAAATCCCCTGCGTCCCGATATAAATCCAGCTACCGGCGGTCATCTGCCCATACATCATCAAGCCGGCGCGATCGAGTTCGTGAAAGCGGTCCCAGTTATTCCAATGGCCCACGAGGTTGGAATTGCACAGCAACACCCGCGGCGCATATTCGTGTGTCCGAAAAACCGCCACCGGCTTGCCCGACTGCACCAGCAAAGTCTCGTCGTTGGCAAGCTCGTTCAGCGACCGCACCATTGCGTGAAAGCATTCCCAGTTTCGAGCCGCGCGCCCGGTCCCGCCGTACACCACCAATTCCTGCGGCTTCTCCGCAACTTCCGGGTCCAGATTGTTCATCAGCATCCGCAGCGCCGCTTCCTGTTGCCAGCCTTTGCAGGAAATCTGCGTGCCGCGCGCCGCGCGGAACGGTCCCTTCGACAACGAAGTCTCGCCCGATGTTTCGGCACGTGTCCCTGGAATTGTCGCGCTCATGAAATTGGCTCCGTCGCCCATCTTAGCGCAGCGCCGCGGCCTTTTGTGATCCGTCCATCGCCAACCTCCGGCGGTAGGCCTGTCCGAACGCCGGGCTTCAGGCACACCGTCATCCTGAGCCCATCCGGCAAGGATAGACTCCACAACGCAGGGAACCAAGCTCGACGCCCAACACCCCCCAACACCAGCGCCATTGTCGAACCAAAGTCCTGGGTCCTACGTCCTCTAGGAATTGCACCGCCAAGACAGTTAGAGTAAAGTGAGCGAACTTCGATGACCTACGGCACCCTCCCCTCGCGATTTCTCAACGCAATCGATTCGCTCCCCAACCCGCGCGCACAAATGTTCTGTCGCGACAATCTTTGGCACCCAATCTCTTCCGCAGAACTGCTGCGTCGCGTTGCGGGCCTGTCCATGGCCTTTGTTGAACTCGGTGTGAAACCTGGCGACCGCGTAGGACTGTTCGCCACCAATCGGCCCGAATGGCACACCGCCGACTTTGCCGTCACCGGAGCCGGCGGCATCACCGTTCCCGTCTATTTCAACGAGTCGCCCGACCGCATGAGCTACATTCTCAATCATGCGGGCGCGAGGGTGGTCGTCGTTTGTGGCGCGCCCCAATTGCAGAAGCTCCTGGCATGCCGGTCGCGCCTCCCTGAACTCGAACATATCATCGTTGCCGACGCCGGTGACGACGTACCCACCGAGTGCCTTCGCTACGAAACCCTGATCGCCTCGGCGAGCGGCGCGGAAATCGCCGCCTATCGCATGCGCGCATCGCAAGTCCTTCCTGGCCAGCTCGCTTCGATCATTTACACCTCCGGTACAACTGGCGAGCCCAAAGGGGTGATGCTCACGCACACCAACATCTGCTCGAACGCAACCGACTCCTGGTCCGCGCAGGAATTGAAGCCCGGCCTCGACCAGGCTTTGTCCTTTCTGCCTCTAGCCCATATCTACGGTCGCACCATGGACTACGTCCTGCTCTTTAACGGCATTTCGATCGCCTATGTGGAAGACGTGAACCTTCTCGCCGGGGTCCTTCCGGATCTCAAACCTACGGTGTTGGCCGCGGTCCCCCGCGTCTTCGAAAAAATCTACGCGCGCATCATGGAGAAGGGCAGCAAAAACACAGGCATCAAGCGCAAGCTTTTCGATTGGGGGATGGAGGTTGCAAAACGTGCCGCGCCGTGGCGTTGCGGCGAGGGTTCCGCAAGCCCGCTGCTGAAATTGCAATGGGCTCTGGCCAACAAACTGGTCTTTTCCAAAATTCGCGCGGGTACTGGCGGCCAATTGCGCATCGTTTTTTCAGGCGGCGCGCCACTTTCGAAGGACCTTGCCGAATTCTTCTGGTCCATCGGCGTTCTGATCTATCAGGGCTATGGCTTGACCGAAACCTCGCCCGTTCTGACCTCCAACTATCCGAAAAACCGCGTGGGCAGCTCCGGCAAACCCATCCCCAACGTCCTGATCAGCATTGCCCCGGATGGCGAAATCCTCGCCAAGGGCCCCTGCGTCATGCAGGGTTATTACAAAAGCCCCGACGCCACCCGCGAAGTGATCGGCGAGGATGGGTGGTTTCACACCGGCGACATCGGATATCTCGATGCCGACAATTATCTTTTCATCACCGATCGCAAAAAGGACCTGCTCAAAACCGCGGCCGGCAAATTTGTCGCTCCCCAACCCATCGAGAACGCGCTGAAGACCAGCCCCTACATCCTGAACGCCATGGTCGTCGGCGATCAGCGCAAGTTTGTCGTCGCGCTGCTGGTGCCCAATCCCGTTACTGTCGAGTCTAAAGCCGCGGAGCAGGGCATTACCTTCGCATCCAGCAAAGAGTTGGTCACACACCCCTGGGTACGCAAGCTCATCGAGGACGAAGTCGCCCGCCTCACGACGCACCTCGCGCAGTGGGAGACCATCAAGCGTTTCGCCCTCCTGCTCGAAGACTTCACCTTCGACAACGGTGGTTTGACTTTCACCATGAAACTCAAGCGCCGCGTCGTCGAGCAAAAATATCGCGACGTCATCACGCGGCTCTACGCCGACGTCGCCGAGCCACGCCCCATCCTTCAAAGTTAAGCAGAGTGCGTACGGTGGGATTTCGCGATTTCTTTACTTCATTTTAGTCAGTTCTTTGTTTTCACTACTCTTTTTCTCAAAACATCGACAACATCTGGCGGCAGCCTTCCGCAAAATCTCGCTCCGGCATGATCAAGCTCACAATCAAATACCCGTCCGTAGCGAAATCGTAGAAATGGCCCGGATGAATATAAATCCCTTTTTTGGTCAGCAAATCCACGGCGAGGTCGTCGTCCGATCGTGTCGCGGGCACGCGCACTATGGCGTACCACCCACCCTCGATTTCCAGCCGGCTGCACGCTTTTCGCAGCGTGAGCTGCCGGTCCAGCTCCCCAACATTCCGCCGCACCCGCGTGAGCACCTGTTTCTGAAATCCATGCCGCTGCTCCAAAAAAATGGGCAGCGCCAATTGTATCGGTGCGTTCATGGATAGATAGGTGTCCGCGATGACTTCGATCCTCTCTACGGCCTGCTTCTTGAGCGGCTCCGGCCCGCTGGCAACCAGCCAAGCGGCCTTCATCTGCGGCAATCCCGCAATTTTCGACAATCCGCTCATCGTAAACGTGAGCGCTCCGTTGTTGACGGCGAGTGATTGGGGCCGTCCACCGTTCGCCGTGCGAGGACGCACCTTGCCAAGTTCCCGGCGCCCGTTGAAATCGACGAGCGCGAAGTCGAGAAAAACCTCGTCCGCAATCAAGGCCATGTCCCGCGCCGAACAGATTGCATTGAGCGCCGCCAATTCCTCGGGTTTCACGAAGTGTCCCGTGGGATTGTTGGGGTTCACCACGATAATTCCGCGAGTGCGGGGCGTGATCGCTTTTTCGACCGAAGGCATATCTACCTGCCAGCCGTGATCGTAGACCAGCGGATAGTGTGCCAGGGTGACGTCGTGAATGCCGGCGAGAAAACCAAACAGCGGATAGCTTGGCGCGGGCACGAGCAGTTCGTCGCCTGGATTGCACAGTGCGCGAAACACGAACGAATAGGCCTCGCTGGTGCTGGCGGTGAGGATGATATCTTCCACCGACACCTCGTCGCCGCGGTCCGCGTAATATTCCGCCACACCCTGGCGCGCCCGTACCAAGCCCTTAGGGTCGGGCACGTATGTCAGTGCGCTCGGGTTGCACATCGCGTGCAAAATGGTTTCGTGATCGTGGGAAAAACCCACCTCGGTGGGATTCGACGCGCTCAAGTCGTACAGCCGCTTTCCGGTGGCAAGGTGCTGCGCCAGAGCTTCGCTCAAGCGGTTCGGCGTCAGGTTCCAATTTGTGCGTTCAGCAAACATAGCAGCGCCAGCAGCATCCGCGTCGTCCGTCGACACGTCTGCGCGGCACTCTAATAGAACTACAGCAAATCGCAGCCCGCGTCCAATCGGCCCAATCGACGTACGCTTACTGTTTATTAACTGATGCGCTCCCGAGCATCCAGGCGTTCCGGCAAGGCGCAGTGTTTTCAACGGATTGTAAGAAGTCCGGATCGCGCCAGCCAACGATTGGCGGGGAATTTGTAGCCAGGCGCACAGAGGTTTAGAATCCCATCGAGGACACCATGGCAGACGAACTGGTAATCGCAGGCCGCGCCTTCCGCTCGCGCTTGATCGTTGGCACCGGCAAATATCGCAGCTTCCATGAAATGGCTCGCGCCCACGCCGCATCGGGTGCCGACATGGTCACCGTAGCCGTCCGCCGCGTCAACCTCACCGACAAATCGAAAGAATCCCTGCTCGACTACATCGACCGCGAAAAGATCTTCATCCTCCCCAACACCGCAGGCTGCTACACCGCCGACGAAGCCATCCGCACCGCCCGCCTCGGCCGCGAAGTAGGCCTCTCCCACTGGGTCAAGCTCGAAGTTATCGGCGACCAGCAAACGCTGTTCCCCGACACCGGCCAGCTCATTGAGGCCACCCGCGTCCTCGTCAAAGAAGGCTTCGTAGTCCTCCCCTACACCAACGACGACCTTATCGCCGCCCGCAAGCTAATCGACGCAGGCGCCTCCGCGGTAATGCCGTTGGCCGCCCCGATTGGCTCCGGCCTGGGCATCCAGAATCCCGCCAACCTCCGCATCCTGCGCGAACGCATCACCGAAGTCCCCCTGATCGTGGACGCCGGTGTTGGCACGGCCAGCGACGCCGCCCAAGCCATGGAGCTAGGCGCCGACGGTCTCCTTATGAACACCGCTATAGCCGAAGCCCAGGACGCCACCCTGATGGCCGAAGCCATGCGCGAAGCCACCGCCGCAGGCCGCAAAGCCTACCTGGCCGGCCGCATGCCCAAGCGCCTCTACGCCGCCGCGAGCAGCCCCCTAGCCGGCGTCGTCCGCTGAGGGAATTCGTATACTTCCGATGACAGAGCAGATGCGCTGCTCAAAAGCCAACGAAAAGGCGCAAATTGTGAAGGCCCATCAGATGAGCCCGCGAAGAGGCTGGAGTTTCCAAGAATTTCTCGCGCGCGAAAAAATCTCTGGCAAAAAGCGTCTGAAAACGCGATTCACTGCTGAAGTCGAGGAATCTCGGCATCGCGGCGATTTCGTGGAAATGCGACCATCCCGGTGTATTGAGGCACCCTGCGTTGGTCCGCTATTTCCTCTCAATCGCCGGCGCTTCATGGCTTATTTTCGGATAACTGTTCGTCCGGAATCGCGTTCTTCACCCCACATGTGCGCCTTCATCCGGACCAATCCACGGCACGAGATGCTTGCGGCCCTGTTCTGGTATTCCGGTCGTTCGGCCCATGCCGCGGAAACGTATATGGTGTGCATCGTAAAGGAACCAGACGATGCCCAACCCTACTGTGGTCGTGGGCAAGTATTCGCGGAACTAGCCCGGTTTGGGGAAGCCGCGCGCGACTTGGATCGCGCTCTTGCTGCGATCCGAGGAAACGTTTCCGTCGCGAGTGAAGTTACTCGCCTACGCGCGCAACAGGAAGGGCGTTGCCTTGGCAGGCCTCGGCCATGATGACCTCGCTACCGAAGAATTTCAACAATCGATCGAGCTGCAACCCGGCAATGCCTGGGTCTACTTTAATCGAGCGCAATTTCACGAGCTAAAACAGGATGTTTCGGCCGCAATCGCAGACTATCGTTTTGCCCTCGAGAACAAAGATCCCCCGTTACGTCCGCCGAAACACGCCCGCACCGCCGGTCGGCTAAGGGAACTGGCCAAACAATAGTTTCGACCGAGGCCACCGACGTCACTCATACCGCAAGGTTTGCATGGGATCCACGCGCGTCGCCCGACGCGCCGGCACATAGCACGCCGCCAGCGCGACCATCGCCAACACCGCCGTCACGCCGGCAAACGTTGCGGCATCGGTTGGCGCCACGGCAAACAACACGCTGGCCATCAATCGCGTTAAGGCAAACGCCGCGACCAATCCCGCGGCCAGTCCAACCAACACCATGCTCGCCCCCTGTTTCATCACCAGGCCGAGCACGTCCCCGCCCTGAGCTCCGAGTACCATGCGCAAGCCAAATTCCTTGGTCCGCCGCGCCACGGAATACGACACCACCCCATAAATCCCCACGGTGGCAATCGCCAGCGCCGTGACGGAAAACAGCGTCAACAGCAGCGTCAGAAATCTCGGCCGCGCTTGTGCCCGCTCCATCACGTCATCCATCATCCGCACCTCCGACAATGGCAGCGACGAATCCATCGTATTCAATCGCTCGCGCACTGCTCCCACCAAATTTCGCGGGTCTCCCGATCGCGCCCGCATCACCACGTACATGTCGGACAGCGCAAAATTCTCGGCCTGCCGGTACGCCAAATACAGCTCGGTACCCGCCGGCCGGTCCAGCCCAGCATTCTTCACATCGTCCACCACGCCCACAACCGTGCTCCACGGATCCTTCGATCCACTGTTCGGGCGCACATGCTTTCCAATCGCGCTCTCCTTCGGCCAGAACGTCCGGGCCATCGTGCTGTTCACGATCACCACCGGCACCCCCGCCGCCGTGTCGCGATCATCGAAGAATCGTCCTTCCATCAGGCGAATGCCCATGGTCGCGAAATAATTCTCGGTCACCACCTGATAGAAGTCCACGTTCTGGATCGGTCCACCTTCGCGTTTCACAAATCCTTCGATGTCCGTATCGTTCATGTTCGGAGCCCGCATCGGCGGCATGCCGTACACCAGCGCTGCCGTCCGCACCCCCGGAAGGTTCGTGATTTGCTCGTCCAGCCGTTCCCAGAAGCCCGCGATCTTCGCGTTGTCCGTGTACGTCCCGCTCGGCAGCGACACCTTCATGGTGACCACGTTGTCCGGCGCCATCCCGGTATGCACTTCCTGCAATTTCCAAAACGCGCGCAACATCAATCCGCAACCGATCAGCAGCACCAGCGCCATCGCCAGTTCGCCCACCACCAGCGCCCGCCGAAACATTTGCGCCCCGGCGGCAGCCGTCGTGCTTCCTGCCGCATCTTTCAGCGAACCGGATATCCCGCTGACCAGCAACGGCACGAGCGGGGCCAATCCAAAAATCGCGCCTGTAGCCAAGCTGGTCCCCAGCGTAAATAGCAACACCCGCCAATCCATCACAATCTCGTCCGCGCGCGGAATGCCGCCCGCATTGGTCAATTGCACCAATCGCACGCCGCCATACGCAAGCGCCAAACCGAGAACTGCCCCGCACAGCGCCAGCAAAACTCCTTCGGTCACAAACTGCCGCGCCAGCCGCCACAATCCAGCCCCCATCGCCCCGCGGATCGCAATCTCCCGGCGCCGCGCTTCGGCGCGCGCCAGCAAAAGATTCGCTACATTCACGCTGGCAATCAACAAGACAAACGCCACCGCCCCCAGCAGCACCAGCAAAGCGGGCCGGACGCTGGAAACTACTTCCGCCTGTAACGGATAACTCACGAGCGTGTGATTTTTCGGATCAAAACTGTGTGTGTTCGGCGATTTGTGTTCCCCGTAGGATTGCACCAGCGCAGCCAGCTCCCCCTGAGCCGCCGCCGCAGACACCCCCGGCTTCAACCGCCCCAACAAGGAATAATTGTGCCCGCCGCGGTTGGTCTGGACGGCGGGATCCAGTTGCAGCGGCGACCATACCTTCGGCGGATCGCTTTCGCCCGGAGGAAATTGAAACGTCCTCGGCATCACTCCGACAATCGTGCACTTTTTCCCGTCGAGCCGCGTCTCCCGCCCGACGATCTGCGGATCGCCGCCAAACACGGTTTTCCATGTGCCGTAAGAGATGTCTGCAACCAGCGGCGCACCCGGCGCATCGTCTGCCGCCGAAATCAACCGTCCCGAAATCGGCGCAACCCTCAAGGTCTCCAGCATTCCGCCGCTCACCAGCGCCGCCGTTACCCGCACCGGCTGGTTCGCGCCACCAAGGTTCATGCCACCGGTCTGCCACGCATCCAGCGAAGCCCACGAATGCGTATCGCGCCGCAAATCAAAGAATTCCGGCGCCGACGTCCAAAACCTCGGCAAACCGCCGTTGGGAAACGTGGGAAACTCGGTGTACACCCGGACGAGCTGCTCCGGATGCGAGTAGGGAAGCGGCCGCAACAAAACCGCATTCACCACCGTAAAGATCCCGGTTGTAGCCCCGATTCCCAGCATCAAGCACAATACCGCCGCCGCAGTGAACCCCAAATTCTTCCGCATCATTCGCAGCGCAAATTGCAAGTCTTGTCCAAAAGTTCCCATGTTTCCCCTCTGTCCTAGATACGCTGCGTTGCCCGCTGATGTTCCCCGGGGTGCAGGCAAGGGCCCGACCCGAGGGGCGCAGCCCAGCGGCTCGCCTACACCAAGCCAAGGCATACCAACGGGTATGCCGGGAATAACGTACACTCGCCATAGAAATCCCGCAAACGCCAAGTCGTCCAGCCTCAAAGCGTTCGAAACAGGAAGTGCCACAGCGCGTCCACCAGCGCGTGCACGATCGCCGAAGCGAAAATCGATCCAGTCTTGCGCCAGGTCCAGCCATAAAATAGCCCGGCAATCGTCGCCAGGATTACGTAGCGCCAATTCGGGAATCCCATGTTGGTGATATGCGAGAACCCGAACAACACCGACGCCGCCCCCCAGCCCGCCAGATCGCTCTTGGTCGTTCGCGCCAGCAAGTTCTGCAGTAACCCGCGAAACAGAAATTCCTCCGGCCACGCCGTGAAACACAAGATCGCCAGCATGAGGCCAGGTACCTTCTTCCAGGTCTCCCAATGCGGTGCGAATTGAACGAAATGCAAGGCCGTGCCGAGCGGAATCGCAATCGCGCTAAAGAGCAGGAAGTTGCCTGCGATGTAGGCGCTCCAGCGCTGGCCCCAACCGATGCTGTAACCAACTCCTGGCAGGCGTCGTATCAGCAGAAACGCAGCCAGCGCCACGTTGACGCAAAGCAGCACGGTAAACATGTACGCCAAACGCCCGCCTGGCCACGGCCAGAACCAATGCGAAGGCGAGAATTTGACCGCCACCCACACGCCCGCTATCGTCACGTAGTCCTGCCAGGCACCAGGCGGCTGGCCCTCGGCCGACGCCGCCAAAGCCAGAGGAACAAGCGCGAAAGCGGTAATGGCACCAGCACGCGCAAACGCAAAAGTGTTTGTCCCGAAGGAATAAATCAGGTATCCAAGAATGGCCGCCATACCGAGCAGGTAGCCGCTGCCAGCGCCGCATCGCGAACCCAGAAACTCCGGCACGCCGCGCGCGGCGAACAGCAGCAACCCTGCGAAATAAGAGGCAAAGGCGGTAACAGCAGCTGCAAATTCCCGGCCGCCGTACCCAAGCCAGGAAGCATACAAAACGCCGCCAAAGCAAAGAGCGGCCCAGATTCCGAGCATGGCCAGCGGCCCGACCTGTCGCGTAGCAGCCAAGCCAGGAATTGTAGCGTACGCGAACGGTGCGAGCGGATACCAAGATGATGAGACAGGGGTGTCATCAAAACCCCACCCTCAAAGAAGGCGGCTACCGGTTTCCCGATGTCAGCGGCAATTCAACCCGAACTACGGCTAGCGTATATCGACTGGATGCGCGGCCTCGCCTGCGTCCTGATGTTCCAAACGCACTGCTACAGCTCCTGGCTAGCTCCCGGCGCCCGAAAGGGCTGGCTCTATCCGTGGTCGCAGCTAGGAGGCACGCTTCCCGCCCCGCTGTTTATTTTTCTCTCCGGCATTTCCTTTGCATTGGTCACGGAAAAGCTTCGCGAAAAGGGCGCAGCCCGCAACGCCATCGCCAAGAAAACCATTCTTCGCGGCGCCGAAATCTACGCCCTGGGCATAGCTTTCCGAATCCAGGAATTTGTCCTGGGCTACCCGATCTCTCCGTGGACGGACCTGTTTCGGGTCGATATTTTGAATACCCTTGGTCTTTCCATGATGTTGATGGGCGTGCTTTGTTGGCTCACCACCTCGAGGTCCGATTCGCAATGGCCAGCCAGCCGCGGGCCCTCCGCGACGGTAGCGGCCACGGCAACGAAAACGCTCGTGACTTGGCGCAATCGTGCAATCGCCGGCTCCTTGTTCGTCGCCGCATTCGTGGTGTTGGTCACACCACTGTTGTGGACGACCAACCGCTTGGGCTCCATTCCCTGGCCGCTCGAGTCGTACCTCAATGGCGTCCACACCTTCGGCCGGCCACAAGCATGGCTATTCCCGATTTTCCCATGGGTGGCCTTTGCGTTTGCCGGCCTGGCAGTCGGTTTCTTTCTGTTGTCGGACTTCGCGAAGCGAAAACAAGTCTCCGCGTTTGTCGCCTTGGGCAGCACCGGTGCGCTGGCCTGTGCTCTTTCTGTTCTGTTCGACGCCGGCCCGATCCGTCTGTACGATCCGGCCATTTACGACTATTGGCACACCAGCCCAAGTTTCTTCCTGATGCGCAGCGGCATTCTCCTAATGATTTTGTTCCTCACCTACGCGTGGTGCCGCTGGGGATTCGCGCAGACAGGTTTCAGTCCAATCATCCAACTCGGCCAAACCTCGCTGCTGGTTTACTGGGTTCATATCGAGTTCGTATACGGGCGTCTTTCGATCCTGCCCAAGGGACGGTGCAGCAGCTCGACGGCAACGGCAGGTCTGGTGATTATTTTTGTGGCGATGCTGGCGCTATCGATTTGGCGAACGCGCTGGAAAAAGCGGACGATTAAGGCTTCGCAGGCGAGTCCTGCGGTTGCGGCAACTGTGGAATCCGTATGATCACTTCGCCGGGTTTCGCGCGCTGCAGTTCTTCCCGCGCGATCTGTTCGATCGCGTGCGGATCGCTCTTGAGCGCCTTAACTTTTTGCCCGAGCTGAATGTTTTCGGAATTGAGTCGGTCGATGTCCTTGCGCACTCGTTCAATTTCATTTTGCGTCCGGCGCATGGCAATAAATCCATGCGCGCCAAAGACATCGTGCACGACCAATGCAAGCACGAACAAGCCTAGGATCGTGCGCCCGTGCTGCCTCAGAAATTCGTTGAACCCGTTCTCCGGGGCTTGGTTGGTTACGCGAGTACCCACTTGGTCGCCTCTTCCCTCAAACGTGCGGAAGCCTTCGGACTCTCCGCTTCGACGTACAGCCGGAGCAGCGGTTCAGTACCAGACAGCCGCAGCAGCATCCAGCCCCCATCGTCGAAAACGAATTTTGCGCCGTCGGTGCGATCTATGGAAACTACTTTTCGCCCGAGCAGTGTCGTAGCGTCCACCGCGACTTTTCTGATGGCGTTTGCCTTTTGTTCGTCGCTGAGGTGCAGATTCTCTCGCACTGGCCAGAATTCGCGGCCGATTTTCTTGAACAGCGCCGCAATCTCATCGCGCAACGAGCCGCCGCGCGCGGCCAGCATTTCAGCCACCAGCAGGCAGGCGAGGATGCCGTCTTTTTCCGGCACGTGGCCGCGGATGGTCAAGCCGGCGCTCTCTTCGCCACCCATCGCGATCTTGTCTTCGCGAATAAGCTGGCCGATATACTTGAAGCCGACGGGTGTCTGGTAGGTGGATTGGCCATTCGCCTTCGCCGCTGCATCTATCATTTGTGACGTGGCAACGCTGCGGGCGGCGGGCATCTTCCAGCCGCGCGACTCGACGAGGTAGTCGTAGACCAAGGCGAGTATGTGGTTCGGCGAGACCCACGTGCCGTCTCGATCGATGATGCCGAAGCGGTCGGCGTCACCATCGGTGGCGAGTCCCGCGGTTGCACCGGAGTCAGTGACCGCCTTGCGCAGGGGTGCAAGGTTTTCTTCGGAGACATCAGGACCGGTGCCATCGAACAGGCAATCACGATTCGTGCGCATGGCTTGAATCGAAACGCCATGATCGGCAAGCACGCGGTCCAGATAGCCGGCGCCGCAGCCGTGAAGCGCGTCGACAACGAAATTCGCTTTGCCTTTGGCGAGCACGTCGAAGCGAACCAGTTCACCTAGACGCTTCAGGTAGGTGTCGCGCAGGTTCACGATCTCGTCTTTGGTGCTTTGGTGACGCGGGGCCTTCGCCACGGCGCCGTGTTTCGCGGCTAGCTTCGCGGCGCGGGCTTCGATGTCTTTGGTGACTTCGGGAAGCGCGGGCCCGGCATCGGCCGAAGAAAATTTCAGGCCGTGGTACTGCGCGGGATTATGGCTGGCGGTGAAATTGACGGCGCCGTCGAGTTTGCGCCGCATGATTTCGCAGGCGATCGCGGGCGTTGGCGTGAAAGTTTCGCAGAGCAGCGTGCGGATGTGATTTTGCTGGAGGATATCCACGGCCAGTTGCGAGAACTCTTCTGAGTAGAAGCGAGGGTCGTAGCCGATCAGGATTGTGGAATTCTTCTTGTGGTCGTTGACGTGTTCCGCGATGGCGGTGAGGGCCAAGCGCACGTTGGCAAAGGTAAAGTCGTCGGCGATCAGGCCGCGCCAGCCGGAAGTGCCGAACTTGATGGGAGAGGAAGTCATGGCGTCGCTATTCTAGCCCGGAGTGCAGGAAGAAAAAAGAAGCGCGTGGCGTAGAAATGGGAAGCGACATCGCGTCGATGGTTTCTCGAGAGGGATCGCGAGCGTACAGAGGAGGCAGCGATGGTCACAGGGAAGGGCAGCCGAATCGTACTGGTGACGTGCGGATCGATCGTGGAGGCGCGAAGAATCGCCAGCCGCGTGGTCCGCAAGCGGCTGGCGGCGTGCGTGAACATCGTGCTCGGCCCGGTGCAATCGATCTATCGGTGGAAAGGAAAGGTGCAAAGCGCGCGAGAGGTGCTGATCGTGATCAAGACGACCGAGAAGCGGCTGGCGGAGCTGGAGAAGGAAGTGGTGCACTGGCACAGCTACGATGTGCCGGAGTTCGTGGTCATTCCAGTGGCGGCGGGTTCGCGGGAGTATCTGGATTGGTTGGAGGAAAGTGTACGGCCGGCGGGGAAGTGACGCAGCGAAGGGCCGCTAGCAGATTCAGGTGTGGCGCGGATTGCGTGAGCGCAGCCAGCAGTGGCGGTACTATGGGAGTTTGGCGTATTCGGATTTGGCTTGCTGCAGGATGGGGATGTCGGAATCGGCGTCTTTCCAGAGCGCAAAAAAATCCTGATAGGCGGTGCGGGATTTTGCGGTGTCACCGGCCAGAGCGTAGGCGCGCGCCGATCCTAGGTGCGCCAGCGGAGCGACGACCGAGTTCCCAACGACCCCTGGATGATCGATGATCTTCTGAAACTCAGCGGCTGCAGGCGAAGCTTGCTTGAGTTGGAGGTAGGCCAGCCCGCGCAAGTAGGCGGGGATGAGATTGAAACCCGGATTGAGGCCGCCTAACTCATAACGCACTGCCGGCGACAACACCTCAATCGACTGGGCCGCCTTTTTTTCGTGGAGGAAGACGGAGGCTCGAATCATCGGCACCATCCTAAATTGCAGCGTGGTATCTGCGGGGAATTGTTTGGAAATATCGTCGCCGAGACGAGTGGCTTCCGAGGTTTCGCCGGCCAGGCCAAGCGCAACGGCGGATGTTCCCCTGACCGAGCGGTCGTTCGAGAGGGCGAGGGCGGCGCGAGCCTGGCGCACGGCCAACGGCGTATTTCCGATGAACTCCTCGCGTACCGCGGATATGGCCTGCTCCGTTCCGGCGCGCTCTTTGATGTCCGCGCGTACGGCCGATTCGATCGAGCGTTCCGCGAGATCCCGGGCCTTCACAAACCGGCCAGAATATGCGGCAGTGTCGGACTCGGTCCCGAGAATCTGATCTTCGTATCCGCGCGAAGTCGTCAAATGCTCGACGACGCGAGCCATTCCCGCGGAGTCATGCTGCAGGAACGCGATGACGTAAACGTTGATGTAAAGATAAGGTGCGTCGAGTTTGCGAGATTGGGCTTCCTGGGCAATGGCCTTGGCTTCGTCAAAGCGGTTCAAGGCGGTATAGGTATAGCAGAGGTTGGCGTAGGAGATGCCGTCGGGGCTGAGTTTGAACGCGTCACGGGCCGCGACTAGAGCTTCGTCGTACAGGCCGAGGATTTGGTAAAGCACGCCGAGATTGGCCGGCGGGACCTCGTCCCGTGGATAGGTGCGAGCCCAGGTTTCGTAGGTGGTTCGGGCGGCTTCCGAGTCGCGTTGCACAAGGTCCTGGTAATGCGAAGTGATATAGAACCGTTCGCGTTCGCTGGCGCGCTCGCGAAGATCGTAGGCCTTACGAAGGCTTTCGCTGGCGCGCGCGTCTTCGCCCAAATTATTGTAGTTGGTACCCAGCCGAGCGAAGGCCATGCCGAAATTAGGATCGAGCTGGGTAGCGCGCTCGAACAACGGCACGGCCGCGGCAAAGTCGCCTCTCACGGTCATGGTTTGATAGCCGAGGCTGTAGGCCTGCAACGCTTCGAGGGATGCGGTGGTGACGCTTTCAGGCGGCGCGTCGAATTTTTGTAGCGAAGAGAGCGATTCGCCGAGTTTCTCGCGGATTTTGGTGGCGGTGTCGCCCAGGGCTTTCAGCACCTGCTCTTTTCCGTTGGCGGTTGTCTGTTCCTGGGCCAGCTGATCGCCGTTGTGGCAGTTCACGGCCTTGAGGCCGACCACGTATTGCGTGCCCAGGCTGGAAATGGAGCCTTCGATGGTGGCAGCGCTGGCAGTGCGCTGGCAGACGTCGCGGGCAATCTCGTGGGTGAGCCGAACATCCTTGGGCTGGGCCATGAGGGAAAGAGTTTGCGCGATGCGCTCGTCGGAAAGCAGATTCAGAAAGGGAGATTGTTCGAGCTGAGAGGAGAGGCCTTGGCGCAGAGCGCCGTCGAAAACCGAATCGCCTGTCGTGTTGGTGAAGTCGGCGAGAACCACGGTGTCTTTCTCGGTTAGCTTGGGGCTCGCGTGCGAACGCCAGTAAAGTCCGCCGGCGAAGACCGCGGCGATAACCATCGCGGCCGCCGCGAGAACCAACGCCCGCGCACTGTTTGGGGCCGTGGCGAGCGACGAGGAGGGGCTTGGCACCGAGTCCACGACCGCGGAGGCACCGGAACTGCGTGAGGCGGCGGCCGACGCAGCTGGCGTTGTCGTGGGGGATGGGGTGGAAACCGGAGCTTGCGCGGATTGCCCGTGCTTCGCTTCGGGATCGGAAGGGAGGATGGCGGAGCGGCCGGAGTCGGTGTCGCGTTTGAGGCGCTTGAGCTCGGCGCGCATTTCGGAGGCGTGTTGATAGCGGAGGTCGCGATCTTTTTCGAGAGCGCGGTTGACGATGTCTTCGAGTTTGGAGGGGAGATCGGGATTCAGGCGAAGTGGTGAGACCGGAGCGCGATTCAGGATGGACTCGAACATCAGCCCGGAGGTGTCGCCGCGAAAGGGCAGCGCGCCGGTGGCCATTTCGTAGAGCACGACACCAAAGGAAAACAGATCGGACCGGGCGTCCGCGTCTTTGCCGCGAACTTGTTCGGGAGACATATAGGCGACGGTGCCGAGCGTGGTGCCTGGGCTGGTGAGATGGTCTGGACGCACCCCCTCAGTCATGGCGGCGTCGGATCTCGTGATGGAGACGGCGAGGTCGGCCATTTTTGCGAGGCCGAAGTCGAGAACTTTGGCGTTGCCGCGTTTGGTGACGAAGATGTTGGCAGGCTTAATGTCGCGATGAACTACGCCTGCGCCGTGGGCGGCATCAAGAGCGTCGGCGATTTCAATCCCGAGACCGAGGAGCTGCTCGAGTTCCAGAGGCTTGCCGGTGATGACGTGTTTCAGCGTGGCGCCGTCGAGAAATTCCATGGCGATGAAAGCTTTGACGGACTCTTCGCCAATGTCGTAAATCGTGCAGATATTGGGATGGTTGAGGGCGGAGGCGGCGCGGGCTTCGCGCTTGAAACGCTCGAGAGATTGCGGATCGTGGGCCAGGTCTTCGGGGAGGAATTTGAGCGCCACGAAGCGGCCCAGACGCGTGTCTTCCGCTTTGTAGACGACGCCCATGCCGCCGCCGCCGAGCTTTTCGACGATGTGGTAGTGCGATAGGGTTTGACCGATCAGGGAGGGCGACTGGGGCATGTGCGAGGGATTTTAAGTGGAGATGCGGAGCGAGTCAATGTGAGGCAAGACGAGGTGTTCGGTCGCCAGGCCCATGGAAGTTCCCACGGTCCAGCGCCGCACGGAAATGCATTGCGAAGAGGCGGGACCGGCGAGGCTGAGGCCCTCCTTACCCCAATCGGAGACCCTCACGCATGGTCTGCGTGTATGAAGCTGGGCGATGCCTCGCCGACCGAGCGCTGGCCTAACCGCCGGCGAGAGATTAGGTGTGGAGTAATGCTTGATCGAGGTCGGCGATGATGTCTTCGACGTCTTCGATGCCAATGGAGAGACGCACCAAGCCTTCTGTGATGCCGACTCGTTCACGAATTTCCGGCGGTATAGAGGCGTGGGTCATTAGCGCGGGTAGGGAAATTAGCGTTTCCACTCCACCCAGGCTTTCGGCAAGCGAGCACAGTTTTACCTGGTTGAGGAAACGGCGGGCGGCGTCCTGCGTCTCAAGATCGAAGGCCAGCATGGCGCCCGGGCCGCGCTGCTGCTTACGGGCGATCTCGTGGTGCGGGTGCGACGGCAAGCCTGGGTAGTACACCTTTTTAATTTTGGGGTGAGCGTCGAGATGGCGCGCCACGGAGATGCCGTTGGCGTTGTGCTGAAGCATGCGCACGGCGAGCGTCTTGATGCCGCGAGAGGTCAGGAAGCAGTCCATAGGAGCGAGGCCGGTGCCTGCAGAACGCTGGATGAAATAAATCTTCTCGGCGTCTTCGGGGCGGGTGAGAACTACGGCGCCGCCGGTCGAGTCGCTGTGACCGTTGAGATACTTGGTCATGGAATGGACGACGATGTGAGCGCCGAGTTCAATGGGGCGCTGGAGGTAGGGGCTGAGAAAAGTATTGTCCACTACCAAGGTTACGTGACGATCGTTCGCGATGGCCGCGATGGCCGCGATGTCGGTGACGCGCATGGTCGGATTCGCGGGAGTTTCCACGTACAGCATCTTGGTGTTTGGGCGCAGCGCGCCGAGGACAAATTCCGGCGTTGAGGTATCCACGAAGCTGAATTCCAGGCCGAAGTGCACGAGCAGTTGCGTCGAGAGGCGAAACACGCCGCCGTAGACTGCCTCGGAGACGATCACGTGGTCGCCGGGGCGGAGAAGACGAAACACCGCGTCGATTCCGGCCATGCCGGAGGAAAAAACATAGGCGGACTGGCCGCCTTCCAATTTCGCTACCGTGCGCTCGAGAGCTTTGCGATTGGGATGATTGGTGCGGGCGTAGTCATAGCCTTTGGTTTTGCCGAGCTCGGTTTGCACGTAGGTGGAAGTCTGATAGATCGGAGCAACGACGGCACCGGTGGCGGGATCAGGTTCCTGGCCGACGTGAATTGCGTTTGTAGCGAAACCCATGGGCGCTCCTGCCTTTTGAAAATCTGCGAAATGTTTGTTGCTTCCCGGGCGCTTGCCGGCCGTAACGCGCGATCAGCGAGCGGCTACGCTGGAACTGATCGTCAAGCGCTCCGCTCAGCGAAATGGACGGATTCTCGGGGCTCTCCCGGTCTAGACCGCATCGCGCTGTAATTCGCCAGCAACGGCAGTTACGCTGCGGGAGGGTTGCTCGAAAGAAGGTATCGTAGCAAAACCGGCCAGTCAAACTCGGGCTAGGAAAGAGTTTCCAGCGACTGACTGGTGACAGCGCCGGATGGCGCCTCCGGACGAGCAGCACGCCGGTCCCCGCATGCATCGAAAAATGTAGCGGTTAGACTTGACCAGGCTGTGCGCTGCGTGGAGGATGGAGTACTGACGGAGATGCGATTTCTGGGATCAGCAGCGGTGTGTTTGATGACTCTGGCGGTTTGCGCTGCGCAAGTGACGGCGGGGGCGCAAGCCCAATCGGCCACGCCTGGCAAACAAACGCAGACCGAACCAACGTCGCGCGTCACCATTGAAGTGTCGGGCGGCGAAAACGAATCGCCAATCGAGAATGCCAGTGTCTATATCAAGTACATCGAAGAACGCAAGGTGAAGAAGAATAAGACGGTGGAGCTGAATGTGAAGACCAACCGAGATGGAACCGCGCACATCCCGGATGCTCCGATGGGAAGAGTCCTGGTGCAAGTGGTTGCCGACGGCTGGAAAACGTACGGGCGCTGGTACGATGTCAGCGAAGCGAAGCAGACGATCAAAATACACTTGGACAGACCGCCCCGCTGGTACTGAGCGACTGGTGCGTAGAGTTTTTCGAAACAGAGTTCGCCGCGCGATGCATGGCGAGCAACATACTTGCACCGAAATTGTGCAAACCGAGTCAGGATACTGAGAAGCGTGTAGTTAGCCTGAGAGGAAGCGAGTTTTTCCACAAACTTATCAACACTTATGTTGAAAACTTCACGGAACAGAAATATGTGGATGGAGATTCGGCACACGTCTTGCTGGCGGCTGGGTGACGACCTGGATTGCACGGATGAATGACACCTTCGACGGACCTTTTTCCCTGGTACAAATGTTTTGGGGCAACATCGCGGCGCGACCACTTCGGTGCACGCTCAGCGTCATCGCTATCGCGATTCAAGTGATTTTGGTGCTGATGATTGTCGGCCTCACGTCGGGTGTAATTTCCGAGTGGGGGAAACGCGTGGAAGGAGTCGGCGCGGATATTCTTGTCCAACCGCCCAACTCGTCCATTTTCTTTGCGTTTTCCAGTGCGGTCATGCCGGAAACTTTGGCCGAACAGATCGAGGCATTGCCCGGAGTGGACGAAGTTGCACCGACGGTGATTCTCACCGAGCCGAAGAACCTGGTGATGATCTATGGCATCGACTACAAACGGTTTAACGCGCTAAGCCGGGGTTTCTTGTACCGGGCGGGGCGTAAGTTTGAATCTCCGGACGAAGTCATTGCCGACGACATCATCGCACAGTCGAAACGCCTGAAGGTCGGAGACCATATCGCGCTGCTGAATCATACGTTTACGATCAGCGGGATTGTGGCGCACGGCAAAGGAGCGCGATTTTTTATTCCAATTAAGACCGCGCAAGAAATTGCCGGCGTCGAGAACCGCGTCTCGATGTTTTACGTGCGGAGCAAAGGGGACACGGAAGCGACGCGAGCGGAAATTTTGAACCTGTCGCCGAAGAACCGGGTGCGGTCGATGTCGGAATACGTGACGCTAATGAGTTCCTCAAACCTCCCGGAGCTGAAGCCGTTTGTGCGATCGATGGTTGGGTTGGGCATCGTGATCAGCTTTCTGGTGGTGCTGTTGAACATGCACACCATGGTGATGGAGCGGACGCGCGAAGTTGGAATCCTGAAGGCCCTGGGGTTTTCGCGATTCGACATTGTGGAGATGCTGTTGGGCGAGACCCTCGTATTAACACTACTTGGAAGCGTTGTCGGAATTGTGGTGACGTTCCTCACACAGGCGATTCTGAAAGAGACCAATCCCGGTCTGATGATCCTGATCACGCCGCGTTGGGTGCTGTCGTCGATCCTGCTGGCGGTGGTCGGTGCAGCCGCGGGAGTAACCTATCCGGCTCTGCGCGCGGCGAGCTACGATCCGGTTGTGGCTCTCGCCTACGAATAGCCGAAGACATTCGAAGCTTGCCGAGTCGACTGACCTTAATCTCAGGTACTGGCTTCCGACCGTAGTGTCCAAAGGAGACGAGGATGATGAAACGATTGCTTGGCGTTGTACTGGCAGCGTCTGGATGTCTGTGCCTTTCTGGTGGCGTTGCCGCGCAGATGGGTATGAACCTGTTCAGCAAGCCGAACATTGCGGATATTTTCAGGCCAGTGGTAGGGAATGGCGCCGTTTATGACCAGCAGTCCGCCGACCAGAAAAGGCCGGCCTCGCAAATGGAGATGACTATCGTCGGCAAAGAAATGACCCCGAATGGAGAAGGATACTGGATGGAAATCGGGCACACGGAGCTGCGGGCGGGCGCCATGGTGTATTCGAAGGTACTGGTGACCAAGGATTTTCAGTTCTCCAGGATCGTGTTTCAGCAGCCCGGGCAGCCGGCCATGGAAATGCCGTTTAATCCCGATCAAATGGGCAAGAATCACGTGAAGGATGAAATGGCGAAGTGGCAACAGGTGGGAACGGAGACGATCACGGTACCCGCGGGTACCTTCAGCTGTGCACATTGGAAAAAGGACGACGGCATGGAAGAAGTTTGGTCCAGCGATAGGGTGACGCCGATAGCGATGGTGAAGCAGTCAGGCAAGAATAGCTCGATGGTGCTAACCAAGATCATCACCGGAGCGACGGATCACATTACGGGTCCGGTAACGAAGTTCGATCCCCAGGCCTTCATGCAGCAGCGCAAGAATCCCCAGTGAGGGGCAAAGGCGTTCGTGGCGGCTATACTCCGGGCGTGTTGATCTCAAGTTCGTCGGCAAGGTCGCGTATCATCGCCAAGGGGCAAGCGACGTGAACGTGTTCATCGGGTTCATCGACATCAATCAATAACCTTCCATCTTCGGTCCGGATGCGAACATGCTGTTCGTCATTGCCTTCCCGCACGTCTACGAATTCAGCGTTCGGATACCTCTCTAGTTCCTTGGTCAAAGCGCGAAGTGTGGGGAGCCACGGCCTGGCCTGCTCAGCGGCGCGCTCCAAGTGGCGTCTCGGGACGACATGCATGGCTATCGGAACGATGGCAGCAGGAGCCCAAACATGGACGTGCCGCCCGCCCTGCTGCTCTGCGTCCACTCGCATGATTCCGTCGTGAAAGGTGTACGCTCCGGCCAGGACTACAGTTCCCACCACCCCGAGGGCTAGGTTCGCGAGCAACATATCCGTCTCCTCCCCGTCGAACTGCTTTCCATCTTTGGTTAGGCTGCGTCCGGTCGTTCGGACTGTCCGATTAATCGGAAACGTTCTTCGAGTCCAGCCAGATCCTCACGCTATTTTCTTCATCTTTCACGGATACCAGCTCCGTGTCTCCCTGCGCGGACAGGGCGCGCAGGCCAGCGACGAGGTCGAGTTCGTCCTTGCCACCCGAAAAGAGCGCATCCACGACTCTCATGGGGATTTTGACCTCCACGGTCGATTTCTTCGACGGGTGATGCTTGTCCGTAACATGAACCAGGAAATAGTTGTTTTGTTTGGCCACGCGGACGTCGGAGTCTTTGTTCTGGACGGTGACGAATTCGCCGTCTTTGGACGAGCGGACAGCGTCAAGCAAGGCGCGCAGGTCTACACCGTGGCAGTCGATCTGGTCGATCTTGACCTTGCCGCTCTGCAGCCGATCGCGGTTGATGGTCGGCAGAATCTTTTCGGCGAGTTCCAGAGGGACGTTGACGCGAACCGTCTCTTCTTTGGAGTCGGGATTATCCACGCGAACGTGCAACCACCGGTCTCGAGCCGCGGTCTCGGGCGCCTTCTGGGAGTTATTTTGGGCGAGCCCGGCGAGCGGGGTAAGGGCCAACGTAACGGCGATCAGCGCGAGGGCGGGAAGTTTTCGCATGCGGTCGGTCATGATGGAGTATCTCCTTTACGGACCTGGAGTTAAGAAAACCAGCAGTGTGGACTCCGTGATGAAACGGATCGAATCCAGCACCTTGGCTTGATATACGAGAGGGGGTTGAAAAATGTTTCCTGAATAATCGAGGGGAGGGCGAGGGCGGTCGATTTCTGCCTTGAAGGCTGCCGAACGGCGAGGGACCCGGTGCGGAGCAGAACGACCAGCCGCAGGGCTCCGCGGACCAGTCCTGTACTGGAGGAGTCGGCGGCTTGTCAGCTTGGGGTCCACTTCAGGAAGACGGCCGCGAGGGGCGGGAGGGTCATAGGCAAAGATTGTTCGCGACCCATGTGCGGTACCGGTTCCGAGTGAATGCCGCCCATATTGCCCACATTGGAGCCGCCGTAGACTTCCGCGTCAGTGTTCAGAACCTCCTTATAGAAGCCGTGCCGAGGCGCACCAACGCGGTAGCCTTTGCGCACAACCGGCGTGGCATTGACCACGACGATCATCATGTCGTTTGGGTTTTTGCCATGGCGAATGAAGGAGAAGGTACTGTTGTCGGCATCGTTGCAGTCGATCCATTCGAAACCGTGCCAGTCGAAGTCTACTTGATGCAGCGAGGGCTCAGCGGCGTAGAGTCTATTCAGATCGGCGACAAGGTTTTGTAGCCCGCGGTGCGTTTCATATTGGAGCAAGTGCCACTGCAGGCTGTGGGCTTCGCTGAATTCCTCGCGCTGCCCGAACTCCTGGCCCATGAAAAGAAGCTTCTTGCCCGGATGCCCGTATTGGTAGCCGTAGAGCAAGCGCAGATTGGCGAATTGCTGCCACATATCCCCAGGCATTTTGTGCAGGAGCGAGTTCTTGCCGTGAACGACCTCGTCGTGGGAGAAGGGGAGGACGAAGTTTTCGGTGAAGGCGTAGAGCAGTGAGAACGTGAGCTTGTTCTGCTCGAATCGGCGATAAATCGGGTCGGTCGAAAAGTACTTCAGGGTGTCATTCATCCAGCCCATGTTCCATTTAAGGCTAAAACCGAGGCCGCCCAGATAGGTGGGACGCGACACGGCCGGCCAGGATGTCGATTCCTCGGCGATCGTGAGCAGGCCTGGGAAGCGCTCGTAGGCGACCTCGTTCAGACGCTTGAGGAACGCGATGGCATGGAGATTTTCGCGCCCACCGAATTCGTTGGGAATCCACTGGCCTTCCTTGCGCGAATAATCCAGATAGAGCATGGAAGCAACGGCGTCCACGCGGAGGCCATCGATGTGGTATTTGTCGAGCCAGAAAAGCGCGTTGGAGATGAGATAGTTTACGACTTCATTGCGGCCGTAATTGAAAACCAGCGTGCCCCAGTCCGGATGGGAGCCCTGACGTGGATCCGAGTGTTCGTACAAATGGGTCCCGTCGAATTCGGCGAGGCCGAACGTGTCGCGGGGAAAATGGGCGGGAGTCCAGTCGAGGATGACTCCGATGCCGGCGCGGTGGCAGCAGTCGATGAATTCCATGAACTCGTCCGGGGTTCCGTACCGGCTGGTCGCGGCGTAGTAGCCGATCGTCTGATAGCCCCACGAACCGTCAAAGGGATGCTCCATGATTGGCAGGAGTTCGATGTGAGAGTATCCCAGCTCTTTTACGTAGGGGATCAGTTGGTCGCCTAACTCGCGGTAGGTAAGCCACCGGTTGCCTTCATCGGGGACGCGACGCCAAGCGCCGAGATGCACTTCGTAAATCGAGATCGGGTACTCCAGCCAGGAAGTATCTTTGCGTCGGGACATCCATTCGGAGTCCTTCCACGCGTGAGTATCTAGGTTCACGACGATGGAACCTGTGCTGGGTCGAAGTTCCGCACGGAACGCGAAGGGATCGGCTTTCAGCGGGAGCAGCTCTCCGCGCGGGCCGATGATTTCGTATTTGTAGATGGCTCCTTCGTTCAGTTCAGGCACGAAGAGCTCCCAAATACCCGAGGATCCGCGCGCGCGCATGGGATTCACGCGACCGTCCCAGTGGTTGAAATCGCCGACAACGCTGACGCGGCGCGCGCTCGGTGCCCAGACCGCGAAGTTGACGCCCCGAACTCCGGCGACCGTTTTTATATGCGCGCCGAGCTTTTCGTAGGCGTCGTAATGGCGGCCCTCACCCATCAGGTAGAGATCGAAATCGCTGAGCAGGTAGGGGAAAGCGTAGGTGTCCCAGCGTTCAAAGTCCTGACCGGCGTCCGAATGGAAACGGATGCGATAGTTGGCCGCATCGGGGCGATCGCGATAGTTTTCCGGCAGCATTGCTTCAAAAAAGCCCACATCGCGGTGCTTTTTCGCTTCGATGACGCCAATGCCGGAGACCTGGACGCTGGCGGATATTGCGTGCGGATGAAAAAAGCGGATGGCCCAGCGGCGTCCCGAGGGTGTATCGACGGGTTGCGGGCCGAGCAGCGCGAAGGGGTCGGAGTTACGTCCGGCTAGAAATGCGTCGATTTGTGCTTCGATCTGTGACTCCGGGGTCTGTTGCCGCGAAATGGAACTATCAGCGCTTTGTTCAGGCACGATTCAGATCTCCCAAGACGAACCGTAATCTCCCATGCAGGAACAGGTTGGATGCCGGGTCAGGTTCATTTGATTCTAGGGTGATATCGGGGAATTTACCAAAGAACTCGCTATGAGTGTGCGACGCCATGGCCCCTCGCGTCAATCGCGACGCTTGCGAGGCTGGGGTGGTCGCGATACAGTGCGGCACGCCGACGATCTATTCGACCAAGAGCACGGGATCGCCCAGAGTTCGTTAAGACTGACCATGGGGAACCGACCATGCAGATTTTTATTCGTTTGAGCATCGTGGCCTCCATCGCTGCCGTCTTGTCGTTTCAGCCGGCGCCCGCGCAGGACCGCGGCCAGGCCCGGTCGATGGTGATTTCGCGCGGAGGGATTGTGGCTACAGAGTCGCCGCTCGCCTCGCAGGCGGGAGTTCGCATACTCGAACGGGGCGGCAATGCCGTCGACGCTGCCATCACTGCGAACGCCATGATGGGCGTCGTTGAACCCATGATGAACGGCATCGGCGGAGACATGTTTGTGATCGTCTACGACGCCAAGGCGAACAAACTCTACGGATTGAATGCTAGCGGGTGGGCGCCGAAGGGACTCACCATCGAATTCCTTCTAAAGCAGGGTCTGCGCGACATGCCGCAGCGCGGCATCAATACCGTGACCGTTCCCGGAATGGTTGACGGCTGGCAGAAGCTGGCCGACAAGTTCGGGCGTAAGAAGCTGGCGGAAGACCTCAGTGCCGCGATCCGAACTGCACAGGACGGCTTCCCGGTTTCTGAATGGGTTTCCGCCTATTGGGCCGGGGATGTTGATCTACTCCGCGCGGACGAGGCCGCCGCGAAGACCTACTTGTTGCAGGATCACGCACCGAAGGTCGGAGAAATCTTTCGGAATCCGGATCTGGCCGCGTCCCTGCAACAAATCGCGAATCGCGGCCGTGACGGGTTCTATAAGGGCGAGACGGCGGCAAAGATTTTGGACGCCATGAAACGCCATGGCGGCACTATGACCGCGCAGGACCTGTCGGAATACTCCAGCGAATGGGTCGAGCCGATTTCCACCAGCTATCGTGATTGGACGGTGTACGAAATGCCGCCCAACGGACAGGGACTCGCCGCGCTGGAAATGCTGAACATCATGGAGACCTTCCCGCTGGGACAGAAGGATTGGGGCTTCGGTTCGACGCGGGCGCTGCACGCCGAGATCGAAGCCAAGAAGCTCGCGTACACTGATTTGGCGAAGTATATCGGCGACCCGCGCAAGCAGAAACTGCCGGTCGCTACGCTGCTGTCAAAAAATTGGGCCAACGAACGCGCCAAACTGATCGATCCGCAACACGCGATTTGCGACGCCAAGGCCGGAGATCTGGCGCCGGGCAGCGAGACGACCTATCTGACCGTGGTAGATCGGGACGGAAATATGGTTTCACTGATTCAGAGCAACTTTTCGGCATTTGGATCGGGAATCGTGGCGCCGGGGACCGGTTTTGTTCTCCACAACCGTGGAGGGCTATTCAATCTCGACCCCGCGTCGCCAAATGCTCTAGCAGGACGCAAACGCCCGTTGCACACGATTATTCCGGGTTTCGCGCAAAAGGGCGACACGCGCACGGCCTTTGGCATCATGGGGGGCTGGAACCAGGCGCAGGCACATGCGCAATTCATTGCCGACCTTGCCGACTTCAAAATGAACATTCAGGCCGCTCTGGAAGCGCCGCGCTTCTCGAAATACACCTTCACCGGCTGCGACCTGTTCATGGAGAACCGCTTTTCGCAGAACGTCCGAAATGAACTGGGCACTGCCGGCCACAGGATTGAGTTGAAGGGCACGTTCTCCAGCGTCGTCGGCGGCGGGCAGGCCGTTCAGCGGGATTTCGCGACGGGTGTGAACTATGGTGCCTCCGACCCGCGAAAAGACGGGGAGGCCGTGGCGGAATTGCCCTTCAATTGAAGGGCTTGAGATGAGCGTGGTTTGGCGGACAATACGAAAAGTCTGCATAACTTTTCCCAACAATGCTCCGGCGGGATACAAAACGGTAGGAACAGAGCCGCTGTCCGCCACGCTAAGCCCCTTATTATCAATGATCTGTCGCGCAACTAGTTGGCGAATCGCGTGCAGCAGACTACCTGTACGAAGGTACAGGCTTCCGCAGAGGCCCGGTGAACGCGGAGAACTGGATGAAGCCCAACGCTTTTCCATTTAAGTGGATGCACTTGACCTCGCTCGCGGTTCTGCCTTTCGTCCTGCTCCCGGCGAGCCACGCTCAAACCCCAGGAGTTTCCGGCCGCTACCAGTGCGCGACCGCCACGATTCAAGGCAAATCCGTTCCTTGCAACGCGGCTCCGCTTACTCTCAGGAATGACGGCCATTTTGAGTTGCGCGGCTGGGAGGGCAACTACCTGGTGACCGGGGACTGGGTCGAACTGTCGGATTCGATCGTGCGCTCGCGCGCCAAGATGGAGCCAGGGCACAAGATCGTGTTCCGCTATCGCGGGAAGCACGGTTGGTGCGAAATGGTTTACGAACGGAGATTAGCGGAGTTAGGCAAAACCTTACTAAGTTAACCAGCGCTCTCGCCACTAGGCCCAATCCGCGCTTGTCTCTGCAACCTCTACCGAGCCGTCCGCTAGCTTCAAACCTCAGGGGTTATACCACCGGAATCCCTTGCGCTGCTCTTCGGCGATTTCCTTCGCCACCGCCAACGTGAGTGGCCTGCGATATTGTCCGCAGGTGGCAATGATTGCGTCGAGCAGCGAAATCGGCGCGGTGAACGACACGCCAAAAGAGGCTGAATCGATCGAAGCCAGAAAGATCTCGTTGCAAACCCGGGCCAGTGGAGACAAGTAGGTGTCCGCGATGCCGATACAGTAAGCGCCATGCGCGCGCGCCTGCTGCGCCCCCTCGACCGTTTGCCGCAACCCGCGCCGGAAACTGATGGCCACCACGACATCACGTTTGGTCGCCACGCGCGCCGCGTGCGACATGCCGCCCGCTGACGCGACGGCAATGATTGGCAGCCCGAGAATGGATAGCTGGTACTCCAGATATTCCGCGAGCACCGCCGCGCCATCCGCCGCAAAGATCACAATACGCCGTGCGTTGAAGAAACGCTTCGCAACCTTGGTCAGCCGCTTGGCGTCCAGACTGTTGTTTAGCGCATGCAAGTTCTTCACTCCTTGCGCTAGCGAATCCTGCACGAGAGCAGGCATGCTGGAATCGCGCCTGGCGGATTGCATCATGTCCACGGGAGTGGCAAAGGCGATGGACAGTTCATGCAAATGATGCTGAAATTCGCGGTAGCCGCTGAATCCCAGGCCGCGCACGATGCGCACGATGGTGGCGGGATCGGTCTTGAGCCGCTGGGCCATCGCGCGCACGCTCAACAGAACGTACTCCCGCGGGTGCTCCAGGATCGGGCGAATGGTTTCCTGACGCTTTATCGTGAGCTTGTCAATACGCTCGGCGAGATTGGGAGACGCCACCGGGGAGCGGGGTTCTGGCTTTTTCATGCGGGCGAGAGAATCCCCCAAATCCACGATGATGTCAACCGGTGTGAGTTCACTTTCTGACAACTACGTTCGATTGTGAATCAAGGACAACGTTGCGTGGTTAGTTCTCGGACGCCGCCGCCTTCGTGGCCAGCCCCGGAGCGACGACCGGCTGAAGGAAGGGCATCATGGCGCGCAGTTTAGGTCCTAATTGTTCGATACGGTGAGTTTGCTCTCGCAGGCGCGTGGCCAGAAAGCTCGGGCATCCCTGCTCGTTTTCCTCGATCCACTTCTTTGCAAAGCTGCCATCACGGATTTCAGCGAGAATTTTTTTCATCTCCTCGCGGGTCTTGGAGGTGATGATCCTCGTTCCGGCGGTGTAATCACCATGCTCGGCGGTGTCGCTGATGGAATAACGCATGTAGCTAAGACCGCCGCGGTAGATCAGATCGACGATCAATTTTAATTCGTGCATGCACTCGAAGTAGGCGACCTCGGGCTGGTATCCCGCCTCGACGAGGGTATCAAATCCTGCCTTGATCAATTCGCTGACGCCACCGCACAGCACGGCTTGTTCGCCGAACAAATCGGTTTCGGTTTCCTCGGTGAAGGTCGTTTCCAAAACGCCGGCGCGCGTGCAGCCGAGGCCCTTGGCGTAGGAGAGCGCGAGCGCCTTGGCGTTTCCACTCGCGTCCTGCTCGATCGCGATCAGTGCCGGCGTACCTCCGCCTTCTGTGAAAACTTCGCGGACGCGATGACCAGGCGCTTTGGGTGCGATCATCGATACATCCACAGAAGCAGGGGGCTTTATCGTGCCGAAGCGGATATTGAAGCCATGCGCGAACATAAGGGTTTTGCCCGCGGAAAGATTCGGCTCGATCGATTCCTTGTAGAGTTTCGGCTGCCTCGTGTCCGGCGTGAGGATCATGATCACGTCCGCCCAGGCGGCGGCCTCGGCGGGCGTATTGACCGTGAGCCCTTCTTTCTGTGCGCGCGCGAGCGATCCGCTGCCGGGCTGCAAGCCGACGCGAACCGAAACGCCGCTGTCGCGAAGGTTTAGCGCGTGAGCATGCCCCTGCGACCCATAGCCGATGATCGCAACCTTCTTCCCCTGGATGAGCGCGAGGTCCGCGGAATTATCGTAATACAGATGTGCCATTGGTTCGTTTCCTCTCGTGGACCGTTCTTCGGTCGTAAAATCTTGCGGACGTGGGCCAGGTTTCCGTATCAGCTTGGCGGGAGGGCAGGGCTTCAGCAGTGCCGGAAGGCTTCATCTCGGACCGGCTTAGCCGCTGAGGTCCGTTTTCGTCAAGACAGCCCGTCCAAAAAGTTCCTAAGCTTTAGAGCCGGCCGTTTCCAGGTCGCCGGTTTTTGGCGAAACTCCGGGCGGACGCAACAAATCGCCGCCGCGAGTCATGGCGATACGCCCCGACCGCGCCATTTCCAAAACACCGAAGGGCCGCAACACTTCCAGCAGCCCGTCGATCTTGTCGACAGTCCCCGAAACTTCGAGAATCAGCGATTCGGGCGCCACATCGATAACCCGCGCGCGGAAAACCTTGATCAGTTCCATCAAGTGCGGCCGCGTTTTCTGATCGGCCGTTACTTTGATCAGCGCCAGATCGCGCTCCAGCAAAGGCCTTTCGGAAACATTTTCCGCCAGCAACACATCGACGAGCTTTTCCAGGCTGGCTTCGAGGCGGTGCGCGCCACGTTCATCGGTGTGCGCTACGATGGTCATGCGCGCGATTTCTTCATTGTCGGTCGGGCCAACCGTCAGCGAATCGATGTTAATGGCCAATCGTCGGGCCAGGGAGGAGACCCGGTTCAACACGCCAGGTTTGTTTTCCACGTAAGCGACGAGAGTCTGCATGGTTTCCTCGCTATTCTTACAGCTCGGTTGCCGCGGTTTCGACCAGAGGACTGTTCGGCCTGCGGATCATTTCGTGCAGCGATCCGCCCGCGGGCACCATCGGATACACGGAATCTTCCTGCTCAACGCGGAAATCGATCAGTACCGACTCTTTCGACTCCCGTGCAGAGCGAATCGTCGGTGTCACATCGGCGCGCGAAGTGATGCGCTCGCCGCGAATTCCGAACGCGTTGGCAAGCGCGGCGAAGTCGGGCGCCACCAACGGCGTGGCCACATAGCGCTTGTCGTAAAAGAATTCCTGCCACTGGCGCACCATCCCCAGAAAGCCGTTGTTGATGATGGCGATGTTTACCTTAATTTTTTCCTGCACGATGGTGGCAAGCTCGCACATGGTCATCTGGAAGCCGCCGTCGCCGACCACCACCCAAACGTCGGCTTCGGGCCTGGCGAATTTCGCGCCAATTGCCGCCGGAAGGGCAAACCCCATCGTTCCCAACCCGCCAGAGGTGACCAGCGTGCGCGGCAGATTGTGGTGGTAGTACTGCGCCTCCCACATTTGATGCTGGCCCACGTCGGTCACGACGATAGCCTCGCCGCGAGTTTCTTTCCATAAATCGTTGATCACATGCGCGGCGTAGAGATGGCCGTTATCGGGCAATCCCTGGATGTCGCGGACGGCGGAATCGCCTTTCAGTTCGCGGATGTGCGCCAGCCAATCCGAGCGTTCGCGGCGCTGGATGCAGGGGAGCAATTGCTCGAGCACTTCACGGGCGTCGCCGACAAGAGCAGAATCCACCTTGACGTTTTTATTGATTTCCGAGCGGTCGATCTCGATGTGAATCTTGCGTGCGTCCCGCGCGTAGGTGCGGAGATCGCCGGTCACCCGATCGTCGAAGCGCATGCCCACTGCGATCAGCAGGTCCGCTTCCTGAATGGCGTGGTTGACCCAGGCTTCGCCGTGCATGCCCATCATGCCGAGGTTCAGCGGATCGCTGGCAGGGAAGCAACCGATGCCGAGCAGCGTCATCGCCACGGGGAAGTTGCCGGTGCGCACGAACTGGTCGAACGCGCGCATAGCGCCGGAGACCATGATGCCGTGGCCGGCGAGGATCAACGGCCGCTTCGCGGAGTTAAGGAGTTCAACGGCGCGGTCGAATTCCGCTTTCTCGTAGTTCACGCGCTGCCGCTTTACCGGAAGCTTAGGAGCAGAAGCCTCAAAATTGAAATCGCAGGATGCTTGCTGCGCGTCCTTGGTGATATCGACAAGAACCGGTCCGGGCCTACCGGAATTTGCGATCACAAACGCTTCGCGCACCGTGCGCGCGATATCTTCGGCACGCGAAACCACCACGTTGTGCTTGGTGATGGGCATGGTGATGCCGGTGATATCGATTTCCTGGAACGCGTCCGAGCCCAGCAGTTTGCTGCTCACTTGACCGGTGATGCATACCACCGGAGAAGAATCGAGCATGGCGGTTGCAATGCCGGTGACCATGTTCGTCGCGCCAGGGCCCGAAGTGGCCATGGCCACACCCACGCCGCCGCTGGCTCGCGCGTAGCCGTCCGCCATGTGCGTGGCGCCTTGCTCGTGGCGCACCAGCACGTGGTGCAGTTTCGATTTGCCCAGCGCGTCGTAGACGGGAAGAATGGCACCGCCCGGATATCCAAAGAGATGGCGGACGCCGAGATGCGTCAGCGTCTCGCAAAGAATTTCCGCACCGGTCAGCTTCATAAGGTCCTCGCGTGCACACTTTCTGAGATCGAACGACTGAAACTTGCCGGCGGCGTGGTCACTGCGCCTTGCGCCGCTGAGGAAACCATCAAAGCATACTTGGCCATTACGCCAGTGCTGAACCTCGGCGCCGGTGCTCTCCAAGTAGACATGCGGCGTTGAATTTCCGCGTCGGTCAGCGCCACGTTTAGCGAACGCTTCGGAATATCGAATTCGATGGCGTCGCCGTCCGCGACGGCCGCGATCGTTCCGCCGTTTACCGCTTCTGGGGCAACGTGTCCGGCCATCAAACCGTGCGTGGCTCCGGAGAATCGCCCGTCGGTCAGCAACGCTACGGAATCGCCGAGGCCCGCGCCGACCAAGGCCGCAGTTACCTGCAACATCTCGCGCATACCCGGACCGCCCTTGGGCCCTTCGTAACGGATCACCACGACATCGCCGGCCTGGATGCTTCCGCTTTCCACCGCGGCAAACGCCGCTTCTTCATTATCGAAGACGCGTGCCGTTCCGCGGAAGGTCTTGTAGTCGTGGCCGGCGACCTTCAAAACGCAGCCTTCCGGTGCCAAATTGCCCTTTAGGATCACCAAGCCTCCGGTTGTTTTCAGCGGGTTGCTGAGCGCGCGTACCACTTCCTGCTTCGGGGTTTCCCTCGCAGCGGCAGCTTCTTCGCCAATCGTGCGGCCCGAGACGGTAATGCTGTCACCGTTCAAGAGCTTGGAGTCGACCAACCGCTTAGCCACCAGCGCCGTTCCGCCCGCGGCATACAGATCGGTAGCTACGAATCGGCCGGCGGGCTTCAGGTCCGCCAGGATCGGGGTTCGGGTGCTGATGCGGTCGAAGTCGTCAATGGAAAGAGGAATGCGCGCTTCGTTGGCAATCGCCAGCAAGTGGAGTACGGCGTTGGTCGATCCGCCTGTGGCTGCTACGCCCGTGATGGCATTCTCGATAGCGGCCTTGGTGATGATTTTCGACGGAGTGATATCCTTACGCAGCAGGTCCATCACCAGTTCGCCCGCACGATGCCCAGCGTTATGTTTTTCCGGTTTTGTTGCGGGCACACCGGACAGACCCATGGGGGCGATACCCAGAAATTCGGCGACCAGCGCCATGGTGTTTGCCGTGAATTGCCCACCACAGGCTCCGGCACCGGGGCAGGCGACGCTTTCCAGAGCGGCCAATCGCGCATCGGTCATTTTTCCGCGGGCATGACTGCCGATCGCCTCGTAGACGTCTTGAATCGTGACGGCGTGGCCCTCGAACTGGCCGGGGGCGATGGAGCCGCCGTAAAGGACCAACGCGGGGATGTTCAAACGGGCCGCGGCCATGATGCCGCCTGGAATCGTCTTGTCGCATCCGACCAGAATCACGATCGCGTCGAACATGTTTCCGCGAGTCACCAACTCGATCGAATCGGCAATCACTTCGCGGCTCACGAGCGAGGTGCGCATGCCCTCGGTGCCCATAGTGATGCCGTCCGAGATGGAGACCGTATTGAATTCCAGTGGCGTTCCGCCGGCCGCTCTGATACCGGCCTTCACGTCGGCCGCGAGTTCTCGAAGGTGATAATTGCAGGGACCAATTTCGATCCAGGTGTTTGCGACACCGATCAGGGGCTTAGCGAAATCGTCGTCTTTCAGTCCGCATGCGCGCAGCATCGAGCGGGCGCCGGCGCGATTTGGGCCGTCAACAAGCGCGTGACTTCGGGGTTTCGGCAAAGGGGCTGTCGTCACTGCGGCGTTCCTCCAAGTAATCTCGATTGTCAGCTTCGTTCATTTCGTTACCCGAATTCTGCAACAGAGCCGAGCCAAAACGAAGGGCCATCATCCTCATCTGGATGATGGCCCTGAAAGTCTTCGGTGCTGCTGGGCTAGGCCGCCATCATCCTGGTGTACATCCCCGAATAATTACGGGAACAGTTCGTACGACGGCGCAGGGTACCGATACCGTAGAGACGGCCGGGAGGGCGCGCGCGTGCGAGATGGCGTTGCGGATCATAACAACGCCATGAAGATACAGCATCGAGGAGGGGAAGTCAATCAGTCAAATTAATACTTATTGAAGACAGCATAAATCCAGCTTATTGAACGAATGGCCTTGGCCAGAATCGACGCGTTCGTGCGTCGGGACCCACCGATGCTGCGCGCACACAGGAAGCGGAGGGTTCGGTGCCTGTTCCGGCACGTACCGGGAGCATGGACGGCAGAGGCACGCTAGTCTTCTGGTTCTTGGGTCACGATGTGAACATCGACGGCGGGCGATTCTCGAAGAAACCGGTGAACGGCGGAAAGATAGAGATATTTGCGCCAATCGTGAACCGGCGCGCGGCCGAAAATAACTTGAGTGACGTGTTTGGAGCGAACGAAATCGGCGACTGCGTCGGCGACACTGCGCCCGCGCAGGCGGACAACCTTGGCGCCGAGATTTTCGGCAAAACGCAGATTGGCCGCCAAGGCTGCCTGGTTAGATTCCTTGGGTCCGATTTCGCGATCGACGTGAATGACGTAGAGTTCGGCATCCATGCGCCGCGCCATGCGGGCGCCCCGAGCGATCAGGTATTGACCGGCGGGATTTGCGGAAATGCAGACGGCCATGCGTTCGCGGACGCCCCAGTTCTTGCGGATGTCCTGATCCTCCATGTAGGTCTCGAGACTTCGATCTACCTGTTCGGCCACCTGGCGCAAGGCAAGTTCGCGCAGCGCGATCAGGTTACCGCGGCGGAAGAAATTCTTCAGCGAGCGCTCCACTTTGTCGGTGCTGTAGACATCTCCGCGTTTCATGCGGTTCAGGAGCGCCTCGGGAGTGAGGTCGACCATGACGGTTTCCGAAGCGGTCAGCGGCACCCAATCCGGCACGGTCTCCCGAACCACAATGCCGGTTATAGAGCGAACGATCGGAGCAATGCTTTCAATGTGTTGAATGTTGAGGGTGGAGACGACATTGATCTTGGCCGCGAGGAGTTCCTGGACGTCTTCGTATCGTTTGCGATGCTTGCTGCCGGGGATATTCGTATGCGCCAGTTCATCCACGAGAACGACGTCCGGGTGGCGCGCAAGAATGGCATCCACATCCATTTCTTCGAAAATCGTGCCCTTGTATTCGAGCTTCTTGCGCGGGACGCATTCCATCTCCTCGATGAGTTCTTCGATGCCTTTGCGGCCATGCGATTCCACGACGCCGATGACCACATCCTCCCCGCGGCTGCGACGGCGAATGGCTTCGCTCAGCATGCTGAATGTCTTGCCGACACCTGGGGCGTAGCCTAGGAAAAGCTTGAAGATTCCCCGCGTCTTCTGGGGCGGCGAGGCAACCTCCAGCCATTCCTCAGGCTTTTTCGGCAAGGGCTATATTCTCCGGGTTAGATTCGCTGCATACGGTAGAATACCGGTATGCAACGATTCCTGGGCGGCCGCATCGTTGGGCTCACCGTATCGGTCGCCATGGTCACTGCAGTTACCTACATCTATTACCGGATTCTGCACGTCAATCACACCACGGTAGCGCTGTCTTTTCTGCTGGCAATTCTAGCAGTTTCAGCGGTTTGGGGAATGGCCGTTTCGGTGGTCATGTCCATTCTGGCGATGCTGTCGTTGAACTACTTTTTTTTGCCGCCAGTCGGAATGTTCACTATCGCAGATCCCCAGAATTGGGTGGCCCTGATCGTATTTCTGATTACGGCAATCACCGGGAGTCAGCTTTCCTCGCGAATTCGCACCGAGGCGGATGAAGCCCACCATCGCAGACGCGAAGTTGAGCGTCTCTATCGTTTTAGCCGGAAGCTGCTCGGCGAAGGCAACGTGATTCAGCTGATGAACGCCATTCCGGACTACATCGTGGAAAGCTTCGAGGCCGGAGCGGCGGAGCTGTATTTGCCACAAAAGGACAAGTTTTACCGCTCCGGATTTGGCGCGTCTCATCTGGATGAGGAGAAGATGAAGGCCGCGTTCGAGCACGACGAAATCACGATCGATGTTGCTGCCGGCAACTATTTTATTCCCGTGCGGCTCGGCGTGCGGCCGATCGGCAGCCTTGGAGTTTCCGGTTCGCAGCTCTCCCGGCAATCGGTGGAAGCCGTGAGCACGCTGGTGGCGATCGGGATCGAGCGCGCCCGAGCCGTCGAACAACTGGGACAAACCGAAGCAGAACGGCAGGGGGAGCGCCTCAAGTCGGCCCTACTCGATTCCATCACCCACGACTTCCGGACTCCCCTGACTTCCATGAAAGCGGCGGTGAGCAGCCTGCTCTCTTCCGCCAATCCAGATCCGGTACAGATGCGCGAACTGCTTACGATCATCGACGAAGAATGCGATCGTCTGAATCGGCTGGTGGAAGAAGCGGGAGAAATGGCCAAACTGGAAGCGGGCGAGGTGGAGCTAGACCTCGAGCCCACTCCCATCACCGAGATCATCGAAGCATCGCTGGCGCACTGTAAGATGGCGCTGGCGGGCCGCCCTATCGATATTAAAATAGATGCGAATCTTCCGCCGGTCCGCGCCGACCGCGAGCGCGCGAAAGAAGCGATGGTGCAGTTGATCGACAACGCAAATTTGTATTCGCCCAAAGATCAGCCGATCACGATCACGTCGGAGTTGACGGGAGATTCCGTCACCACCAGCGTTGCCGATCGCGGCCCGGGCATCGATGACTTCGAGCAGACCATGATCTTCGACAAGTTTTATCGCGGCAAGGACCAGCGGTACCTGGTGCGCGGGACGGGCATGGGGCTGCCGATCGCGAAGGCCATCATCGTCGCGCACAAGGGATCGGTCAGCGTCACCAGTCAATTGGGTCACGGCTCGGTCTTTTCCTTCACGCTGCCAGTCGACCGCAACCAGGATCGGGTCCAGCGGGAGACGCGGTGAGCGGGGAGACGATCCTAGTGGTTGACGACGAACCGCAAATCCGGCGCGTGATGCGCAGCACGCTCTCCGCCCACGGTTACCTGATCACTGAAGCCAAGACCGGAGAAGAAGGCGTCGAGGCCGTGCGCAAGGAGCGTCCTGACCTGGTGCTGCTGGACATAAACATGCCGGGTATGGGCGGCCTGGAGGCATGCATGGAAATCCGGCGATCGTCGGACGCGCCGATCATCATGCTGACGGTCCGCAATGCAGAGCGGGACAAAGTCATGGCCCTCGACGCGGGCGCCGATGATTACGTGGTGAAGCCGTTCGGGATCGAAGAATTGCTGGCACGCATCCGTTCGGCCCTGCGGCGATACGCGCCGGGCGACGCGGTGGCGCCATTCGTCTCGAAAGATGTGAACATCGATTTTGAAAATCGCCAGGTAACTGTGCGCGGACGCGACGTCCACCTCACCCCGAAGGAATACGATGTCCTGAAGCACCTGGTGGCCAACCTGGGAAAACCGCTGACGCATCGACGGCTTTTGCAGTCGGTGTGGGGACCGGACTATGGGGAAGAGACGGAAAATCTCCGCGTGGTGATCAATCAGTTGCGTAAGAAGATCGAAGCCGATCCGGCGCGCCCGAAATATATTTTGACCGAGCCGTGGATCGGGTATCGGTTTCAACCCCAACGCCCGAATACCGCGAAGACTCCCTCGCGAAAATCGTAACTTTCGACAATCCCTCGACGCCCGCCGTACTAGACAGGGGATTATCCGGCGGCTTGCTCCAGACTTTTCACTTCATCGCTGACGACCACGAAATTCCTGAGGGCTGCGGCGCCGAAACTGGTGGTGATGGCGCAGTCTGTGGCGTCGAGCCCGGTGGCCATGAGGACGCGGCCGATACGCGGAGTGTTATGGCGGGCGTCGAAGGTCCACCATCGGTTTTCGAGATAGACCTCAAACCAAGCGCTGAAGTCCATTGGGAATGGCGCGGGAGGGATGCCGATATCCCCGAGGTAGCCGGTCGCATAGCGGGCGGGAATATTCAGTGCGCGGCAGAAGGTGATCGCGAGGTGCTGGAAGTCGCGGCAGACTCCGACGCGTTCGGTATATACGCCGAGGGCGGTGCGGAAGGAGCTGGCATTTTTGTAGCCGAAGGTGACTTTACTCTGGACCCAGTCGCATACGGCTTGTACACGTGCCCAGCCTCGCGGCGTTTGTCCGAAAAGTTCAAGCGCGGCGCTGGACATGAGATCGACTTCGCAGTAACGGCTGTTCATGAGGTAGGGCAGGACTTCGACGGGGAGATGCTCGACCGGAATTTCGCGGGCTTCAAAGGCTTCAGGGTCGGGCTGGCCGGAGTCTTCGATCAGCGTCGAATTGTGAAGGCGGATCCGGCCGGTCGGTGCCACGAAGCGGCTCCCGTGGTTGCCGAAGCGATCCAGGAAATTCTCGACGGCGACGAACGGGTCGGTTCGCAGTTCGTCCGGTTCGCGCAGATCGCTTTGGCGTGACGGGTGAACCTTCAGCAGCGTCACCATCGGCACGTCGGCGCGTGTTTCGAACTCCATGTCATATCCCAAGCGAATCAGCATAAGCTTTCGTTGTAAACCTTTTGCGCAGCGCTTCCTTGCGATTTTTTTGCTGCGGCGGATCACAAATATGCGATCACGACTTATGATGCGGTAGCTTCACATCTTCCGAACCTGAGGCGCATCGTGACTTATGGCTTGGGCATCATGCCCAAGGAAGGCCTGGTTCCGGCCTCCGATTCCCGCACCAATGCTGGCTTCGATCAGGTCAATACTTGCCGCAAAATGCACCAATTCGTGCAGCCGGGTGAACGCGTTTTCGTCATCCTGACCAGCGGAAGCTTGTCGATCAGCCAATCGGTGGTCCCCCTGTTACGCGCCGACTTCGATGCGGGGCGTGGCCTGGCGCAAGCCAGTTCCTTATATGATGCAGCGCGCATCGTCGGAGACTGCGTGCGCCGAGTGTCCGACATCGATCGGTCTTCCATCAGATACCGGCGGGTCGGGCCGGCGACCACGACTTGAACCTGATCCACTCCAGTTGGGAGCAGTCGCTGCGCCGGGCGGTAGAGCAATTGCCCGATATCGAATTCCAACAATCCAATAACGGGCCAGTCCAGGTGGAAGCGGTGCCCCGGCCTTTGCACGCCGCGAAACGTTCCTCGTTCTAGCTTTTCCACGCCAGATTTTTTGCGTTCGCGAATTTTCAGTCGAACTCGTTGCCAATTTTCTACGATTTCGCTGTTTCTGATTCCGTGCGTGTCGGAGAGTGAGCAGCAAAGCACCTGCCCGTTGGGGCTGGATTTTCCAAGCATTGGGACAGCCGACCTTTTCTGCCCCACCCGCCAGTTACTACCATCAACCCGAGTATCTACTCTACCTCTGCCTGCTTAACGCCCTCTCGAGCGACCAGCAGATTCGAAACGCAGCGCTCCAAAAAAACTGAACTTGGGAACAAAGAGAGAACGCAATCATGAGGTTGCTCTGCAAGACCCAAGTTCAAGTAATGCTCCTTTTCCTTGCCCCCATCCTGCTGGGGATTTCTGGATGTATCGGTTTTGCCAAACCATCGAACCTTGCAGTGACGTCGATTACGGTCTCACCGGCAGTAGCCTCACCGTCAGCAGGTGCGAAGATTCAGTTCGCGGCAGCGATTCAAGGGACA
>Ga0181522_10000030_pt1 | contig 109327 bp, 95 predicted proteins | sample PEATcosm2014_Bin_27_FD_121103 | JGI IMG/M metagenome (GOLD analysis project Ga0181522, IMG submission 121103) | Peatland microbial communities from MTU Mesocosm Facility, Houghton, MI, USA - PEATcosm2014_Bin05_10_metaG | ecosystem: Environmental > Terrestrial > Soil > Wetlands > Peat | place...
CGTTCCAAGAAACTCCCGGTGCCGGAATGGCTGGAGCGCAAATCGGACATAAAGCCGCCGTTCGAGAAAAAGTAATGGCGACGGACTGCCTGTTCCGCGACGACAGCTACCTGAAGGATTGCCAGGCGCGCGTGGTGGCGATCACCGATCAAGGCGGCATCGTGCTCGACCGCACGGTGTTTTACGCCAACTCCGGCGGCCAGCCGGGCGATACCGGCTCACTTACGACGTCCGACGGCGCGCGCATCGCGATCGAGACCGCAGTTTTCACCGACGCGGCCAAAAGCGAAATCGCCCATATGCCGGCGGCTGGCTCCCCCGCCGTCAAAACCGGCGATGCCGTGACCGTGGCAATCGATTGGGACAAACGCTACGCCCGCATGCGCATGCACACCGCGCTGCATCTTTTGTCCGCGGTGCTGCCTTACGCCGTGACCGGCGGCTCGGTGGGCGAGAGCGAAAGCCGGCTCGATTTCGACATTCACGAGGCCGGCCTCGACAAGGACGCGATCACGGCGCGCATCAACGAGATGGTTGCAAGCAACGCCGCGGTCACCAGCCGCTGGATCAGCGACGATGAACTCGCGGCCAACCCCGGCTTGATCAAGACCATGTCGGTGAAACCGCCGATGGGCACCGGCCGGGTGCGGCTGATCGAAATCGCCAATCTCGATTTGCAGCTCTGCGGCGGCACGCATGTGCGCGCAACCGGCGAAATCGGTCCGGTGCGGGTCACGCAAATCGAAAAGAAGGGCAAGCAGAACCGCCGCGTGCGGCTCGCTTTCGCTTAATTTACGCCGCCTTGGCCATAGCCGCGCGTTCGGCCGCGACCAATTCCTTCGCCGCCTTTTCAATCCCGGCAAGAATTTCAGGCTCGCTGAAGTTCGACAGATAGGGCTGCATCGGGCCGGTGTCCGAAATGCCCGCGAGCCGCACTGCGTCATGCAGCACGCGCAACGGCGAATACGCATCACGCTGATCCTCGAGCGGAATAAACAGCGCGCGCAGACGCTGCGCCTCGGCCATGTCGCCGCGCTTGATGGCGCGCAGCAACGACATCGACAGGCCGGGCGCCACGCAAACGCTACCCGACGTGAATGCCTTGAGACCGAACTTGGTGAGATGATCGATCGCCGGCCGCTCGCCGATGCCGCTGATAATGATATTGCGGTCGACGGCGTTCACCAGATCGCCGAGGAAGGCGTCCTGCGACGGATCCTGCCGCACGATGGCATATTTGATCGCGCAGATCGCGCCGTCCTTCGCCAGCCGGCCCATGTCGGAAGCTTCGACGTAACCTTCGTCCTTGACGTAGGCGATCACCGGCTTGCCATAGGCATCGGCCAGTTTGCGAATTCCAGTCGCAACGCCGGCCGGCGTCGACTGCGCCTTGTGCGGCAGCACCATCGCGGTCGGGAACGGATAGTCGCGCAGCAGCCGCAACTGGTCGTGCGACTTGCCGTAGTCGCTGCCGACCGAGGGGATCATCCAGTCGCTGTCGTGCGCGAGTTTGATCAGCAGATCGCACAGCATGCGCAGGTCGCTGACGCCCATGTTGTAGAGATTGGCATTGCCGCCATACATGAAGGTACGCACGCCGCCCGAGCGGAGATGCTCGAGCAGGCGGCTGTTTTGAGCGGGGTCGATGGTCAAATCAGCGCGCCGCGCCAATGGCGGAACCGACAAGACGGAAGCGGCAAGATCGGCGGGGGAAACGGGCGTGGTTTTCATGGGTGGCACCTCGTTGCGTTAGTTGTATGATGACCTGACAACTGGGTCAACGCCGCTTTTTTGCCTTTCCACGGCTGGCTAGACGGCCTCGCATTCCACCGCCACCTCGTAGTGGCGCGAGCGCGTGTCATAGCGATTGAGGAGCGCATACGCATCGGGCCGCACCACCGTGGCTTCGTAGTCGGCGCCCGCGAAGTCCTTGATCGCCGCCATCGAGTCGAACCACATGATGGTCGCGAACTCGATCTCGCCGCCGGCCGGGCCGCGCAGCAGCTCGATGCGCCGGAATCCGGCGATTTTCTTTCCGGCTATCCAGGGAAAGACCGTGGTTCTCAGCAAGGTTTCGTAGGCGTCGGCATTTTCCGGCGTGGTCCAACCATACCAAATACGCGCAATCATGCAGGTCCCTCCACTACCGTTGATGCAACCTATTGGTAGCGTTGGCCGTTGCACTCATTGGCAGGATCGACCAAGCTTGTCGCACGCAATATGGAAACCGCAATGCCGAATTCGACATCAAGTAAATGGCTCAAATCGACTGAATGGCTCGCCGATCAGCTCAACAAGCCCAATGTCGTGGTCGTGGACGGCTCCTATTATCTCTCGACGCATAAGCGCGATGCCAGGGCGGAATACATTGCCGCCCATATTCCGGGCGCAGTGTTCTTCGACATCAACGGCATCGCCGATCATTCAACCGATCTGCCGCACATGCTGCCGGGCCCCGATCAGTTTGGCGAAGCGGTCGGCAAGCTTGGCATCGCGGAGACCGACACCATCGTGGTCTATGACGGCACCGGACTTTATTCGGCGCCGCGGGTGTGGTGGAGCTTCCGCATCTTCGGCGCCAAAAACGTGTTCATTCTCGACGGCGGATTTCCGGCGTGGAAGGCGGAAGGCCGCCCGGTCGAAGGCGGCCAGATCAAACCGCCGGCGAAAAAATTCAAAGCCGAAATGGACACCGGCGCGGTCGCCATGGTTTCCGATGTGCAGATGGCACTCAACGACGGCAGCACGCAGGTCGTCGATGCGCGCTCGGCCGGTCGCTTTGCCGGCAGCGAACCGGAGCCACGCGCGGGCTTGCGCTCCGGCCACATGCCGGGCGCGCTCAATGTGCCGTTCACCGAGATCGTCGAGAACGGCCGCCTCGCCTCGCCAGAGAAAATCGCACAAGTATTCGCCAAGCACGGCGTCGATACCGACAAGCCGATGATTACCAGTTGCGGCTCCGGCGTCACCGCCGCGGTGCTCACGCTCGGCCTCGATGCGCTCGGCAAGCCGACGCGTATCTATGACGGCTCCTGGTCGGAATGGGGCGGCCGGCCGGATTTGCCGGTGGTCAAAGACTAGGCGCTGGCTAGCCTGCCATATATAAATTGTTGCATATGACTCGCCGCAGCGGCGCGGGGCCTCGATGATCTTCCGCCAACTGTTCGACAGCGTTTCCGGCACCTATTCATATTTGCTCGCCAGCCGCGCGGGCGGCGAAGCCATGATCATCGATCCGGTGCTGGAGAAGGTCGACCGCTATCTGCAATTGATCCACGAGCTCGACCTCAGACTGGTCAAGGCTGTCGACACCCATCTGCACGCCGATCACATCACAGGGCTCGGCGCGCTGCGTGACCGCACACAATGCATCACGGTGATGGGCGAAAACACCAAGGCCGACGTGGTCTCCATGCGGCTGGGTGAAGGCGACAAGCTCACCATCGAAGGACTTGCGCTCGACGTGCTCTACACGCCGGGCCACACCGACGATTCATATTCGTTTTTGATGCGCGACCGCGTGTTCACCGGCGACACGCTGTTGATCCGCGGCACCGGCCGCACCGATTTCCAGAACGGCGACGCGCGCATGCAATACGAATCGCTGTTCGGCAAGCTGCTGCGGCTGCCCGACGAGACCATGGTGTTTCCGGCGCACGATTACAAAGGCGACACCGTGTCCACCATCGGCGAGGAGAAACGCTACAATCCGCGCCTGCAGGTCAAGTCGATAGACGAGTACGTTACGCTGATGGCGAGCCTCAATCTGCCGAACCCGAAAATGATGGACGTCGCGGTGCCGTCCAACATGAAAATCGGACTGGCGCAGCATGAAATCGCGCGCCGCGGCTGGGCGCTTGATGCCGCGCAAGCAACCGCGCTGGTCGGGCGGCCCGACGTCGCCTTCGTCGACTTGCGCGAGACCAGCGAGCGCCAGAAACACGGCAGCATTCCGGGCGCGCTGCACGCGCCTTACGGCAATCTGGCGGAAAACGTGCGCGCCGGCGGCATGTTGCGCGAATTAGCGCGCGCTAGCGACAAGCGCATCGTGTTCTATTGCGCCTACGGGGAGCGCTCGGCCATGGCGGTGCAGGCCGCGCAGGACGCCGGGCTGCTGTCGGCAGTCCACGTCGAAGGCGGCATCGATGCCTGGAAGCGGGCGAACGGTCCGCTGGCGCACTAACACCGAGCGCTCACCGTCAGTGCAAAATCTGGCTGAGGAATAGCTTGGTGCGCTCGTGCTGAGGGTGAGCGAAGAACTCGGCCGGCGTATTGGCTTCCACGATCTGACCCTGGTCCATGAACACCACGCGGCTCGCCACCTGGCGCGCGAAGCCCATTTCATGGGTCACGCACAACATCGTCATGCCGTCCTCGGCGAGCGACACCATGGTGTCGAGCACCTCCTTGACCATTTCCGGGTCGAGCGCGGAGGTCGGCTCGTCGAACAGCATGATCTTCGGGTTCATGCAGAGAGCACGCGCAATGGCGACGCGCTGCTGCTGGCCGCCGGAGAGCTGACCGGGAAATTTATTGGCCTGCTCGGGGATTTTGACGCGCTTAAGGAAATGCAGCGCAATTTGGTCGGCTTCGTTCTTCGGCATCTTGCGCACCCAGATCGGCGCCAACGTACAGTTTTCCAGCACCGTAAGATGCGGAAACAGATTGAAATGCTGGAACACCATGCCGACTTCACGGCGCACCTCGTCGATTTTCTTAAGATCGTTGGTCAGCTCCACGCCATCGACGACAATGCGTCCGGCCTGATGCTCCTCAAGCCGATTGATGCAACGGATCATGGTGGATTTGCCGGAGCCCGACGGCCCGCAGATCACGATGCGTTCGCCGCCGCCGACCTTGAGATTGATATCGCGCAGCACGTGGAAATCGCCGTACCATTTGTTCATGGCGACGATTTCGACCGCGACGTCGGTATTGAGACGGCGCGGCTTGCCGGTGGGTCCAGTGGGAACTTTGTTGTCGGGCATGATGCAACCTCAGTGTCTGTCGCCGGTGGCGAGACGCGCTTCCATGGCGCGGGCGTAGCGGGACATTCCGTAACAGAAGACCAGGTAGAAGATCGCGGCCACCGCATAGCCGGTGGTGCTGGTGACCGGCGCCGCCCATTTTGGATCGATGCGCGCCACCTCGATGGTGCGCAATAGATCGAAGATGCCGACGATAAACACCAGCGTAGTGTCCTTGAACAGGCCGATATAGGTGTTAACAATGTTCGGGATCGTTATCTTGAGCGCCTGCGGCAAGATGATCAGCCGAGTCATCTGCCAGTAGCGCAGGCCCATCGCCATGGCGCCCTCGAATTGTCCCTTCGGGATCGCCTGCAAGCCGGCGCGCACCACCTCCGCCATATAGGCCGAGGCGAACAGCGCGATGCCGATCAGCGCGCGCAGCAACTTGTCGGGCTCGTACTGTTCGGGGACGAACAGCGGCAACATCACGCTCGCCATGAACAGCACGGTGACCAACGGCACGCCGCGCACGAATTCGATGAAGATCGTGGAGAAGAGCTTCACCGTCGGCATCGGCGAGCGCCGTCCCAGCGCCAGCAAGATGCCGAGCGGCAGCGACACCACGATACCCACCGACGCAACCACGATGGTAACCAGCACGCCGCCCCACAGCACGGTATCGACAACCTCCAGGCCGATAGCCTCGAAGCCGTGCAGCAGGACATACGAGCAAATCGGTAACACCAAGAAGAAATACAGCGCGCCGATGTCGCGCCGCGATGCGTTGATCCAGAGCATCCAGAAGACGCCGGCCGCCAGCATCGCGAAGAAGATATCGACGCGCCATCGGTCGGGGATCGGATAAGAGCCGTAGATGAAATAAGGCAGCCGCTCCCAGACGAACGGCCAGCAGGCGCCGATCTCACGGTGCTGGACGACCTCGCGGCAGGCGTCGCGGTCCGCGCCGGTCCAGACTGCGTCGAGCAGCAGGAATTTCACCAGGTCCGGAATGATCCAAAGCAGCAACAACACGACGATGATGGTCAGTGCGATATTGAACGGCGTCGACAGCAGGTTTTCACGCGCCCAGCCCCATGCGCCGGTCATGTGCGGCGGTGGCGGCTGTTGCTCGAGCTGCGCCTTGCGCACGAACGCGATTTCGGTGACGGCCAGATCGCCCTCCGACATGGTCATGGGCGCGCCCTCACCGTTCCACCAGCGCGACGCGCCGGTTGTAGAGATTCATGAGGAACGAGGTCGTCAGGCTGATGGTGAGATAGACCAGCATGGTGATGGCCACGACCTCGACCGCCTGGCCGGTCTGGTTGAGCACCGTGCCGGTGAACACCTGCACCAAATCGGGATAGCCGATCGCGACGGCCAGCGTGGAATTCTTGGTCAGATTGAGATACTGGCTGGTCAGCGGCGGAAGGATCACGCGCATTGCCTGCGGCACCACGATCAACCGCAACGTCGGGCGCGGCTTGAGGCCGAGCGAATAAGCCGCCTCGGCCTGGCCGCGCGACACCGACGTAATTCCGGCGCGCACCACCTCGGCGATAAACGCCGCGGTATAGATCGAGAGTCCGAACAGCAGCGCGGCGAACTCCGGCAGCACTTCGAGACCGCCGCTGATGTTGAAGCGTCCGGCCTGTGGATAATCGAAGCTCAGCGGGAATCCTTTCAGCGCCAGCACCACGAACGGTAGGCCGATCACCAGCGCCAGCGTCACCAGGAACACCGGCGCTTGCTGGCCGGTGCGCTCCTGCCGCTTGCGCGCCCAGATATAAAACGCGATCGCCGCGATCACGCCGACGACAAGCGCGACTACCACCGCGCTGAAACCGTAGAGAAAAACCGGCGACGGCAGAAATAGCCCGCGGTTATTGAGGAAGGTGCCGCCGGGAATAGCGATGCTGTCGCGCATCTCGGGCAGCGCCTTGAGTACGGCGTTGTACCAGAACAACAGTTGCAGCAGCAGCGGCAGGTTGCGGATGGTCTCGACATAGCCGGTGGCGAATTTCGACAGCAGCCAATTCTTCGACAGCCGCGAAATGCCGATGGTGAAGCCGAGAATGGTGGCAAAGATGATACCCAGTCCAGCCACCAGCAACGTATTGATCAGGCCGACCCAAAAGGCCCGGCCATAGGTTGAGACTTGGGCTGAATAGGAGATCAGCGTCTGGCTGATGTCGAAGCCGGCGGTCTGGTCCCAAAAGCCGAAGCCGGAGGCGATATGCGCGCGGCGCAGATGATCGATGGCGTTGAAAGTCGCGCCGACGAACAGAAGCGCCACGAAAGCGCAAAGGACGACCTGATAGATGATGCTACGAATTTTGGGGTCGTTGTAAAACGCGACACGCGCGGGGCTTACGCCCGTCGTTTGGTCCGTCGACATTGACCCCTCGCTGCGTTGGCGAGTGCGCCGGCAGCATCCTCACTAAACCCTGAGCGCCGCGGCATTCCCCTCGGCCCGCGGCGCTGTCGTGTCAGCGGATCGGAGGCGCGTATTGCACGCCGCCTTTGTTCCACATTTTGTTCAAGCCGCGGTCGATCTTGAGCGGCGAGCCCTGTCCGACATTGGCCTCGAACACCTCGCCGTAATTGCCGACCAGCTTGACGATGCGCACGGCCCAATCCTTGGTCAGCCCGAGCTGCTCGCCGTAATTGCCCTCGGTGCCGACGAAACGCTTCACATCCGGGTTGGTGGATTTCAGCATCTCGTCGACATTCTTCGACGTAATGCCCAGCTCTTCAGCATTCATCATCGCGAACAGCGTCCACTTCACGACAGTGAACCACTGATCGTCGCCCTGACGCACGGCCGGGCCGAGCGGCTCCTTGGAAATGATCTCGGGCAGAATGATATGGTCGTTGGAATTGGCGAGACGCAGACGCTCAGAATAGAGTCCGGAAGCGTCCGTGGTGTAGGCGTCGCAGCGCCCTGCATCGTATGATTTCACCGCCTCATTGGCGGTGGCGAAGGTCACCGACTTGAGCTGCATGTTGTGCGCACGGAAGAAGTCCGCGAGATTGAGCTCCGTGGTGGTGCCCTGTTGCACGCAGACCGAGGCGCCGTTGAGCTCGAGCGCGGAATTCACCTTCAGCGCCTTGCGCACCATGAAGCCCTGGCCGTCATAGTAGTCGACGCCGACAAAGCTCAGGCCGAGCGAGCTGTCGCGCGACGACGTCCACGTGGTGTTGCGCACCAGCACGTCGACCTCGCCCGATTGCAGGGCAGTGAAGCGATCCTTGGCCGACAGCGGGACGAATTTTACTTTGCTGGCGTCGTTGAACAGAGCCGCGGCGATGGCACGGCAAACATCAACGTCGAGGCCCGTCCATTTGCCCTGCGCGTCCGGAAGACCGAAACCCGCCAGCGTGCCGTTGGCCCCGCAATTGAGCATGCCGCGGTCCTTGACGGTCTTGAGCGTTTGGGCGGATGCGGCCTGCGCGAAAACGATCGTGGCGAGGGCTAATACTGTGACAATGCGTTTCATGGGATGGCCTTTTCAACGCGAACTCGGATACGGCGCTCCTCGCGGGCTGGCCAGCCATTCCGGTCCTGGGCCGATGCCCAGCAGCGCGAAATGTCGATCTCTGGCCTATTTCCCCACGGCTCATCGCCTCAACGTATCTGAGAACGATCGGGTTGCGAGGTCAAGGGGTTGACGCTTGCCGGATCCGGGGCCGTATATGTCCGGCGCGCCGACCGCGGCCCCCCGCCGCATTAAACCGGACCCGAAATCCCCATGGCGAAGACGCCGAAACAGCCGACCAAGCCGGAAACCCGCCTGGTCACCGCCGGACGCGACACCAAAGGTCAGCACGGCTTTGTCAATCCGGCCGTCTATCACGCTTCAACCGTTCTCTATCCCACGGCCGAGGACCAGGTAGCGCATCGCTCGCGCTATCAATACGGCCGCCGCGGCACGCCAACGTCCGAAGCACTCGAACAAGCGCTCGCCGCGATCGAAGGCGACGGCTGCGCTGGCGTGGCCTTGCTGCCGTCCGGCCTGGCGGCAATTTCGACGGCGCTTATTTCGGTGGCGGGCGCGGGTGACCACATCCTGGTCACCGACAGCGTCTACCGGCCAACCCGAAACTTCTGCGAAGGCGTGTTCAAGCGCATGGGCGTCGAGACCACCTACTACGATCCGCTGATCGGCACCGACATCGCCGAATTGTTCAAGCCGAACACGCGCGCGGTATTCGTCGAGGCGCCCGGCTCGCAAAGTTTCGAGATGCAGGACATTCCGGCGATCGCCAAGGTCGCGCACGACAAGGGCACGGTCGCGCTGATGGACAACACCTGGGCGACGCCACTTTATTTCCGCGCCTTCGATAAGGGCGTCGATTTGTCGATCCAGGCCGGCACCAAATATATCGGCGGCCATTCCGACATCATGTTCGGCTGCATATCGGCCAACGCCAAGACGCTGCCGGCGCTCAAGACCGTCATGCAAACCATGGGCCTATGCGTCGGGCCGGACGATATGTACCTCGCGCTGCGCGGCTTGCGCACCATGGCGGTGCGGCTGGCGCGTCATAACGAGTCCGGCCTGAAGGTTGCGCGCTGGCTCGAAGGCCGCCCGGAAGTGTTGCGCGTGCTGCATCCGGCGCTCGAAAGCGATCCCGGCCACAAAATCTGGCGGCGGGATTTTTCCGGTGCCTGTGGCTTGTTCAGCATCGTGCTCAAGCCGACCAGCGAAAAGTCCGTGCTCGCCTTCATGAATGAACTGGCGCTATTCGGCATGGGATTCTCATGGGGCGGTTTCGAGAGCCTGGTGATTTTGTTCGATTGCAGCGAATACCGCACCGCGACGAAATGGGCGCCGGGCGGCCCGACGCTGCGCTTTCATATCGGGCTGGAAGATCCCGGCGACCTGATCGCGGACCTCGAAGGCGGCTTCACGGCGATGGCGGCCGCCAAATAACTTTTTACTTTGCGCATGATCTTATCAGAAAACCGGTTCCCACTTTTCGGGATCATGCGCTATGCCACCGCGCCTTGCCCGCCGCTGCGGATGACAAACTGAAGATTGCGCAGGTAGACGAACACGCCGAAGGCCTGGCCGATGATAAAGACCGGGTCCTTGCGGTAAATCGCATAGCCGAGCAGCATCAGACCGCCGCCGATCGAGAATACCCAGAACGCGGTCGGCACCACGGAGCGCCCGGCCCGCTCTGATGCAATCCACTGCACCACGAAGCGCATGGCGAACAAAAGTTGCGCGACATACCCGATCAGGATTCCCCAATCGACGTTGCCGAGGAAAACGTCGTGCAGGTAGCCGCCAATGGCGCGCGTGATATCGATCAGCATGTGAGTCTTCCTTTAGTGGCGCGTGACCATGTCCGAAAACCGGTTCCCACTTTTCGGGATCACGCGCTAGTCCTCTACAATTTCCGGAACACGTTTCTTGCGGCGGATCAGCCACCAAACGCCGGCAAGATCAAGGATGCCGACCCATAGCCGGTCCCACATCCCATAATTCGACACGCCGGAGCTGCGCGGCCGGTCGACCACGTCGACATAGCCGACGGCGGCGCCCTCGCGCTTGACCAGCGCCGGCAGGAAGCGGTGCAGTCCGTCGAAATACGGCAGACTCAGGAACAGATCGCGGCGGAACGCCTTCAACCCGCAGCCGGTGTCGCGGGTGCCATCGCGCAACACCGCGCCGCGCACCGCGTTAGCGATGCGCGATTGAAATTTCTTGAATCCGCTGGATTTGCGCCCGACCCGCTGGCCGGCAATCAACCCGACGCGCGGCGCGCCGGCCTCGAGCGCCCGCAGCATGGCCGGAATGAAGGCCGGATCGTTCTGCCCGTCGCCATCGAGCGTTACGACAAGCGACGCGCGCGCCGCCGCCACGCCCGAGCGTACCGCCGCGGACTGCCCGCAGGACTGCTTGTGCCGCACGCGGCGCAGCCAGGGATATTGCGCCATCAGCCGCTTGAGCTCGACCGCAGTACCGTCGCTGGAGCCGTCGTCGACATAGATGACCTCGAACGGCCATTGGCCATCGAGCGCGGCGGCGATTTCCTTGACCAGCAATGCGATATTGCCGGCTTCGTTGCGCACCGGCACCACGACGGCAACCGTTTTGTCCCTGTCGTTCATCGGCAAAGCTCTATTGGGACAGCAGCGCGCGCGCAACGGATTTGATCCGCCGCAGCGACGGCCCGGGCCTTTGATGCACGGCGCCGTCGGGCCCAATCGAAAAAGCCCGCCTTCTCAGCGCGAAATAGCGGCGCACCACTAGCGCGCCGACGACCCCCACCGCGGCGCCGGCCAGCACATCGCTCGGATAATGCGCGGTCACCGCTACGCGGCTTGCCGCGATCAGCAGGGCATAAATCCACAACATGGTGCGCCCGCGCGGCCACAACGAGCCGAACGCCACCAGCACGGAAAACACCGACGCGGCATGCCCGGACGGCAGGCCGGCATAGGCTGCCGACCAGCTGAACGGGCTGAACAAATATGGATCGAGGCTGCCTCCGACCAGCGGCCGTGCCCGCCCGAATATGTGCTTGACGATGTTGGTGAACAGGCCAGGCACGGCGATCGCAGCGAACAGGAAGCCGACGCGCACCATCATCGCCGACAGGACCAGTTGCGGCACCCTCGGCAGCGTTGGCAGCGCGGCAAGCGCGAGAAACAAAATCCCGAGCGGCCACAGGAACCAGCCGGACTTGCCGAAATCGGTGATCTGATCGAAAAACCAGACGACCCAGCCCGGCAGACGAGCAACCCCGTTGATCGCGGCGGCGTCCGCTACGAATTGCACGAGCAAAAAACCCAGTGCGACAATTCCGGCCGCGATCGCGAGCTGTTGCAGCGTCAGCGGCCACGGCTTGCGCACATGAACGCGCGGTGGACGCGTCAGCACGGCGAGCGCCGCAACCACATTGGCGGCGCAGCGACGCAGCGCCGAGACCGTCGGGTTGGTGCTGCCGTGATTGAGACCATCGGCCGCGGTCATGGCGTCTCCGCCGAACGGAACACGGTGAGCGCCACCGGCCGTCCGATGCTGATGTTGTAACCCTCGACGCGCTGGCTGAGCGCGTAAAGCAAACCGATCGCGTCGGCCCGCTGCACGAAGCTGCGCTCGCTACGCGCGTCGATCAATGCAAAACGGCAAGCGCCCTTTGCCAGGAATTCGGCGGCGCCAGCGCCATCGGTGAAACGGGTGTCGGTGCCGAGCAGGAACACCAGGCTCGGCTCCTGATAAGAGCCTGTCGCCGCGACGTGCGGCTCGCTGCAATCACCGGTATGCAACGCATCGGCGACCAGCGCGCTCGGGAACAAGGCGGGCAGCGACGGGAACGTCACGGCATACACCGTCACCGCGATCAACACCGACGCCACCATGCCGCGCAATACCGAACGCTCGGGGCCATCGACCTCGTATAGCCACCAGGCAAACAGGCCGACAATCGCGGCGGCGGCGGCAAACGGCCACGCCACGAAACCGGGATCGTGTCCGACGATAATGAAGATGACGACCACGCCGACCGCGATAATCGCGGGAAACAGGAACCAGCCGGAAGTGCCGCGCATCAGCCAGCGATTGGTCGACAGGCCGCCCGGTTCGAGAATACCCGCGATCAGGATGGCGATCGCCGGATAGAGCGGCAGCACGTAATGCGGCAGCTTGGTGATCACCGCCTCAAAAACCGCCCATGACGGGATCAGCCAGGCCAGAAGAAATCGCGCTCCCGGCTCCCGCCGCGCCTGCCATATCCGCGGCGCGGCCAGCCCCGCCAGCACCGAGCCAGGCCAGAACGTCACCCAGAACAGCACGAAATAAAATCCGGGCGGCGCGCCGTGCGACTCCTGCCCGCCGAACACCTTGGACAGCATGTCTTCGCCGACCGACTGCTCAAAAAAACTGGCGCCGGATTTCGCGACAATCGCCACGAACCAGGGCAACACGAGCACCAGCAGCCATACTAGGCCTGCGAGCGGGCACAGCTTCCAGATCCAGCGGCCCGACCGATCGGCGATCGACAGCGTGAACGCGGTGAGCGCGACGAACATCAGGATCAGCGGCCCCTTGATCAGCACGCCGGCGGCGAGCGCAGTCCACAGGATCGCCGGCAGCCGCCAGTCGACGGCAGCTTCCGGCGTGCGGCGGCTCGCGAGATAAATGCGCGCCATCGCACCCATCGCCGCCATGCAGGTGAGCAGCAGCACGGCGTCGGTCTTGGCTAGTCTTGCCTCCACACCAAGGAGCACCGAGCTTGCCGTCATCAGCGCCGCCAAGAGCGCAGTGCGGCGCGCGACAAATGCAAGCGCCGCCCAATAGGTCAGCAGCACCGCGCCGATGGCGCCGAAAAGCGACGGCACCCGGTAGAGCCAAATCGTGGTGCGGGCATTCGGGATGCCCACGGCCTCGCCCGCCTTCACCGCCGCCGCTTGTAGCCAATAGATGCCCACCGGTTTCTTGTAGCGGACCTCATCCTGAAAACGGATGTCGACATATTGCCCACTCTCCAACATCTGCTTGGTCGCCTGCGCGAAGCGCGCCTCGTCGCGATCGACCGGCGGAATCTGGAAAAAGCCCGGCAGAAACGCGATCAGCGAAAAGGCGATCAGCAAGCCGCAGACGCGCCGGTGCGAAGACCCGGCATAATCCAGTATGCCGGCCAGACCCCGCCCGGGGGCTGGCAATTGCTGTGCCTCATCGGTAGCCGTGCTCATTGGGCGAAGGTTTCCGGGCTGATTCCGCTCATTCGCCGGGACCATAAGCCCTGGCCGCAGCGCTGTCATTCAGCGCGCTTTACCACGGTTTATTGCAGGCGGACGATGACACTATCGCTGGCGCCGCGGGCGTCCATGACGGTGAGCCGCACGAAGCCCGGTCCATCCGGCGCGAAGAATACGGTGCGGCGGCCGCCCTGCGCCTCGAGCGGCATGCCATTGACCATGACGGTCAGCGGCGCTGCGCCGCCGGTGATTTTGAGCGCGACCGGTTCTACCGGGCCGGATTTGGGCAGCTCAATGCGCGCGCCATCGGGCGGGAACATGATGCGCGGCGGCTCGGCCGCGGCAACCATGCCGCCTTCCGGGCTGAAACGTTGCAACGGCGGCGGCAGCTTGCCGGTGGCGGCAAACAACACACCCTTGGGCGCGTGCGCGAGCGGCGCCGGCGCGTTGCCGCTGCGCGCAAAGGCGTCGAACAATATCGGCGCTGCCGCCGCGCGGCCGACCAGGCCGGGCACCGGCGCTCCATCGGCGCGACCGACCCACACCCCGATGGTCATGCGGCCGTCAAAACCGACCGCCCAGGCGTCGCGATAACCATAGGACGTGCCGGTCTTGAATGCGATGCGTCCAGCCATCGCGTTGTCGGGTGGCGGCGCCCCGATCAGGATATTTCCGACGTACCAGGCGGCGACCGGATCGAGCAGACGGCGCGCATTTGGCGCGTCCGCGCCTTCGCGCTCGATCAGCGGAAAGGCCGAACCCTGCCGCGCCAATCCGGTATAGAGCATCACCAAATCGTTGAGCCTGATGCCGACGCCGCCAAGACCCATGGCAAGGCCGGGCGCTTCGCCCTTGGGCAGCACCAGCGCGGCACCGGTCTGCGTCAAGCGCGCGCTCAACCGGCTGACGCCGACTTTGCAGAGCACGGCGATGGCCGGTACGTTGAGCGACATTTGCAGCGCGCGGCGAACAGTCACCGTGCCCTGGAACGTCAGATCGAAATTTTCCGGCGTGTAGCTGCCGTAACGCGCCGGTTTGTCGTCGATCAGCGTTTCGGGATGCAGCAGACCGTCCTCGAAAGCCATTCCGTAAATGAACGGCTTGAGCGTGGAACCGGGCGAGCGCAGCGCCTGCGTCATGTCGACATGGCCGGCGCGGCGCTCGTCGAAATAATCTGCGTTCGCGACGCGCGCGCGCACTTCGCCCGTTTCGTTATTGACCGCGAGGATGGCGACGGAAATCTGCGGGCCGAGCGCATGCGCGCGCTCGAGCGCCAACTCCTGCAAAGTTTTTTGCAGCCCGGCATCGATAGTGAGGCGATGAATGCGGCGATCCGGCTCGGCGCCAATCACCTGATCGGCGGAATGTGGCGCCAGCACCGGCAACGCTCGACGCTCGTGCGGCACGTCTTGTGCCTTGGCGCGCGCGATCTCATCGAGCGGCACCGCGCCGGCGGCCGCCGCGCGATCAAGCACCCGATCGCGTGCCGCGCGCACGATGCCGGGAAAGCGGTCGGGCCGGCGCAACTCCGGCGACTGCGGCAGCGCCACCAGCAGCGCGGCTTCGCTGAGCGACAACTTGCGAGGCTCCTTGCCAAAGTAGCTCAACGAGGCGGCGCGGATGCCCTCCAGATTGCCGCCATAGGGCGCCAGCGTCAGGTAAAGTGACAGGATCTCGTTCTTGTCGAGCGCGTGCTCGAGTTCGAGCGCGCGGGTGATCTGGCGCAGCTTGGCCAAAATGCTGCGCTGCTCGCGCGGCTCCAGCAGCCGCGCCACCTGCATAGTGATGGTCGAACCACCGGAGACAATATGGCCGCTGGTTGTAAATTGTCCGGCAGCGCGCATGAGCGCCGGCACGTCCACCCCGTGATGCGCCCAGAACCGCTTGTCCTCATAGGCGAACAGAATTCGCAAGAAACGCGGATCGACGTCCTTGACGCTCGCCGGCAGGCGCCAACGCCCTTCCGTCGTGGCGTAGGCGCGCAACAGCTTGCCGTCGCGGTCGAGCACCACGTGCGAGGTTTCAAGATCGTTGCCGAGCGGCGCGCGGCCGAGCGAATACACCCACGCGGTTCCGGCCAGCGCGACTAAAACGGCCGCGCCGGCGAGGCTCCCGAGGGTGAAACACCAGCGTTTCATTTTGGTGCCGTAATATCGATCGCAGATGTTGCCGTGCGCCCGAAACGATCGGGCCGATACATGTCCTCCACCAGCGCCTGCGGCAGCACGTAGTGGCCGGGCGACACCGCGCGCACCACGTAGGCCACCGTGAACACCGGCGGGGAATCGTCCTTGCGGTCGAACGCCGCGGTGAAACGGTCGTCGCGGAATTCGCTGTTTACCGGCTCGGCCGCGTCTGTGATCCAGCCGAGCGTGCCGGTATCGCCCGAAGACACCAGCTTCGGATTGTCGATCTCGAAACCAGCCGGCAGATAGTCGGCGACGATGACGCGGCCGAACTGCGGCTGCGGCTCTGTCATCTTGAGCACCACCACGAAACGCTGGTTCTGCTTGGCTTTCGTCGCGTCCGCGGGTTCCCCGTCGAGCGTGAAGTAATTGCGCTCGATCTTGAAGCCGCGCTCGGCGGCGGGCTCGGGCGTGAGCGGCGAGCCACTGACCGACACCACCGCTTGCACCGTGCCGTCGCCTTTGTTGCTCACCGCCAGCGGCTGATCGAGCTCATCGGCGCGCAGGCTGCGGTAGAACGCCCCCTGCCGGGCCTCGTTGTTGACCGACAGCGCGATGGCATTGGTCTGCTTGGCGAGCGACCAGGCGGCCAGCACCAGCCAGGCGTCTTCCTGCGTCGAGGTCCGCGCCGACAGCGCGCGCGCGGCGTCGATGCGCAACACCGCGTCGTCGATGGTCTTTTGGGTGGCGTGCCCTTCCGAGGCGAGCGTCACCAGCGCGGCGGAATCGCGCAACACAGAGCCGAAATCGTCGCGGCCGAATTCGAGCTTGGGCTGTGGCGCCAGATCATCGAGCGCCGCGAGGTAGACGCGATCGGCGCGCGCCTTGTCACCGAGCATGGAGAGCGCGGCCGCGATCTGCGCCTTGGCGATCGGCGTTGTCAGATCGCTGAGCTTGGTGTCGGCGATGTAACGCAGGTCGCCGATCGGCGCCACGCCGTTGCGCGCCAAGACGTAGAGCGCGTAAGCCAGATCGCGGCCGCCGTTTTTATTCGGCTCCGGCGAGGCCGCCACGGTATTGCGCAGCCGGTCAAGCGCCAGCGTGAACGACCCCTGTGGCACCTCGAACTTTCGTTCGCGCGCGCGCGTGAGGAAATCGGTTACGTAGGCGTCGAGCCACATGTCGTCGCCGCCGACCGACCACAGGCCGAACGAACCGTTTGAGCCTTGCCGCGACAGCAAACGCTGAATGGCATCCTTGATGCGCTGGTCGGTGTCGCCATCGAACGCGAGCTTGGCCTGCGCCGCGAGTTCGTTGATGTAAAGCATCGCCACCGCGCGGCTGGTAATCTGTTCCGAGCAACCGAACGGATAGCGGTCGAGCTCGCTCAGCAGCGTGGCGACGTCGAGCGACGTCGAGATCGCGACCGAGAAACCAACACGCCCGGTGCCAGGCACGAAGTCGGCGAACATGTCTTTCGAGAGCGTCAGCGTCTCGCCTTGGCTCAGTGCCCGTACGGTACGACGGGTCAGGATCTGGTTGGCCAGCCGCACGTCGAGTGCAAAGGCGCGCTCGAGCGCAAAGCCGTTCGGCCCGCTCACGCTGACGCGGATCGTGCTGGCGCCCGAACCTGACGCGGATACGGGAACCGAGAGGTGATCGCGCTGCTTGGCGGCAAGCTTCAGCGAAAAGGGCTTGTCGCCGTCGAGTTTAACCGTGCCTTCGCTGGTGACGCCAAGGCTGTAGTCGCCGGCCGCGCCCTCGACATTGTCCAGCTCAAGCTGGACCGCGCCGCGGTCGCCGGTGCGCAGGAAGCGCGGCAGCGTCGCGGTCAGCACGACCGGATCGCGCACGATTACGTCGCCGGCCGCCTTGCCGACCTTGTCCTTGCTCCAGGCTACCGCCATCACGCGCACGGTGCCGGCAAATGCCGGAATATCGAAATTCACCTGCGCGGTGCCGTCGGCCGCGACATTCACTATGCCGGAATAAAGCGCGAGCGGCGCTTGCGTCGGCGGCGAGCCGGTCAGCTCGGCGCCGGCGTCGCCGCCGTTGCGGATTGCCCCGCGCACGCCCTGCATGCCGTCGATTAGTTGCCCGTAGATGTCGCGGATTTCGGCCGTGAGCTGCCGCTGCCCGAGGTAATAGGCGTCGGGCGCCGGCGGCTTGTAATTGGTCAAATTGAGAATGCCGACATCGACAGCGGCGACCACAATGTGCGCCTCCTCGCCCGCGACCAGTCCGGCAAGCTTGATCGGCACGTTGAGCGCGGAATTAGGCCGCAGCGTTGTCGGCAGCGTCATCTCGAGCGCGAGCAAGCGCGCCGCACGGTCGATTGAAAACCACTGCACGCCGATGGCCCGGCCCGGCATGCGTTGCGCCGGCGCGTCGAGCGGACGGCGCAAGGTGGCGACCAAATAAGCGCCGGTGCCCCAATCCTTGCCGACAGTAAACGGCACGCGTACCGCGCCCGCTTTCACGTCTTGCGACGTGCTGGCGACCAGTCGGTCGGTGAAAATATTGAGCGTCAGGCGGCCCGCGGTGCGCGCCGTCACCGACACGTTCATGGCGTCGCCGGATTTCGCGTCCGACTTATCGAGCGCGACTTCGAGCAGATCGGGCGTGTCGGCGTTGGCCTCTGCATAGAAACCCGCGTCGAACGTCAAAGACGTAATGACCCCGTTGGGTTCGGGCGACGAAACTTCCAGGCGATAGCGCCCCCACTTCACCGGCAGCGAAATCCGCGCCGGTCTGTCGGCGGTCACATCGACGGTGCCGTTGCCGACGCGCTCGGTGCGCTTGACCGGCTCGTATTCCCATTGCCCGCTCTGGCGGTACCACTGATAGCTGGTCTCGACCCTGAGCAGATCGTAACGCAGCCCGCTCTGCGCCAGCGTCTTGCCGTCGGGCGCGGCCATTACGATATCGAAATCGGCATTAGCGCCGTCGCCGAGCGAGCGGCCGGAAAACGCCGGCCGCACACCGATCATCGGCGCGTCCGGCTCAACCGGCAACGTGACCTTGCGCTCGACCGCGCGGCCGCCCGATTCCGCCATGGTCACGGTGATGGTCGCATCCAACGGACGCGAGGTCGTGGGAATCTTGTCCAGCGTGACCGGAAACGTCGCCTTGCCGGTGGCGTCGGTCGACGGCATTTCCTCGATGTCCTGGCGCACCGCCGTGACTTCGTCGTCGGCCAGCCCGAAGGCGTAGCCGGTAAAGCCCGGCCGTTCTTTTGCCGCCGCGATCGTCACCGTGCCGGCGAGATCAAGACCGGAGGCCGGCGCGCCGTAGAGAAAATGTCCGTCCACGCTCAATTGCGCCGGCGCGTTGCGCGGGATGACTTTCGCGGGCGACGTCAGATCGAATTCGATCCGGTCGGCCACGTAGTCCTCGACCAGGAAAGTCGCCTCACCGACCGCCGGCTGCTTCGAATCGGTATAGGCTTTGACGCGCCAGGTGCCGGTCGAGGCGGAGGAGACGATCGGCACGCTCCAGCTATGACCGCCGAGGCCCTGATCGGGCGCCAGCGCGCGGCGATATTCGACGCCATCCGGCCGCTCCATCACCAGCGTCAGCGGCGCCGCCGCGGCGATGCCGCGCACGTCGCGCAGCAATGACGTGACCTGCACGGTTTCGCCGCTGCGATAGACGCCGCGCTCGGTATAGACGAAGGCATCGAGCCCAGCGGGAACTTGGCGTCCGGCCACGCCGCGATCGGACAGATCGAAGGCAGTCGTCTTCAGACTCAGAAACGCGTAATCGGATTTATCCGAGGAAACGATCGCGGCCGGCGCCAGGCCACCCTCGCCGCGCGCAAGTCCGGCCTCGAAATGCACGAAGCCGTTTTTGTCGGTCGGCTTTGTGGCCAGGACGTCATTGTTGCGCGCGATCAGCCGCACCTCGACCGAGCCGCGCGGCTCGGCGGTGGCCAGCGAATGAATGAAGACGTCGATGCCGTCATGGCCGCTATAGGCGGTCAGACCCAGATCGGAAACGATGAACCACTGGCTGGCTTGCTGGTCGTAGTCGTTCGTCACCGCTTCTTTCGGCACCGCGGTCATCACGTAGACGCCGGGCCTGAGCTCGCCGAGCGCCTGATCGACCGGAAACGCGGTGGCGACTTCGGTATTGAGCTTGGGCGCGACCGTCATTTCGCCGTCCCACACCTTGGCGCCGCGCGCGTCGACGATCCGCCCGGTTTCGTAGGGGCTGATGTTGCGCTGGAAATCGTAGCCAAGCAGCGTGTCGAGCAAATTGCGGTCGCCGATCCGGTAGACCGAAAGCAAAACCGCGTTGGTATTGACGCTGAGCACCGGAATGCCGCGCTGGCCGGCGCGCGGCAGCACATAGGCCTTGCCGGCAAAGCGCACGAACGGCTTACGGTCGCGCACGAAAATGGTGAAGTCGGCCGATTTCGCCAGCGTCTCCTTGACCGTCGATGGCAGCCCGGCGCGCAGCGTGATTTGATAGCGCTCGCCATGCTTGAGGCCCTCGACGCAGAGCTGTTTGTCATTGGCAGAAATCGCCGGCTTGTCCTGACCTGCGACCGCAACGAAGGGCGAGAAGTCGGTGCGCCGGCCGGGCAACTCCTCGGAAAACTGGAAGCAGGCGCGCGGCGAAATGGCGTCGGAATCGACCGTGTAGTCGAGCATGCGGAAACCGTGATCGGTGCGCAGCCGCTCGTATTGGCCGCGCAGATCGGCCGTCTCGCGCAGCTCAAGCGCAAGGCGCATGGCATCGAGCGCCGGCCGCCATTCTTTGCGGTCGGACAGCGTCCGGCCCAGCGTCGTCAGGCTGTCAGCTTCGAGATTGCGGTCGGTCGCGCGGCTGTAGGCGATATAGGCCGCGGTCGAGGCGCGATCGAGCAGCAGCGCGCGCTCGTTGTCGTCGCGCGGGCGGATTTGCAGCACGGTGCGCGATAGCCGCAGCCAGTTTGAGGCATCGGTCGGCGCCACGCTGATCAACTGGCCGAGCACCGTCATGCCGGTGCGAAAATCGTTTTTCTGGAAGGCGGCGTCGGCGTCCCGCCGCAGCGTCGCCGCCGGCTTGGTCACCGCTCCGGCATCATTCTTGATCTGGGCCTCTAACTTGATCGCTGCTTGGTCGAGATCGGTCCGCTTAAAGGCTTTGTCGGCACCCAGGGCCGGAAATACGGCAAGGGCGATGAACGCGGCGGCAAGGCCGGCGCGGACGGACGTGAACATCGAGGAAGCCTCCCAGTGTGGCGATGGTCGTCTTTGTTGAGTAGCCCGACCGCGACTCTTAGTTCATCGCGAGATGGTGTCGAGGTCGTGGCTGAGACATGGAGGGATTATGGACGGTTGGGTTTTTGGGCAAAATGGGGTTGCTGGGCAAAGCCTATGGACGGGCGGGACAAGAAGCGTAACGGCTCGCGCGCACAAATCGCTAGCCATAGATTTTGAGAAGTTGGATGAAATGCAGCATGTAACACTCCTAAAGCTTTAGCTTAACTAACGAATTGTCGGTTAGCCGAGCCCGGGCGGGCGCGGCATAGGCATTGCCTGCTCAAACACCCGCGCCGCCCACAGCACCATGGCGTCCGCCCGCGGCGCGCCGACGATCTGCACCCCCATTGGCAGCCCATTGTTCGCCAAGCCGATTGGCACCGAGGCCGCTGGTTGTTGGGTCAGGTTGAACGGATAGGTGTAAGGCGACCAGCCCGACCAGTCGTCGCCATAGGCGCCGTCGTCGGTGGTCTCCCGTCCGACCTTCAGCGCGGTAATCGGCATGGTGGGCGACAGCAGCAGATCGTAGCGCTCGTGGAAGGCCAGCATGGCGTTGTGCAATTCGGCCCGCGCGCCATAGGCGGCCAGATAGTCGCCGACGCTGAAACGCCGGCCGCGTTCGGCCAGCACTAGAATGCCGGGGTCGATCTCGCTGCGCCGTTCCGGTGCCACCGAGTCCACGAGCGCGGTCATGACCGGCCACCACATTTTTTGAATCATGTCGCGGCTGCGATCGACCGGTGGGTCCGCCTCCTCGACCACCGCGCCCTGCTCCTGCAGCACAAGCGCCGCCTTGCGTGCGCCCGCCTCGATCTCCGGATCGAGCGCGAAGCTTTGCCCGAGCCGCGCCGAGAAGGCCAGGCGCAGCCCGCGCACTCCGGCACCCAGGCCGGCGCTGAAATCCGGCGCCGGCGTATTCCAGGCGGTCATGTCGCGCGCGTCCGGCTGCGCGATCACCGACAGCATGGCCGCGGCGTCGGCGACGGTGCGGGTGATTGGTCCCTGATGCGCCAGCACGTTGAGTGGCGAAGGCGGAAAAGTCGGCACCAGCCCATAGGTCGGCTTCATGCCGAACACCCCGGTGAAGGCGGCCGGAATGCGCAGCGACCCGGCGCCGTCGGTGCCCAGATGCAGCACGCCCAGCCCTAACAACGCCGCCACCGCGCCACCGCCGGTCGAGCCGCCGGGCGTGTAGTCCGGATTCCACGGATTGCGCGTTATGCCGGTCAGCGGCGAGTGGCAGACGCCGATCCAGCCGTGCTCGGGCATACAGGTCTTGCCGAGAATGACGGCGCCCTGCTCGCGCAGCCGCGCAACCGCAGGCGCGTCGTCCTGCGCCGGCGTTGTGGCGCTGGTTTTCGAACCGCGCCGGGTTGGCCAGCCTTTGGCCCAGATATTGTCTTTGACCGAGGTCGGAATGCCGTCGATCGGGCCGCGCGGCTTGCCGGCGTGCCAGCGCGCTCGCGATTCCTCGGCAGCCGCCAACACGCGCTCCGGCTCGAGCGGCATGAAGGCATTAAGCGCCGCGTGGCCATCGATGCGGGCAAGACAATCCCGCGCCACCGCGACGGGCGACAGCTCGCCGCGCCGGTAGGCCAGCGACAGGTCGGCACAGGTCAAATCGGCAATAGCTGTCACACCGCACAGGTTAGCCGCGCAAAGGCCGGCGCGCACCTTTCAATAAGGCGGCGGCGCAGGTAAACCTTTGTTTGGGCAAGACCCCGTAGCTCAGCCGGATAGAGCACCAGCCTTCTAAGCTGGGGGTCGCTGGTTCGAATCCAGCCGGGGTCGCCAATTTTCCGACAGAAGTTGAGGACGCCCGCAGCTGGTCGGGTTTTAGTCCGTCCGGATCTGGCGCGTGAAATGATGCAATATCAAAAAAGTCACGGCGGCGCCTATCGCGGTGATGGTAACAATTGAGAGTGTTATGCCGATCAACCAAGACGCCATGGGATTCTCCAGTGTTAACGAGCGAATCTTCCGCGAGCGGAAAAACGCTTCCGGTCACACCTCCCAACCAAGCGGCTTAAAGGCCTGTCAGGCCACTACAATTTCGAATAACAAATCAATACCGAAAATTTATAGCCGCTCACGGCCGATTGCAAGCAGCCAACTTACAAACGCTGATTTTCTTCCACGCCTGAGGCCGGGCGATCAATGCGTCCAGGCGCCGCGGCGCGTGAAGGCGAAATTGTCCGAATAGGACATGCCGCGCCGCGGCCCGGCTGGCGCCGTCTCGAACACCTGATAGGCGATGCCATGGCGTTCGCAATAGGCTATCGCCTCTTCCTTGGTGTCGAAACGCAGGCGCAGTTGCTGGCGGGTATCGCCCGACGAGGTCCAGCCCATCAGCGGCTCGACCGTGCGCGGCTCGGCCAGATCGAAATCGATCGCCCAGTCCTTGGTCTTGGCGAGGCCCGACTGCATGGCAGTCTTGGCCGGCTTGTAGATACGCGCGGTCATGATGCGTCCCCTATACGGCCGCCGTAGCGCACTGGCAACACAGTGGCCAACTGGTCGGAGCGGCAGGATTTGAACCTGCGACCCTCTGGTCCCAAACCAGATGCGCTACCAGACTGCGCTACGCTCCGACGGAGGACGCGATACACGCTTGCGGCCCAGTCATCAACTTAGCGCGCCTTGAAGATCGGCGACGCCACGCGGTCGCCCGGGGCGATGCCCATTTTGCGGGCGGTTCCACCGATCACCTCCAGCACCGCCCGCACCGAACCGCCGGAAGGGATGATGCGGGTCGACAGCGGCTCGGTGTTCTCGGCGATGCGCAGGATGCTGCCATCGCCGCGGATGAAGATCATGTCGAGCGAAACATAGGTGTTTTGCATCCAGAAGCCGACCGGCGCCTCCTGGTGGAAGTCGAACAGCATGCCGCGGCCCTCGGGGAGGTCCTTGCGGTACATCAGGCCCTTTTCGCGCTCGGCGTCGTTATCGGCGAGTTCCACCGTGAAGGTGTGGACGCCGGTCTTGCTGGCGATTTCAAGCGTCTGCAGGCCGGCCGGCCGGACCGGGCCGATAACAATCAGCAGGGCCAAAAGGACGAAAGCGGTCGAGCGGAGGGCGTGCATGGGCCCGCGTTTACGCGGGATGTTGTTGAGCATCAATTGGAAAATCGGCCGGGATCAGTGCGACGCGAGACCCAGCGGCCCGCCGTCGGGGCGAACCTCGGCCGCCATCAGGCCCTTCGGCCCGGGCCCGAAACGGACCAGCACAGTCTGGCCCGGGCGCAATTCGGCGAGGCCGTAACGGCGCAGCGTTTCCATGTGCACGAAAATGTCGGGCGTGCCGTCACCGCGGGTGAGAAATCCGAAGCCGCGCAACCGGTTGAACCACTTGACCTGGGCGCGCTCCAGCCCGCTGGTCGGCGTCACCGTCACATGGGTGCGCGGCGGCGGCATCTGCGCCGGATGGATCGCCGTCGATTCGTCCATCGACAAAACCCGGAACGCCTGCAAGCCCTTGGGGCGTTGCTGCACCTCACATACTACGCGCGCGCCCTCGTAGGCGGTCTGGAAGCCATCGCGGCGCAGGCACGTCACGTGCAGCAGCACGTCCGGCATGCCGTTGTCGGGGACGATGAAGCCGAAGCCCTTGGAGACATCGAACCATTTGATGATGCCAGCAACCTCAATGAGGTCGACACCCGTTTCATCGACGATCTCTCTGACCGTTCCCGGCCGGAGACTTGCTCCAGGCATTTTTGATTCAACCCCGTCCGACGCCATGACGCCGCGCGCCGCCGTTTTTCTGGCGCCTCTTCAAGGGCGCTTCAACGAATCTGTCGATTCAAGATAACACCCGCCTTCACGCGGCAAAGTGCAAAATGCGCTTGCACACAGGTCTATACACAGCGCAGCGGCGAGCGAATCAGTTCGCGATGAACGGTCCGAGTACGTCGCCAATGTCATGCTGCACCACCAGATCGGCGAGATCGTCAAATTCGGTCGGCTCGCGATTGATAATGACGAGGGCCGCGCCATTGCGTTTGGCCATCAGCGGAAAGCCCGCCGCCGGCCACACCACCAGCGACGAGCCGATGGCGAGAAACAGATCGCAATCGTGGCACAATTCCTCGGCGCGCTGCATCGGCGCGGCCGGCATCGCCTGCCCGAACGACACTGTGGCAGTCTTGATGTAGCCGCCGCAGTCACAATCGGGCGCACGGGCGCCGGCCGCGTTGAATTTCTGCCGCATCCACGACACTTCATAGCGTTGCGCGCAGTCGAGACACGCGGCGTAGGTGGTGTTGCCGTGCAACTCGACCACGTCGTCGGCCGCGATACCCGACATTTGATGAAGGTTGTCGATATTCTGCGTCACCAAGGCCGGCACCTTGCCGGCGCGGTAGAGGCTTGCCAGCGCCCGGTGTCCACGCCCGGGTCGCGCCTTGGCAAAGCTCTCTTCCATGACAAAACGGCGGCGCCAGGCCTCGTCGCGCATTTCGGCGCTCGCCATGAAGGCGTCGAACGGGATCGGTTGGTTCTTGGTCCACAGTCCGCCGGGCGAACGAAAGTCGGGAATGCCGCACTCGGTCGAGATCCCTGCCCCGGTGAAGGGTACGATGGTACGAGCGCCCTCGATCAGGTCGCGCAGCCGGGAGATCGCGGTTTCAAGATCGGGTGCAATCATTATTATGGCGTCGAGATGTCCGGGCGGCCGCCCATTACCCATGAGGTTCGAACCATGAGATATCTGCACACCATGCTGCGCGTATGCAATCTCGATGCGGCGCTCGACTTTTATGTCAACAAACTTGGCCTCAAGGAGACCCGCCGCCGGGTCGACGAGAAGAATAAATACACGCTGGTATTTCTGGCCGGGCCCGAAGACGTGCCACTGGTCGAGGAGAGCAAGAAAAAGGGCCGGCCATCCCTCGAAGTAGAGCTTACCTATAATTGGGACAGCGAGGACTACGGCGAGGCCCGCTACTTCGGCCATTTGGCTTATGAAGTCGACGACATCTACGCCACCTGCGAGGCGCTGATGAAGGCGGGCGTCACTATCAACCGTCCGCCGCGCGACGGCGTCATGGCTTTCGTGCGCTCGCCCGACAAGCATTCGATAGAGTTGTTGCAGAAGGGCGCCGCCAAGCCACCGCAGGAACCTTGGAAGTCGATGCCCAACACCGGGAAATGGTGAGAAGACGATCCCCAATTCTGGGGACGCGCGTGCTTGCTGCCCCACGCGAAGCTCATTATACCTCGCGCGAATTGCGGCTTTCGCGCAGGCGCCCTTCGTCTAGAGGCCTAGGACACCGCCCTTTCACGGCGGTAACAGGGGTTCGAATCCCCTAGGGCGCGCCATTGTTCCGCGCGAGCCGCGCTTGGCAGCCATGCGCCATTGATCTGCATTTCGCGCGATATTTAATGTAAAGATTATAGCTCGGCTGATTCCTTGCAGGTAAACAACGTCCTGCAATGAAGCTCTCCTTGGGAGCGAGCCATGATGAAAAGCAAAAATGTGGTGGCGGAGTTGCGACGCGACGTGTCTTACGTCTGGCACGCCGCAATTGCCGTCGTGTTCATTGGTTTCGCCAGCCTCGCGGTAGCGGCGGCCCTGCTCGACTTCATATCGATCCGCCACCATTAGGCGCGCGGCGCGCCTTGCGGCGGATAGCAATGCTGCCGCCCGTTGAAGTCCTCAATTAAAAACGGCTCGCCATCTCCGGCGCGCGTGAGATAATTCGGACCGATCGGCGATTTGCCATGGCCGCCCGGAATATCAAGCACGTAAGCCGGCTGGCACAGCCCCGACAGGTGTCCGCGCAACGCGCGCATCAAGTTCTGTCCGGTCGCAATATCGGTGCGCAGATGTGACGTACCGGGCGCCAGATCGCCGTGATGCAGGTAATACGGCTTGATCCGGCATTCGACTAAAGCTCGCATCAGATTGCCGAGCGCCTCCGGCGAATCGTTCACGCCAGCTAACAAGACCGATTGTCCCAGCAGCGGGATGCCGGCATCGGCGAGACGCGCAATTGCAGCGCGCGCCGCCGCCGAAAGCTCACGTGCATGGTTGATGTGAAGCGCAACATAAGTCGGTTTGCCCTTGACCTTGAGCGCGCGCACCAACTCTGCCGTGACGCCCGCGGGCTCTGCGACCGGGACACGGGTGTGAATGCGCAACACCTTGATGTGCTCGATGGCCGCCAGACGCTGCATAATGTCGCGCAGCCGCCGCGGCGACAACACCAGCGGATCGCCGCCGGTCAGGATCACCTCCCAGATTTCGGGACGGCCACGGATGTAGTCGAGCGCAGCGCTTAGCGCCGCCGCCGACAACGCCTTGGCTTTGCCGGGCCCGACCATTTCGCGCCGGAAGCAGAACCGGCAATAGACCGCGCAGACATGCGTCAATTTGAGCAAGACGCGGTCTGGATAACGATGCACGACACCTTCGACCGGGCTGTGGGCATCATCGCCGATCGGATCGAGCAGTTCTTCCTGGCGATGGTCGAGTTCATCCGCCTTCGGCACGAACTGCCGCGCGATCGGGTCGCGCGGATCGTTATGATCGATCAAGTCGGTCAAAGCCTGCGGCAGCGCGGTGGCATAGCGCGCGGCAACGAACTCAAGCGCCTTGCGCTGCCCGGCCGGCGCCAGGCCGTGATCGCAGATTTGTTTTGCGGTTCTCAGAGTAGGCATCGCTCGTCCCTCTTCGTATTTTATGGCTCGGCCACCGGCGTCCATATCACCTGTTCGATATGTTTTGCGCCGGTCGCCAACATCACCAGCCGGTCGAAACCGAGCGCAATGCCGGAGGCCTGCGGCATGACCGCAAGAGCGTCCAGAAAATCCTCGTCCACCGGATAACGTTCGCCGTGGATGCGTTGCTTCTCAGCCATCGCGGTATCGAAGCGCATACGCTGTTCGGCGACATCGGTGAGTTCGCCGAACGCATTGGCAACCTCCACTCCGCAGGCGTAGAGTTCGAAACGTTCCGCCACCTCGCTTCCGGCTTTGGGTCGCGCCAGCGCCGCAAGCGGCAATGGGTACTCATATAATATGGTGGCGCGCCCGATGCCGAGTTGCGACTCGATACGCTCGGCCAGAACGCGGCTGAAGATATCGCCCCAGCCATCTTCGGAACTGAAATCGACACCGGCTTTTTTAGCCGCCGCGGCCAGCTTCGTCCGATCACCTCTCCCGACCGCAACCGTTGCCAGCAGATCGATGCCGGCATGACGTTCGAATGCTTGCGCCACCGTTACGCGTTCCGGCGCGACAAATGGATCGATGGTTTTGTCGCGAAAGGTGAAATGCTTAGCGCCGGCGGCGCGCGCGGCCTCTGCCATCAGAGCCGCGCAATCATCCATAAGCGTTTCATAAGGCTCGTTCGCGCGGTACCATTCCAGCAGCGTGAACTCCGGATGATGCAGCGCGCCGCGCTCGCGGTTCCGGAACACGCGGGCAAAATCGAATATACGCGTCTCACCCGCCGCCAACAGCTTCTTGCAGGCGAATTCCGGCGAGGTGCGTAAATAGAGAGCGTGCCGTTCGGTATCCGGCCCGATCAGTTCGGTCGCGAAGGCATGCGAATGCGTCTCGTTTCCGGGCGAGACCTGCAAGGCCGCGGTCTCGACCTCGAGAAATTCGTGCCCGCCAAACCAGGCCCGTAGCGCAGTCGCGATCCGGCCGCGTGCCAGCAGGTAAGGCCTGCGGGCGGCATGCCGGCCAGGCAGCCAGAATGGCAGGGTTTCGCTCAACGTTTACCTCAACTAAATGGCCCTCGAGAAAGGCTGGCATCAGCCAAGAAGATCGCTATGGTGCGGCCGCAAACCCATCCCCCTATCCAAGGATTCTCGACGTGAAGGTCATCGCTAGCCAACTCCGCAAAGGCAATATCGTCGATCTCGACGGTAAGCTCTATGTCGTCCTCAATGCGGAAAGTTTTCATCCCGGCAAAGGCACGCCGACCACCCAGATCGATATGCGCCGGATTTCGGACGGCGTGAAGACCCAGATGCGCTACAAGACCACCGACGGGGTCGAGCGCGCCCATGTCGAGGAAGTTGAATATTCCTACCTCTACCAGGACGCCGACGGCTTCCATTTCATGAACGACCAGACCTACGACCAGGTCGCTCTGCAGGCAGATATTGTCGGCGACCAAGCGGCCTATCTACAGGAAGGCATGAAGGTTCAACTCGCCATTCACGAAGGCATCGCGATCTCGATCGAGATTCCGCAGAAGGTAACGCTGGAAATCAAGGAAACCGAACCCGCCATGAAAGGCCAGACCGCCTCAGGCTCATTCAAGCCGGCGATCCTGTCGAACGGGGTGCGCACCATGGTGCCGACCCATATCGTGCCCGGCACCCGCGTGGTGGTGATGACTCTCGACGGCTCTTACGTCGAGCGGGCCAAGGACTAGACCCGTACGCTGGCACGCACTTCCTTCGGAAACAGATCGTCGGGCGTCAGGCGCTTTGCGGTGATGCCTTGATCGTGAGCAAAGCGGCAGAACGCTTCGAGCGTCTTGCGGTTGGCTTCGAGTCCGTACGGAAACGGGTCGGCGCCAAAGCTTTTGCTCCATTCGCCCGCGACCGAAGATGCCCACGGCACCGGGATACGCGAGGCCGTCAGGTCGCCAATGCGCTCGAGGCTGCGCTCTTTCGCTTGCTCGAACGCCTTGAGCAGATTCATCGCCACCCACGGGTAGCGCGCAAATACCGCGCGCCGCATGGCGATGACGTGCATGATCGGAAAAATCCCGGTGGCGTAGTAATAGCGCATCTCGTCGGCGCGATAGTCGGGATAAAGCCGCACGATCCGGCTGCCGCCTTTGTCGAAGGCATCGGGCACGCGCGCCGATATCGCCGCGTCGATCTCGCCCGACAATAGCATCGCCGAAATGCTGGTATCGCGGCGCTGCGAATATTGGATACCCTTCGGCAGCGTAAATTCGACCTTCTCCTCGCGCCCGGCTTCGTTCATGCCGGCCTGCACCCATTTGATCTTGGTGAGATCGACGCCCACCGTCTCAGCCAGAAACCCGCGCGCGTAGATCCCGGCGGTCTGCGCCCATTCCGGGATGCCGACGGTTTTTCCTTCCAGATCTTTCGGCGATTTGATGCCGCGGTCGGCGCGCACGTAAAACGCTGAATGGCGGAACACGCGCGAAGGAAACACCGGAATGCCGATGAACGGCGAATTGCCCTGCGAGGCATAGCCGATGAACTTGCCGAATGACATTTCGGAAACATCCCATTCGCGGTTTTTGATGAACCGAAAGAAGATTTCCTCCACCGGCAACACGAAACCGGTGAGTACGATGCCTTCGGCGTGCGCCACGCCGTTCATCAGGTCGCGCACGTGGTCGTAATCTGTGGTGGCGAGCGTCAGATGCAGCTTCGCCGTGCCGCCGCTTACAATCATTTCCGGCTCGCGGTCGGCGCCGCCCATCCTGCTCACTTCATTGACCGTCATGACGCACGCGTCTCCCAAGTGATTGGCGGGCGGCACCCTACACTAGGGAGTGACCCTTGTAAGCGGCAGGCCGATGCTTTTTACTCCGCCGCAGAATGAGGGACCGGAATTGAAGCGCGCCATTGTTGCATGCCTTGCGTTGCTCGTGGCCGGCCCCGCCGCCGCAGGCGAAATGGAAAGGCCTACGGTTACATTGAGCGACGTCAATTGGGACGCGGCCGCGGCGAGCCTGTCCGGGCATGGCAGCGATCCGGCGGCCGAGGCCTTCGCCGGCCTCAATGCAATCACCGAAAAGCGCTTTCCCGGGGTTGCCAAGAGCAGCGTTCCGGTGCTGCTACCGTTCGACATCGACGCCTTTCGAAAGGACGTTGCCGATGGCAAGCCGGAGGGAGCGGGTTCGGAAAAATATTTCGGCGGATTTCATCAAACGAAATTCTTCCTGCCGGGGCCTGCCGGCTATGACGCCACCTTCACGCTTAGCAACAAAGCCGACGGCCTCAAGGTCAGCTTCGTTAAGCCGATCCAGTTCGAGATTTCGGGCGCAGCCTTCGTCTACGACCTTGATCCGCCCAACCACATCGAAAAGGAGGAGCCGCCACCGAAGGATCTGGCCGCGCAAATTCCCGGCATCCGCCGCGTCCTGAGCGAAGCGCACGTCCGGTACGTTTTCGAGCGCTTCGGCGTGCCCTATGTGCTGTCGATCCAGTGCTACGACATGCGGCCTTCGTCCCGGCATCTGGCGTGCCGAGAGACCGATCCACTGGCGCTGCGATTTCTGAATTTGCTGCGTACCGTCGGCGGCACGCCGGCAAAAATCGCGCAACCGACATTCGATCTCAGCCGGCCGGAGGCAAAATCGGATTTCACATACTACAGCCCGGGCGACCTAATCGAGAATTCCGGCTGGAAAAAGATGCCCGGCCGCGCCGACTATCATGTCTATGCCCGCATGCGCTTTCCAATCGCGGACGCGCCGGGTTACGTCAAGTCGCAATCCTTCATGCCGTGGGGCGATTGCTACCACACCGGAACCGTCGGACGGCTTGGCCGCAAGGGCGCACCCTATCACTGCAAGCTCAACGACAAGCCGCTGGTGTTCGACGAGTCGGCGGCTGAGAACTTCACCTATCCGTGGCGCGACAACTTTTGCGAATTGCGCGACTTCCTGGTCGGCCAGTGTCCGGGCGGCTATGGCCATCAGGGCGAGGACATCCGTCCCGCAAATTGTGTGCTCAACAACGCCGAGGCCGATCGCTGCCTGCCCTACCAGCACACGGTCGCAGCTGTCGAAGACGGACTGATCCGGCGCATGCCGGGAAATATCGGCGTCTATATCGTGTCCAATACCGCGGACGAGCACGTCCGCTTTCGTTATCTACACATGAATCCGAACACCCTGGACGCGGACGGATGGCTCGACGGCAGGCAAGTGAGCCAAGGTGAGATCATGGGCAGGGTCGCGACCTGGGGCGACTACGAGCACGGCACCTCGTACCACATTCATTTCAACATTCAGGTATTCACCAAAATCGGCTGGGTGTGGGTGAACCCCTACATGACGCTGGTCGCCGCCTATGAGCGGCAGATCCGCGGCCGCGGCACCGAGATCATGCCAGGCGAGCCGGCGCCGCCGGTTCCCGACAAGCCGCCGGTGATTTTGCATCCCGCGCCGGTGCCGGAAGCGGCTGCGGCGTCACCATCGCCAGCCGCAGCACCAGCGCCAACAGTTCAAAAGGCGCAAGAAAAAGAAGAACCGGCCGAGCCACGTAAGCGCCGGCATGTTCGGCGGCGGCATAGGCACCACGACGAATAACCAGCGGTCGATTGTTTGCGCGAGCCTGATGGCTACAATGCCGCATGCTGCGATTCTGCCGGTACGGAACTTCGGCGCCAACATTCAGCCGCCGCTCTTTGATGGCTAGCGCCCTGGGCGCGGGTGCAGCCCTCGCGTTCGGCGGACGGGCACTTGCCAAGCAGACACCGGCGTTCGCGCACTGGGTCGCCGGATTTCGCGCGCGCGCGATCCGTCGCGGCATATCCGAGCAAACCTACGACCGGGTGATGAATGCAGTCACACCCGACACCACCGTTTATGAGCTGCAACGCGCCCAACCAGAGTTCACCGAGGAAGTCTGGCAGTACATCAATCGCCGCTGTTCGGATTGGCGCGTCATCACCGGCAAAGAGCGCGCGAAAGAACACGCCGGCCTGCTGGCGCGGCTGGAAAAGGATTACGGCGTCGACCGCTACACGCTGCTCGGGCTGTGGGGCATGGAGTCGTCGTTTGGCGACGTCATCACCAACCTGAAATACATGCGGCCGGTGATCCCGGCTTTGGCGGCGCTGGCTTTTGGCGAGCCGCGCCGACGCGCCTATTGGGAATCCGAATTGCTCAATGCGCTGGTGATCGTCGACAAGGGCTGGTCGCAGCCCGGCGACATGATCGGCTCCTGGGCCGGCGCCATGGGTCACACACAATGGATGCCGGAGGTGTGGCTCAACATGGGAGTTGATTATGATCATGACGGCCGCGTCACCCCGTTCGGCAAGCCCGACGATTCACTGGCCGGTACGGCGCATTATTTGGTCGAACGCGGCAAATATCGCCGTGGCGAAGCCTGGGGCTGCGAGGTGAAGTTGCCGGCCGGCCGGCCGCGGCTCGCCGACAACCGCACTGTACGCTCATATGCCAAATGGCAGGAACTGGGCGTGCATCGCGCCGATGGTGCGGCCTATGCGCGGCTCAACGACCAAGTGAAGCTCTGGCAGCCGGTCGGCGGTGGCCCGGCGTTCCTGATCGGGCAGAATTTCCGCGCTGTCCATTCCTACAACCCCTCTACCAGCTACACGCTGACGCTGGTTCATCTCGGCGACCTCATTCGCGGCGATCCGCCGTTCCGCCAACAGTTCCCCGGCGGCGAGCGCGCTCCGACGCTCGACGAGGTCAAGGAAATCCAACGCCGCCTCAACGAACTCGGCTTCAAAACCGACGGCATCGACGGCCGCACCGGCAGCGACACAGTCAAGGCCATCCTCGCCTTCCAAAAGAAGGTCGGCATGGAGCCGGCCGACGGCTATGCCGGCCTGAAGGTGCTGGCGAGGTTGCGTCAGGGCTCGTGATCCGGTTGGATGCCGCCCTTGCCCGTAATCGAGTTTGCCGGGGTCCAAAAGTGCCGAAATCCAAAATCGCCAGCGCCATAACCAGCCGCGACGCCGGCATCGCCAAGCTCGACCGCCCGGTTCCGGCCGGCGTCAACGACGCCGGTTTCGGCAGCGACGTGGTGGCCGACGCGCTGCGCGCGCTCGACATCCCCTATATCGCCCTCAATCCGGGCGCGAGCTATCGCGGCTTGCACGACAGCCTGGTGAACTATCTCGGCAATGAACGGCCGCAGATGCTGCTCTGCCTGCATGAGGAAAGCGCGGTCGCTATCGCGCACGGATATGCAAAAGTCACCGGCAAGGCGATGGCCGCGGCGGTTCACTCCAATGTCGGTCTGATGCACGCCACCATGGCGTTCTTCAACGCGTGGTGCGACCGCATGCCGATGGTCGTGCTCGGCGCCACCGGGCCGGTCGATGCCACCAAGCGCCGACCGTGGATCGACTGGATCCATACCGCGCGGGACCAGGGCGCGCTGGTGCGCGGCTACACCAAGTGGGACGACCAGCCGTCCTCGCCGGTCGCGGCGCGCGAAGCCGTCTTGCGCGCCGGCTGGATCGCCAATACCGCGCCGCGCGGACCGACTTACATCAATCTTGATGCGGAAATGCAGGAATCAAAACTGGCCGAGCCGGTCGCGCCGATCGACGCCAGCCGCTACATGCCCGAGGTCGAGAGCGCACCGTCTGTGGAAGCCATCAAGCAAGCCAGCGAGTTGCTGCGCACTGCCAAGCATCCGGTGATCCTGGCCGGGCGTGTGTCGCGCAGCGAAGACGCCTGGAAGGCACGCGTTACGCTGGCCGAGCGGCTGAACGCGCAGGTCGTCACCGACATGAAAGTCGGCGCGGCCTTCCCGACCGATCATCCGCTGCACGCCGGCGCACCCGGCGGCAGCATATTGGCGCCCGAGGCGGCCGACGCTATTCGCGCGGCCGACGTCATCCTCAGCCTCGACTGGGTCGACATCGCCGGCACCTTCAAGAGCGTCGGCGGCACGATCTCGGCCAAGGTCGTTCAAGTCTCGGTCGATCATCGCCTGCACAATGGCTGGAGCATGGACTATCAGGGTCTGCCGCCAGTCGATGTCCTGCTCGCCTGCGAGCCCGACGCTGCGGTGCCGGCTTTGCTGGCGGCGCTCGGACCGGGTGGCCCGCGCGCGGTCGCATCCGTCACGCGCGAATTTCCCAAGCTCGCGGACGGCAAGCTCACCGTCGATCACCTTGCCGACGCGTTACGCAAGGCCGTCGGCGATCGGCCAACGTCCCTCACCCACGTTTCGCTGTCATGGAACGGCGCCAGTTGGCCGTTCCGTCATCCGCTCGACTATCTCGGCTCTGATGGTGGCGGTGGAGTCGGCGGCGGCCCCGGCATTTCGGTCGGCGCTGCGCTCGCCCTCAAAGGCTCAGGCCGCCTCGCTGTTGCGGTCTGCGGCGACGGCGATTTTATGATGGGCGTCACCGCGGTGTGGACTGCGGCGCATTACAAAATTCCGTTGCTGATTGTCGTTGCCAATAACCGCTCGTTCTTCAACGACGAGCTGCATCAGGAACGGGTTGCCCGCATGCGCAATCGCCCGGTCGAGAATCGCTGGGTCGGTCAGCGCATTTCCGAGCCGGACATCGACATTGGCGGCATCGCGCGCGCGCAAGGCGCAATCGGTTTCGGCCCGGTGGAAAAATCGGGCGATCTCGCGACGACCTTCGCCAAGGCGATCGCGGCGGTAGATGCCGGCAATATCGCGGTCGTCGATGTGCGGGTCGAGCCCGGCTACACCGCCGCCATGACCGCCGTGATGACGCGCAAGAGCGAATAGATGCCGGCCGCACCAACGAACCGGACCGATAACGCCATCCTGGTGGCGGACAACATCGTCGTGCGCTTCGAGACCGCTGAAGGTCCGATCACGGCCGTGGACGACATGTCGTTCAAGGTCCGGCCTGGTGAATTCCTGTCGATCATCGGCCCGTCGGGCTGCGGCAAGTCGACGTTGTTCAACGTGATTGGGGGCCTGCTCAGCAATCATCAGGGCGTGGTCAGCGTCGCTGGCGAAACCATCTCCAGCCCGCACAAGTCGATCGGCATGGTGTTCCAGGAGGAATCCACCTTCCCCTGGCGCACGGTGATCGACAATGTCGCCTTTCCGCTCGAATTGATCGGCATGCCGAAAGCCCAGCGCGCCGAGCGCGCGCGGCATTTCATTTCATTGGTCGGCCTCGACGGCTTCGAGAATCGCTATCCCGGCGAACTTTCCGGCGGCATGCGGCAGCGCGTCTCGCTTGCCCGCACGCTCGCTTCCGAGCCAAAGATTTTGTTGATGGATGAACCGTTCGCCGCGCTCGACGAGCAAACGCGGCTTCTGCTTGGCGACAAAGTGCTGCAAATCCAGCAGCAGCTCAAACAGACTACGCTTCTGATCACGCACAACATCACCGAAGCGGTGCAGATGTCCGATCGCATTCTGGTGATGACCTACCGGCCCGGCACGATGAAGCGCATCGTCGACATCAATCTGCCGCGTCCGCGCACCTCCGAAATCGTCGGCAGCGAGGCCTTCGGCCGCTACGTCGCGCAAATCTGGAGCGACCTGCGCGAGGAAGCCAGCCGCGGCATGAAGGACGCGGAATCGCACGTGCTGCACACGCCGGCATCGTCATGACCGCCGCGTCCGCAAAACGCTCGGGCCTCGGTGCACTTGCCCCAGCCGCCGTCGGCTTTGCGTCGTTGGTGGCGTTTTTTGTCGCGGTCGAGATTTTGATCCGATACGGCGTCCTCAATCGCTTCATCGTGCCGCCGCCCTCGGAAATTATCGGCAGCTTCTACCGCATTATCACCGAGGAACATGTCTTCAACCGCTTTTTGCTCACCGCCGGTGAATGCCTTGTTGCCGGCGTCATGCTCACGGTTTTCGGCGTTATCGGCGGCATCCTGATGCACCGTTTCAAACTGTTGCAACAAGCCTGCGAGACCTGGGTCGCGGCGCTGGCCTCGGCACCGTTCGTGCTGATGTATCCGCTGTTTCTTGTGATCTTCGGCCGCAACGCCTGGACCATCATCATGATGGGCTTCGTCTCGGCGCTGCCGCCGGTGATCCTCAAAACCATTGAGGGTCTGTCCGGTACCCGCAAAGTACTGGTCAATGTGGGCAAGAGCTTCAATCTCAGCACCACGCAGCAATTCTGGAAAATCCTGTTCCCCGCCGCGCTGCCGACCATCTTCGTCGGCATCCGCCTCGGGCTGATCTTTGCCCTCATCAATATCGTCGGCACCGAATTCCTGATCAATTTTGGCGGACTCGGCCAGCTGATCGAGGATCTGGCCGAACGCTACGATCTGGCGGGCACCTACGCCGCGATCTGTTTCGTAATTTTGGTGAGCGTGCTGTTCTTCATAGCATTGGAAAAGGCTGAGCGATGGCTGAGACCGGCCGGCTGACCGGCGCGGGCTCGCCCGCACCGCTGGTGAACCCCGTCACGCTCTTGCGTGTGGCGATTATTTTGGGCGTGCTCGCGGTCTGGGAACTGCTCGCGCATTCCGGCTGGCTGTACCGCGACGTGGTGCCCTCGCTGGTCGCGATCGGCCGCGCGCTATTGGGGCTGCTCAGCAGCGCCGATTACTACTTCAATCTCGGCGTCACCGCCGGCGAGATCGGCGTGGCGCTCGCGATCGGCGGCCTGTCCGGTGTGGCGATCGGCCTGCTGCTCGGCGCCAACCGGTTCCTGTCGAAGGCGTACGAGCCTTATCTTTATTATCTCGGGCCGACGCCGAAAATCATCTTCTTTCCGGTCATGATCATGTGGTTCGGCGTCGGCGTCGAATCCAAGATCGCGCTTGGCGCCCTGTCCTGCTTCTTCCCGGTCGTGTTGAGTGTGGCCGCCGGCATGCGCGCCATCGACAAAGTGTTGATCCGCGTCGGCAAAAGTTTCCGCGCCGATCCGTGGCAGATGGCCATGAAAATCTATCTGCCGGCGATGCGTCACCCGGTAATCAACGGCGTGCGGCTGGGGCTTGGCTTTGCGCTGATCGGCACCCTGCTCGCCGAAACCAAACTCTCAAACAAAGGCATCGGTTTTTTGATCATCCAGGCCTACAGCATTTTCGACATGCCGCGCATGTACGCCATGCTGATCGTGCTGTTCGTGCTGGCGATTGGCGCCAATGCGCTGGTCGGCCGGCTCGGCGGCCTCGACAACATCAAACGCACTTAATCTGCCGGCGGATCGAAGCCGCAGGCGGTCCAAACCGTGCGGCTCTCCGGCTCGATCAGGAATTGGATGAACTCCGCTGCCGCTTTGGCAGCCGGGCTCGCGGCGGCGACGCCCGCGCCATAAACGATGTTGAGCTGCAAGGCGCCAGGTGGCGCACCGGCCAAAGTGACGCCCGGCCCGCTGACGATTTCGCTCTTGGGGAAAATCCCGATCTCGGCCTCGCCACTGGCGATCATGGCGATGCCGCCGGCAAGCCCCGCCTTGTGCACGACCCGGCCGGCCAGCGCCCGCTCGAGTCCCAATTCCTTGATGATCTTGTCGCTTTGCGCGCCGCTCGGCGTTGCGGTCGGTGGTGCATGCACCACCCTGCGCGCTGCCAACAAGGCCGCCCGCAGCTTTTCCGGAGTCGAGACGTCGGGCACCTCGCGGCCCGCCGTGACGCCGACCGCCAGCCCGATGTTGGCCAACGCCGCGCGGCCCGCCGACAACACCGTGCCATCCTTCACATAAGCGTCGATCAGCGGAGCCGGCATCACCAAAACGTCGAAGGCTTCGCGCGCCGCCACTCGGCCGGCAATGCCGCTCATGGTGTCATAGAGCGCGATGAGCCGATTGCCGGTGCGCTGCGCGAACGCGAGTCCAAGCCTGTCGAACACGGGCTTAGGCGCGCCGCCGGCAATGCTGGTGATGGTGATTGTCATAAGTTCAACGCGGCGGATCGAAGCCGCCGTCCGTCCAGGCGCTGCGGTTTTCCGGCGCGGTCATGAATTTCACGAAGGCCGCCGCCGCATCCGGCGAAGCGCTGTCGGCCGTCGCCGCCGCGCCATAGACGTTGTTGAATTCGATGCCCGCCGGCAGCGGGCCGACAATGGTCAGGCCCTTGACGTGCGCGACTTCACTCGACGGGTAGATGCCAAGGTCGGTCTCTCCGGACGCGACCAATTGCACGCCGCCCTCGAGCGCCGGTTTATGGATTGCCTTCTTGGCCATGGCGTCGGCAATGCCGAGTTGCTCGACCACCTTGCCCATATGGGTGCCGCTCGGCGTCTTGCCCGGCGTAGAGAACACGACTGAGCGGGCGGCCAGCATCGCTTCGCGGAATTTCTCCTTGGTCGAGATATCCGGCCGTGGCGCGCCTTCTTTTACCACCACGCTGGTCCCGACGATGCCGAACGTACCGCGAGCATCGCCGCGCACCTTGCCGTCCTTGGCGAGTTCATCGAGCACCGGCACGGGCAGCACCAGCACATCGGCCTTTTCACCGGCGGCGAGCTTCTCACGCAGCATCGTGATCACCGCATAGGTGAATTTCACGTTGTTGCCGGTCTGCGCCTCGAATTTCGGCGTCAGCAGCGCGAATACTTCCTTCGGCGCGCCACCGCTCATGACGTGAATTTCGGCGGCTGATGCGGACATGCTGGTCACCATGGCGGCGGTTAGCGCGATTAATGTTCTCATCGGCACCTGCCGGTCGAAGTCAGAGCTTGAAGGTCTCGTGCGTACCGGCGTGGAACAGTTCTTCGGGGCTCAACAGCCGCGACGACAGGCCCTGCGAATGATGATGGCGCAGGAAGGTCGCCAACGTCTTGCGGTTGGCGTCCAGTCCATACGGCCAGAAATCGCGGCCCATCAGCGCGCGCGCTTCCATCAACCGCTCCTCGACGAACGGCAGCGTGACTTTGGTCGAAGACGTGTCGGATAACTTCTCCAGTGCAATCGTCTTGGCGCGGTCGAACGCCTTGAACACTGCGCCCGGCAACCAGGGGTGCGCCTCGGCCAGTTCGCGGCGCACGCCGATCACATGCATGATCGGAAAAATGCCCGTACGCTTGAAATAATCCTTGGCAGCCGCTACCGGATCGGGAAACAGCCAACCGATCTTCGGATCGCCGCGCTCGAAAGCGGGCGGAACCCGCGGTCCGATAAATCCGTCGATCTCACCGGCATCCAGCATGCTCGACAGCGTGCGGCCTTCCGGCGCGTTTCCGAGTGTCACGCCTTTCGGCAGCGTGATGCTGATTTTTTCCAGCCGCCCGGCATCGGTCAGCCCGCCCCTGATCCAATGGATATCGGACGGTGTGATGCCGTGATCGTCTTCCAGGATGGCGCGCGCCCATACATTCGCGGTCAATTGATATTCCGGCACGCCGATCTTTTTGCCCATGAGGTCGGCCGGCTTCTTGATGCGGTCGGTGCGCACATAGATCGAGGTGTGGCGGAACGCGCGCGATACGAAGGCCGGTACGCCGACATAAGGGCACGTGCCCTGTGCGGTCTTGACCGTGAAGCTCGACAGCGACAACTCGCATATGTCGAATTCAGCATGGCGAAAAGCGCGGAAGAAAATTTCCTCCGGATCGAGCGCCATAAACACTGGGTCCACGCCGTCGATCTGCACCAGCCCATCGGACAGCGGGCGGGTACGGTCATAGTCGCGGACCGCGATCGAGAGATTGAGCTTGGCCATGGGTTTCGTTGGGAGCGACATTCGGGGGAATGTCATAAGCGAAACCGCGGGCCGGCGCTACTCCACCCCGCGCTTTTGGGTCTTGTCGTCGGGTGTGACGTCGACTGCCCGCGCACGGCCGGTGATTGTCACGGGACCCCGGCAATCACGCATGCACGGATCGGCGGTCCAGAACGCCTTCTCGCTCTTTTCGCGATCGTCGTCGTAGAAGCCGTTCCGGTTCGGCATCTTCACCGCGTTCCAGGTCTCCTTGGACAGCACGAATTTGTCGTCCACAATGTCGTTGAGATTGAGCACATAGGCGGTGACGGCATAGAGATCGTCGGTGGACAACGACTGCGCGTCGCCAAACGGCATGGCGCGGCGGATATAATCGAATACGCTCGACACGTAAGGAAAATACGATCCAACGGTCTTGACCGGATCATGCGAGGCCAGCGTGCCCTTGCCCTGCGCCAGCTGTGGCCAGCGGCCCGCGCTTTCACCGAACTCGCCGTGGCAGGCCGCGCATTTGTCCAGATAGACCTTCTCGCCTTGCTTCACCGAGCCGCGGCCGGGCGGCGCGCCCTGTCCGTCCGGCCGCACATCGATGTCCCAGCCGGCAATTTGCTCCGGGGTCGCGAGGTGCCCGATGCCGAAATTGCGCGGCTTGTCTTGCGCCTGCGCGGGCACAGTCAAGGCGACCAGCAACAACGCGGCGAACCTAGCCGACCTCGACATTCTCGACCTCCCCGCTGCTCTTAACGGACCAGGTCTGAATGCCGTTGTTGTGGTAGATCGAATTGACGCCGCGAATTTTCCGCAACGCGTCTTTGTCCGGCTGCACGTAGCCGGTGTCGTCGATGGCGCGCGATTGCAGCAGTAGCGGCTCGCCGTTCCAGTCGATCTCGCTGTAGAAACGCACGCAGGCCTTGTCGAACACCGGCCCGTCGATACGCGCGGTGCGCCAGTTGCGGCCGCCGTCGAACGAGGTATCAACGCGCTTGATCTTGCCGCGGCCCGACCAAGCCAGACCGGAGATCACGGTAAACCCTTTTTGCTTTACCGGCGACTGCGGCGATGGCGAGGTGATCACCGACTTGGCGTCCATCGCGAAGGTAAATTTGCGCGCCTTGCCGCTCTCCATCAGGTCGGTGTATTTCGACGTTTCCTCGCGCGTGTACCACGGCGCATCGCCGACCTTGATGCGGCGCAGCCACTTGACCCACATATTGCCCTGCCAGCCCGGCACCACCAGACGCACCGGGTAGCCCTGCTCGGGACGGAGCATCTCGCCGTTCATGCGATAGGCGACCAGACAATCGTCAAGCGCCTTGGCCAACGGGATCGAACGGTTCATCGCCGCGGCGTCGCCGCCCTCGGCCATGAGCCACTTTGCGTTGGCTTTGAGTCCCGCCTGCTCGAGCAATAATTTCAGCGGCACGCCGGTGTACTGCACGCAATGAATCATGCCGTGGGTGTATTGGCAGCCGTTAAGCTGTGCGCCGCGCCATTCCATGCCGGAATTGGCGGCGCACTCGAGAAAATAAACTCTATTGACGCGCGGCAGCCGCTTCAGATCCTCCAGCGTAATGATCAATGGCTTGTCGACAAGGCCGTGCAGCATCAGCCGGTAATCGTTCGGATCGATCTCGGCGATGCCGCCGTGATGACGCTCGAAGCACAGACCGTTCGGCGTGATGATGCCGTCAAGTTCGTGCAGCGGCGTGAATGCCACCGACGACTCCGGCGTCGCGGTCAGCCAGGGCACGGTGCGGCGAATGACGTCCTTTTCGTATTGCGACGGGTGTCCATAAGGTCGCACGCCGACGCCGTCGCCGAGATTGCGCGTCCAATCCGCCACGTTGGGCGGCAGGTTTTTTGTATTGTCGGCGCGCGCCGATGTTGCGCTTGCGGCAGCAAAACCAGATGCACCGACGAGGAATTTGCGGCGCGACGCATGCGCTGTTTCAGGCGGTTTTTTCATTAGACCGCCTTATCACATTCTATTTATTGAATGTAATGGCCGAACATCCTTATGCCCCGGAAATTTTCACGCTGGCATTCGGCGTCACGCGTACCGTCTTCTCGCCGGCAACATAGCGCTCGACCAGTTCCCACACCGGTGGTCCCTGGGTTCCCTCATTCACGCTGGCCCAACCTGCGACCGTGTAGTCCTTGTCCGGCACAATCGCTTTGCCGTTCTTCAACAGCGTCATCGCCGAAATGCGCTGGCCGGCGGGCTTTGCCACGTCGATCGCATAACCGAGCCCGCCGCAGCGCACCATGTCGCCGCCTTGCTGATAATATGGATCGGGGTTGAACAAATTGTCCGCCACATCCTCGAGCACCTCCTTGAGCCGCGCGCCGTTCATCGGCAAGCGATAGACCTGCGGATAGGTGATCGCGGTGGCGTTGTGGATGTCCTCCATCGTGATCACCTGCCCCGGCAATACGCTGGTGCCCCAGCGGAACCCGGGCGAGAGAGCAATCTCGGCATCGCGTTCTTTCAGCAACGCCGCGCATATGACGTCGTCGAAGGTGCCGTTGAAATTGCCGCGCCGGTACAACAGCGAATCCGCTTGGCCGACTACGCGCGAAAGTTCCTTGGCATAAGGCGCGCGCGCTTTGGCAATCGCAGACGCCATCTCAGCATCCGGCATGATGGCGTCGGCAAACAGCGGGATAAGTTTGTAGCGGAAATCCTTCACCGCGCCGTTCAGTACGTCGAGATCAAGGCGCGACACGAACTTTCCATGGCTGCCCGACGCGATCAGCAGGGTGTTGCCGACCTTGATCGCTTCGGGAATCGCATCATGCGTGTGGCTTGTCAGGATCACGTCGATGCCCGGCACGCGCGCGGCGAGCTTGCGGTCGACGTCGAAGCCATTATGCGACAGCAAAACCACGAGCTGCGCGCCGCTCTGGCGCGCCTTTTCAACGTTGGCGCGCACGTCCTCCTCGCGGATACCGAACGTCCACTTCGGCATCAGCCAGCGCGGATTGGCAACCGGCGTATAGGGAAACGCCTGCCCCAGCACCGCAATCGTCACGCCGCCGCGCTCGAACATTTCCATCGGCTTGAACGCCGGCTCGTTCCATTCGGTGTCGCGCACGTTGAGAGCAAGGAACGGATAGCCAAGGCCGCCGATCAGCTCCTTGACCCGCGCCTCGCCGTAGGTGAATTCCCAATGGCCGGTCATCGCGTCGGGCTTGAGCAATGCCATGCAGTCGACCATATCCTGACCGCGGCTGGCATTGGCGCCCAACGAGCCCTGCCAGGTGTCGCCGCCATCGAGCAACAGCACTTTGTCGCCGCGTTCGCCACGCACGCCCTTCACCACCGTTGCCAGCCGGTCGAGCCCGCCGATGCGGCCGTAGGATTGCGCCAGCGCGGCGAAATCTTCCGATGCCAGCGCATAGGCCGCGGCGGATTTCGCCGGGATTCCAAAATGCTTGAGGAAATCTCGTCCGGTGATGTGCGGCGGCTGCCCGCGTGCCGCACCGACCCCGAGATTGATCGACGGTTCGCGGAAATAAACCGGCTTCAGCTGGCCGTGGATGTCGGCCACATGCAGCAGCGTGACATTGCCGACCGCGTCGAATCTTGTGAGCTCACCTTGCGTCAGCCGTTGCTGCGCCATCGCGCGCGTGAAGCCGCCGCCGACGGCAAGCGCCGCGGTGGCGGCGCCGACCTGGAGAATTTCCCGGCGGGTGATCATGGTGTCGAGTTAATGCCTGATCCCTGGCACGCTGAGCTTCAGCCCGTCGTTCTGCGACGCCAGATAAAGCTCGAGATCGCCATATTCCTTGGCGTCGGGTGGCAGTTCGTCGGCGCGGATATTGACCTGACACCACTGGAAGCGCTGGCGAATATCCCAGATCGTTTGCAGGCTGGTGCGCCAGGTCGGAAAATGGTCGTACTGGCCCTTCGGTTCGCCCAGCCACTGACCGCGGATCCAGTGATTGGCCGATTTGCCGTGGCAGTCGGTGCAGGCAAAGTTGAGTTCGCCGATCTTGCGATTGGCCAGCGCCTTGCCGCGCTCGATCGCCGCCTTCGACTCCGCGCTCGTGGTGTCGACGCTGATCGGCGCGCCGTTGGCGAGATTGTGCAGATAAACCGACATATCGCGGTTTTCTTCGGTTTCCATCAGCCAGTTCAACCCGGTCGTAACCTTGGCATGACGCGTCACGAATTCCTCGACGCCCAGCACCTTGTTAAGCCGCGGCTCCCATTTTGGCATCGACGCGGCCCAGGTCTTGAAAGCGGTTTTCGGGTCGCTGTGGCACGTGTTGCAGGAAAAGCCGTCCGAGCCGCGCGTCTTCCAGAGCACGGCCGCCTTGTCGAGCGCCCACATGCCGGGATTTTCGATCGCGTCGAGATTTTCGCGTTTTTCGACCGGCGCCGGCCGCTTGTCCGGGTCATCGAGCTCGGTCTTGAACACCGCCGGCTTCTTCATCGTTTTCAGGAACGCCGCCATGTCCTTGATTTCCTGGTCGTTGAACTCGCCATGACTGCCCCAGGGCGGCATCACGGTGTCAGGATTATAAACGCGCGCATCGAAGATGTAATTGAACAGCCACTCGTCGGTGCGCCCCGCGTTGCCGATCTCGGAAAGATTGGGGCCGACATTGCCCGGCAGATCCGCGTTACCGGACTGTCCCATCACGTGGCAGGCGAGACACGAGCCACCACGGTTGCGGTCTGCCACCAGCTTGGCGCCGTTCGCAGCGTCGCCGGTAATCTGGCCCACAATCTTGCGCGCCGCAGTCGGCGCCGGCGGCGACGAAATGGTCGCCAGGGTGCTCCACTTGGATTCATCGCGCGCCGGCCAACCGTTATAGCGCACCCACGGCCGCACCGAGGCATCGGCCTTGAGTTCGAGCGGCGCGGCGCGTTGCGCCTGCGCGCCGCTGCCGGCGACCACCAAGATCGCCCCGGCCGCGATCAGTGCGGCGGCGCTGCTCGCCAGAGTCCCTCCACGGATCATCGCATCCTCCGAACGATTTGTTGTCGTAGCCGCGCCAACACACCGGCGCGGGTCAGCCCACGGTGATTTTTTCTTCCGCGGTTGTGACCGTGCCGTCGTCGTCGGTCCAGCTGAACTTGAAGGTGCCGCTCTCCTCCACCTTGGCGAAGAACTGCATGTAGGGGTTGGCGGCAACCGCCGAATCCAGATTGGCGCTGAATACCGACTTGCCGTTAAACTCGCACGTAAAGGTATTGATGATCTTGCGCGGGATCGTCTTACCATCTTTATCCTTGCGCTGACCCGTCTCCATAATGTGCGGCATCAACGTCTTGATTTCGATCAACTCGCCCTTCTTGGCGTCCTTGGGGATCTTGAGCCGCGGTTTTTCCGCCATGGTGTTCTCCTGAACTTTCGGTGTCAGCCGCCGCAGCCGCCGATGGTGACCTTCACCAGCTTTTGGCCGGTGAAATATTCGCCTTTGCTGGTCTTGGCGACCACAACGATATTTTGGGTGGCGGCAAGCCTGATACGCGTTGCCGCCTCCGCCTTGCCTGACATTGGCGAGAAGTGAAACGTGACCACGCCCGGATTGGGATTGCCCTCCGAGACCACCATGACGTCGCTGACGTAATCGTCGGCGGTCATCGGCAAGTCGACCGTGACCTGCAGCGGCACGGTGTTGCCGTTTTCGGCGATCTCGGGCAGTTCGATCGAAATTTTGCCCTGCGCGGCGGTCTTGCCGCCGGTGAATTTGGCGATCTGGTCCGCCGCTTCCTTGGGTCCGGCCTGCGCGCGACCGCCCCAGCCGAAGACGGTGAGCGTCGCGCCGGCGGCGCCCAGCACAAGCGTTGCGCGACGGGATAGCTGTCGCATCGTCTAAATCCTCCCCCATCGTTTTGGGGCAGAAAGAACTCCCGCCCGGCAGCGACCATAGCCGCGAGTGGGGGTCGGTTCAAATCATATTCACAAAAAAGAATATGGTTACACCGCGATGCTGCTCAGCTCGGCAGCGATTTGAGGAAACCCCGGAAACTCTTGCTGTCGTATGCTTTTTCACGGACGAAGCGGAACATGGCAAGAAAGTCGTCGGGCCGCATGTAGCCCGGCGCGCGCGCCACCTCGCGCTTGTCGGGCGCCAACGCCTTAAGCGGGCCGGCCCGCTCCGGGAAAAATTGGAAAGTCGGCGTGTAGCGCACGTTATATTTCGCGGCCAGTTCCTTTTCCGACATTTCGGCGCCGTCGAAATCTGTCACCTTGCGCGAACCGATGATGTTGAGCTGCAGCACCTCGAAATTCGCCTTGATGTAGTTGGAGACGTCGGCGCGCGCAAAATTGACGAAATGCGTCTCCTTGCAATAGGGGCATCCCTTGAGTTCCCACATAATGACAAAGCGCTTGCCCTCTTTGTGTGCGCCTTCCAGATCGTCGCCGAGTTCAAGGAAGCTTTCCAGGAACCAAGGCTCTTTGTAGAGCCCATCGTCGGTCAGGATCGGCTCGCCGCGGGCACCGCCAAGCAGCGCCAATGACGCCGCGCCAATCAGCAGATTTCGCCGTGTCGTCATGATACCGATCTCGTGAACCACGTAAGGGAAGCGGGCTCGCCGCCCTGCGTCGCGGCGCTTATATTCGCAAACGTCGTAGCTTTGCGTCAAAATACGGTGAAAATCGATGCCGTCCTGCCTTGCCCGCGCTGCATGCCTCGCGCTCGTCCTCGCCGCAAGCCCGGCATTGGCCGACGATCTGGCCGACTTCAACACCGCGGTCGAGGCCGCCGAAGCGCATAATCGGGTCGCCATCGGCTATTTGCGGACCGGCAATATCGATTTGGCCTCGCTCGAGGTCGACCGCTTGCGCGCGGCCTGGAGCAAACTGGGCGAACGCTTCAACGGCAAGCGGCCGGAGATGTTCGACGGCAATAATTATTACGTCGTCGCCATGACCGATATTGCGACGCGGCTGGTCACCGCCGACTTGATGCTAAGCATGAGTCACGGCGACGTAACGCGGCAGACACTGCTCGCCATCCGCAACGATCTCTACAAGCTGCGCAAATCCGCCGGCATCGTGGTGCTGGCCGATTGTATCTATGACGCCAATAATGCGATGGACGCGCTGATGGGCTATAACGACCGCGATCTGGACTGGGACAACGCCGAAACGCGCGCCGGCATCGCCGACAATGCCGCGAGCTACGGCTCCGCACTCGACCGCTGCGACGCCATGGCCGACCCATCTTTGCGCCAGACGCCGGAATTCCGCCGCTTGGTCGACGGCGCCAAGGCCAGCCTGACGCTGATCCCCAAAGCCATCGCCACCCGCGACACCGACTTGCTGCACCGGGTGCTGATCGAGCTGCGCTCGTTCGACAATCTGCTGGCGTTCCGCTTCGGCTAGCGCGGACCACATCGACATATTCCGCTTCTGTGATACATATTTCGACGATTCAAAATCGGCTTTTTCGGCAAAAACGCACAAGAGAATGAAGTTGACGAGCCACCGGCGTGTTCAAGAATTTTTTTCTCGCGCCGTGCTATCCGGCGCCATGTTTGTCGCGTTGAGTTTATCGAGCGCGCGCGCCGCCGAACTGGTAATGTTCGAACAGGCTGGGTGTGAATGGTGCGAAGTCTTCAATCGGGAAATCGCGCCGATTTATGCTAAGAGCGACGAAGGTTCGCGCGCTCCGCTGCGCCGTGTTGATACTGCGCAGCAATTGCCGCCGGACCTGGCGTTCATCGAACCGGAACGGCTGACGCCGCTGTTCGTGCTGATTGATCGAGACCATGAGATCGGCCGCATTCGCGGCTATCCCGGCGAGGAGAATTTCTGGGGACTGCTCGGTTTCTTGCTCAAGAAGCTCGATGCCTCGGAAACCGGCGGTGAACGCGCGCAATTGCCTGAAAAGACATTGCACGCAAACGACTGAACGGCACGGGATTGCACGGTCATGGAATTGCAACGTCAGGAAACGCGCAGCCGCCCGCAAGAGCATGACCACATGCTCGACAATGCCAAGCGCGCGAGCAATTTCCTCAAGGCGCTCGCGCACGAGAGCCGGCTGATCATCTTGTGCATTCTGGCCGACGGCGAAAAGTCGGTGAGCGAATTGGAGCACGAGCTCAGCCTGCGCCAACCGACGGTGTCGCAGCAGCTGGCGCGGCTGCGCGCCGACGGCCTGGTGTCGACGCGACGCGACGGCAAGACCATCTATTACAGCCTGGCCAGCGACGAGGCGCGCACCGTGATCGGGGCGATTTACGACGTGTTCTGCAAGAAGGCGCGCAAGCGCTAGTCGGCGCGGTGCTCGTTGGCGCCTGGCGTTTGCGGCCCATAAAATTGCTTCAACAATAATGCGAAATAGCCGCCGGCATAACTGCCGTCAGCGCGCTTGAAGGCGTCGGGCAACCGGTTCCACGCTATGTCCGGGCGATCATGATGAACGCCGTGCAAATTCGAGTTCAACATGAACAGGCTGGCCCAACGCGCGGTGCGGGAATTATGTGCCGGTGCTCCGACTTCGGCCGGCGTATCGTAATGCGCCACATTGTCTTGCAGCGACACGACCAGACCGCGCAGCGCGATCGCCGTCAACAGCACAGGCCACCATTCGCCATAGAGATAGAAGGCGCCGGCGTAAACGAGAATGACGAGAACCGAATCGATTCTGATCCTTTGCAGCCGCCGGTCGAGTCCGCGCCGCAGCGCGCCTTGCAACGATACATTTACCGCTTCATCCGATGGCATGGCCCGATCCGCCACCCACATGATCGCGCGGCGGGGCAGCAACATGATCATCGACGACAGAGTTTCGCGCACGTAGATCCACCCAAGAAGGCCGCAATAAAATTCCACGGCCATGACCAGGCGATTTTTTCCGGGGGCGATGACATCGGCCCGATCGAGCGAGTGCCGAGGAAACCGATGGTGAACCATGTGGCCGAGACGGATCGCGTCAAAAGAGATGCCGGAACATATCGCGAGCGCGCGGCCGAGACGGACGTTCCAGGTCGTGGCGCGCGCGAGGCGCCCGTGAATGGCTTCATGCAACAGCGCGCGAATAAACGGCGTGGCGAGTGACAGTAGGACGGCCATGGCAAGAGCGGCCACATCGGCTGCCGCGACCGACATCATGTCCGTCTCCGGCAGCAGAAAAACCGGGACGACCACAAATTGAAACAACGCGACTGCAAAGGCAGCGGCGGTGAGCAGCAAATTGACCCGAAAAGGCGGCAGCGGACGCTCCATAGCCGGGACTATATGCAGCAAACCTCGGTTCAAACCATAAGAATTAAATTGTCGTAAATTTCGGTCGGCTGCCCATAAAGAGTGCAGATACGAATTTGACTGCTTGATCGGCAAAAACGCCGTCACAAGCCAGATCCCAGCGTGAAATCAACGAATATGGGCCGGAACTTTCCAAAAAGACCGACCTATCGCGATGGGGCGCGCCTTAATTGCTTGGCGAAGCCCTAGCTCACCGCCACGCTGGTCAGGAACCCTTCGACTTCGGTGCGCAGCGTGGCAGCCGCTTCTTCCACCGACTCCGATGCCGCGAGCACCGTCTGCGCCGACTTTTGGGTTTTGGTGGCGGCGCCGGCCAGTTCGTTCAACACCGAGACGATCAATTTGGCGCCGTCGGCGGCGCTGGCGACGTTTTGCGAGATCTCCCCGGTCGCGACGCTCTGCTGCTGCGCCGCCGCGGCCGTGGCGGACGTGTAAGCATCGATGTCGTCCATGCGATTTGCGATCCGTCCAATCGCCTCCACCGCCTTTCCGGTCGAGTTTTGCACCTCGAGAATCTGACTGGAAATCTCCTCGGTCGCCTTTGCGGTTTGCACCGCGAGCGACTTCACCTCGGAAGCGACCACGGCAAAGCCACGGCCCGCCTCGCCCGCCCGCGCCGCCTCGATCGTGGCATTGAGCGCCAGCAAATTGGTTTGCCCGGCAATATTGCGGATAAGCTTGATGACGTCGCCGATCTTCTGCGCGGCCTGCGCCAAGGCGCCGATATCCTGATTGGTGGCTTGCGCTTCGCCGACGGCAAGCCGCACGACGTCGGCGGATTGGTTGAGCTGCTGCCCGACCGAGGCGATCGAACTCGACAGTTCTTCGGCGGCGATGGCGGCGGTCTCGACGTTCGTTGAGGACTCGTTTGATGCCTGCACAGCGCTTTCGACGCGCTGCGAGGTATGGCCGGACGCGTTCAGCAAACCGGCGGCGGTCGACCGCATCTCACGCGCGCTGTCGGCCACGCTTCGCAGCAGATTCTCCGCGCGATGGTGGAAATCCGATATGGCGTTCTCGATGACGGCGCGGCGCTCTTCGCGCTGCTGCAGGGTGGCGTGCTGTTGCTCGGTCTGCCGCCGTTCGGTGACGTCCTCGTGCGTGCCGATCCAGCCGCCGCCCTTCATCGGATGATTTGTGACCAGCAGCTGACGGCCACCGGTGGATTTGACCTCATGCACGATGGTGCGTCCAAGCGCGACCGCCGCCAGAAATTCCTTCCGGTATTCATTGGGATCGCGGGCGAACGTGCCTTTGGCAACCCGTCTCGCCAGAACCTCGGAAAGCGTCGAGCCTGGCGCCGCTTCGGCCGAGGTCAGACCGTACATCTCATAATATTGCGTGTTGCAGACGATCAGCCGCTCCGAGTGATCGAACATGCATAAACCCTGCGGCATGCTGTCGATGGCGGTGCGCATTTGTACGATTTCCCGGCTTTGCTGCCGGGTCAGTAGCGCGCCGGTCATGCTCATCGCAAACTGCGCGACAACCGCGGCGAGCAGCGCGATCAGCGCCATTTCGGACATCGTGCGGACGGCAGCCGAGGCCCATCCCGCGCCGAGGGCCATCAGCACGCCAAAGCTCACCACGAACGTGGCAAGACCGACGAGCGCGACCAGCCAGGAAGCGCGCTTGAGCGTTAAAGAGAAAAACAGTTTGACCATGAGTCGTCCGACCACGTTCGGCCGGGACGGTAGTTCGGATACCGTTCGTTTGCGGTTAATCGACAGTTAGCAAGTTGTTAACGGCGGCGGTCAGGCCTGGCTTGCCGCCACGTCGGTGAGCCGCATCTGTACGCGTTCCTCGCCCTGCCAGCGATCGACCGCCAAATGCCCGGCCGCGTGCATCGCGCGCCCGCGATTGTCGAGCAGTGCTCGGCCAAGCGGCTGTCCGGCGGCGCGGAACGCGATGGCGTTGACGATCCTGCCGTCGCCCGATTTGAAACGCGCCCGGATGTGGCTTTCGCCAACCAGATCCGCATAGATCAGCGTATGCGCCGGCAGCGCCAGCATCGGCTCCGGATTGCCGGCGCCATAGGGCCCGGCCCGCGCCAGCATCTCGCATAGCGCCAGACTGACACCGCCGGCGCTGACCGCGCCGTCAATCAGGAGCGAGCGCTCGCGCCGAGCGAGTTCCACGGCCGGGGCCAGGGTCACCTCAAGATAGCCGCGGAACGCGGCCAGCGCGTCTTTGCGCAGCGTGATACCGGCCGCCATCGCGTGCCCGCCGCCCTTGAGCAACATGCCTTCGCGCACCGCGCGCCGCACCGCCAGACCGAGATCGACGCCGGCAATCGAGCGCCCCGAGCCGGTGCCGGTGCCGCCCGGCTCAAGCGCGATCGCGAACGCAGGACGGCCATAACGTTCCTTCAGCCGCGCCGCCACCAATCCGACCACGCCGGGATGCCAACCCTCGCCCGCCGTTACCACCACGGCGCCCTTTTCCTCCAGGCCGAGCGCAGCCATCGCCTCGGCGTCGGCTTGCGCGACGGTTGCGACCTCGATCTGCCGGCGCTCGGAGTTCAAGAAGTCGAGTTCGGCGGCGATGCGCGCGGCCTCGGTCGAATCCTGTTCCAACAACAGCCGCGCGCCCAGGTCGGCGCGCCCGATGCGGCCGCCGGCATTGATGCGCGGGCCGAGCAGGAAGCCGAGATGCCATGGCTCGGGCGGACCGGTGAGCCGCGCCGCGTCCATCAGCGCGGTCAATCCGATTTGATCGCGGCGGCGCATCGCAATCAGGCCCTTGGCGACAAAGGCACGGTTGAGGCCTTTCAGCGGCACCACGTCGGCGACGGTGCCGAGCGCGACCAGATGTAGAAAAGACAGCAGATCTGGCTCCGCGCGCCCGTCGTGCCAGAAATTGCGCCGGCGCAATTCGCGGGCGAGCGCCACCAGCGTGACAAACACAAGGCCGACGGCAGCGAGATGGCCGAGGCCTGAAAGATCGTCGGCGCGGTTCGGATTGACGACCGCGACCGCCGGCGGCAATTCCTCGTCGGCCTGGTGATGATCGATCACCACGGTGTCGAGGCCGAGCTTTTTGGCTTCCGTCAGCGGCTCCATGCTGGTGGTGCCGCAATCGACCGTGATCAGCAATTTGACGCCGCGCTCGGCGAAAGAGCGGATGGCGTCGACGTTCGGGCCATAGCCTTCGAAGACGCGATCCGGGATGTGCACGATGGGATCGAGCCCGCAACGGCGCAAATAGCCCGCGAGCAGCGCCGAAGCGGTGGCGCCATCGACGTCATAATCGCCGAAAATCGCCACGCTCTCGCCATTGATCACCGCGCCCGCAAGGCGGCTGGATGCTGCCGCCATGCCGGTCAGGCCGTGCGGGTCGGGCATCAGCCCTTTGATGGTGGGGTCGAGATAGGCCGCGGCCTCGTCCGGTTCGACGCCGCGCCCGGCCAGCACCCGAGCCAGCAGTTCCGGCACGCCGTGGCGCTGCGCGATCGTTAGCGCGCACGTCTGCCCCCGCTCGTCGAGACGGTCGCGCCAACTTCGGCCGGTGGCAGATTTCTCCACGCCGAGGAAAAAGCGCTCGGCCCGGCTCAATACTGTTGCGGGCAGAGCCGCCATCGATATCTGGGTCCAGGAATCAAATACAAACTTAGAGTGCGGCCGGTCGCCGGCGATTTCAATCCAGATGAAACTTGCCGAAATCCCGGTGCTCGGCGATCACGCGGCGCACCGTGCCGGTTGCCGAACGCATCACCACCGTCTCGGTCTCGATCACCGACTTCCCGAACTTCACGCCCGCCAGCATCGCACCGGTCGTCACGCCGGTGGCGGCGAACAGGCAGTCGCCCCGCACCATGTCTTCGATCTCATATTTCTTTTTGGCGTCCTTGATGCCCATCTTCACGATGCGCTCGCGCAATTCCTCGGTATCGATGATCAGCCGCGTTTGCATCTGGCCGCCGATGCAGCGCAGCGCCGCCGCCGCCAATACGCCTTCCGGCGCGCCGCCAATGCCAAGATAGATATCGATGCCTGTTTTCGGCTCGGCGCAATGGATCACCCCGGCGACGTCGCCGTCGCTGATCAGACTGACCGCGGCGCCGACTTTGCGCACTTTGGCAATCATCTCGGCATGACGCGGCCGGTCGAGCAGGATCGCGGTGATCTCCGACGGCTTGACGCCTTTGGCCTTGGCGAGTCGGATAATGTTTTCATCCGCCGGCGCGTCGAGATCGATGGTGCCCTCGGGGTAGCCGGGGCCGATGGCGATTTTGTCCATGTAGCAATCGGGCGCATGCAACAGCGTGCCGGCCTCGGCCATCGCGATGGTGGCGATGGCGCCCGGCATGTTCTTGGCGCACAGAGTGGTGCCCTCGAGCGGATCGACCGCGATATCGACCTTCGGGCCGGTTTTGTTGCCGACCTTCTCGCCAATGAACAGCATCGGCGCTTCGTCGATCTCGCCTTCGCCGATCACCACCGTGCCGTCGATCGGCAGCTTGTTGAGCTCGCGCCGCATGGCGTCGACCGCGGCCTGATCTGACGCTTTTTCCTTGCCCTGCCCGCGCAGGCGCGCCGACGAGACCGCCGCGCGCTCGGTCACGCGCACGATCTCAAGGGTGAGAATGCGCTCCAGCAGAAATTCGGGCTGGACGGTGATCGAAGCCATTAGGACGCTCCCCTCGCGAATTCTAGTTCTTTTCTATGCGTATGACTTGCGGCGTGCCTGAGATCACCCTATCGCGGCCCACCGCCGCAAGGGCCTTGCGCACGCCATCCTCCGATGTCGCGTAAGTGATGAGGATAACGGGGACGGCACCGCCTTTGGCCCCGCCGATCAGGCCTTTCTGATCGTGCCTTTGCACGATCGACTCCAGCGAAATCTCCTGCTCGGCCAGGCGCGTGGCGATAGTGGCGGCGGTGCCCGGTTTATCGCGCGCCAAGAGCCTAATGTAATAACCGCCCTCGTGACGCTGCATCGGCGCCTTGCGCACGGTGGTCAGCCGCGCGGCTGGCCGGCCAAACGGCGCGGTGCGCACGCCGCGTGCAATGTCGCCGATATCGGAAAGCACCGCCGAGGCGGTCGCCGCGCCGCCGGCGCCAGGACCGACCAGCGTGAGCGGGGCGATTCCCTCGGCATCCACCGTCACGGCATTGGTCACGCCCATCACCTGTGCGATCGCGGAGTCCTTGCGCACCATGGTGGGGTGCACGCGTTGCTCGATGCCCTTCGGCGTTTTCACCGCGACACCGAGCAGCTTGACGCGATAGCCGAGTTCGTCGGCAGCGGCGAGATCGGCGGGCGTGATCGAGGAAATGCCTTCCACGTAGATCGCGCTTTGATCGACCTTGGTGCCGAAAGCGAGCGAGGCCAGGATCGCCAGCTTCTGCGCAGTGTCGTGGCCTTCGATATCGAAACTTGGATCGGCTTCGGCGTAGCCGAGCCGCTGCGCTTCTTTCAGACATTCCGCAAACGGCAGCTTGTCCTGCTCCATTCGGGTCAAGATGTAATTGCAGGTGCCGTTGAGAATGCCGTAGATGCGCTCGAACGAATTGCCGGCCAGTCCCTCGCGTATGGTCTTCACGATCGGAATGGCGCCGCCGACCGCGGCCTCGAAATTGAGCGCGGCATGATGTTTCTCGGCCAAGCTTGCGAGCTTGACGCCGTGCTTGGCGAGCAGCGCCTTGTTGGCGGTGACCACCGACTTTCCCGACGCCAGCGCCGCTTCGATCGCGCTATTGGCCGGATCGCCGGCGCCGCCGATCAGTTCGACGAACACGTCGACGCCGGGCGCGCGCGCCAGCGCCACGGGATCGGAAAACCATTTGGCTTTGCGGAGATCGAGCCCGCGATCCTTGCCCTTGGAGCGCGCGCAGACCGCGACAACCTCGATGGCGCGGCCGCAACGCGCGGCGAGCGCCTCGTGCTGGCGCGCAACCTGGGCGATTAAGGCGGCGCCGACCGTGCCCAATCCGGCGACGCCCACTTTCAGCGAAGCGGTCATGAAATCAGCGCCGCGTGGCGAGCGGGACGACGTTGTGAAGTTGTTCCGGCCCGGATTTCAGGAACCGGCCGACATTGCGCGCGGCCTGGCGAATGCGCTGCTCGTTCTCCACCAGCGCGATGCGCACAAAGCCCTCGCCATATTCGCCGAAGCCGATGCCGGGCGAGACCGCGAGTTCGGCCTTCTCCACCAGCAGCGTCGCGAATTCGATGCTGCCAATGCTGTGGAACGGTTCCGGGATCGGCGCCCAGGCGAACATCGAGGCGCGCGGTGACGGAACGTGAAAGCCGGCGCGGCCGAAGCTTTCCACCAACACGTCGCGGCGGCGCTTGTAGGTCTCGCGCATCTCCTTGATGCAATCATCGGGACCGTTGAGTGCGGCGATTGCCGCGACCTGGATCGGCGTGAAGGCGCCGTAGTCGAGATAGGATTTGACGCGCCCCAACGCGGCAATCACGCGCTCATTGCCGACGGCGAAGCCAACGCGCCAGCCGGGCATCGAATAAGTCTTCGACATAGAAGTAAATTCGACCGCGATATCGATCGCGCCCGGCACCTGCAGCAGCGACGGCGGCGGGTTATCGTCGAAATAGACCTCCGCATAAGCGAGATCGGACAGCACCAGGATCTCGTGTTTCTTGGCGAAGGCGACGAGGTCCTTGTAGAAGTCGAGGCTCGCCACGTAAGCTGTCGGATTGGCCGGATAGCACACCACCACCGCGCTCGGTTTTGGGATCGAGTGGATGATCGCGCGCTCGAGCGTGTGGAAGAAATTCGGTGTCGGCTCCGACGGCACCGAGCGGACCGCGCCGCCCGCCATCAGAAAGCCGAAGGCGTGGATTGGATAACTCGGGTTAGGCACCAGCACGACATCGCCAGGCGCGGTGATTGCTTGCGCGACGTTGGCGAAACCTTCCTTGGAGCCGAGCGTGGTGACGACTTGCGTGTCGGGATTGAGCTTCACGCCGAAACGGCGCTCGTAATATTTCGCCTGCGCGAGACGCAGCTTGGCAATCCCGCGCGAGGCGGAATAGCGGTCCGTGCGCGGCTTGCCGAGCGTCTCCTTCATCTTCTCGATGACGTGCGCGGGCGCCGGCAAATCCGGATTGCCCATGCCGAGATCGATGATGTCCGCCCCCGCAGTGCGGGCCCGCGCCTTGGCCCGGTTCACCTCTTCGAACACGTAGGGCGGCAAGCGGCGGATGCGGTAAAAGTCTTCCATAGTCTCAAACCTTTAGGCCGGTTCTCTCACGCCGGCAGGCATTACCCCGGCAGGCTTTTATCACGGGTTTGTCTTAGCGCCATCCTGGGTTCCGGCGGTCCCGGTCGTGCCGTTATTGGTGGTCTCGGGCTTCTTTTTTGCCGGTTGCGCGGTCTTTTTGGCGGCGCCGTCGCGGGCTTCCTGCTTTTCGCGCACCGCGGCCAGCTCCTTTTCCGTCTTGACCTGCTCTTCCTCGGTCATCGGTGTGGTCGCGCGCGGCGGCGGAATGTCGTGTACGGCCGGATAGGCGTAGACCGTGGTCGGCCGCTCCGGGGTCCCAGCCGGCTCACCACCCATATTTGTCGGTATTTGGTCGACCATCGACGCACCCGAGCAGCCGGCCAGAGCTAAGCCCAAGGCCAGGCTCATAGCCGCCAAGATCGATCGGTCGAAGGCAGCATGCATGCTCGGAAAGTCCTCGGGATGAGACGGAAATCGATGCAGACTCAATGAATTATACCATAAGTGGCCTAACCGGCTAATATGGCCGCAGCAAGGACGTTTCGCAGGCAGGTCGTGCGAAACCATGCCTATAAACGTGCCTTGCGGGAGGATGCGGTCCGGGCCATTTCTGAGGTCTGAGGCCGACATGACGCTGATGCAAAAGCCGACCACCGAGCCGGCCAAAGAACCGACCAAGGAAGCGACCACGGCCACGCCGAAGATCGGCTCGGTCGAGGTCGAGGCTTTCGCGCGCAACATTGCCCGCCTGGTCGAGGAAGGCGGCAAGGCGCTCGCCGCCTATATGAAGCCGCGCGAGGAAGGCAAAATCAAAAGCGAGACGGCCGACGACATCACAGATGTGGTCAAGACCGTCGGCCAGGTCGCGGAATACTGGCTCTCGGATCCCCAGCGCGCGGTCGAACTGCAAGCGAGTCTCGGACGCGCCTATCTCGATCTGTGGGCCGGCGCGGTCAAGCGCATGGCGGGCGAGCCGGCCGGGCCGGTCATTGCGCCCGACGCCAAGGACAAGCGCTTTGCCGATCCGGAATGGTCGCAAAACCAGTTTTTCGATTTTTTGAAGCAGGCTTATCTGCTTACCGCGCAATGGGGCGACCGGCTGGTCAAGGACGCCGCCGGCATCGACGAACACACGCGTGCGAAGGCCGCGTTTTACGTCAAGCAAATCGCAAACGCGATTTCTCCTTCGAATTTCGTTTTTACCAATCCGGAACTGTTGCGCGAAACCATGTCGTCGAACGCCGGCAATCTGGTTCGCGGCATGCACATGCTGACCGAGGACATCAAGGCCGGACACGGCAATCTCAAGATCAGCCAGTCCGATGCGTCAAATTTTGAAGTCGGGCGCAATCTCGCGCTCACGCCGGGCAAGGTGATCTTCCAGAACGACCTGATGCAGCTGATTCAATATCAGGCGACCACCGAGGACGTGCTCAAGGTTCCGCTGCTGATCGTGCCGCCCTGGATCAACAAGTTCTACATTCTCGATCTCAAGCCGGACAAATCCTTCATCAAGTGGTGCGTCGATAACGGGCTGACAGTGTTCATCATTTCCTGGGTCAACCCGGACGAAAAGCTCGCCGCCAAAAGCTTCGAGCAATATATGCGTGAAGGGGTACTGGCGGCGGTCGACGCGATCAAGACGGTCACGGGCGAGAAGCAGGTCGATGCAATCGGCTATTGCGTCGGCGGCACGCTGCTGTCGATCACGCTTGCCTATCTCGCCGCCAAAAAACAGGACCGCGTACGCTCGGCAACGATGTTTGCGGCGCAAGTTGACTTCACTTATGCCGGCGACCTGATGGTGTTCGTCGACGACGAGCGCATCAAGCAGCTCGAAGCTCACATGAAGGACCAGGGCTATCTCGAGGCCTCGCGCATGGCCAACGCTTTCAATATGTTGCGTTCCAACGACCTGATCTGGCCCTACGTGGTCAATAATTACATGCGCGGCAAAAAGCCGTTTCCGTTCGACATTCTGTATTGGAATTCGGACGCCACTCGCATGCCGGCGGCCAATCATTCGTATTATTTGCGCAATTGCTATCTCAACAATACGCTGACCAAAGGCGCGATGGAGATTGCCGGCGAAAAACTCGACCTGCACAAGGTGACGGTGCCGATCTACAATCTCGCCACCCGCGAGGACCACATCGCGCCGGCGAAATCGGTGCTCTATGGCTCGCAATATTTCGGCGGTCCGGTGAAATACGTCCTGGCCGGCTCCGGCCATATCGCCGGCGTGGTCAATCCGCCCGGCAAGCCGAAATATCAGTACTGGACCGGCGGCAAGCCGGGCGGTGACGACCTCGCCGCCTGGCTCAAGCAGGCCACCGAGCATCCCGGCTCCTGGTGGCCCGACTGGCTCGAATGGATCAAGCAGCAAGACGATAAAGTCGTTCCAGCGCGCGAGATTGGCGGTGGCAAGCTCAAGCCTATCGAGGACGCGCCGGGGTCTTACGTCAAAGTGAAAAGCTGGACCTGAGCCCCGTCGATGACGGCTTGTTGATGGAGCCGGACCGCGACAGCCGCATCGCCATCCACTAACCTGACCTGCGCCGGCAACTCAAACGGGGGATGGCAATGTCAAAAGAACTGATGTGGCTGACGTACACGGTCATCCTGACCGGCGTCTTGTGGATTCCCTACATTCTCGATCGCATCGTGGTGCGCGGGTTGATGGGCGCAATGGGCAACCCCTCGCCCACCGACCTGCCGCAATCGGCCTGGGCACAGCGGCTGCAAGCCGCGCACACCAACGCCGTCGAAAACCTGGTGGTGTTTGCCACTTTGGTGTTGATCCTGCACGCGATCAACCATTCGACCGAAAGCACAGTTCTCGCCTGCGCGGTGTATTTCTGGGCGCGGCTAGTGCACGCCCTCGTCTATGCGTTCGGCATTCCGGTGCTGCGCACGCTCGCTTTCGCGGTTGGCTTCGTCGCACAGGTTGCGCTGGTGATGGCTATTTTCGGAAAGCTCTAGTTTTGCGGCGCGGCGCGTTCGGCGATTGCGCGCGCATTGCTGCCGCGCGGCAGCGTGCCGAAGACGGAGCCGGCCTCAGCCCCAAGGCGTGACGCGCAGAACGCGTCCGCAACCGCGGCCGGCGCGTGCTTGATCAGTAGGGCGGCCTGTAGCCCCAGCACCAGGTCGCGCACCAGCGCGCGCGCCTGGCCTCCATCGTTGCGGTCGGCTGCGCTCATCCGCTTTTGCAGGCGGTCGGCGAACGCCTTGAGGCGCGCATCGCCGCCCAATTCATCACGCAGCACGTCGGCTGCCTTCGGCGTGCGCTCGACGGCCCGCAGCACATCAAGACACATGATATTGCCGGCGCCCTCCCAGATCGAATTGACCGGCGCTTCGCGATAGAGCCGCGGCATGATGCTTTCCTCGATGTAGCCGGAGCCGCCCAACACCTCCATCGCCTCCAACGCCACCATCGGCGCGCGTTTGCAAATCCAGAACTTCGCCGCCGGCGTCACCACGCGGCGGAACACCGTCGAGGTCTCGTCGCTTTCGTCATAGGCGCGCGCCAGCCGCATCGTCAGCACGGTCGCGGCTTCCGATTCTAGCGCGAGATCCGCCAGCACATTGGTCATCAACGGCTGATCGATAAGCTTTTTCTGGAACGCGGTGCGATAACGCGCGTGATGCACAGCCTGCGCCACCGCCTGCCGCATCAAAGCCGAGGAGCCGATGGCGCAATCGAGCCGCGTGTGGCTGGCCATCTCGATGATGGTGGGAATGCCGCGCCCTTCTTCGCCGATCAGTTGCGCGTAGGCGCCGTCGAATTCCACTTCGCTCGAGGCGTTGGAGCGGTTGCCGAGCTTGTCTTTGAGCCGGATGATATGGATGGCATTACGTTCTCCGTCCGGCGTCCAGCGCGGCATCAGGAAACAGCTCAGGCCCTTGGCCGATTGCGCCAGCACCAGAAAAGCGTCGCACATCGGCGCCGACATGAACCATTTGTGGCCGTGCAGGCGGAACGAGCCGTCGCCCGCGGGCTCGGCGCGCGTCGAATTGGTGCGCAGATCCGAACCGCCTTGGTTCTCGGTCATGCCCATGCCGAGCAATGCCGAAGTCTTGTCCCGCATCGGGATGAAACGTCTGTCGTAATCGCGCGAATAAATCTTCGGCAGCCACTGCGCGGCGATCGCCGGCGCGTGGCGCAAAGCCAGCACCGCGCCGTAGGTCATGGCGACCGGACAATAGACCCCGCTCTCGATCTGGTTGAGCATGGAGGTGCCGGCGGCGCGCGCTACATGCGCGCCGGGCTTAGGATTCGCCCAAGGGCTCGAATGCAGGCCCGCCTCCAGCGCAAGGCCCAACAACGCGTGCCAAGCCGGGTGAAATTCGACCTCGTCGAGCCGATGGCCATAGCGATCAAGGGTGCGCAATACCGGCGTATATTTGTTGGCGTCGAAGCCGAGCTGCACCGTCTCCGGCTGGCCCAGCGTCGCGCCGAGCGCCGTCAGCTCCTTTTCCGCCCATCCCGCCAGCTCGCGCTTGACCGCCTCGCGCAGCACGACGTCGCTCGCGAACAGATTATAGGGCTCGAGCGGCGGCGGCTGGTTGCTGACCTCGAACATGCGCGGTCTCCGGCAAAACGCGTCATCATACCAGTCGAGTCAGGGAAACAGCGCCACCTGTTCCAGCCCCAGGGTCTCCGACCAGCCTTGCATCAGGTTCATGTTCTGGATGGCCTGGCCCGACGCGCCCTTTACGAGATTATCGAGCGCCGAGATCACAATGGCGCGGCCCGCAACCCGGTCATTGGCGACGCCGATGAAGGTCATGTTCGAGCCACGGACGTGCCTGGTTTGCGGCGTTTCGCCGAACGGCAGCACGTGCACGAAGGGCTCCTTCGCGTAGAACTTTAAAAGCAACGTATGAAGGTCCTGCGGGGTCCGGCACCGTTTGCCCCGCACATAGATGGTCGACAGTATGCCCCGGTTCATCGGTACCAGATGCGGGGTGAAGGTCACGATCACTTCCCGCCCCGCGGCCAGCGAAAACTCCTGGTCGAGTTCGGCCATGTGCCGGTGATGCCCCACCCCATAGGCGTGGAAGCCTTCCGACACTTCCGAAAACAACATAGCCTCCTTGGCCGCCCGGCCGGCGCCGGTCATGCCGGACTTGGCGTCGACCACGATCTCGTCAAGATCGATGGCCTTGGCCTTGATCAGCGGGATCAGCGGCAGCTCGGCGCAACTGGTGTAGCAACCCGGATTGGCGACCAGCCGCGCGTGTCTAATGTCGCGCCGGTGAATCTCGGTGAGGCCATAGACCGCCTCCTTCTGCAGCTCTGGCGCGTGATGCTCATGGCCGTACCATTTCGCGTAGGCCGCCGTGTCATGCAGCCGGAAATCGGCCGACAGGTCGACGACCTTGGTGGCCGGCGCTTTGGCCAGCAATTCCTTGATCACCTTCTGCGTGGTGGCATGCGGCAGCGCGCAGAACGCCACGTCGAGCGCGAGCTTGGCCCAATCGAGCCCGTCGATCGCGGCCAGGCTTGGCAACTCATACGGCGAGAATTGCGGAAACACGTCCCGCATCGCCTTGCCCGCACTCCGCTCGGCGGTGAGCAGCACGAGTTCGGCGCGCGGGTGCTGCAGCAGCATCCGCACCAGCTCCGCGCCGGTATAACCGGAGGCGCCGAGCACGCCGATTTTCGATTTTGTCGCCATGGGCCGATTCCTTGGTCCAGAGTCTTAACGAACGACCGGAGCAAGGCCAACAGCGCGGATGTCAGAGAATGGAAGTGCCGCAGGCCTTATTCCGGCGGCACGGGGTGACAATTTACACGCGAAAGCGCGCCCGTGCCGTGTCGATACAGCGGCGGCGGCGCAGTTTCTGCGCTGCAACAAGCGTCATCATGGGCGCGATATAGGCCGCGCTGCGGGTCTGGTCAAGAATGCTGGCGGCGCATCTTAACCCCGTAATGAACGGAATATTCCGTATTGCGAGCAGCCTATCATTCGGAGCGAACCATATAGGCGAGCGCGCTCTTGTTAGCTAAGCTACCCGCGTCACAAGCCTGCGCCAAAATGGCCGGGCCAAGTCATGCCGGCAACGACCGGTAAACATTCCTTGGGAGGAATACGATGCATCGATTGACCATGATGGCAGGCGCCCTGTGCGTCGCGCTTTTGACCAGCACCGGCGCCTTCGCCCAGGTGCCGCCCGATCCGGCCAATCCGAATGAGACCATACCGGATGCGATGGCCCCGCCGGCCTACGGCGAGCCGATCAATCTCGAGACCGCCAAGAAAGTCGCCGCGGCGGCACGCGCGGAAGTCGATAAGCGGAAGTGGCGCGGCATGTGCATCGCCGTGGTCGGACCGACCGGCGACCTCGTCTATTTCGAGAAGGACGACTATTGCCAATACGCTTCGGTCGACATTTCGCAGCATAAGGCACGCGCGGCCGCGCGTTATCGCCGTCCGACCGTGGTATTCGAGCGGTTGCTCGCCAAAGGCGGATTTTTCGCTTATCTGCCGACGCTCGGCGACGCCTTCATCGCCTCGCGCGGTGGCAACCCGTTGATGGCCGACGGCAAGGTAATTGGCGCCATCGGCGTCTCCGGTGGCGCCGGTTCGCAGGACGATGCGATCTCGCAGGCAGGCGTCGCGGGCCTGAAATAGTATCAGCGCCTCATTGATAAAATTCCGCCGGGACGAAAGTCCCGGCGGCCTTCTAGCTTTGAATCGGGAGACGTTCATGATCAGAAGAATCACTTTCGGAATTACGCTCGGGATATGCGTAGCCATTTCGCAATTGGCGATCGCATCCGCAGCTTCTGCCAAGACGCTCAAAGTGAACGTCGGCTCCATCAAGAACGGCAAAGTGATTCCCGGCAAATACGCTTTCTGCGTGCCGGTGGAGCAGGGGCATACGTCAGCAGGCGGTAATTTCAATCCTAGCATCTCGTGGTCCAAGGGGCCGGCCGGCACCAAATCGTATGCCATCATCGTGACCGATCCCGACGTGCCGACGATCCGCGATAATATGAACAAGGAAGGCGTCACGGTTGCCGCCTCGATACCGCGCAGAACGTTTTTCCACTTTATCCTGGTCGATATTCCGCCCAGCGTCAGATCGATTGCGGAGGGCGCAGTGTCGAACGCCCGTGTGCCACACGGCAAACCGGCGGCGCAGGTCAAGGTCGGGGTACCCGGGCTTAACGATTACACCACTGTCCTTGCCGGCAACGAAGCCATGAAGGGTAAATATTACGGCTATGACGGGCCATGCTCGCCGTGGAACGACGAGATTGTTCATCACTACCACTTCACGGTCTATGCGTTGAGCGTGCCGAAGCTCGATCTCAAGGAGGACTTTAACGGCACCGACGCAACGGCGGCCCTTAAGGACAAAGTGCTGGCTCAGGGCGAAGTCGTGGGTCTCTACTCTCAATATCCGCCGGTGATGGCGAAACTGCCGAAGTAAAAAATCCAAAAAGCTGTATCTGGCTCCGCCGGGACGATGAGTCCCGGCGGAATTTTCACGTCACCAGATCAACAGCCACTGCAGCCCGGACGAAATCCCGTCACCGAGCGTGAGCAGCACGGCGGCCCACGCCAAGGCCGATGAGACGTTCGCCAGTTGGAAACGCCAGAACGGCATTTCGAAAATTCCGGCGATCAGCGGCACCACGGCGCGTAGCGGTCAAAAAAACCGCCCGATGAAGATGCCGGGAACGCCCCATTTCTTCATGAAGGCTTCGCCGCGCGGGATCAACTCGGGACGGCGCGACAGCGGCCAGATTTTCGCGACCGAATATTCGAGCTTGACCCCGACCCAATAAGACAGCCAATCGCCGAGCGCCGCGCCGAGCGAACCCGCGAGCCACACCGGCCAGAAATTGATGCCGCTCGGCCCAAGCAGCGCGCCGATCGCGACCAGCGCGCCCCGGGCCGGGATCAGCAGCGAAATGAAGGCGAGCGATTCCCCGAACGCCAGCGCGAACACGATCGGCGGCGCCCAGGCCGCGTTATCGCGCACGAAGGCGATGACTTGCTCAACGTAGTCGTGGAATTCCATCGGAAATTAAATCGCCCCGCGCTTTGTCTAGGCCGCCGTCGAGGCCGGCGCCATTAATGCCTATTCGGGCAATTCCGGCACCTGCTTTGGAAACAGGTGGATCACCGCGACCAGCCCGACGATCAACAGCGGTGCCGCCAGGAAGGCGCCCACCGGGCCCCACAGCCAGGTCCAGAATATCAGCGACAGGAACACCGTGAGCGGATTGAGCGTGAAGCGGCGGCCGAGAATGCTCGGCGTTACGAAATGCCCTTCCAGCACCGCCAGCGCCAGAAACGCCAGCGGCGCGATCAGCGCATAGGTCAGCGTCGGAAAGGTCACCAGCCCGACCATGAACATGCCGAGTTCCATGATCAGCGCGCCGATATAGGGAATGAAATTGAGCACGAAACCCAGCACGCCCCAGGCCAGCGGATCCGGCAATCCCACGGCCCAGGCGACGATGCCGGCGCCCAGCCCGACGACGATGTTGATCACTGCAACCACGCTCAGATAGCCGGTCAGGTTATGTTCAACATCATTCATGATGCGCAGCATGCGCAGCCGCGCTTCGCGTTTCTGGAAGAACGCCACCATCACGTGCCGCATCCGGCTGCGGCCGAACAGCATGAAGAATAGCGTGCCGAAGAATACGAAAACTTGTCCGATCGCGGGCGTCACGACACCGACCGCCGGCTGCACCACCGACATGATGTCGATGCCGAAACCCTTGTCCGCTTCCGATGGCAGCAACGCGTTACGCACGTCGCGCAAAGCGGACAGCGGCTGCTCAAGCACGCGCAGCTTTTCCTGGATGTTACGGCCAATGTCGGGCGCCTTGCCGGCCCATTGCACCACCGGCGCCGACAGCAGCACGATCAGTCCGTAGAACACCACGGTCACCAGCAGCCACAGCGCGATCGCCGTTAACACCGGTGGCACGCCAAGCCGGTCGGCGCGCGCCGACAGCGGCCCGAGCATCATGGTTACGACGAAGGCGGAAATCGCCGGCAACGCGATCGGCCGCGCCATGTCGAGCGCCGCGATGAAAAGCACGATGAAAATACCGATGGTCGCCGCCTGCGCGGCCGTGCGCCACAGGCCCGACACCGCGGCGACCGGCTGCGGATCGGTGACCGCCAAAACCTGCCGCCGCCCCAGTTTACTGCTGGCGTAATTCACCGAATCCTCCGGAAAAGCGACCGAAATGCCCGCCGCGCACCCCGTGTTAACGGCTGCCTGCCGTCACTGTTCCGGCGACTTCGTGGCATATTCACTGGCAAGCGATTCGCCTCATACCCATCTGCTGGACCTCATGGCCAAATCCGCGACCAAGAAAAAACCGTCAAAACAGCCCGATCTGTTCGATACCGCCCCGCGGGCGGCGAAATCGAGCGCGCGCAAGTCGCGCGGTGCGAGCAAGGCCACCTCCCGCGCCAAGCCCACGCGCGGCGCCAGCGCGGAGTCCGGCTACACCGCCAAACACATTGAGGTGTTGGAGGGGCTCGAACCGGTCCGTCGCCGCCCCGGCATGTATATCGGCGGCACCGACGAGAAGGCGCTGCACCATCTGTTCGCCGAGGTGATCGACAATTCGATGGACGAGGCGCTGGCCGGCCACGCCGACTGGATCGAAGTCGAGATGGAAGCGAACGGATTTGTCACCGTCACCGACAACGGCCGCGGCATTCCGGTCGACCCGCATCCCAAGTACAGGAACAAGTCGGCGCTCGAAGTCATCATGTGCACGCTGCACGCCGGCGGCAAATTCGACTCAAAAGTCTATGAGACCTCGGGCGGCCTGCACGGCGTCGGCGTCTCGGTCGCGAATGCTTTGTCCGAGCGCATGGAAGTCGAAGTCGCGCGCGAGCAGCAGCTCTACCGGATGGCGTTCGAGCGCGGCAAGCCGAAGGGCAAGCTGGAAAAAGCCGGCCGCGCGCCCAACCGGCGCGGCACCAAAATTCGCTTCAAGCCCGATCCGCAGATATTCGGGCCGAAGGCCGCGTTCCAGGCCGAGCGCGTGTTCAAGATGGCGCGCTCGAAGGCCTATTTGTACGGCGGCGTCGAAATTCGCTGGCATTGCGACAAGGCGCTGCTCAAGGGCGTCGCGGATGTGCCCGAGAAGGCCACCTTCCACTTCGCCAACGGACTGAAGGACTATCTCGCCAGCAATCTGTCTGACGCCACGCTGGTGCATCCCGATATTTTCACCGGCAGCGCCGGCAAGACCGGCCGCCACGGCGCGGTCGAATGGGCGGTGGCCTGGACCGCCGATGCCGACGGCTTCCTGCAATCTTATTGCAACACGATCCCGACGCCGGACGGCGGCACCCACGAGTCAGGCTTGCGCACCGCGCTGTTGCGCGGCTTGAAGGACCACGCCGCGCGCGCCGGCCAGGAAAAGCGCGCCAAGGACGTGACCAGCGAAGACGTCATGACCGGCGCCGGCTGCATGCTCTCGGTGTTCATCCGCGAGCCGGAATTCCAGGGCCAGACCAAGGACCGGTTGGCTACCGCCGGCGCGCAGAAGATCGTCGAACAGGCGATCAAGGACCCATTCGACCATTGGCTGTCCGGCAACCCGCTGCAGGCCACCAAACTCTTGGATTTCGTCATCGAGCGCGCCGAGGAGCGGCTGCGCCGCCGCCAGGAAAAAGACATCGCGCGCAAGTCCGCGGTGCGCAAGCTTCGCCTGCCCGGAAAGCTCGCCGATTGTTCATCCTCGGCCTCGGAAGGCTCGGAGATTTTCATCGTCGAAGGCGACAGCGCCGGCGGCTCCGCCAAGCAGGCGCGCGACCGCCGCACCCAGGCCGTGCTGCCACTTCGCGGCAAGATCTTGAACGTCGCCTCCGCCGGCAAGGACAAGCTGGCGCAGAATGCGCAGCTCGCCGATCTGATTCAGGCGCTCGGTTGCGGCACCGGCGCGCATTTCCATGAGAAGGATTTGCGCTACGAGAAGGTCATCATCATGACCGACGCCGATGTCGACGGCGCCCACATCGCATCGCTTCTGATCACGTTCTTTTACCGCCAGATGCAGAAGCTGATCGATGCCGGCAGACTTTATCTCGCAGTGCCACCACTCTACCGCCTGCAACACGGCGGCAAGATCGTCTACGCGCGCGACGACAAGCACAAAGAGCAATTGCTCAAAAAGGAATTCAACGCCAATGCCAAGGTCGAGGTGTCCCGCTTCAAGGGCCTGGGCGAGATGATGGCGGCGCAGTTGAAGGAAACCACTATGGATCCTTCCAAGCGCACGCTGCTGCGGGTGATGCTGGCCGACAAGGACAGCAAGGCGACCGCAAAATCGGTCGAGCGGCTGATGGGCAACAAGGCCGAAGCGCGCTTCGATTTCATCCAGGAAAACGCCGAATTCGCCAGTGCGGATCTGCTGGACGTTTAACGGTAGGCGCTAGTCGCACTTCCTCAGCACCGGCGTCTTGCTGCCGCCCAGCAGTGTGATGCCGTCCTTCACCCGCGCCTCCCCGCCGTCCGGCTGATTGAACATCGTGCGCCGCGTCTTGTCGCGCACGCGAAAAATCAGCTTCTGGCGTTCCTCGCCGGCGGTGCCAGGCTGAAATATCGTCTCGACGGACAGTTGCTCGGCCGAAAGCCGCTCCGCCGACATCATGCTGTATCGATTTACCGCAAAGCCAGCACCGAGGTCATGATCCTCAAGCACAAGCCCCGCGCTCGGCATCGTGATGCTGACATGCGGATTGGCGGGCGACGGCGGCTGCCCACAATCTGATGCCCAAGCTCCGAACAGGCCAAACTGTTGGAACAATTCGTCGACCGAGGCGGCCTTGGCGGCGGTGGACATGGCAGTCGCGGCCGCAAACATGATGACCGCCACAGTTCGCATGACGCCGCCGCTCCATCGACTCAAGAAGAAACTGTAATGCGACCATAGCAGCGCGCCGCGCGGCGGCAATGAAGCCGCCACATCGCCGCTCCGAAATAATTTACCTGTGACGTTTTTATTGCGGGAACGTCAGCTTCGCCGCCGCCACCACGTCACCGAAGGTCTTGATGTCGGCGTCGATGCGCCTTTTGAATGCATCGCCGGTCAGCCCGCCCGGCGTGACCGCCATCTTCCGCAAGCCTTCCTGCACGCCCGGATCGGCCAGCGCGCGGCCGAGTTCCTTCATGAGCTTATCGACGATCGGCGCCGGAGTTCCGACCGGCACGAAGAAGCCGCTCCACAAATGAGTGTCGATGTCCGGGTAACCGGCTTCGGCCATGCTCGGCACTTCGGGCAGTTCGGGCGAGCGTTCGGCGCCGGTCACTGCCAGCGCCCGCAGCTTGCCGGCTTTCACCAGCGGGATCGCCGGCGGCCCGTCGGAAATTGCAAACAGGCACTGCTCGCTGGCAACGCACAGGTCGGACTCGTTGGTGCCTTTGAACGGAATCCCGACGCCGGGCATGCCGGTTTTGAGTTTGAGCAGTTCGCTGGCAATTGTGAAGGGCGGCGCCGAGGTGCCGTAATTCGACTTGTCGGGGTTGGCCTTGGCCCAGGCCACCAGCTCCTTCACGTTCTTGACGGGGCTGCTCGCAGGCACCACCAGCACTAGCGGAAACGAGGCGATCATGTTGAGTGGGATGAAGCTCTTGGTTGGATGATAGGTAAGGTTCGGATAGATCGCGGCAGCGATCGCCATCTGCCCGGTCGCCGCAACCAGCACCGTGTAGCCGTCCGGCGCCTGATGCGAGGCATATTCGGAGGAAATCCGCCCGCCGGCGCCCGGCTTGTTCTCGATGATGGTGGTGGCGCCGGTATTCTGCTGAAACTTGTTCACCACCAGGCGCGCGAACAGATCGTTGCCGCCACCGGCGGCAAAGCCGACGATGAAACGGATGACGCGGCTAGGATAAGCGTCTTCCGCGCGCGCATGCCCCGCGGACACCACCAGGAGCGCCGCCAGCATGCTCGACAAAATGCCTGTTGTTTTTCTCGTCATGCTTCCCCCACCCGTCTTGAGTCTTGTTGGCAAAATCCTATACCGGCCACCCTCATTCGCAAATGGCTATGTCGCGATGTGCTAAGATTGTCCGATGAACGCGTCGCCCACCACAACCGCCGCATCGCCGCGTGGTGGCGACCTGTTCGGCCATCCGCGCGGTCTCACTTTTTTGTTCGCAACCGAGATGTGGGAGCGCTTCTCGTATTACGGGATGCGCGCGCTGCTCGTCCTCTACATGGTCAAATATCTGCTCGACCAGCAGCGTGCCGGTGCGGTCGTGGGCCTCGGCCCCCTCCGTAACGCGCTGGAATTCGTGTTCGGCCCGCTCGCCACGCAACCACTCGCCTCGCAGATCTACGGTTTCTACACAGGATTAGTCTACCTTACGCCGATCCTCGGAGGCCTTTTGGCCGACCGCGTGCTCGGCCAGCGCCGCACCGTCATTCTCGGCGCCGGCCTGATGGCGGTCGGCCACTTCATGATGGCGTTCGAGCATCTGTTTTTGTTCGCGCTGGGCGTGCTCATTCTCGGTAACGGCGCATTCAAGCCGAACATCTCGACCCAGGTCGGCTCACTCTACGCGCCCGGCGATCGCCGCCGCGACAGAGCGTTCTCGATCTTCTACGTCGGCATCAATCTGGGCGCGTTCCTGGCGCCGCTGGTGTGCGGCACGCTCGGCGAGGAGCTCGGCTGGCACTACGGTTTTGCCTCCGCCGGTGTCGGGATGACCATCGGCCTGATCATTTATCTGTTCGCTGCGCCGACGCTGCCGCCTGATGCCTTCGCCAGACGCGAAACAGCGCACGCGCCGCTCGACCGCGTCGCTTTGCAATCGATCGTCGCTCTCTTGCTGTTATTCCTGCCGGTCAGCCTATTCTGGGGAATCTACGAGCAGCAGGGCAACACCATCGTGCTGTGGACGAGCGAGCACACCGACCGCCACGCGCTCGGCTTCGAAATTCCCGTCACCTGGTTCCAAGCGCTCAATCCGTTCATGATTTTCGCCTTCACGCCCTTCATCGTCGCGCTGTGGCGCCGGCAAGGCGCGCGCGAGCCTTCGACGGTAGCAAAGATGGCGATCGGCTGCTTTCTAGCCGGCCTCGCCTATCTGCTGCTGGTCGCCGCCGCGGTCTTATCCGGCGGTGCGCACGCGAGCTGGCTCTGGCTGTTTATCTACTTCGTCGTCCTCACCGTCGGGGAGCTCTATTTATCGCCAACCAGCCTTTCGCTGGTCACTAAAGTCGCGCCTTTGCATCTGCTGTCGATGATGATGGGCGTGTGGCTGGCGACCAGCTTCATCGGCGGCTTTCTGGCCGGCTATCTCGGCACTTTTTGGTCGAGCATGAGCAAGCCCGGCTTTTTCCTGATGCTGGCGATTATTTCCGCACTTGCCGGGCTGATGATTACTCTGCTGATCCGGCCGCTGCGCGACGTGTTGCAGGACTAAATCGGCAGCCCGACATATTGCTCGGCCAGCGACTTGGCGGCGGCATCGGAACCGACGAGATAATCCAGATCGGCGAGCTGACGCCTGCGGTCGAACGCGGTTTCGTGCGGAAAGCGGTGCATGATCTGCGTCATCCACCATGAAAAGCGCTGCGCCTTCCACACTCGCCGCAAACAGGTCGCCGAATAGCTCTCCAGCAGATCGTCGCGCTTCTCTTTGTAATGCGCATCGAGCGCGCGCGACAGGAACACCACGTCGGCAAAGGCCAAGTTCATGCCCTTGGCGCCGGTCGGTGGCACGATATGGGCGCTGTCGCCGGCCAAGTACAGGCGTCCGTGCTGCATCGGCTCGACCACGAAACTGCGCATAGGCGTGACGCCCTTTTGCAGGATCTTGCCTTCCGCGAGCTTGCGTGCACCGCCAAGCCGCTTGTGCAGTTCGTCCCAGATGCGCGCATCCGGCCAATTCTCGATCTCCTCGTCGTGGTCGCATTGCAGATAGAGCCGCGCCACCGACACCGAGCGCATGGTGTAAAGCGCGAAACCGCGGTCGGTGTAAGAATAGATCAATTCGTGATCCGGTGGCGGCGACTCCGACAAAATACCGAGCCAACCAAACGGATAGTCGCGCTCAAATACATTGAGGACACCGTCGGGAAAGCTCGGCCGGCAGATGCCGTGGAACCCGTCGCAGCCGGCAATGAAGTCGCAGACGATCTCCTGCGCCTTGCCATCGTGAGTGAAGCGGATTTTCGGCTGCTTGGTCGTGACGTCATGGACGCTGACGCCATCGACCTCGAACAGCAGCGGCCCGCCATCGGCGAGCCGGCGCTCCACCATATCTTTCACGACCTCCTGTTGGCCGTAGATGGTGACGCGCTTGTTGACCAACGCCTTGAAATCAATCCGGTGCAGGTCGCCATTGATTCCGATATTGCTGCCCCAGTGCAGAACGCCCTCGCGCATCATGCGCTCGCCGACGCCGAGTTCGGTCAAAAGATCCGCGGCCCAATGCTCGATCAATCCGGCGCGGATGCGGTTCTCGATGTAACCGCGGCTACGATTCTCGATTATGATGGATTCGATACCGGCGAGATGCAGCAACCGCGCCAGCATCAGCCCGGCCGGCCCCGCTCCGATAATGCCGACCTGCGTGCGCATGCGTTGCTTCCCGGCGGACAATTGCACGTCCTATAGAAGCAACGCTGGCGCCGCGCAAATGGACGATTGCCGGAAAGACTTGGATTATTAAGGACTGGATATTTCGCTCAACTCAAGTCGGGATGCCGTAACGCGGCACGCGCACCTTGTATTGGCGATAGGCATCGCCGAATTTGGCCTCGAGATAGCGTTCCTCTCTCGCGACGACGCCAAAGTGTATGAGCAGCATGGCCGGCACCAGCATCACCAGCGTCCAGTCCGACGCCAGCGCGATGCCGAGCCCGGCGACAATCAGCGCCAGGCCGATATACATCGGATTGCGCAGATAAGCGTAGACGCCCGCGGTCGCCAACGCCCGAGCCGGCTTGAAGGGATTCACATTGGTGCCAATCTCAACAAAGGCACTCCTTGCAGAGATCGGAAGCGCACAGCCTGCCGCCACCAGCACGACGCCGAGAAAAATTCGCGCGTCGAACGTCAGTAGCACTGTCAGCACATAGGCCGGCATCAGCCAATCCAACGCCAAGCCAAGCAACAGAGCCGCCAATGCAATGAGTGGCGGCGGCGCAATCACTCCGGCAGTGTCGCTCGTCTCAACCATGGTCATGACATCATTATAACGCGCGGCGGCGCGTTGGGTTCGGTCGCCACGTTAGGTACTAAGCCATTCGGACAGAGCCGCATTCACTGCGTCCGGTTGCTCGAGCGTGGTCAGATGCCCGCTATCCGGAATGATTGTCAGTTTCGCGCCGGGAATCCCGGCGGCGATTTCCTTGTTGAGTTCTGGCGGCGTCGCGGCGTCGTCTGCGCCAACCAGCACCAATGTCGGACATTTGATCGACGCCAGAGCCGGTCGCGAATCCGGCCGCGACATGATTGCGTTGAGCTGCCGCACGAAGGCTTCCGGTCCCGTTTCCGCGATCATCTGCCGCACGATTGTGGTGAGGCGCTCGTCGCGCTGATGCTTCGCATTCAAATAGCGCGGGATCGACAAATCCGGAATCTCGCCATAGCGGCCGGACTGCGCCATGGCGATCTGGGTTTTGCGTCCGGCGGTTTGCTCCGGCGTGTCGGGGCGCGCCGACGTGTCGAGCAGCGCCAGCTTCACGACGCGCTCGGGCGCCAGCCGCATCATGGCGAAGGCGATGTAGCCGCCCATCGACAGGCCGGCGAGCGCGAAGCGCGGCGGCGCGTCGGCAAGAATGCGCGCCGCGATTGCCATCATGTCGTCGTCGCGGCGATGATCCGCGACCGCGACCTGTCCGAACGGCCAAAGCGCAGCGACTTGCGGGGCGTAAAGACGCGCGGTGCATGTCAGCCCAGGCACCAGAACAAGCGGTAAAGATTGCGCCATTACGACCCTCCTGTGACGAAAAGATTAAGCGTTAACGAGACTTATTGCATAGTCCCAGCATTGACTTTCGGCCCTTTGCGCCTATGTTCCGCGTGAAACGGCTTCGAACAAGATTCGACCGTCCATTCCCGCGCATCGAAACCCGTTTTTCAATTCCGGCGCGGGCGCCGGGCGGTCCCAACTAGAGGTTATATGTCTTTTTCCCATCTTGGCTTATCCGCCAAAGTTATCGCGGCCATAGAATCGGCCGGCTACAAGACCCCCACCCCCATTCAAGAACAAGCCATTCCGCACGTGCTCGCGCGCCGCGACGTGCTCGGTATTGCGCAAACCGGCACCGGCAAGACCGCCGCTTTCGTACTGCCGATGCTCACGATGCTCGAACAAGGCCGCGCCCGGGCGCGCATGCCGCGCACGCTCATTCTCGAGCCGACGCGCGAACTCGCCGCGCAAGTCGCCGAAAGTTTCGAGAAGTACGGCAAGAACCACAAACTCAACGTCGCGCTGATCATCGGCGGCGTCTCGTTCGACGACCAGAATGCCAAGCTCCTGCGCGGAGTCGATGTACTGATTGCGACCCCCGGCCGTCTGCTCGACCATTCCGAGCGCGGCAAACTCCTGCTCTCCGGCTGTGAGTTGCTCATCATCGATGAAGCCGATCGCATGCTCGACATGGGCTTCATTCCAGACATCGAACGCATCGGAAAGCTGGTGCCGTTCACCCGCCAGACGCTGTTCTTTACCGCCACCATGCCGCCGGAAATCCAGCGCATCGCGGATACCTTCCTGCACAATCCGGTGCGCGTCGAAGTGTCCAAGCCCGCGACCGCGGCCACCACCATCAATCAGTTGCTGGTCGCCACCGGACGCGAGGGGCACGACAAGCGCGACACGTTGCGCCGTCTGATCCGCTCGGCGGAAGGTTTCAAGAACGCAATCGTTTTCTGCAACCGCAAGCGCGAAGTCGCGCAATTACATCGCTCGCTGCTCCAGCACAAATTCAACGCCGTTGCCCTGCATGGCGACCTCGATCAATCGGCGCGCACTGCAGCCCTCGACGCCTTTCGCAACGGCGAAGCCAAGTTGCTGATCGCCTCCGACGTCGCCGCCCGCGGCCTCGACATCCCGGCGGTCAGCCACATCTTCAATTTCGACGTGCCGCATCACCCGGACGATTACGTCCACCGCATCGGCCGCACCGGCCGCGCCGGCTTGACGGGCACCGCCATCACTATTGTCGCGCCGATCGATGGCAAGGCTGTCTCGGCCATCGAGAAACTCATCGGCCAGACCATCCCCTGGATGGGCGAACCGCCGCCGGCCGAGCCCAGTGATGTCCGCGAAAGCCGGCCGCACGAAAGCGAACGCAGCCAGCGCGGCGGGCGCAATCGTGGCCAAGGACGCGAACATACACGTGACCATGGCCGCAATCGCCAGCCCAAACCCCACCAGAATAACGAACAGCCGCGTGCCGCGGCGTCCCCTCGCCCGCAGGCAGCGCCGGCACAGCCGCCACGTGACCAAACGGAAGACTCCGACGGCAGCCACCTGCCGGCCTTCCTGCTGCGCCCGGTATCGCTCAAAGCCTGAAAAACGGGCATTTTTGCAACCGGCGGCACGCAAATATTGCGTTGCAACCGGTTCCGAATTTACCGCCGATTCATATCCCTCCCATACCGTCGACTCATGGACGCGACGCGGCCATCCGGCTGCGCGCGTGTGGTGCAGACTTGCGGGCAGGACGCTCGCCTAGGGGGGTTTGCAAATGGCTGAGGCGGTTGACGAACACGAACGCACGATGGCGTTCGCGGAAATCGCGCTTGGCCAGATCAAGGCGCTGCGTCAGGCGGCGACCCCGCGCAATTACGAGATTTGGTACGCCTACGCCACCGGCTATCACCCTTCGCTCAATCAGAAGATCAACGAGACGCTCAAGGCCAGCGGCGTGCTTGGCGAAGACAATCTCGACACAATTTATTCGACCTATCTGTCGCCGACGCGTCTGACCGACCGGATCGACGAGGTCGGCAGCCAGGTCAAGGGCGAGATCGAACAGGTGATGTCGATGATCGACACTGCCGCCGGTTCCGCCTCCAGCTACACCGAGAGCCTCGCCGGCATGTCCGAGAAAATCGGCCAGTCGAAGGACCGCGAGGGCCTTCGCATGATCGTCGAAAGCCTGGTGCATACCGCAAAGGACATGGAAGTTTCCAACCAGAAGCTGGAAGAGCGCCTGATCGCATCGAAGCGGGAAATCCTCGATCTGCACGCCAATCTCGAGGCAGTGCGCAGCGAAAGCCTGACCGATCCGCTGACCCAGCTGTCAAACCGTAAATTCTTCGACACCGCGCTGGAAAAGGCCATCGAGGAAGCGCGCGCCCGGAACGAAGCGCTGTCGCTGATGCTAACCGACATCGACCATTTCAAGAATTTCAACGATAGCTTTGGCCATCTCACCGGCGACCAGGTGCTGCGCCTGGTGGCGATGTCGATGAAGGCCAACGTCAAGGGCCAGGACACCACCGCGCGCTACGGCGGCGAGGAATTCGCCATCATCCTGCCCAACACGGTGCTGCGCTCGGCCATCACGGTCGCCGACCATATCCGGCGCGCGGTGATGACCAAGGAGCTGATGAAACGCTCGACCGGCGAGAACCTGGGCCGCGTTACCGTCTCGATCGGCGTCGCCACATTGCACAAGACCGACACGGCGCAGTCGCTGATCGAGCGCACCGACGGCTGCCTGTACGCCGCCAAGCGCCACGGCCGCAACCGCGTGATGTGCGAGACAGACCCCGAAGTCACGGCCGGCGGCACCGCCGCGCAGGTCGCCTAACTCCGATAGCTCAAAGCTGGATTATTTCGCCGCGTCCTTGGACGGGGTGAGCTGCACGCTCTCGCCGCAGCCGCACGAACCGGTCTGGTTCGGATTATTGAAGATGAACTGGGCGGACAATTTCTCCGCTTTGTAGTCCATCTCGGTGCCGAGCAAGAACAGCACGGCCTTGGGATCGACCATGATCTTGACGCCCTTGTCCTCGACCACCTCATCGGAAGGCTTGATCGCGTCGGCATATTCCATCGTGTATTCCATGCCGGCGCAGCCGCCGTTTTTGACGCCGACGCGCACGCCTGCGACCGGCCGCTCGGCCCGCGCCATTACATCCTTGATGCGTAGCGCAGCAGCGTCGGTGAGCTTCATCACCTGGGGTCGGGGTCGTGGCGTGGTCATTCTCATCTAAATCCTATCTAGTCGCTGATCGGCAAATTACCACATGTTGAGCACGAGTCGGGCCTCGTCCGACATTCGGCTCGGATCCCATGGCGGATCCCACACCACTGTCACCTTGGCTTCCTTGACGCCCGGCACGCTGGAAACAGCATTTTCTACCATGATCGGCAGTTCCTGCGCCGACGGGCAATTGGGCGAGGTCAGCGACATGTCGATTTTGACCGCCCGGTCATCGCCGATATCGATCTTGTAGATCAGGCCGATTTCGTAAATGTCGGCCGGAATTTCCGGGTCGTACACGGTCTTTAGGCCCGCGATGATGTCGTCGGTCAGCCGATTGAGGTCAGCCTGCGGCATCGCGGCGGAACCGGTCACGGTGGTGTTTTCCGGCGCCTTGTCCGAAGACGACGCGGGCTCGGTCACAGTGTCGGCTTTGGTCGTTTCGTCACTCATGCAAAAAATTCCTGCGCCTTGGCGAGTGAGGCGGCCAGAACGTCCACCTCATCCTTGGTATTATACATCGCAAACGACGCCCGGCACGTGGCGGTCACGCCATAGCGGGCCAGCAGCGGCATCACGCAATGGGTGCCGGCGCGCACCGCCACCCCCTCGCGGTCAATGATGGTCGCGACATCGTGCGGATGCGCGCCCTTGATCTCGAACGATACGATCGGCCCCTTGTCCGGCGCCTTGCCGATGATGCGCAGCGAATTGATCGCCCCCAGCCGCTCATGCGCGTATTTGACCAAAGCGCCTTCGTGGGCGCGGATGCGCGCCTTGCCGACCGATTGAACATAGTCGATGGCCGCGCCCAAGCCGATTGCCTGCGCGATCGGCGGCGTGCCGGCCTCGAAGCGGTGAGGCGGCGTGCCATAGGTGATGCGGTCTTGTGACACTTCCTGGATCATCTCGCCGCCGCCGTTGAACGGCGGCATGGCCGCGAGCAGATCGTATTTGCCGTACAGCACGCCGATGCCGGTCGGGCCGTAGAGCTTGTGGCCGGTGACGGCGTAGAAATCGCAATTGAGATCGCGCACGTTGACGTCCATATGGACCGCGCCCTGCGCGCCGTCGACCAGCACCGGGATGCCGCGCGCATGCGCGCGCTTGATGACTTCCTTGACCGGAACCACTGTGCCGAGTGCGTTCGACATATGGGTGATCGCCACCATTTTGGTGCGCGGGCCAAGCAGCTTCTCGAATTCGTCGATCAGGAAATTTCCTTCATCGTCGACCGGCGCCCATTTGATCACCGCGCCTTGCCGCTCGCGCAAGAAATGCCAGGGAACGATGTTGGAATGGTGCTCCATGATGGAGAGCACGATTTCGTCGCCCGGCTTGATACGTTCGCGGCCGAACGTATACGCGACCAGATTGATCGCTTCGGTCGCGTTGCGGGTGAAAATGATCTCTTCTTTCTTCTCCGCGTTCAAAAATCCGCGCACGGTCTCGCGCGCGCCCTCGTAAGCCTCGGTCGCCTCGTTGGCGAGATAATGTAGCCCACGGTGCACATTGGCGTATTGCTCGGTATAGGCCCGTTGAATCCGGTCGAGTACCAACTTGGGTTTTTGCGCCGAGGCCGCATTGTCGAGATAGACCAGCGGCTTGCCATAGACCTTGAGCGCCAGCGCCGGAAAATCCGCGCGGATTTTGGCGACGTCGTAGGAGCCGTTGCTGACCGCCGGGTGCGTGCCCATCACCGGCCCCCGAGCCACTTGAGCGCGGCAAACATCAGCGCCCGGCGCACACCCTTATGCGCGACCTCTTCCAGCACCTCGTCGATGAAGGCCTGTACCAGCAGCGCTTCGGCCTCCTTATCCGGAATGCCGCGCGACATCAGATAGAATTTTAGTCCGGGGTCCAGGGCGCCGACGGTGGCGCCGTGGCCGCATTGCACGTCGTCGGCAAAGATTTCCAGCTCCGGCTTGTTGTCGGCTTCCGCCTCATTCGACAAAAGCAGCGCCCGGGTCATCATCTTGGCGTCGGTCTTTTGCGCGTGCTGCTCGACGATAATCTTGCCCTGGAAAATCGCGTGACTTTCGCCATCGAGCACCGACTTGAATCGCTCGCGGCTCACGCAGCCGCCGGCGGCGTGATTTATCACCAGCGTGTTGTCGACGTGCTGGCGGCCCTTGAGCAGGCTCGCGCCGCCGAGCAGCGCTTGCGTGCCCTCGCCGCCGAAGCGCACGAAGGTCTGGTTACGCACCACTGCGCCGCCAAGGGTGAAGGCGAAATCGCTGTAGTTGGCTTTGCCGGCAACCGAGACGCCAAGCGTCGAGATACGCAACGCCGCACTACCGTCGCAGCCGACCTTGATGTGATCGACGTGCGACTTTTCGCCGATGGTCAGCTCGAGCGCCGAATTGACCTGATAGTCGAGGCCCTCGGGGCCGTAAAACGACTCGATCAGCGTCACCTGCGCGCCCGGCTCGACGATTACCACCACGCGCGGATACATCGCGGCGGCGGCCTCGCCGGTAAACACATGCGCGATATGGACCGGCTTTTCGATTTTGCCTTTGACGCGCACGGCCACGCCACCGCTCATGAAGGCGGCGTTGAGCGACAGCGCCGTATCGTCGCTGCCGGGGGCCTGGTTAAGCCGGTAGTCCGGATTTTTGCCGAGAAACTCGAAAAGTTCATAAATCGTGAGGCCCGGATCGTGTGCGTTGTTGTCGCTCCAAGCCAGCTCGTAGCGGCCATTGACGACGGCGATGGTGTCCGCATCGACGCCGGTCAGGATCGTCGGAATGCCGCCTTTGGGCTTGGTCCCGGCCGGACCGGCTAGCGGCTTGGCGTCGCGCATCAGCGCACGTAGATCGGTGTACTTCCATTCCTCGACGCGCCGGTGCGGTAGCCCGCGCGCATCGAAACGCTTGAACGCATCGTCGCGCAACGCCGTAACCTTGCCGGGCAGCTTGTCGCGCGCCGCCGCATAGGCGACAGCGAGCCCCTGCTCGGCCGGGGTCTTGATGCTGCGCACATCCGCCGTCATCACGCCGCCTCGTCCGAGAATTGCGCGTAGCCGGTGGCTTCGAGTTCGAGCGCCAGTTCCTTGCCGCCAGATTTCACGACTTTGCCCTTCGCCATCACGTGCACCACGTCGGGCACGATGTAATTGAGCAACCGCTGATAATGCGTGATCACGATCATCGAGCGCTGCGGCGAGCGCAGCCGGTTGACGCCTTCCGAGACGATCTTGAGCGCGTCGATGTCGAGACCGGAATCGGTTTCGTCGAGCACCGCCAGGCGCGGCTCCAGCACCGCCATCTGCAAGATTTCGTTGCGCTTCTTCTCACCGCCGGAGAAGCCGACATTGACGGCGCGGCGGAGCATCTCGGCGTCGATGCCAAGATGAGCGGAGGTTTCCCGCACGCGCTTCATGAAGTCCGGGGTGGAGAATTCCGGCTCGCGACGATGTTTGCGCTGCGCGTTAAGCGCCGTGCGCAGGAAAGTCATGGTGGCGACGCCCGGCACTTCGACCGGATACTGGAACGCCAAAAAGAGGCCCTTGGCGGCGCGCTCGTCCGGCGCCATGCCGAGGATGCTCTCGCCGTCGAGCAGCACGTCGCCGTCGGTGACCTTGTAGTTTTCCTTGCCGGCCAGCACATAGGCGAGCGTCGACTTGCCCGAGCCGTTCGGGCCCATGATGGCCGCGACCTGGCCCTTCTCTATGGTCAGCGTCAGACCGTTGAGGATTTTCTTGTCCTCGACCTCGACATGCAGATTTTTAACTTCAAGCAGCGACATCGCTCTTCTTTCTATTCCTTGTTACCGGCGCCCCAGCGCCACGCCCACGACCCTTCTGTCTTGACCGTGCTCAGCCAGACCACGAATGTGCTCACCAGCAGGACGATGACCGCGCCCGCCACCAGACGTTCAGCGGTGATGCCGCCGAGCGCCAGCGTCACCATGACAGCGACAACTACGGCCACGTGGCACAGCACCAGCAGCCAGCCCTGCCAGGTCACCGGCGTGGCGCCGTAGCCATAGGTTTTCGGTTTGAACCAATATCGCGCCATGGCCGTCAGCCCACGCTGCCTTCGAGCGAGATCGAAATCAGCTTCTGCGCCTCGACCGCGAATTCCATCGGTAACTGCTGCAGCACGTCCTTGACGAAGCCGTTGACCACAAGCGCGGTCGCCTCTTCCGCCGACATGCCGCGCTGACGACAGTAAAACAGCATGTCCTCGGAAATCTTCGAGGTGGTGGCTTCGTGCTCGAACGTGGCGGAGGAATTCTTCGCCTCGATATAAGGAACCGTGTGTGCGCCGCAGTCGTGGCCGATCAGAAGCGAATCGCAATTTGTGAAATTGCGCGCGTTCGTGGCCTTGCGATGCGCCGACACCAGTCCGCGATAGGTGTTATTGGATTTGCCGGCTGCGATGCCCTTGGAAATGATGCGACTGGTGGTGTTCTTGCCCAAGTGGAGCATCTTGGTGCCACTGTCGACCTGCTGGCGACCGTTCGAGATCGCAATCGAATAGAATTCGCCCCGCGAATTATCGCCGCGCAGGATACAGCTCGGATATTTCCAGGTGATGGCCGAGCCGGTCTCGACCTGGGTCCAGGAAATCTTCGAGCGCGCACCGCGGCAGTCGCCGCGCTTAGTGACGAAGTTGAAGATGCCGCCCTTGCCGTCGGCATCACCCGGATACCAGTTCTGCACCGTCGAATATTTGATCTCGGCGTCGTCATGCGTGACCAACTCGACGACGGCGGCGTGCAGCTGGTTCTCGTCGCGCATCGGCGCGGTGCAGCCTTCAAGGTAACTGACGTAGGCGCCCTTGTCGGCGATGATCAGCGTACGCTCGAACTGGCCGGTATTGGCCTCATTGATGCGGAAATAGGTCGACAGCTCCATCGGGCAACGCACGCCCGGTGGTACGTAGACGAACGAGCCGTCGGAGAACACCGCGGAATTGAGCGTCGCAAAGAAGTTGTCGGTCACCGGAACGACCGAGCCGAGATACTTCTTGACCAGCTCCGGATGTTCGCGGATCGCTTCCGACATCGGCATGAAGATCACGCCGGCCTTTTTCAGCTCTGCCTTGAATGTGGTGGCGACCGAAACTGAATCGAACACGGCGTCGACCGCAACGCGGCGCTCGCCCTCAGGCCGTACGACGCCGGCCAGGATTTCTTGCTCGCGCAGCGGAATGCCGAGCTTTTTGTAGGTTTCCAAAATCTGCGGATCGACTTCGTCGAGCGAGGCCAGCGCGTTCTTCTTCGGCGCCGAATAATAATAGGCGTTCTGGTAATCGATCTTCGGATAGTCGACGCGCGCCCAGGTCGGCTCGCGCATGGTCAGCCAGCGCTTAAAGGCTTCCAGCCGCCACTCCAGCATCCAGGCCGGTTCGTTCTTCTTTGCCGAGATGAAACGGACGGTGTCCTCCGACAGACCCTTGGGGGCCTTGTCGGATTCGATATCGGTGACGAACCCATATTTGTATTGATCAACATCAATCAGTCGGACCTGATCGACGGTCTCTTGGACGGCCGGCATTCTTCCCTCCGCTCACGGTTGCAAGGACCGCGGGTTGGATTTGTCGGTTATGGTCGGTTCGCTAGCGCGTTGCGATCATTCCTGCTGAAGCCGCGTCATGCGGCATTGGCATGCTTGTTAAGTAGTGACGAAACCACGTTTTTCCAGGCATTTAGCAGACGCTCGACATCCGCTCCGCTGGTGCTCCAGCCGAGGCTGATGCGGACCGCGCCGCGTGAAAGCTGCGGTTCCACGCCCATCGCCGCCAGCACGTGCGAGGCTTGCACCTTGCCGGACGAGCAGGCGGAACCCGAGGACACCGCTATGCCGTTGAGGTCGAACGCGATAATCGCGGTCTCCGCCTTGACGCCGGGAACCGCGAACAAAATCGTGTTGGGCAACCGCGCGAGGCCATGGCCGAAAACTACCGCTTGTGGCGTCGCTGCTTTGATGCCGGCCTCTAACCGGTCGCGCAGCGCCGTCATGCCCGTTGCCTCCGTCTGATTTGCGGCCGCCGCAGCGGCGCCGAAGCCCGCAATCGCCGCAACGCTTTCAGTTCCCGCGCGCAGCGAACGTTCCTGGCCGCCGCCCTTAATCAGTGGCTCGGCGATATGGATATCGCCGCGGCGAATGAGCGCGCCGGCGCCCTGCGGGCCGCCAAGCTTGTGTGCGGACAGGCTCATGAGATCGGCGCCAAGTTCGGCCATCCGGCAATCGATGCGGCCGGGGCCCTGAACGGCGTCGACGTGCAGCACGCCGTTGGCGGCGTGCACGATCTGCGCGATTTCAGAGATCGGCTGAATGATGCCGGTTTCGTTATTGGCGAGCATCACCGACACAAGCGGACGCTCGGCCCGACCAATGGCGGTTCCAAGAGTATGAAGATCGAGCAAGCCGTCACGTGTGACCGGCAATTCCTCGACCGCGTCCGGCGTGAAGCGGCCGCCGCTGCGCACCGACGGATGTTCGATAGCCGAGACAAAAAGCCGATCGCGCCAATGCTTGACGCCGGCAACTTCGATCGCCGGCGTCAGCGCCAGCATGTTTGCCTCTGTTGCACCGCTGGTGAACGTGACGTTCTTGGCCTCGGCGCCCATCAAACTCGCTACTTTTTCGCGGGCTTCTTCAACCGTTCGGCGCGCCGCCCTGCCCTCGGCATGGACCGATGACGCGTTGCCGGTGAGTTCCAGTGCGGCGACCATAGCGGCGCGCGCGCCCTCCCGTAGGGGGGCGGTGGCATTCCAGTCGAAATAGGCCCGCCCAGTCATGGATTTCGTCAGTATCCTGCTACCGTTCCGGCGCTAGACCCCTTAAAAAGCTTGCTTTTTGCCCTAGGGGTCGTGCTAGAAGCCGCCATCACGCGGCAACTTATAGCCTGTGTTGCGAGCGTGAACAGCGGAATTCATATAATTAGAATAATTCTAAACTAGTGGTCCAGCGCCATGCCAGAAGTCATTTTCACCGGTCCGGCCGGTCGAATTGAGGGCCGGTATCACCCGGCGCGGCAGAAGAACGCCCCGATTGCGATCATCCTGCACCCGCACCCGCAATTCGGCGGGACGATGAACCATCCGATTATCTACCAGCTCTACTACGCCTTCGTGCATCGCGGCTTCTCGGCGCTGCGCTTCAATTTCCGCGGCGTTGGCCGCAGCCAAGGCTCGTTCGACCACGGCACCGGCGAATTGTCGGACGCTGCCGCCGCGCTCGACTGGGCGCAGACCATCAATCCGGAGGCCAAGAGCTGCTGGATTGCCGGCTTCTCTTTCGGCGCCTGGATCGGCATGCAGCTGCTGATGCGCCGGCCGGAGATAGAAGGTTTCATTTCAATCGTGCCGCCGGCCAACCTTTACGATTTCTCGTTCCTGGCGCCCTGCCCGTCTTCGGGCCTGATCATTCATGGCGACAAAGACGCCGTAGTGCCCCCCAAGGACGTCACCACGCTGGTCGACAAGCTCAAGACGCAGAAGGGCATTATCATCGAGCAGAAGATGATACCGGGCGCCAACCACTTCTTCGACGGCAAGGTTGAGCCGCTGCTCACCGCGATTTGCGCTTATCTGGACAAGCGGCTCAAGACCGACCGCAAGCCGAGTGCGGCGTAGCGCGGCTCACGAAAACTTCTTCACTGCCAGAACGGCATTAAGGCCGCCGAACGCGAACGAGTTCGATATTGCGGCGTCGATCGACATCGCGCGCGCCTCGTTCGGCACGTAATCGAGGTCGCAAGCCGGATCCGGCCCGAGATAGCCGATGGTCGGCGGCACGACGCTTTCGCGTACCGTCAGCAACATCGCCACCATTTCGAGCGCGCCGGCGGCGCCAAGTGCATGTCCGACCATGGATTTGGTCGAGGACACTGCCAGTTTGAGGGCGTACGCCCCGAACACCTGATGCAGCGCTTGGGTTTCAGTCGCGTCATTCACGGCCGTGCCGGTGCCGTGCGCGTTCACATATTGGATATCCTGCGCGTTCAGCTTTCCGTCGCTGAGCGCGCCTTCCATCGCGCGCGTCATGCCACCCAGATCGGGTGCGGTGAGATCGGCGGCATCCGCGCTCATGCCGAAGCCGACGATCTCGCCGAAGATTTGCGCGCCGCGCGCGCGCGCCCGCTCCAGTGGCTCCAGTACCAACATCGCCGCGCCCTCGCCAAGAATCAAACCTTTGCGGTCGATGGAAAATGGACGGCAGGCATCTGGCGCCATCACCCGCATCGCTTCCCAGCCGCGCAAGGTTCCGAAGGTGATGCAGGCCTCGGTTCCGCCGGTGACGGCACAATCGACCTGACCCGACCGCACCATCTGGAAAGCGATTCCGATCGCGTGCGTCGCCGAAGCGCAGGCGCTCGCAACCGCGAAGGCCGGGCCGCGCAATCCACAGAACATCGAGATCTGGCTTGCCGGCGCATTAGCCATCAGCTTGGGAATGGTGAGCGGGAAAACGCGCGCCCTATTTTCGCGATAGACCCGGCGGAAGCTCTCATCGAGCGTGGTTTGTCCTCCGACGCCGGTGCCGATAATGGTCGCGGTCCGCAGTGACAAAGGCATGTCGAAGGTGATCGCCGCGTGTGCGATCGCCTCCCGCGCAGCCACCACCGCCAGCTGCGAGACGCGATCGAGCGTGGAAAGTTCACGCTCCTCGAAATGCTTGAGCGGATCGAAGTCCTTGACCTCGGCGGCGACCTTCTGGCTGAGCTCCTCGGGAGTCACCGTCAATGTAATCGGCCCGAGCCCGCTGACGCCCTGCTTGAGGTTGGCCCAGTAAGTAGCGGCTGTGTGCCCAAGCGGCGTGACGGCGCCAAGGCCGGTGACGACGACACGGGTCACGCCGGTCACGACTTCTTTTTCGCGACCAATTTTTCGATGGCGCTGACGACGTCGCCGACGGTCTCGAATTCGGTGCGCGGACTATTGGTATTGGCGTTATAGGGAATTTCGATATCGAACTTTTCCTCGAGATCGAAAATCATCTCCACCGCGTCGAGCGATTCCATGCCCAAAGCCTCGAGCCGGTCTGACAGCTCGACGGGTGACTTCTCGACCCGCTTCTTCTTGGTGATGATTTCAATCACACCGGCGGCAACATCGCTCATTTAGTCTAATCTCCGTTCGATAGCGGGCTGAAACTGCTCTAGATCGGGCACCCGGTCAACCATGTGGCGTGGCCAGGATTCCGCCCCGCATGGGCTGCTCAACGCCGGTGGTTGCGGGAAACGTTATCGGCAAACCGTTGAGCGTGCGCACCGCCAAATAAGCAAAGGCCTGGGCTTCGATCGACTGCGACGACCAGCCGACCGCGTCCGCGGTCTCTACCGTCGCCGGCTTGAGGCGTTCGGTCAGCATCCGCATCAACGTGGGATTGCGCGCTCCGCCGCCGGCAACGATCCAGGCGTGTGGCGGTGCAGGCAAATGTGGCACGATGCGCGCGACTGACGCCGCCGTCAGCGCCGAAAGCGTCGCCGCACCATCGGCGACGGAGAAATTCGGCAAGCCGATATTGGCGAAGGCGAAGGCATTGCGGTCGAGCGATTTCGGGCACGGCTGACGGAAAAATCCATTCGTCAGTATGTGTGCGACAAAGCTCTCATCGACGCGACCCTTGGCGGCCTGGTCGCCGTCGCGGTCGAGCGGCGCGCCGGTGCGCGCGCGCATAAAGTCGTCGATTAACGCATTGCCGGGGCCAGTGTCGCAGGCAATCGGATCGCCGCCGTCGACAAAGGTGATGTTGGCCACGCCGCCGACATTGAGCACCGCTATCGGATGCGGGCGCCTGAGATCGCGCGCCAGCGCCTGATGGAACACCGGCACCAGCGGCGCGCCCTGGCCGCCGGCGGCGACATCGGCGGCGCGAAAATCATGAACCACGGTCATGTCCAGCCAGCGCGCCAGCGCCGCGCCGTCGCCGAGCTGCACGGTCAGCCGCGCCGCCGGTCTGTGCAACACGGTCTGGCCGTGGAACCCGACAACCGCGACAGCCGATTTATCGATCTGCTCGGCACGGAAAAACGCCTCCACGGTCTCGGCATGGACGCGGGTCACGAAGGCGTCCGCCTCGGCCAGCACGCCCGGTCGCGCCGTGCGCTCGGTCAGCCCGGCGCCTTTTTGCAAGGCCTGGCGCAACAGCGCCTGCTCGCCGTCCGAATAGGGTCGGTAGCCGGTCGGCCCGAAGCCGGCGATGCGCTCGCCATCGGTCTCGATCAGCGCCACGTCGACGCCATCGAGCGAGGTCCCGCTCATCAACCCAATTGCCCGCACGATCGCCAAACCCGAACCCCTTTTCCTTTACGCCGGACCTGTTACACCACCCGCGACCAGACCGCCGCAAGAGCGATTCATGAGCGCCTATAAATCGGATTTCCTTAATATTCTCGCCGAGCGCGGCTTCATCCACCAGGTGTCGGAGCCCGACGTCCTGGATGCGCGCGCCAAGGCCGGACCGATCACCGGCTATATCGGCTTCGATTGCACCGCCGCCTCACTGCATGTCGGCTCGCTGCTGCCAATCATGATGCTGCATTGGATGCAGCAGACCGGGCACAAGCCGATCGCGCTCATGGGCGGCGGCACCACGCGTGTCGGCGACCCTTCCGGCAAGGACGAGAGCCGCCGCATTCTGACCGACGAGGCAATCGAGCAGAATCTGACGGGCATCCGCGCGATCTTTTCCAAGTTTCTGAAATTCGAGGGCCAAGGCGCTAGCAATGGCGGCAACGCCGTGATGGCCAACAATGCCGACTGGCTCAACAAGCTCAACTACATCGACTTCCTGCGCGACGTCGGCCGCCACTTTTCCGTGAATCGAATGCTGTCGTTCGACTCGGTGAAAATGCGGCTCGACCGCCAGCAGGAACTCTCGTTTCTCGAATTCAACTACATGGTGCTGCAGGCCTACGACTTCGTCGAGTTGCACAAGCGCACCGGCTGCATTTTGCAGATGGGCGGCTCGGATCAATGGGGCAACATCGTCAACGGCATCGACCTCGGCCGCCGCATGATGAACGCGCAATTGTTCGCGCTGACCTCGCCGCTGATCACGACCTCGTCCGGCGCCAAGATGGGCAAGACCGCCGCCGGCGCGGTCTGGCTCAATGCCGACCTCGTGAGCCCCTACGACTACTGGCAATACTGGCGCAACACCGAGGACGGCGACGTCGTGCGCTTCCTGAAGTTGTTCACGGTACTGCCGCTCGATGAGATCGCCAAGCTCGCCGCCTTGAAGGGTCAGGACGTCAACGAAGCCAAGAAGGTGCTCGCCACCGAGGCAACCGCCCTGGTGCACGGCCGTGAGGCCGCCGATCAGGCCGGCGAGACCTCGCGCAAGACTTTTGAAGAAGGCTCATTTGCGGGCGCGTTGCCGACAGTGGAAATTGCGCGCGCCGAACTAGAGCGCGGCCTCGGCGTGCTCACAGCCTTTGCCGAGAAGACCGCGTTGGTCAGCTCCAACGGCGATGCGCGCCGTCAGGTGAAAGCCGGCGGCCTCAAGGTCAACGACGAAACCGTCAGCGACGAGAAAATGACGCTGACGGCGAAGGACCTCACCGCTGACGGCGTAATCAAGCTATCGCTCGGAAAAAAGAAACACGTGCTGCTCAAGCCGGTGTGAGCGCTAGCGCGACGGCGGAATAAAATTTCGGTCGAAATTATCGGGCGACGGGATGAACTTGCGCAATAGTCCCGGCGCGATCGCGGTCACCGGATTGACCGTTATGCGCGGCGCGTTCGGCGGACCGGATGCCTCATAGGTGATGCCGAGCAAGCCCTCATTGCTGCCGCCGCCGAGAATGAGACCGACGATCGGCAATTGCCCGAACATATTGTTGAGACCGTAAAACGGCACGAAGGTGCCGCGCAGATGCATATCGTCCTTGAGGTAATCGATCTGACCTTCGATGGTCGCGCCAACCACCGGCCCGCGCACGACGCCGTCGCGCACCGCCATGCGTCCGGGCACGCGCGTGAAGTCGCAATGCGCCTCGCTGAATTGCACGCCGCCTTGCACCTGCCCCGGCGCGCCGGCCACCACGCGGTCTAGCCCGGGCTCGCCGCGCACGACGAAATTGCGGATATAGAGCGTTCCGACCTGCGGCGCATGCTCCGGCGTGGGCGGGTCCATCGCAACCCACATCTGGCCGCCGAATAGCCGCGGGTACATGTCCGTGAAACGAAACAGCGCACCGGCGTCGTCCGATTCAAAATAAATGACCTGGTGATTGTCGCGGGCGCGCAAACGCAAATCGCCGTTAAGCGGCGTGTCGCGACCGATCTTGGCACTCATCGCGAAGTTACGGATGCGGCCGTCGCGCCGCATCAGCTTGAGATCTAGCCCGCGCAATGTCTCGCCATTGTGGCCCACGACCGTGCCGAGTTTGATGTCGAGGTCCATATCTGTCTGCTTTTGCCTGGTCTTTTCCGAAACCGTGCCCGCGAGCGATGACTTCACGAAATTGGTTCCGTCAAAGACATCACCGCGCATCGTCACGCGCAGCACGCCGTCATTGGCGCGGTCGGCCTTGAGCGCGACCTTGTCGCCATCCGATAAACTGAACACGGGGAAATTCGCCGACACGATATCGCTGCTATCGTCGAGTTCGACCGCGCCTTTCACGTTGACGCCCGAACCGGTGATGGTGAGATCGTCGAAACGCATGTTTTGACCGGTCTTGGTCAGCGTGTAGGTGGCGTGCGCCGGTTTGCCGGCCGGTTTCACCCAGCCCGGTAATAAATTATCGATCTTCACCGGCGTAAGATCGGCGTCCACCATCATCGGCGGATCCTTGCCGTCGCCGCCGGTGCGGGTGACCACCTTGACCGGGATCGCGCCGGTGACGGTGCCGCCAAGATCGATGCCCATCCTGCGGCGCGCGGCTTCGTCGATCATCGACTGCAGCCGCAAATCGGCGTCGGCATCATCCTTCTTTTTGCTCATTTCGATGGCGGCCGGTGTGCCGTTGATTTTGACATCGCCACTGAGCTGATAGCCCTCGTTGGACGCGGTCACGCGCAGCGCCGACGCTTCGACCTTCTGCCCCATCAGCATCTTGTCGGCGCCAAAATTGGTCAGATCCGCCGTAACCGTGAACGTGGAGGAGTTTTTCGGCACCTCGCGCCCGAGCAGCACGTTGACGGTGACCTGGGCCGCGATGGTGCCACGGCTAGAGGCCGGATCGAGCACGATCCCGACGCTGTCACGCAGCGCATCGCTGGCCAGCAGCGCGGCCGCCGCCGGCACCGTTCCATCGATGCGGAAACGCGCGCGCGCCGGCGACGGTTTCGGATGGGTGTCCGGCACCTCGAAGACCCCGCTGGCGATATTGAGCTTGCGTCCCGGCGCCACCTCCACAGTGCCGCGGCCGAGATTGATCGTGGCGGTGCCACCGGTAACGTGAACCGTGAGATCGGCGTCGCGGATCGCCGGCAAAGTCTCGATCGGACGCATCGTCGTGCCGCTGGTCTCGATATCGACTGACAGGCCTTCATCTGGCATCGGCGGGCCATTGGCCTTGTAGTACGGCAGCGGCGCATTGCCGGCGATTACCACGCGCTCGACGATACCGCCTGAAATATGCGTGTCGGCCCACTCGCGCACGTGCACGGCGGTGAACACCGGCCACATGCGCTTGAGCACCGCCATCGGCATGCGCGTCGCGGCGACGCCAAACGCCAGCCGCGGCTCGGCGCCGGAATAGTCCAGGCTGCCGGTAACCGCGAGCCCGACGTTATGCGAAGAGCGGGTATCGATGCGGCCGAAGTCGCCCTGGTCGAGATCGATGCGCTGGCGTACCGTATCGACGCGCGCGCGCACGATGACGCGGTTGAGCGCAAAGCCCTCGTCGTCGGACTTGCCCGCCGACCCCAGGATGATCGGATCGACCACCGGATCGCCGCGCACCATGCTGAACAGCCAGACTCCATTCTGATCGGCAGGCGCCTCGAGCGCGGCGCGCAAGGTGAACTGATTGCCGGCCGAATGAACCTGGAACGGAATGACCAAAGCGCGCTGGCGCGAGTCCCAATTGAACCGGATATCCGCGTTATCGATTTTCACCGTGGTATTTTGGCCGTCGTGATCGACGAGGGTGCCGGCATCAGCCAGCACCTGGCCCTGCAACCTCTGCAGCGTGCCATCGGAGGAGATTTCCGCGCGCACGCTCGCCGACAACGGCAAGTCCGCGTCGATATCGCCTTCATTGAGACGCAGCGCCAGCAAAACGTCGCTGGCCGAGACGTGCCGCGCCTCGATGCCGACCGCGCGCACGCCCTGCTCGAGCGGCCGCATCGCCGCACTGAATACCCAAGGACGCTCCGGCGTGTCGGACGCGACGCGGAAGATCACCCCGCCCTGCTCCGGCCGCGTCAGACTGACGTTGATCTTGCTGAAGGTCCAACGCTTGCCGTTACGCTGATCGTCGACGATCAGGTTGCCGTTCTTGAGACCGAGTTCGCGCAGATCGTGGCCGTCGAGGCCGGTGGCGCCCAAGCCGTCGATCCAGCTCATGATGCCGGCAACGTCCTGCATGCCGGAACGCAGCGTGCCCTGAGGCACCAGCGAATCCGGAGGATGACCGGGCTGTTGCGGCCCCGGCGGCAAGGACGGCGAGGCGGTTGCGATCGGCCGCTTGTCGGCACCGGCGAAAACGGTGACGCGGCCATCCATCTCGATCCGCACCGACATTTCGGCGCCGACCAGATTGAGGCTCTCCGCCCGCACGTTGCCCGTCAGCAGACCGGAGCCGGAAATGCCCACTTCCGCTTTTGGCGCGGTCGCGACCACGGTGCCGTCGGCATCGCGCACGACAATGTCGCGCAAGCGCAAAGACATGCGGCCGTTTTCGTCGCGCTCGATCTGGGTGCCGCCGACGGTGACCGTCTGCTTGCCGCCGAAATTCTTTTCGATGGCCGCTTTCAGCCATGGCGTCGCGACGTCGAGTTCAATCGGTCCGCTGGCGAGCCGCCACCACAGCCCGCCGATACCGAGCCCGACCACCACGACGGCTGCGCCCAGGGCCCAAGACAGCCGCTTTACCCATCGCTGGCGCACCAACCTGACCACGCCACGGCGCAGCGCGCGCCACTGGCGGACGCTGGCACTTGGCGCCGCATGATGATGCTCAACATGATGCGGAAGATGGTCGTGTTTGCTCGCTGTCATGCCTTAAGGGGCGCCCCTCGCCCGATGCATTGCGGATAATGTGCCGGCGGCCGGGATTTCGGCCAGCACGGCCCCTGGCACGTACCTGTGGAACCGCTTGCGCCCGCCCGACGCAACTGGCAATTCCCCCATTGACGGGGCGAAAACGACGAAAGGAAGGCACATGGCGCGCGAACTTGCCGAGGGCTCGAAGGCGCCGGCGTTCACTTTGCAGCGCGACGGCGGAGCGCAAGTCTCGTTGAAGGATTTCAAGGGCGGCAACCTCGTCCTCTATTTCTACCCCAGGGCCGATACCCCCGGCTGCACCAAGGAAGCCATCGCATTTTCGCAGCTGCGCGCTGCCTTCGCCAAAGCCGGGACCGAGATTCTCGGAGTTTCCGCCGATCCGGTTAAGGCGCAGGACAAATTCAAATCCAAATACAAGCTCAGCATTTCGTTCGCCTCGGACGAGACGACGCAGATGCTGGAAGCTTATGGCGCTTGGGGTGAGAAATCGATGTACGGACGCAAATACCTGGGCGTCTTTCGCAAGACTTTCTTGATCGACGCCGACGGCCGCATTGCGCGCATTTGGCCGAAGGTCAGCGTGCCGGGCCACGCCGAAGAGGTGCTGGAAGCCGCCAAAAGCCTGTAATTCCTGCGTGGATCGTGCAAATTTCCGCTTTCTTAACCATAAGCGATTGATATCGACGGGCTGGTCCACCGATTTCGGCCGCAGGCGAACCGGCGCGGAGCGTCGATGTCGCATTCGTATTACCCGACTACCGATCACGCCGGCCGCATGGCGCACCCCCGCGCCCAGTCGGCCGCCAACGTGTCCCGCCATATGCACCGCGCCCATGCCGGCGGTCTTGACGGCTACACGCTGATGCATGGCGGACGCCAGATTCGCATCGGGCCGGTCGCGTTCTGGATCGTGGTCGGCACGCTGGTCGTCATGGCGGTGTGGTCAGTCGCCACCGGAACCTATTTTGCCTTCAGCAACGACGTGCTCACCCGCTTGATCGGCCGCCAGGCCGAAATGCAATTCGCTTACGAGGACCGCATCGCCGAATTGCGCGGCCAGGTCGACCGCATCACGAGCAGGCAATTGCTCGACCAGGAACAGTTCGAGCAGAAGCTCGGCGCGCTATTGCAGCGGCAATCAGCCTTGGAGCAGCGCACGTCGGCGCTCGGCGGCGAGATTACCACCGGCTCGATCCGCCCGCCGCGCAACGCGCTGCCAGCCGAAGCGCCCGTCAACAAGCCGCTCAAGGCGTCGCCAATCAGCGACACGGTGATCTTCACGGCGCCGCCGGATCGCGAGGCGCGGCTTGAATCGCGCGAAGTTTCAGGCGGCATGACGCGGATCGCCAGCCGCGGCGATAATGGCGGCCTCGACGGCATCCTCGGACGCGTCTCGGCCGGGCTCGACAAGATCGACCAGCGCCAGACCGCCGTGCTGACCGACATGGAAGAGCGCATGGACTCCAAAGCACGCCGCATGTTCAGCGTGCTGAGCGATCTCGGCATCGATCCGACCAAGACAAGAGCACCCGCCGGCACCGGCGGGCCGTTCGTGCCTGTGAAGCCGCCGCGCGCGGGCGCCAGCGCCTTCGACCGCCAGCTTTACCGCATCAATATCGCGCGCGCCGAGATCAACCAATATTCCCAGACACTCGTTGCCGTGCCGGTGCGCAAGCCGGTGGACGGCGACGTCGATATGAGTTCGCCATTCGGCATGCGGCTCGATCCCTTCATGGGCCGGCCCGCGATCCACACCGGCATCGACCTGCGCGGCGAAACCGGCGAGCCCGCGCACGCAACCGCCAGCGGCCACGTCAGCATCGCCGGCCGCGAAGGCGGCTACGGCAATATGGTCGAAATCAATCACGGCAATGGGCTGGCCACCCGCTACGGCCATCTCTCCGAAATCGACGTGAAAATCGGCCAGTTTGTGCGTATCGGCGAAGTGATCGGCAAGATCGGCTCGACCGGGCGATCGACCGGTCCGCATCTGCACTACGAGACGCGCATCAACGGCGAAGCGGTCGATCCGCAGAAATTCCTGCGCGCCGGCATCAGGCTCGGCAGCCATTAAATCTTATTCGACGTCCTCGACCTGCTCCGGCCCGCCGCCGAAGGCTTTCTGCGCGAGCGCTGCCTGCATGAACGGGTCGAGATCGCCGTCGAGCACGCCGCCGGTATCTGATGTTGACACGCCGGTGCGCAAGTCCTTCACCATCTGATAGGGCTGCAAGACGTAGGAGCGGATCTGGTGGCCCCAGCCGATATCGGTCTTGGCGGCCTGATCGGCCTCGGCTTTGGCCTCGCGCTTTTTCATCTCGGCTTCGAACAATTTCGCGCGCAGCATGTCCCAAGCCATGGCGCGATTGCGGTGTTGCGAGCGATCCTGCTGGCACTTCACCACGATGTTGGTCGGGATATGGGTGAGCCGGACCGCCGATTCCGTCTTGTTGACGTGCTGGCCGCCGGCGCCGCCCGAGCGCATGACGTCGGTGCGCACATCGCTCTCGTTGATGTCAATCTTGATGCGGTCGTCCACCACCGGAAACACAACGACGCTGGCGAAGGAAGTATGCCGGCGCGCATTGGCGTCGAACGGCGAAATCCGCACCAGCCGGTGCACGCCGTTTTCGTTCTTGAGCCAGCCGTAGGCGTTGTGACCCTTGATCTGCACGGTCGCCGACTTGATGCCGGCGCCCTCGCCTTCGCTCTCCTCGATCCAATCGACTTTGTAGCCATGCGCTTCGGCCCAGCGCACGTACATGCGTATAAGCATGCCGGCCCAATCCTGGCTCTCGGTGCCGCCGGCGCCGGCATGAACCTCCAGATAGGCATCGTTGGCGTCGGCCTCGCCGGATAAAAGCGCCTCAAGCTCGCGCCGAGCCACTTCGGCCTTCAGGCGCTTGAGCGCGGCCTCGGCCTCACCGATGGTACTCTCGTCCTTCTCGGCCTCACCCAACTCGATCATCGTGAGCTGATCGTCGAGTTCGCGCTCGATGCGGCCGATGGCGGTGAGATTATCCTCCAACGCGTCGCGCTCGCGCATCGTGCGCTGGGCCTTGGCCTGGTCGTTCCAGAAAGAGGGGTCTTCGGCCGCCTTGTTCAGTTCGGCCAGACGGCGAGTCGCGGTGTCGACGTCAAAGATGCCTCCTCAGCAGCTTGAGCGACTGCTTGATCTCTTCGATGAGGCTCTGGGTCTCGGCGCGCATGACTCGCTCAATGCCGCGAAAGCGGCGTTCGATTCTGTGACGGGGATGTAACGTCGCTAGCGCTACGGCGCAACTCTTGTCGCCCGGTCAGGCGCTCAATAAAGCCCGCCCGTGCCCGAGCGCACCGCTCGATCGGCATCGGGCGTCACGCCGGTGCCCCATGCCCGGCCGCCACCACCATTTTGATCGCCATAACCGACCACCGAATAGCTGTCGGGCGGCGCGGTGCCGGGTTTGAAGGCTTCCAGGATCGGCTTCTCCGTCGTGGGTGTCGCGCGTAAGCCAGTCTTGAGGTCGACGCGGATCAGCTTAATTCCCGGCGGCACGCGGAACGGCACCGCCGGCTTGTCGGCGAGCGCCACTTTCATGAAATTCCGTACAATCGGAGCGACCAGTTGACCGCCGGTCTCGCCGCGTCCAAGCGTGCGCGGTTTGTCGTAGCCGATATAAACACCGACCACGATGTCGGGCGTGAAGCCGATGAACCAGGCGTCCTTGTAGTCATTGGTGGTGCCGGTCTTGCCCGCCACCGGCTTGCCGACTTCCCTTTGGAAGCCGGCGCCCGCCGCCGTGCCGCGCTGAACGACGCCTTCCATGATCGAGGTGATCTGATAGGCGGTCATCGGGTCGAGCACCTGCTCGCGCCGGTCGATCAGCGAGGGCTCCGGCTGATTCTCCCATTTCTTGGAGTCGCAGCCGATACACTCGCGCTCGTCATGGCGATAGACGGTGTGGCCGTAGCGATCCTGGATGCGGTCGATCAGCGTCGGCTTGATGCGGCGGCCGCCGTTGTCGAACATGCCGTAGGCGGTGACCATTCGCAGCAGCGTGGTCTCGCCGGCGCCCAGCGCGAACGACAGATAAGGCGGCAACTCGTCATAGACGCCGAACCGCTTGGCGTATTCGGCGATCAACGGCATGCCGACATCTTGCGCCAGCCGCACTGTCATCACGTTGCGTGAATGCTCGATACCGAAGCGCAAGGTCGAGGGGCCGTAGAAGTTGTTCTCGTAGTTTTCCGGCTTCCAGGTGCCCAAGCCTGGCCCCTGGTCGATCTCGAGCGGCGCATCGAGCACGAGCGTCGACGGCGTGTAGCCGTTATCGAGCGCGGCGGCGTAGACGATCGGCTTGAACGATGAACCGGGCTGGCGCAACGCCTGCGTGGCGCGGTTGAACTGGCTCTGGTCGTAGGAAAACCCGCCGACCATCGCAAGCACGCGTCCGGTCCAGGGATCCTGGACCACCATCGCTCCGGAGACTTCCGGCACCTGATGCAGGCGGTATTGTCCGGCGAGCTTGGCAGGCTCGACATAGACCACGTCGCCGGCGTTAAGCACCTGGCCGACTTTGGTCACCGCCTTGCCGCCGGTCTTGGCCCATTTCACGCCGTCGAGCGGCACGATGCCGACCTCGCGTTCCTTGCTAACGTAGCCGCCCGGCTCGTGCCCCGGCTGCAAGCCGACGCGGGCCGACTGATCATTGACCTCAATCACCACCGCGAGGCGCCAGGGCGACACATCGGCCAGCGCCTTGACGTCGGCGAGCTTGACGCCCCAGTCGCCGGAAATGTCGATCTTGCTGACCGGTCCACGCCAGCCTTGCGTCTCGTCGAATTGCACCAATCCTTCCGTGAACGTCTTGCGCGCCAGCACCTGCAGCTTGGTGTCAAGCGTGGTGCGCACCGACAGGCCGCCGTCGTAAAGCTTCTTTTCGCCGTAGCGGTCGTATAGCTCGCGCCGCACTTCCTCGGCGAAATACTCCGCGGCGAAAGTATGCGTGACGGTCGCTTTTTGAGTCACGCCGAGCGCCGTGCGCTTGGCCTTTTCGGCGTCGGCCGGCTTGACGAAGCCATCCTGCGCCATCTGGTCGATCACCCAATTGCGGCGCTCGAGCGCGCGCTCGCGCTGGCGGAACGGATGGTAATTGTTCGGCGCTTTCGGCAGCGCCGCAAGATAGGCGGCCTCCGCCACGGTGAGCTCGTTGACGCCCTTGTCGAAATACGTGAGCGAGGCGGAAGCGATGCCATAGGCGCCAAGGCCCAGATAGATTTCGTTCAAGTAAAGCTCGAGGATCTTTTCTTTGCTGTAAGTGCGCTCGATCTTGAGCGCCAGCAGCGCCTCCTTGATCTTGCGCGAGAACGAAACCTCGTTCGACAACAAAAAGTTCTTGGCGACTTGTTGGGTGATGGTTGAAGCGCCCTGCGGCCGGCGGCTGGAGCCGAAATTCTGCGCATAGTTTACGGCGGCGCGCGCGATGCCGATGAAATCGAGCCCGCCGTGCTCGTAGAAGTTCTTATCCTCGGCGGCGAGGAAGGCATTGATCACCAGTTTCGGCACCGCCTGGATCGGGATGTACAAGCGCCGCTCGCGGGCATATTCGCCGACCAGCGAGCCGTCCGCCGCGTGCACGCGCGTCATCACCGGCGGCTCATAGTCCTGCAATTGGGAATAGTCCGGCAGGTCTTTTGAGTAGTGCCAGAGCAGGCCCGCGGTCGCGGCCACGCCCACCACGAACAAGATGGTGCCGGCCGCGAACAGGAAGCCTAAGAAGCGCAGCATGAGCTTCATGGTTAAATCGTCCCGCCTGGCATCGCGGCCCGCATCGTTGAAAGGTTTGTCACGGGGCCGCCACCGCCGCCGGGGCCCTCGCCCAGGGCTGCGGCGCAGGCTTTTGGTGACCCGGTTTTATGTTGAAACTGAGGCCGGAAATCCATCTCAATTGGCTCCCCGGGCGCTACCCGCCATGCGCGGCGCAAAGAACGAATCCACCGCATGAACCATGGAATCCGCGGTGCGCGAGCGCCAGTCGGCCGACATCAGATTAACCAGGTCACCCTTGGTCGACATATAGCCGAGTTCGACCAGCACGGACGGCACGTCCGGCGCCTTGAGCACGATGAAGCCGGCCGACTTCACCGGATGCAGATGTAGCCGGGTCGTCGGCTTGAGCTCCCCCACCAAATTGTTGGCGAATTGCAGCGAGAACGCCTTGGTCTCGCGCTGGGCCAGATCGATCAGGATATTGGCCACGTCATTGGGCTCGGAACTGAGATCGACGCCGGCGATCACGTCCGATTTGTTTTCGACTTCGGCGAGCCTTGCGGCTTCCGCGTCGGAGGCATGCGGCGACAGCGTGTAGATCGAGGCGCCTTCCGCCTGGCCCTCGCTGCGCGGAATCGAGTCGGCATGAATCGAAATGAACAATGCCGCTTTCTGCGCGCGTGCAAAGCGCACCCGCTCGTCGAGCGGGATGAATGTATCGTCGCTGCGCGTCATGGCGACGCGGTATTTGCCGGTCTTCTCCAGTCTGTCGCGCAGCATCAGGCCGAACCCCAGCACGACGTCCTTCTCGTCTTGCCCGGCCGACGATTTGGTGCCGGAATCGATGCCGCCGTGGCCGGGATCGATCACGATCAGCGGCCGCACGTCGCCCACCATCTCGGGCGGCACGGTCACGCTATTTTTGGCGATGTGCGGGCTGCGGTCCTGCATCGTGATGGAGCGCATGAAGCTGTCACGATCGATGGCGACCAGATCGAGCACCAGCCGCGCCGGCTGGCCTTCGGCCGCGGCAATCGAGAATGCCTTCTCGACCCGCACCGGTCCCTTGGTATCGAGCACGATGCGCGAGCCACCTTGCATGATCAGGCCGTAACGGAACGCCTTCACCAGGCCGCGGCCGTGTTCGCCGGACTGCTCCGGCAGCTTGAAGGTCACCTGCGGCAGATCGATCACAACCCGGTAGGGATCGGCCAGCGTGAAGGCCGCCACGTCGAGCTTGCGATCGAGATCGACCACGAAGCGCGACTGCTTGTCGTCGCCGCCGAGCCGCACGTCGGTCGCCACCGGGACCGAATCCTTTACCGCCGGCAGCTTGGCCGCGACGATGGCCGGCTCGGCCGCCAGGACGGCCGAACAGCACGGCAGGCTCAAGCCCAGGACAAATGCGATTGCGCGGACAGTCACGAATCCGGACCCTTTCCGCCTGCTTTTACTCCATTAGGGGGTGCTTCGGTTAATGGATCTTGAGCAAAGGCGACGTTCTGCGAGGCGGTGTTGCAGGCCTGCACAAGCGGCCTCTGTTAATCGCTTGCCAGCGTGGGGTTTGAGCCGTATGTAGAGCTTGCTGACGGTTATAGTTCCGGTTGTGCCGCGTTCGGGCCCCCGGCCCGCCAGTCCAGGATCGCCCCCTCGAGGAAGCCGGGCGAACGGACGGCGAAGCGAGCCGAAACCCTTGTGAAGGACATCCGGATCAGCGCGCGGCCACTCGGGCCGCTCGCGTCATTCGCGGTCAGCGACGAGAAACCTCGGCGGTGCTTTCTACAAGCGCGGCCGCAGCGCTACGGGTCGCAAGTTTCATGCTGCCACAGTCGCAGCAAAGGCAATTCGAGGTCCCCCGCGTTCGCGAGACAATCGTGACTGTGCGGCTTGCTATGGACCCCGCCGAGCTTTCGCGTGAAAACGCGGCCCTTTCCATCATCATCAACACCCAATTGGCCGACCGCCTTGTGCGTCGCCTTGCGCCGTCACCTCGACACTTGTCGTGGCGCGAGAACGCCGGCCGGTCCGCCTCAGTGAGACATTACAATGGCCGACAAAATGCTGATCGACGCGACCCATCCGGAGGAAACCCGAGTGGTGGTGCTGCGCGGCAACCGCGTCGAGGAATTCGACTTCGAGAGCGCCAACCGCAAGCAGCTTCGCGGTAACATCTATCTCGCCAAGGTCACGCGCGTAGAGCCGTCGCTGCAAGCCGCGTTCGTCGATTACGGCGGCAACCGCCACGGCTTCCTGGCGTTCTCCGAAATCCATCCGGATTACTACCAAATTCCGGTCGCCGACCGGCAGGCGTTGCTCGACGAGGAGCAGCGCGCCCAAAAGGACGCCGACGAAGACGCCGATCATCGCGCCGGCGGGCGGCGCGGCGGACGCAACCGTCACCGCCACCGCGGCGCCGACCGCCAGCGCAGCCGCGACGTGGTGCAGAGCGCGCCGGTCGCCGGCGAAGAGCAGGCCGCGCAGGAATTCGGCACCGAGACACCCGAAGGTCCGGCCGGCGAAACAGGCCTTGGCCACGAGACGGCCGAGCAGATCGCCGAGACCGCGGCGGCGATGCCGGCTTACGAGCCGCCCTCACCCGAACCGGAGGCACACGCGCAGGCCAGCGAAGCCGCCGAACCTTCCAGCGGAGAAACAGAAGCCGAACCAGCGCCGATGCCAGAAGGCGAGGCTCACGGCGACACCGGCGAGCATGCCGACGCAGGGGCCGCGCCATCCGGCGAACCAGGCACCCATAGCAACGGCAGCGGCGGCGACCACCACGAAGAGGAAGCGGTGGAATCCGTCGGCGGCGCCGACGCTTTGGAAGAAGCGCGCATGCCGCGCTTCCGCCGCCAGTACAAAATTCAAGAGGTCATCAAGCGCCGCCAGGTGATGTTGGTGCAGGTGGTCAAGGAAGAGCGCGGCACCAAGGGCGCGGCACTCACCACGTATCTCTCGCTCGCCGGCCGCTATTCGGTGCTGATGCCCAATACCGCACGCGGTGGCGGCATTTCCCGCAAGATCACCTCGGGCGAGGACCGCAGCCGGCTCAAGGAAATCGCCGGCGAACTTGAAGTGCCGCAGGGCATGGGCGTGATCCTGCGCACCGCCGGCGCCAGTCGCACCAAGACGGAAGTCAAACGCGATTTCGAATATCTGTTGCGCCTGTGGGAGACGGTGCGCGATCTCACGCTCAAATCGATGGCGCCCAAGCTGGTCTATGAAGAAGGCTCGCTGACCAAGCGCTCGATCCGCGATCTCTACACAAAGGAAATCGACGAGATCATCGTGTCCGGCGACGCGGGCTACAAGGAAGCGCGCGAGTTCATGCGCATGCTGATGCCGAGCCACGCCAAGCATGTGAAGCTTTACAACGACGCTCAACCGCTGTTCACCCGCTACGGCATCGAAAGCCAGCTCGACGCCATGTTCTCGCCGACCGTGCAGCTGCGCTCGGGCGGCTACATCGTGATCAACCAGGCCGAAGCGCTGGTCGCCATCGACGTGAACTCGGGCCGCGCCACGCGCGAGCACCACATCGAGGACACCGCGCTGAAGACCAATGGCGAGGCGGCCGAGGAAATCGCGCGCCAGCTGCGCTTGCGCGATCTGGCCGGCCTGATCGTGATCGACTTCATCGACATGGACGAGGGCCGCAACAACCGCACCGTGGAGCGCCGCCTCAAGGACGCGCTCAAGCACGACCGCGCCCGCATCCAGGTCGGCCACATCTCGCATTTCGGCCTGCTCGAAATGTCGCGCCAGCGCATCCGCACTTCGGTCTTGGAAAGCTCGACCGAGAAGTGCCCGGTCTGCGGCGGCTCCGGCCATGTGCGCTCGGTGTCGTCGGTGGCGCTGCAATTGCTGCGCGCGATCGAGGAAATGCTGAACAAGGGCGCAACGCATAATCTGATCGTGCGCACCCGCTCGGAAGTGGCGCTTTACGTGCTCAATCACAAACGCGCGCACCTGCGCGCGCTGGAAGAGCGCTTCCACATCACCATCACGATTTCGGCCGATGCGACGGTGAATGCGCAAGTGTCCTACATCGTCGATCGTGGCGAGCAGGTCCACACCGCAGAAGCGGCCAAGGCGATCGCCGCCGCTGCGCCGCAGATGCCGGTGTCGGCGCTCGAGGCCGACGAAGACGTGCTCGATAGCGAAGTCGAAGCGGAAATCGACGAAGAAGCCGAGGACGAGGCGCCAAGCCACGTAGAATCCGAGATGCCCGATGTCGTGCAAGCCGAGCCGCTCGGCGAAGCACCGCGCGGCAACGGCGAGCGCGATGGCGGCCGCAGGCGGCGGCGGCGCGGCCGCGGCCGTGGCGGCGAAGACCGGGGTCCGCGCGAGGGCGCGCAGCCGTTCGCGCGCGACGCGGCTCCCGAACAACTCAACGCGCTGGAAGATCGCGGCGACGCTTCGCCCGAGGAAGGCGACGGCGGCATTCAGCCGCCGCGTCAGGGCGGCGCACCGGTAGCCGAAGGCGATGTTCGCCGCAGGCGCCGGCGTGGCCGTCGCGGCGGCCGTCGCAACCGGCAAGGCCGCAATGGCGAGGCCCCGCTTCAATCGAATGGCGGTGAGGTTGAACCCAGCCTGCAGCACGCGGTCGAGGATATGGACCGGCCGCCCGCCTTCGAGCCGGCACGATCTTATTCACCGCCGCCCGAAGAGCGGCCGGAGCCGCAGCCAGCATCCGCGGCTCCGGCGCATGCCGATCAAGAACCGCCACGCCGCCGCTCGACCATTCGCGAACCGGCGCCGTTTGGCGGCGCCAGCACGGCCCCTACCCCGGCCGCTCCGCCGCCGACGCCGGTGATCTCGTCAACGGCAGGCGAGGATAACGGCCAGCCGAAACGCGGCTGGTGGGCCAAGAAGCTGCTCGGCGACAAGTGATCAGCCACGATGCGATCTGCCTGGGCCGAGCGCGACGCCAAACAAGCGGTTGACGGCTATGGCACGGCCGGGATCGGCGCCGATCTGGCGCTGCGCATCTATTCGACGCAACTGCTCGGCCGCGACCCGAAGCTGGTGATGCATGGCGGCGGCAACAGTTCGTTAAAAACCAAGGAGCGCGACCTCGCCGGCGAGGAACTCGCGGTCTTACGCGTCAAAGGTTCGGGCTGGGACATGGGCGCAATCGAGCCCGCCGGCTTCCCGGCGGTGCGGCTCGATCCGCTGCGGCGCTTGCGGGCGCGCAAGGACCTCGACGACGACGAGTTCGCGCGCGTACAGCGCGCTTTTCTGATCGATCCGCAGGCACCGTCGCCGTCGGTCGAGATGCTGTTGCACGCTTTCCTGCCGGCGGTTTTCGTCGATCACACCCACGCCACCGCAGTGCTGAGCCTGATCGACCAGCCGAACAGCGAAAAGATTTGCGCGGAGGTCTACGGAGAGCGTCTCGGCTTCGTGCCTTACATCATGCCGGGTTTTACCCTCGCGAAAAAGTCCGCCGAGGTGTTCGAGAAAAATCCCAAAGCCGAAGGATTGATACTCGACAAGCACGGCATCTTCACTTTCGGCGCCGACGCACGCGAAGCCTATGAGCGCATGATCCAGTTCGTCACGCTGGCGGAAAACCGGCTGCAGAAGAATCGGAAAACGATTGCGGTGGCGAAAATTCCGCCGCAGCTCGCGCCCGTCACCGAGGTTGCGCCGATCCTGCGCGGGGCCTGCACGCTGCGTGACGCCAATGGCGAAGGCGCGCACAAGCGCCTGATCCTGGAATTCCGCACCGGCGACGCGATCCTAGCTTACGTGAACGGCAAGGACGCTGCGCGCTACGCTTGCGCCGGCGTGCTGACGCCCGACCACGTGCTGCGCACCAAACCGTGGCCGCTGCTCGTGCCGGCGCCGCAGGGGGGCCAACTCGACGGCTTCAAGCAGGCCGCGCAGCAGGCCGCGCAAAAATTCATTGCCGACTACAAGGCCTATTTCGAGCGCAACAAGGCGCGCACCAAGGGCGCCATGCTCGATCCGGCGCCGCGCGTCGTGCTGGTGCCGGGGCTCGGTCTGTTCGGCATGGGCGCGAGTGCCAAAGACGCCCGCATCGCCGCCGACATTGCGGAAGCCGCGGTCGAAGGCATCGGCGATGCCGAGGCGATCGGGCGATTCATCTCGGCCGGCGAAGCCGACATTTTCGATCTCGAATATTGGCCGATGGAACTGGCCAAATTGGGCGCGCGTAAAGGCTTGCCACTGGAAGGCCAGATCGCGGTCGTCACCGGTGCGGGCGGCGCCATCGGCGCGGCCACTGCCAAGGCTTTTGCGACGGCCGGCGCGCAAGTGGCGCTGCTCGATATCGACGTCAAGGCCGCCGACGCACAGGCTAAGGCGATCGGCGGCAGCGCAATTGCGATTCCGTGCGACGTCACGAACGCGGCGTCGGTTCATGACGCCTTCAACAAAGTGGTGGCCACATTTGGCGGCGTCGATATCGCGATCTCCAATGCCGGCGCCGCCTGGCAGGGCAAGATCGGCGAAGTCGATGAGGCCACGCTGCGCGAGAGCTTCGAGCTGAATTTCTTCGCGCATCAGAAGGTCGCGCAAGCCGCTGTAAAAATTATGCTGGCGCAGGGCACCGGCGGCTGCCTACTGTTCAACGTATCGAAGCAGGCGGTCAACCCGGGCGCGAACTTCGGTCCCTACGGATTGCCCAAGGCGGCGACGCTGTTCCTGGTGCGGCAATATGCGCTCGACTACGGCGCCGACGGCATCCGTGCCAACGCGGTCAATGCTGACCGCATCCGTTCCGGGATCCTCACCGACGATTTCATCAAGGAACGCTCGAAGGCGCGCGGTGTTTCCGCGCAGGATTACATCAGCGGCAACTTGCTGGGCCGCGAAGTCACCGCGCAAGACGTGGCGCAGGCCTTCCTCGCCCAGGCGCTGGCGCTGAAAACCACGGCGGACGTGACCACCGTCGATGGCGGCAACATTGCGGCGGCGTTACGCTGACGATCTTCCCCAGAACTGGGCAGATTTTTTGGCGACCATCGGCGGGCCGAAACGTGTTAGGGTCACGGAACTTTGCGACTCGTAAAGGAGCCCTGCCGATGCTGAAAACCCTTGGCGCCATTAGCCTGCTCCCTCTCCTGCTGCTGGCGAGCCCGGCCTCCGCGGTCACCAACGCGGAAAAGATGGAGACCTGCAAATTCGGCGCCGACGACCAGAAGTTGGCGGGCGCAAAGCGCAAGGCGTTCATCGCCAACTGCATGGCCAACCGGAACGACAAGCGCGGTCCGGCGATGAAGACGGCGGGAAAGAAACCGCCGGCTAAAAGACCGGCCGACGAACAACCAATGCAAGCTGCGCCGACCGCGCCACTGCCGGCCGACACTGCCGCGCCCCCCAAACAATAATCACGCCTCTTTTGCGGTTGGCCGCTCCAGCGGTGTGACCTCGAAGCTGCGCAACAATCCGCGCCGCAACACGTCGATCGCGATGCGCTTGCCGATGCGCTCGGCATTGAGCAGCCGGATCAGGTCGTCGACGCCGGTCACGGACTCGCCGTCCGCCCGCACGATCGTGTCTAACGTCATCAAGCCCGCGAGCGCCGCCGGCGCTTTCGGCTCAAGCGCAGTCACCATCGCACCGGAGGCGTTCTCGATACCGGCATTGCGGGCATGACGCCGCGGCACCGCCGCGGTCTGCCCCGAAACGCCGATAAACCCGCGCCGGACTCGGCCGTGCTGGATCAGTTCGCTCAGCACAAACTGCGCGGTGTTACTGGCGACCGCGAAACAGATGCCCTGCGCGCCCATGATGACCGCGGTGTTGATGCCGATCACCTCGCCGCGCGAGGACGCCAGCGGCCCGCCGGAATTGCCGGGGTTCAACGCCGCATCAGTCTGGATCACGTCCTCAATCAGCCGGCCGTTTTTCGAGCGCAAGGAGCGCCCGAGCGCCGAGATCACGCCGGCGGTCACGGTCGATTCAAAGCCGAGCGGATTGCCGATGGCGACCACCAACTGGCCGCGCCGCAGCGCCTTGGAATCGCCGAGCGCGGCGTGCGCGAGATCGCGCGCCGAACCGGCGCGCAGCAACGCCAGATCGGTGTCGGGATCCTCGCCCAGACGCCGCGCCTCCATGACGCGGCCTTCGCCGTCGAGCAGGCGCACTTCCTTGGCGCCGCCGACCACGTGGCTGTTGGTCAGCACCAGGCCGTCCGGCGCGATCACCACGCCGGAGCCGACGCCGCCTGGGCGGCCGTTGCGCCCGCGGGTTTCCACGCGTACCACCGCCGGGCCGACGGCGTCGGCGACGGAGATCACGGCATTGGAATAGGCGTCTAGAATGTCCGCGTCGGGCGCAGGCGGCACGGCACGCGGTTCATCGACATCGGAAGACGACGTGAAATCGAGCATTGAACGCTCTGGGTTATGTTGGCGTGGCCGTAGATGTAGGATGGCGCGGCGAAATTGGAAGATGCCGGGCCCGGGCGCTCAGTCGCTCTGCAAAATGACGTTCTTGACAATCGGATAAATCTGGTTCTGCCAGGTGCGGCCCGAGAAAACGCCATAGTGCCCGACACCAGCCTGCATGTGGTGGCGTTTGCGCGACGGCCGCAATGACGTGCACAGATCGTGCGCGGCGAGCGTCTGCCCGACCGCGCAGATGTCGTCCTTCTCGCCCTCGACCGTGAACAACATGGTGCGCTTGATCGCCCTCGGCTCGACCTTTTGGTTTTGATAGGTCAGGAGCCCGAGCGGCAACGCGTGGTCCTGGAACACCAGCTTCACGGTTTCGAGATAAAACTCCGCGGTGAGGTCGAGCACGGCGAAATATTCGTCGTAGAACGCCTTGGTCTGCGCCGCCTTGACGTCCTCGCCTTTCGCCAGATTCTCGTAGAGCTCCTGATGCGCCTTCACATGGCGCTCGATGTTCATGCTCATGAAGGCGGCAAGCTGGACGAAGCCGGGATAGACGCGCCGTCCGCCGCCGCCATAGCGCTGCGGTACCGACGCGATCAGGTTCTTCTCGAACCACTCGATCGGCTTGCCCTTGGCGAGCTCGTTGACCTTGGTCGGATTGACCCGCGTGTCGATCGGGCCGGCCATCAGCGTCATCGAACGCGGCGCTGCCGGATTGTCGCCCTGCGCCATCACGGCGGCCGCCACGAGTGCCGCGACGCAAGGCTGACATACCGCGACCAGATGCCCGCCCGGCCCGATGTGCTCCATGAAACGGACAATGTGGCCGATATATTCGTCGAAGCCGAAGCGGCCGTCGCCGGTCGCGACGTCGCGCGCGTTGTGCCAATCGGTGATGTAGACGTCGTGCTCGGCCAGCATGGTGCGCACGGTGGCGCGCAACAACGTGGCAAAATGGCCGGACAGCGGCGCGATCAACAGCACGCGCGGCTGCGCCTGGTCGATATCCTTCTTGAAATGCAGCAGCGTGCCGAACGGCGTGACGTCGGCGGCTTCTTCACTGACCGCCACTTCGCGGTTTCCCACCATGACGCTGTCGATGCCGTAAGGCGGCCGTGCGTGGGTTAACCCTGCGCGCGCGATCAGCTCATAGGCGGCGGAAAGATTGCTCAGCGGCGACGGCCGCGCCGAGCCATTGAGCTTGGCGCCCACCGCTTTGAGGGCGGCGCCGGCAAACGCCCGCACCGGCACCATGATGTCGGAATGAGCCTGATAGGCCTGGTAGAGCATTCACACCCCTGCGGCCCCGGCGAACCGCCCGGCGAAGCTAGAGCATTTCATGTTGCAGTGCGAGATAATATTTCTGTTGGCCGCAAATAAGCCCGTCAGGCTTGGGGAAAAGCCCTGCAGCCGCTATTTTGCGCCACGGGAAGCTATTGAACCGGCATTACTTTCGTCTAAGCTCCTTAATGCCGGGCCGAGTTGAACAGGGACATTCGCGCCCCATGGCCAAAGCTGCCCTCACGATCGCCAGTAAAAACTACGGCTCCTGGTCGCTGCGCGGCTGGCTGTTGTGCAAGCTGGCCGGGCTCGACTTTGCCGAACAGACGGTCGGCAGCGACGATCCCTCGACGCGCGCAGAATTGTTGTTGCTGTCGCCCTCGTTCCTGGTGCCGTGCCTGACGCATGACGGCATCAAGATCTGGGACACGCTGGCGATCGCCGAATATCTCAACGAGATCCTGCCCGACGCCGGCCTGCTGCCGAAGTCGCGCGCGGCGCGCGCGCATTGCCGCTCGATCTGCGGCGAAATGCATTCCGGCTTTTCCAATATGCGTTCGGCGCTGCCGATGAACCTGAAGGCGCACCATCCGGGCTTCAAGGTCTGGGCCGGCGCGCAGGCCGACATCGACCGCATAATCAGCATCTGGCGCGAGTGCCTCGCCGCCAGCAAGGGACCGTTTCTGTTCGGCGACAGACCGTGCGCGGCTGACGCCATGTTCGCGCCGGTGGTGACGCGCTTCCTTACCTATGACGTCAAGCTCGACAGCGATTGCGCCGCCTATTGCAAGGCCGTGATGGCGTTGCCGCAAATGAAAGAATGGATCGAAGGCGCCAAGGCCGAGCCGGACGAGGTCGTCGAGCTCGACGTGGAGTTCTAGCGATTAAGCCATTTGCCGATCCGCTCCACCGCTTCGTGCATCTCGGCGGCCGAGCCGGCGTAGCAAAAGCGCAGGAAATTGTGGCCGTTGATCGGGTCGAAATCGATCCCGGGCGTCGCCGCCACATGTGCCTGTACCAGCATGCGCTTGGCGAAATCCAGACTGTCGTCGGAAAACTTCGAAATATCCGCGTAAAGATAAAACGCGCCATCGACGGGAAGGAATTTGTCGAGCCCGGCTTTCGGCAGGCCCGCCACCAGAATGCGGCGGTTCTCTTCGTAGCCGTGCTTGACCGCCTCCATCTCGGCCTTGCCGTCGAAGGCGGCAAGAGCTGCGACCTGCGAGAGCGCCGGCACTGAAATCGCGAGGTTGCCCTGCAGCCGCTCGACCGCGCGCACCAGAGTGTGCGGCACCACCATCCAGCCGACACGCCAGCCGGTCATGCAGAAATACTTCGAGAACGAATTGATCACGAGAACGCGCTCCGAAATATTGGCCGCGGTCTCGGCGGCGAACGCATAATCGAGGCCATGATAGATTTCGTCGGAGATCACGCGGATGCCCTCCGCCTCGGCGACCGCGATCAGTTGTGACAGCGCATCGGCATCCATCATGGTGCCGGTCGGATTGGCCGGGCTTGCGACCACCAGACCGGCCAGGGGCTTGCGCCGGTGCTCGGCGATCAACGCCTTGCCGGTGATCGCCCAGCGCGTCTCGGCCGTGGTCTCGATCAGTACCGGCTCGCAGCCGAGCGCGCTCAAGATGTGCCGATACGGCGGATAGCCGGGATTGGCCAGCGCCACCCGCTCGCCCGGCTCGAACAGCGCCAGAAACGCCAGAATGAAGCCGCCCGAGGAGCCGGTGGTCACCACCACCCGCGCCGGATCGAGCGCGAGGCCATAGGTGTCGGCGTAATGTCTGGCAATTCGTGCGCGCAACGAGGGGATGCCAAGCGTCTCGGTGTAGCCGA